>WNGR01012609.1_pt1 | contig 10230 bp, 11 predicted proteins | sample 5407581 | NCBI WGS metagenome assembly WNGR01 (sample SAMN13153383, study PRJNA577476) | soil metagenome | isolation source: 80 cm soil or saprolite under Garry oak tree replicate 2 | place: USA:California | collected 2016-06-15
CGCGCGAACGACGTCTGGCCGAATTCAACGGCAACGGCCAACCACCGGCGAATGAACCGGTTCAGGTGCTTTGCGAGGACCACAGCGGTACTTATCAACTTCCGTTCGCCTGCCGCTGGGTCGACGGCGAATGGCGCAATCACGAGTCCGGCGGCACCGTTGAGGCGACCGTGGTCGGTTGGCGCCTGCCCCGGGCCCGGACCACCACCCGCGCGCTCTAAGCCCGGGGCCCCTGTGCCATAATGCAACGGAGGCCGTCGGCGTTCTTAAGGATCAGAACGCCGACGGAACGAACCGCGCCCGAATCGGTGGTTGAGCTCCGTACTCCCGTGTTCACGGCTAGATGTCGGCCTGGCTGGTATACGGCGCACCACATCCAGCACCGCTGAAACCGAACGCCGCAAACGACCGGCGACAAACGTTAATTTGGCGCTACTTCCAGGGCGTCAACGGCGGCACCTTGTCGGTGGCCGGCGGCACCTCGACGGTTTTGAAGTCCGCCGGGCTGACGATCTCGAGATATTCCATGTCCGGCGAGTAATCGTAGAGATAGTGCACGATCCCCGGGCGCTGATGGACGACGTCGCCGGCCTGCACCAGGGTCGGCTTGTCCTCATACATGAATCGGGCCCAGCCCTTGGTCATGATGACGATCTGGAAATCGCATTCGTGCTTATGCCAGCCGGTGCCCTCTTCCGGCGGCATCTCGGGATTGGCCTTGACCAGATGGCAGATCACCTGACCGCTGGTCGCGGCCGCGATACCGAGATCGCGATACAGGAAGAAGTCGCGTAAGCCCCCTTCCGTGAATTCGGTATCACCAGGCTTGACGTGGGAAAATTTGCCGACGACAGCGTGCTGGTTCATCGAGGCCTCCACTGCTCTTGTCCAGGCGATCGCGACAAATTTTGGCGTCCAATTTTTTGGCAGCGCGGGATTGCCGTATTCGCAGGTTCATTGTGCTATGCGAAAATCACGCCAGCCGCGCTGCACTGCGGCGGCTTCGACGATCGCCGCCGCTGACGCGCCGAAGCTCTTGCACCGAAGACAAAATTCGAGTTGAGCAATTCTTGAGGTGTCGTCGCCTGCCAAGCGCCAGCGGCGGTGAAAACGCTGTTGATGGCACCAAGTTGGGCAAAGCTGCCCGCTGCTTAAGCCCTTCAAACAGGCAGCGGAGCGCCTGTGTTGCCTAATATTCGACCTCAAGCTCCTCGATATCGGCGGGCTCGGCCTTGGCGGCCTCGATCCATTCCTGCATCTCGGGCATTGCCATGATCATGTCGGCATAGGCCTTAAGCCTCGGCTCCAGCTTGACATCATAGGTCATGAAGCGGGTCACGACCGGCGCGTACATCGCGTCCGCCATGCTGCGTTCGCCGAACAGGAACGGCCCGGCCGACTTGGCCAGGCATTCGTGCCAGATCGCGCAGACCCGATCGATATCGGCTTGCGCGCGCGACCAGATCTTGAAGCCGGGGAAATGGCCTTTCAGATTGACCGGCAGGGACGCGCGCAGGGTGGTAAATCCCGAATGGATTTCACCGCAGATCGAACGGCAATGCGCCCGCAATACACGGTCTGGCGGCAACAGGCCGGCGTCGGGCATGACCTCGTTGAGGTATTCGGCAATCGCCAGCGTATCCCATACGGTGGCGCCGTCGTGCCGCAGACACGGCACCAATATCGACGACGACAGCAGCAGGATTTCGGCCCGCGCCGACGCATCGTCGGGCGCGGTGATGACTTCGTCGAACTCCAGCCCGGAAAACCTGGTCAGCAGCCAGCCGCGCAGCGACCATGACGAGTAATTCTTGCTGCTGATGGTCAGTGTCGCTTTCGCCATATGGCCTTTCCCTCAACGCCCGTACGCCCCGCGGGAGCCATCCCCGCACGCTCTGCCAAAGGGTACCGCGGCAAAGTGCCCATTATTATGCCTCACCCACTCTTGCAGCAAGCGACCTTGCAGCAAGCGACGTGCCAGTTTGCAAGGCAATTTGGCCCCGTTTTGGCTTCGATATTGCATAGCAACAAGGGCGGGGACGGATTCGGATGATGTCGATGATGTATCAGGCGTATCAGAACCACATGGACCTGACCGCGCCATGGCGGACCGGGGCGGCAGCGGCGCTGAAATATCTCAACCTCGTACCGCAAGGCGTCTCGGACAAACTGTTCGGGCGGCTCGCCGCCGCGCTCGAACTGATCTCGCGCACCTCGCTCACTTATACCCGCCCGGCCTACGGCATCGACAAGGTGCTGGTTGGCAATCAGGAACTGAAGGTGACCGAGGAAGTCGTCTACGCGACGCCGTTCGGCTCATTGCTGCATTTCAAGAAGGAGAATTCACCGGAGCAGCCGCGCATGCTGCTGGTGGCGCCGATGTCCGGCCATTTTGCAACTCTGTTGCGTGGCACGGTGAAAACCTTGCTGCAGGACCACGACGTCTACATCACCGATTGGCACAATCCCCGCGACATACCGCTCGACCAGGGCAAATTCGGCCTCGACGAATACACCGAGCATCTGATCACCTTTCTCGACCAATTGGGCCCCCGTTCCCACATGGTGGCGATCTGCCAGCCGTCGGTATCCGCGCTCGCGGCCGCGGCGATCATGTCGGAGGACAATCACCCCGCACGCCCGGCAACCCTGACCTTGATGGCCGGACCGATCGACACACGAATCCAGCCGACCAAGGTCAACGATTTCGCCAAGAGCAAGCCGCTCAAATGGTTCGAGGAGAATCTGATCAACTACGTGCCGTTTCAGTGCAAGGGCGCGTTCAGGCAGGTTTATCCCGGATTCATTCAGCTCACCGCTTTCGTATCGATGAACCTCGAGCGTCACATCAAGCAGCACATGGATCTCGCCCAGCATCTGGCGAAGGGCGAGAAGGAAAAAGCCGAAACCATCAAGACCTTCTACGACGAATATTTCGCCGTGATGGATCTGTCGGCGGAATTCTATGTCGAAACCATCCGCGATGTGTTTCAGGAGCATCTGCTGCCGCAGGGCAAGCTGACCTATCGCGGCCGGCCGGTGAACCCGGCCTCGATCAAGCGAATGGGCCTGATGACGGTGGAGGGCGAAAAGGACGACATCTGCTCGATCGGTCAGACGCTGGCGGCGCAGGACCTTTGCACCGGCGTGCGCGCCTATCGCAAGGTGCACCACATGCAGGCCGGCGTCGGCCATTACGGCGTGTTCAGCGGCAAGCGCTGGAACAACGAAATCTATCCGCTGCTGCGGGATTTCGTGCACGTCAATTCGTGAGTTGACGAGGTTCACCTCACGCCTCTGTCATTGCGAGCGAAGCGAAGCAATCCATTCTGCCGTGTGGCCCTTTGGATTGCTTCGCTTCGCTCGCAATGACGGGCTAGGCTATCCTCCGTTTGCAGGATACCATCACCTCAAGGACGACCGCCCAGACGACCGCCCAAGGGTCGTCCCGGGAGGAATGCTCATGAAATCGATATCGGCAAATTTCCGTAAGCTTGCACTCGGCATCGTTAGCGCCCTGTTGCTGGCAGGCTCGGCAAACGCCGCTGAGGTCAGGGTGATGATCTCGGGCGGGCTGACCGCGGCCTATAAGGAACTGGTGCCGGAGTTCGAGCGCTTGACCGGCAACAAGGTGCTGACGGCTTACGGACCCTCGATGGGGACCACCGTCAATGCGATCCCGATCCGGCTGGAACGCGGCGAGGCCGCCGATGTCCTGATCATGGTCGGCTATGCGCTGGGTGATCTGGTCAAGCAGGGCAAGGTCGTTGCCGACAGCCGCGTCGATCTCGTGAAATCGCCGATCGGCATCGCGGTGAAATCGGGCGCGCCGAGGCCGGACATCAGCTCTGTGGACGCGGTGAAGCGCGCGCTGCTGGCCACGAAATCGATCGCCTATTCCGACTCTGCCAGCGGCGTCTATGTCTCGACCGAAATGTTCGAGAAACTCGGCATTGCCGATGCCATGAAGGACAAGGCCAGGAAAATTCCTGCCACCCCGGTCGGTGAAATCGTGGCGCGCGGCGACGCCGAGATCGGCTTCCAGCAGGTCAGCGAACTGCTGCCGGTGCAGGGTATCGACATCGTCGGGCAATTACCATCGGAGTTGCAGAAGGTCACCGTGTTTTCAGCCGGCATCGCCAACGTCTCGAAAGAGCCCGACGCCGGCAAGGCGCTCATCAAATTTCTTGCGTCTCCGACAGCGAGCGCCGCGATCATCAAGAGCGGCATGGAGCCGATCCCGGCAGGCGCCACGAACTAGCAGGGCTCAAAGGCCACGCTATTTCACCCGGATTGGATTGTCCTTCAGTCCGTTGTTGTCGTAGGCCTTGCGCAGCACGCCGTTTGACGGGGCTTCCGTCATGAATTTGGTCGCGAACGCCAGCGCCAACGGATGATTGAGCGGCACCGCCACCGAGGTCACGGTCTGCTTGAAGGTTTCATCCAGCACGCGCGTTCCCGGAATCTTTTTCGCCATAGCGTTGAGCTGGTCGCGCGACAGCGCGAACGCATCGACCTCGCCGCTCTTCAACAGGCCAAAGATTTCGTCATAGGTCTGATAGCCCGTGACCTTGGCGTTCTTCAGATGCGCGATCGCGCCGCGCATGGTGGTGGTGTTATTGACCGCCGCGACCTTGACGCCCGCCTGATCGAGCGTCTGAAAATTCGTGGCTGACGATCCCGCCTTGACGATGTAGGTCGCATCCGCGACCTCGTAAGTGGGCCCGAACGACATCCGCCCCTCCCGCTCCGGATCTTTCGGCAGGAAAGTAACATCCCAGGTGCCTTTCGATACGGCGTCGACAATCTGCCCGGAGTTCTGGTGCACGACATATTCGACGGGCACGCCGAGCTGCGCCGCCATCTCCTTGCCGAGATCGACCGGCACCCCGGCATAACTTCCGGCCTCGTTCCTCGTGGACCAGAACGCGCCGCCCGCCGGGCTGATCGCGATCGCCACCCGCAGCTTGCCGGTCGGCGCGATTTCGTCCTTCAGAGCGTCGGCGCTTGCGGGACCAGCGATCATCATCGAGACACCCAGAACGACGCCGGCGATGCGCGGCAAGGATTGATCGAACATCGGATTCCGCCTCCCAATCGGCTCGTTATGGTCGAGCTTCACCAGCCATTGTGGTCGATTGCCGCAACGGTTGAAACCGAAATTTCCAGCCGAACTGCACACTTGCCGGGCCAGGTACGCCGGCTTCGTCAGCGCCTGCGGCGGCGGCGTGGAGGACGCGCAGCCGGATGGGCGCTGGCTGGATGCACGGGAGCAGCCGCGTCGGCCGGGGCGGTCTCTGGAGCCGTCTTGGGGCGGGTGAGCACGTTCCAGAGCGCGGCGGCGACGAGACAGGTGACGACGCCTAACAATACGCATAACGCCACGATCCCGCCGCTGATTTCGACCCGCGGATAGGACAAGGAAAACAGCACGCCATAGACGATGGCGAACAGTGCAGCGAAGGCCAGCAGTGTTGGGTTGTACTTCATGGCTGACTACTTCTTCTCGTCGGCGGACGGCGAATGAACGATATCGGCGATCGCCTTTTCGACCGGGTTCACCCAATCCGCCGCCGTCAGCGCGATATCCAGGATCATCAGTCGCAGCGTCCGGATCCTGACCTGGTCGGAAATGTCATCGCGCTTCAACTGCGACCGGAATGCCGCGATCAATTCGCCGAACGCCTGTGCATGGACATTGCTGAGGTCGACAAACAGGAAAGGCGGTGGCACCGAACTCATGCTGCTGGCGGGCGATGCATAGGTGAAAATGTAAGGCCCTCTCGACAGGTCGCCGTCGCACAATTTACGGATATTGTCGGCGGGCTGATTGCAGACATGATCCAGCAGAGCGCGCGCAATCCTGTAGTCGTAGAACGACCTCGAATATTCCTCGCCCATCTTTTCGAAATTTGCGGCTGATGTCTGAATAAGCGTAGCGAATTCGCGCTCCCGGTCCTTCTTGAGCGGCACGTAGAAGATGTTCAACTGCGAGCGGCGAGCACTGGTGTCATAGATCGATGGGATTTCCTTGAACAGCTGCGAGAGGAAGATCTCGGCACGTCGCGATTCCGACGGCAGGATCGCATAGGAGTACAACCCGTAGCCTTCGTCCTCTTTGCCGAGTTCGGACAGATGGCTGTAGCCGGTCTCTAGAATTCGCAAGCGGCCGCCGCTCGACGCCGGCCCCGGTTGGACAGCAGCGGCGGCGGTGTCCGCCGCAGGGCGCAGGCTGCGGGCGCGTGTGGTGAAATCTTCTGGGAAGGCTGACGCGGCGGTTGGGGGTGCAGCGCCACCTCCGGTTGGAGGTGGAGCAGGACGCTTAACGACAGGAGCCGTCATCGGCCCCCTGAAAACCTGATCTTCACTGAGGTTATGCATCAGGCGATTGTGCATCTGGCGTTCGCGCGCTTCACAGACAAGATCGGGAACACAGGTGCCGGCGCTGCTTCTGATGCACGGACAGTCGCTCGCGGCGGCGGCACTTTCGATCCGGCCTGCGACTCCCAAAACCAGCACGCCAGTAATGAGCAATCCAATCGGTATTGTCGGATGGTTTAGACGCATCGTCATACCTCACGAAGCGGTCCAACGCTTGATCCTAAGAACGAGCCATCAATCGCAAAGCCTGATGATCGACCTTGTGCCTTCCCGCACCCGAACGGGGGAAAGCAAATTGTTCGCCAGAACTTGACGTCAACCGTGAGGTTGCGGCGAAAGCCCGATCGCCATTTCTAGGTCCGAACGGCGCAAGCGAATGTGAGGCATTTCACACTGCGAGGGTCTGCGACAAAAAATCACGGCGATCAGTTCGCCACCGCCGGCACCCTGATCTCGGTCGGCAGGATGATCGCCGCCGCGATCACCAGCAGGCATAACCCTGCGAAAGCGTGCAGCATGGTGACAAAGCCGCCCTGCTCGTACAGCCACGCCACCAGGCCGACCGACACGCCTGCGGCGGTGAAGCCGATGAAATAGCGCACCGCATAGGCGCGCGAGCGCCATTCCTCGCTGGTGTATTTTCCGACCATGGCGTCGTTGACGGTGACCTGGCCGAACGCTCCCATCACGATGCCGATCGAAGCCAGGATCAGCGGCAGGTTCGACAGCGTGGCCGCCAGATACAGGAACGGCGCCAGCATGAACGACAGCGGCAGCGAGACGGCCTTCAGCGAATAGCGGTCGATCAGCTTGCCGATGGTGTATTGAGTCATCGCGCCGAAGACATAGACGCAAGCCGCGATCACGCCGAGCAGTGCAGGACTTTTGGTCAGGTCGGCGAGCCGCTCCGCGAACAGTTTTGGCAGCGCCACCGTTACGGCATTGAAGGTCGTGGAGATCGCGATCACCACGATCAAGAGCGCCAGGAACACCCGCCACATGTCGCTCTTTGCGACCCGCGCCTGCGCCGCCGCCTGCTTGAAGCCGGAGCGATCCTCATGGACCACGGTTCGCGCGAAGGTCAATCCGATCAGGACCGTGACGATGCCGGGAACGACAAAAGCCCAGCGCCAGCCGAGGTACTGCCCGACCACCCCGGTAACCAGCGCCGACGACGCCACGCCGAGATTGCCCCAGACGCCATTGAGGCCCATCTCGCGGCCGAGCCTGTCGGCGTAGGACACGATCATGGCGGTGCCGACCGGATGGTAGATCGACGCGAACAGGCCGATCGAGAGCAAGGCCGCGCCGAGCTGCAGCGGCGTCTGCACGAGGCCAACCGCGATCATCGACGCGCCGATGCCGACAAAGAAGATCACCATCATATGGCGGCGGCTCCAGCGGTCGCCGAGCCAGCCGGTCAGCAGCGATCCCGCGCCGAAGGCGACGAAGCCCGGGGTGGCGTAAGGCAATAGTTCGGAATAGGCCATCCCGAGCGCCGGCCCCATCACGATGACCGCGGCCGCGAAGATCAGCATCGAATAATGGTCGATAAAGTGGGCGGCGTTGACGAAACCGATCACCCGGCCGGGGCTGTTCATGGGTCGAATCCTGTTATTTCCTGAAATAGGTTATATGGTCTTGTCCTGACGGGATGTGGCCAATGAGTATCGCCGAAACGCCAATCGCTGCCATCCGAGGGAGCCGCCCCGCGACCAGCGCCGGCGTCCATCTGGTCGCGCGCCACTACCGAAAAGGCGTCCGGCTCGACACCCATATGCACCGCGAGGCGCAACTGGTTTATGCCGCCAAAGGTACCATGCAGGTCACCACGCCGAAGGGGCGCTGGCTGGTGCCGCCCGACCGCGCGGTCTGGGTGCCCGCCCGTCTCGAACATTCCATCGACGTGCTGGCGGATATCGAAATGCGAACGCTGTATTTCGATCTGGCATGGCTGGCGCGAGAGCAGCGCAGCGCGAGCCTCGATGCGGAATTCGTGGTGCGGGTGTCGCGACTCCTGCACGAGGCGATCCTCGCGCTGTTCGATGGCGGCAATGACCCTGACCGCACCGGGCTTCTGGTCAAGTTGGCCGTGCTCGAACTGCATCGGGCCGAAGACTCCGCGACATTCATTCCGCTGCCACACGAGCCGCGCTGCCGGCGCGCGGCGGACATCGTGCTCGACGACCCCACCGGTTCGCATGAGATCGAGACGCTGGCGCGCGAGGTCGGGACCTCGGCGCGGACGCTGTCGCGGCTGTTTTCATCGGAGACGCAACTGAGCTTCAAGAGCTGGTGCCAGCGCGCGCGCATCGCCGCGGCGATCGAGAGGCTGTCAATGGACGCCAATGTCTCGGTCAAACAGCTTGCCTCCGACCTCGGCCGACCTCGGCTATGCGAGTGTGCCGGCGTTTTCACACGCATTCCGGCAAGTGACGGGCAAGACGCCGACGGAGTTCTCGGAGACGAAGTGAGGTGGGTATCAGCCCATGGGGATGGGCTAAGCCACCTTCTCGCACTGCGAGCATTGATTTTGTAATCGAAGAGAAAACCACATGATTGAATATACGAGGGCCGAAAAAGTATCGTTAAGGCTTCACCCCGATCTTTCCGAACGTTGGGTCCAGACATTAATCGAAAAAGACCCTAAAATTCCAGGATTAGGCGATCTCGATATTAGAGCAAGGGAGCGTCGTCATGAAGGCCGGCCGCCTGGACTTACTGCTTCAGGATGCCAATCAACGCCGGTACGAAGTTGAAATTCAATTAGGTGCTACCGATGAATCCCACATCATTCGTACCATAGAATATTGGGACATCGCTTTTGGCTCGATCTAGATCGGAGTGTTGTATCCGATCGAGGACTGACGGCGTGTTCGGTTTAGAGAAGCCCTAATCGCCCTATCCGCTTGCTGCATGAATAACAGTGATGGGTTTCGACGAACTCAACCCAATCGCGCTACGAGATCGCCATGATCTCAAGCTCTTGACCGGATCGGCCGACGACATCCCCGACCGCCTTGCCCATCAGAGACCTCGCGACCGGAGATACAAAGGAAATAGAACCGGCCTTGGGGTCCGCTTCGTCCTCTCCCACGATGCGATATTTCTGCATGCGCCCATCGTCACGCCTGAAAACCACCGTGCTCCCAAAGGCGATAATGTCGGTTGACGCAGGATCGGCGACGACCTGAGCCGTCCGAACCCTCGCCGCGAGGTAGCGCGCATCGCGCAAGGGGGCCGCTGCTTGCCGCCGTCTTTCGTTGACGTCTTCGATTTTCTGCGCGGTCTCGTATGCCTCACGAGCCTGGTGGAGTTGAAATTCCAGGGCCTTCAATCCCGCTTCCGTCACAAGGTTCGGATGAGGCGAAACAGTGCGGTCGGGCAGCAGCGTTTCCGACGCCGTTTCGGCACTGTCTTCCTTGGTGAAGGCAACGCTCAAACTCGGACTCCTTTCAAATCAACAGGCCAGGAACTGCCTGTTATCGAAGATACCACGTTTGGCCTCTTTGCGTGTTGCTTGATGGGAAGTGGTGAAACCCGTGCGGCGGCTCGGAATGGCGCCGCAATGATGTGCCCGGCGGACTTGATTCCTGGGATCCATCAGCGTCGGGTGTAAGAATTTTTCGTCGTACAGGCCGTGCACGAAGCACAATTTCTCGAGCCAATTCAACGAATCCACCCGACGGGCAAATCACCCAAAAGTCCGTAAAGCCCCTTCGGCAAAAATATTCTGATTTTCCGAAGTTGCAAATCAGTCTATATCCCTCGCATCCCGTCCCACTCAGAGGGGCGTTTCGCGAACGTCACGGACGTCGGGGCGGGATGCGGTGGACGCAGCGGTGCGCG
>WNGR01020359.1_pt1 | contig 10230 bp, 8 predicted proteins | sample 5407581 | NCBI WGS metagenome assembly WNGR01 (sample SAMN13153383, study PRJNA577476) | soil metagenome | isolation source: 80 cm soil or saprolite under Garry oak tree replicate 2 | place: USA:California | collected 2016-06-15
GGGGGAGTGTGGAGGCTCGGATGGGCGCTGGACACGGACGAGCGTCCGCCGCCGAGTAGCATCGTCGGACGGCTGGACACCGAGGAGGCACTGCGGTTCGCGCGGGCGGCGGATAGGAGATGGCTGCTAGGGTTTACAGCCGCTGCTGGCGGCGGGCAGGGTTTGGGTTCTCTCTCGAGTTCATGGAGGAGCGCTGGGGCTGCGACGATGATGGCCATTTGGTTCACCACAAAGTTACAGCGTGCTGGTGTTGTCGAGCAGGAGGGTGGGGGCGGTGCTGGCGGTCGTTGTGGTGCTGGGGACGGTGAGGTAGTTAGAGGACCCAGAAGGAGAAGTGTCGAAGTGTTGTATTAGGCATTTATGGAGAATCGGGTAATTGTTGTTGCGGTCGCGCTGCTTTGAAAGCGGGCCTCGGCCAGTGTCCCAGATCGTGCATGGCCTCTGTAACATAGTGTACGTCCGGTAATCAGCCTGGCCTGGTTATGGCACTGGTTATGTACCTACCTATGCGTAAACGTACTGTACTTACGAGCGGCGCGGGCGGCAGGCAGATGGGTGATTGGATGAGCCTTACTCACAGTATGGTGGAGATGGGGAAGGTGTGCCGAGGACGAATCGAGGACCCATCGACTCTCGGTGATTCAGACCTCGGATGGAATGTTATCACAATTACTTACTAATACCTCCATCTCGTCTTCGGCGGGCAAGGTGGCGCCCTTGTCGACCTCGATGTCCCAGTGGGCTCTCCCTCTCCTCGCACGCGCGCTTGGATGATGCATCGCCGCGCGCCGGCGCAGAACCAGCATCAGGAGGGTTGAGTTCGAGTTCGAAGCCCCAGACAGCGTCCACGCCAACGCCCACTCATCTGTCCACGCCGCCGCCACTGCTGCTCCTAGGCCGCGCCGTAACAGCGGGTGCAGAGGTTGGGGCGGTCACAGAGGTAGACGCAGACGCAAACGCAGACACGACGCGGCGGCAGGGAGCGAGTCGCCCGCCGAGCCCGTGCGGAAGGGCTGCTCGAACGCATCCTTCAGCCTGGCAACTTTTTTCGGGCTGAATCCGGGGAGGTGCGCAAGCTGCGCCGCATCGATCTGTACGGCCGTCGCGAAGCTCTGTACTCGAAATGTACTGTCAGAGGAAAGGTGCGGGAGAAGGTGGGCAAGTGGACGCGGGCTAAATGACGGACGGAGGGTCTCGACGTCCGTCCTGTTTCACGCGTGGGATGCTCGTGAGCGCCGTGCTTAGGAGCATACCTGGGGTCTTGTCAATACACTCGCAGATCAGGGTGGGCAAGCGGTGCTCGGACTGTTTGTAGGCTATGAGGTACTGGCCTGCCCCGTCTGCTCTGCATGCGCGCGCGAGTTTACGAGGGCTGTAGTGTAGGCATGTGGTTCCATCGTTTGCTGAGAAGCTGCTTACGACCGGGTCACGATGATGGTGGTGTTGTTGAGCAAGTGGACTTTCGTCAACTCCCGAATGGGATCTTGGTGTTCCGAGTGGAGAGTGGGATGAGCGGGATGGGCAAGAGTAAGGGGGACGCGACGCACGATGTCACACATGAGGAGTATGCGGAGGTTGTGGGTCTGGTCAGACGTTCTATGCACCGGTGGATGTACTCTAGGTGGAGACGATGAACCTAATAATACATCCGCAGGTGTGATGAATCGGCAAGAACGGAGAAAGTACCGGCCTAGTCGAGTGTTATGCCGGCAAACTGCTTTGGAACGTTGGCCTGTCCAGTCAGGGTCAAATAAGGAAGGCCGATCGTGTGAACCATCGATCGAGGACGGGATCAAATCGATCAACAACTATTGTCCATCGCTCTAATGGACACCCAACAACGAATTCCAAAGTTCCAGTTCCGGGTCCTCATTGTAGGAAGGGCAAACGCAGGAAAGACATCCATCCTACAAAGAGTGTGTGACACAACGGACAGCCCCATTATTTACCGGGGACGGAGAAAGGAGGAGGTACGTGGCCCAATATTTTTGTCTACGGGTCTGACCTCACTGCCGACCAGGTTAAACTTGACCCGTCTATAGATGTTAGTGACAAGAGTACTTCCCATTGGTTGCCTTTAAACATGAAGACAGCGAGGCGAGCACACGATCGACGACGAACTTGTGTTCTCCAATCATAGGGGATACGTTTTTCACGACTCTTGCGGAATTGAGTCAGGTAGCGTAGAGGAACTCCGGATTTTGCAGGAATTCATTCAACGCAAGTGTGGAGAAAGGCGACTGCAGAATAGATTGCATGCGATATGGTTTGGACTCTCTAATGTTTCACGAATACGACAACTGACGATCATATTTTGAGGTACTGCGTCCCAATGGACAACCAACGACCACAGCTCGATCTCAAATTTTTCGAGGACATCTGTCCTGACCAGAATGGTGGGTCGTTATGAACATTCATGACGGGATTTAACACAATAGTTTCAAGTCCCTGTCATCGCTGTGTTTACCAAATTCGACCAGTTCCGGCGAAATGTCAAAATACATTTGGAGGATTACGGTAACCCAGATGACAATGTATCTGATGTGGTGGAGAAACAATTTCAAGAGCACTACCTGCATCCGCTTGGTGATGGTGTTAAATTTGTGCGATTGGAAAGTGGGTTCAGAGTCGAATGCCAGGGTTACGTACTGATGTTCTTCGGCAGAAATGCACAGGCAAAATGAGCGCTGTGATGATCTTATTGAGAAGACAGCTGCAGCATTGAATGAGGATATCGTCGCATTGATGCTTTTAGCAGTGCAAAGGGGTAATTTAGGATTGAGTGTTAAAACAGCTTTGAACCGGTGAGTGCGTCGTTGGAAAGGCGAGGTGACCGATGATCTCAACAAGCATTGCAGTGTTCATTCCGGTGCGGGGCTCAAGGTCGAACGTATAGTTCGAGAGTGTCTTATTCCATTCCCATACATCTGGGTAAGTGGTGATAGAGTCGTAATTCGTGGCACATGGCTCATGATACTTGATGTCGCCGAACTCTTAGTTGGTGAGTGCCAACTCTTACTCACGCTTTTCAGATCGACTGATCTGACCGTGCTGATGCTGTGCTCTCCAGTATGTGAGTGCGCCACCGTGTTTCAAGCCTGCTAACGATGCCTGACCTCGGCTCTCCAGTCCGTGAGTGGCTGCCGTGGCTCGCTACGTTTCGAGCCCGCTGACGACGCCTGACCTTGGCTCTCCAGTCCGTGAGTGGCTGCCGTTCCTTGCTGCGTTTCAAGCCCGCTGATGACGCCTGACCTTGGCTCTCCAGTTCGTGAGTGGCTGCCGTGCCTGGCTGCGTTTCAAGCCCGCTGAAGACACCTGACCTCGGCTTTCCAGTTCGTGAGTGGCTCCCGTGGTTTGCTGCGTTTCAAGCCGCTGACGACGCCTGACCTCGGCTCTCCAGGACGTGAGTGGCTGCCGTGCCTCGCTGCTTTTCAAGCCCGCTGACGACGCCTGACCTTGGCTCTCCAGGACGTGAGTGGCTGCCGTGCCTGGCTGCGTTTCAAGCCCGCTGATGACACCTGACCTCGGCTCTCCAGTCCGTGAGTGGCTGCTGTGGCTCGCTCGCTGAAGACGCCTGACCTCGGCTCTCCAGTTGGTGAGTGGCTGCCGTGCCTTGCTGCGTTTCAAGCTCGCTGACGACACTTGTCCTCGGCTCTCCAGGACGTGAGTGGCTGCTGTCCCTGGCTGCGTTTCAAGCTCGTTGACGACGCCTGACCTCGACTCTCCAGGGCGTGAGTGGCTGCCATGCCTGGCTGCGTTTAAAGCCCGCTGACGACGCCTGACCTCGGCCCTCCAGGACGTGAGTGGCTGCCGTGCCTGGCTGCGTTTCAAGCCCGCTGACGACGCCTGACATCGGCTCTCCAGTTGGTGAGTGGCTGCCATGCCTGGCCGCGTTTCAAGCCCGCTGACGACGCCTGACCTGGGCTCTCCAGGACGTGAGTGGCTGCCGTGGCTCGCTGTGTTTCAAGCCCGCTGACGATGCCTGATCTCGGCCCTCCAGCCCGTGAGTGGCTGCTGTGGCTCGCTGCGTTTCAAACGCGCTGACGATGCCTGACCTGGGCTCTCTAGGACGTGAGTGGCTGCCGTGGCTCGCTGTGTTTCAAGCCAGCTGACGACGCCTGTCCTCGGCTCTCTAGTCCGTGAGTGGCTGCCGTGGCTTGCTGCGTTTCAAGCCTGCTGACGACGCCTGACCTCGGCTCTCCAGTTGGTAAGTGGCTGCCGTGGCTCACTGTGCTTCAAGCCCGCTGACGACACCTGACATTGGCTCTCCAGCGAGTGAGTGGCTGCTGTGCCTGGCCGCGTTTCAAGCACGCTGACGACGCTTGACCTCGGCTCTCCAGGAAGTGAGTGGTTGCCGTGGCTCGCTGCGTTTCAAGCTCGCTGACGACGACTGACCTCGGCTCTCCAGTTGGTGAGTGGCTGCAGTGCCCCGCTGCGTTTCAAGCCCGCCGATGACGCCTGATCTCGGCTCACCAGTTCGTGAGTGGCTGCTGTGCCTGGCCGCGTTTCAAGCCCGCTGACAACGCCTGATCTCGGCTCTCCAGCCTGTGAGTGGCTGCCGTGGCTCGCTGTGTTTCAAGCCCGCTGACGACGCCCGACCTCGGCTCTCCAGCAAGTAAGTGGCTGCCGTGGCTCGCTGCGTTTCAAGCCCGCTGACGACGCCTGTCCTCGGCTCTCCAGGACGTGAGTGGCTGCCGTACCTGGCTGCGTTTCAAGCTCGCTGACAATGCCTGACCTCGGCTCTCCAGTCCGTGAGTGGCTGCAGTGCCTGGCTGCGTTTCAAGTCCGCTAACGACACCTGACCCCGGCTCTCCAGTCCGTGAGTGGCTGCCGTTCCTCGCTGCGTTTCAAGCCCGCTGATAACGACTGACCTCGGCTCTCCAGGAAGTGAGTGGCTGCCGTGCCTTGCTGCGTTTCAAGCCCGCTGAAGACGCCTGTCCTCGGCTCTCCAGTTGGTGTGTGGCTGCCGTGGCTCGCTGCGTTTCAAGCCCGCTGACAACGCCTGACGTCGGCTCTCCAGGAAGTAAGTGGCTGCAGTGCATGGCTGCGTTTCAAGCCCGCTGACGATGTCTGACCTCGGCTCTCCAGGACGTGAGTGGCTGCCATGCCTGGCTGCGTTTCAAGCTCGCTGACGACGCCTGACCTCGGCTCTCCAGGACGTGAGTGGCTGCCATGCCTGGCCGTGTTTCAAGCACGCTGACGACGCCTGACCTTGGCTCTCCAGGAAGTGAGTGGCTCCTGTGCCTCGTTGCGTTTCAAGTCCGCTGAAGACGCCTGACCTCGGCTCTCCAGTTGGTGAGTGGCTGCTGTGCCTCGCTGCGTTTCAAGCCCGCTGACGACGCCTGACCTCGGCTCTCCAGGAAGTGAGTGGCTGCCGTGCCTGGCCGCGTTTCAAGCTCGTTGACGACGCCTAACCTCGGCTCTCCAGTTCGTGAGTGGCTGCCATGGCTCGCTGCGTTTCAAGTCCGCTGACGACGCTTGACCTCGGCTCTCCAGTTGGTGAGTGGCTGCAGTGCCCCGCTGCGTTTCAAGCCCGCTGACGACGCCTGACCTCGGCTCTCCAGTTGGTGAGTGGCTGCCGTGCCTTGCTGCGTTTCAAGCTCGTTGACGACGCCTGACCTTGGCTCTCCAGTCTGTGAGTGGCTGCCGTGCCTTGCTGCGTTTCAAGCACGCTGACGACGCCTGACCTTGGCTCTCCAGTTGGTGAGTGGCTGCCGTGGCTCGCTGCGTTTCAAGCCCGCTGACGACGCCTGATCTCGGCTCTCCAGTCCGTGAGTGGCTACCATGGCTCGCTGCGTTTCAAGCCCGGTGACGACACCTGACCTCGGCTCTCCAGGAAGTGAGTAGCTGCCATGCCTGGCTGCGTTTCAAGCGCGCTGATGACGCCTGACCTCGGCTCTCCAGGACGTGAGTGGCTGCCGTGCCTTGCTGCGTTTTAAGTCCGCTGAAGACGCCTGACCTCGGCTCTCCAGCCCGTGAGTGGCTGTCGTGCCTGGCTGCGTTTCAAGCACGCTGATGACGCCTGACGTCGACTCTCCAGTTGGTGAGTGGCTGCCATGCCTTGCTGCGTTTTAAGCCCGCTGATGACGCCTGACCTTGGCTCTCCAGTCCGTGAGTGGCTGCCGTGGCTCACTGTGTTTCAAGCACTCTGACGACGCCTGACCTTGGCTCTCCAGTTCGTGAGTTGCTGCCGTGGCTCGCTGTGTTTCAAGCACGCTGACGACACCTGACCTCGGCTCTCCAGGAAGTGAGTGGCCGCAGTGCCTCGCTGCGCCCCGAGCCCGCTGACGACGCCCGACCTCGGCTCTCCAGGACGTGAGTGGCTACCGTGCCTGGCTGCGTTTCAAGTCTGCTGTCGACGCCTAACCTCGGCTCTCCAGGTCGTGAGTGGCTGCCGTTCCTCGCTGCGTTTCAAACCCGCTGAAGACGCCTGTCCTCGGCTCTCCAGGAAGTGAGTGGCTGCTGTGGCTCGCTGAATTTCAAGCCCGCTGACGACGCCTGACCTCGGCTCTCCAGTTCGTGAGTGGCTGCCATGCCTGGCCGCGTTTCAAGCCCGCTGACGACACCTGACCTTGGCTCTCCAGGACGTGAGTGGCTGCCGTAGCTCGCTGCTTTTCAAGCACGCTGATGACGCCTGATCTCGGCTCTCCAGCCCGTGAGTGGCTGCCATGCCTTGCTGCGTTTCAAGTCCGCTGACAACGCCTAACCTCGGCTCTCCAGGACGTGAGTGGCTGCCATGGCTCCCTGCGTTTCAAGCCCACTGATGACGACTGACCTTGGCTCTCCAGTTGGTGAGTGGCTGCCGTGCCTTGCTGCGTTTCAAGCCCGCTGACGACGCTTGACCTCGGCTCTCCAGCCCGTGAGTGGCTGCAGTGCCTAGCTGCGTTTCAAGCACGCTGACGACGCCTGTCCTCGGCTGTCCAGTTGGTGAGTGGCTGCCGTGCCTGGCTGCGTTTCAAGCCCGCTGACGACGCCTGACCTCGGCTCTCCAGTCCGTGAGTGGCTGCTGTGGCTCGCTGCGTTTCAAGCACTCTGATGACGACTGACCTCGGCTCACCAGTTCGTGAGTTGCTGTCGTGGCTCACCACGTTCAAGCACGCTGACGACGCCTGTCCTCGGCTCTCCAGGTCGTGAGTGGCTGCCGTGGCTTGCTGTGTTTCAGGCCCGCTGACGACGCCCATCCTCGGCTCTCCAGGATGTGAGTGGCTGCCGTGCCTGGCCGCATTTCAAGCCCGCTGATGACGCTTGACCTCGGCTCTCCAGTTGGTGAGTGGCTGCCGTGGCTTGCTGCATTTCGAGCTCGCTGACGACGCCTGACCTCGGCTCTCCAGTCCGTGAGTAGTTCCCGTGGCTCGCTGCGTTTCAAGCTCGCTGACGACACCTGACCTCGGCTCTCCAGTTGGTGAGTGGCTGCTATCCCTCTCTGTGTTTCAAGCCTGCTGACGACGCCTCTCCGTGCTCTTCAGGAAGTGAGTGGCTGCCTGCCTTGCGCCTCCTGATGATGCGTGTCCTTGGCTCTCCACTGATCATATTCATCCCTGGCCTACTAGCGCGTGCGTCCATGATATCCTTTCAAGCCTGTTAACGCTGTCCATCTTTGGTTCTCCAGTTTGTAAGTGCTCTCCGTACGTTCACTCAGGCAAAAAGCTTACTTGTTTATAAGGCAATGCGGGTTATGTCACTGCCCACCATTCAAAATGTATTATCTTTGCATTACAGTCGTCTATCTCTATGGCTTATGATATTTATCTCTCTAGCTTACTATCACCAGTCTTAGCCGTCATCGTTTGATCCTTGGTATTTCGCTTTAATATTTTTAGAGTGTATTTAACCTTTCTGGAAGCTGTTATCCTTATCTTGAAGCGCGCCACCTTGTTGCGTCTCTCGAACTTGACACCTGAATCAGCTCTAACTCAGGCGGACCTGGACTATTGGGGGGCGAATACGGACCTGAAAATTCAACAATACCTTCGAGTTTGGGCATCTTCTCAAGAGCACTCCGTCAAGCTATTTGCCGGCTTTATTATGGCTACTGATATGGTTCGTTTATTATTCTTACTCTGTTGAGATAATATCTCGTCGAGCTTATAGTGCCATCTCAGTCTCCAGCCAAAAACACATGTGCATAGACAAGATCATTGGTTCAAACGGTTTTGGGAACCGGTATTTCCGCGCGAGTCTATCATCTTGCCGAAGTCGAGGAACACCACAAGGATGGATAAGTAGATCCAATGTCGAGTCGTCCAGGAGTTGTGTAGTTGAGCCATGTATGATATGTACGATATACTCGGTCTTTATGCGTTGTTGTCGTAGCTTCACAAAACTGTTTCTGTTCAATTGCATGAGATAGAAGGGGGACATTACTATATATGACCAACGAAACATTCGATTCTCTCAAGCTGGGTTTAGAACTATCCCTGCCACTTGGTACAATCTGGGAAGAGCTGTCGGGATACTGTTCCACTTCCCTTTGCCTCCCTACACCAACCAGTGACCACTTGGCATATGTTCCATAGCGGGCTCTCCTGCTCCTCGCGCAAGCACCTGGATGGCGCATCGCTGCGCATCGGCGCGGGTTCAGGAGAGGAGCTGAGCTCGAGCTCGATGTCCTAGACCGCGTCCACGCCCATTTGTCCGCTTGAGCTGCCGCTGTCGCCGCCGCTGCTGCCAATAAGTAGGTTGCGCAAGAAGTAGGAGGAGAGGAAAGGGACAAACCGTAGTCAGGCCCAAGCAACGATACCAACACACATACCCAATCCACCCAATCCACCCCGCCAACTCTGATCCCGCCCCACCGCATCTCAGACCAGTTGCAATCTCATCATACCCAACCCACCGATTGCAACGCATTCGACGCTTGGCACCGGACTGTACGATCTCTGCGAAGTTCTGTCCTCGAAACGTCCCGTCAGCAGGCAGATGTATGCCAAAGGACGCACGGGGCATCTCGAAGTCCGTCTTGTTCATGCGCGGGATGCTCGTGAGCGCCGTGCATAGGAGCGTACCTGGGGGACGCGACGCACGTTGTGGGTCTGGCCCACCAATCCGTCAATCATAACACCAGCTTGGCTAATCGAAGCTTCTCGAGCCCAAAATGGGTATTCGCCCGCCTATTGGAAGTGCGTCCAAACAAGTCCAAAGAGACATGCTCGCTAGCCAATCATGGAACGTCCCCTCATTGCTTCCATCCCACTTGTCTCCTCCGCATATATGCCTACCCTCACTCAAACCACGGGACTGAAAATCGCATCCCTCTTTCTTCAATCATTCGTGAAGCACTATAATAGTATAATGGAAAAGTCGTGAAGGACCCAAGCAGCGCCCGCGTCTCTTTGCGTGACGAAGAATTGTTGTACGATCAGATTTTCTTTTTCGTAAAGGTATGCATCGCGCGTGTACTCGCCGCCGTCTGAAGAAATGACTTCTCAAGTTATGCACGCTTGCGCATGTTCGCCGACGATGTGGTGCACAGCCATCATGGCTGTGAGAGAACAGCAGCAAGTAGCAGTGCTTTCCGGGCGAGAGTGCCCAGGATCAGTGACGGCGGGACCGGTCATCAACTCCCCAGTTCCAATTTTACGCGGAGAACAGGCACCCCCGACACCCTTTTGTGAGCCCTGCTTTTGGCTTGGTGGGCTCCCCCCGTTATTCTTCATTACGTGAAACGGGGAAGTGCTAAGGGACGAAATTGTTTACACGTGTGTGATGTTCTCCTGGGGAATCCGGCTCAGAAAGTTGACTGACTGTCACACATCCCGCAGGGCACATCGCGCAGCATCCCGAGAAGTTCCCAGTGAGTGAAGATGTGAAGAAGCTCTACCCAGCATTCGAGGGCGTTAAGGACAAAATGCGGGCCACTCCCGTACACTTGCAGATATATGACGGTAAGGCGTTCGCAACATTCTGGCATGAGATATTCATTTACGCCCATAATAGATGCTGCTCATATCCTGCCTAATTTATTCCCCTTCGCCACGCCTGTAAAGTTTTGCTTTCGTGCTATTATAACATTCATCAGACATGTCACACACATGCCGCCGAAAACTGTGTTGTTGATCACTCCATTTGTCACAACTGCTAGTGCTTCTTCCGGTTCTTCCCTGGCGCATCCGAGTGTCGACAGCTCAAGTAAATCCGGTTCAGACGGCCCGTCCGTCGATGTGCTTTCATCGGAGACCGCGGGTGTGGGTGCGAAAGCTCAGGAGCGCTATCGAATAGTAGCTTCTCTAT
>WNGR01020472.1_pt1 | contig 10229 bp, 10 predicted proteins | sample 5407581 | NCBI WGS metagenome assembly WNGR01 (sample SAMN13153383, study PRJNA577476) | soil metagenome | isolation source: 80 cm soil or saprolite under Garry oak tree replicate 2 | place: USA:California | collected 2016-06-15
CCTGGAATCCGACCCTAGCAAGCGCGCGTGCGCATAGTCACGGATTGGGCGAATCGGTGGGAACGACATGATTGGTGGCGAGGGCGAGAGAAACCATCCCAGAGGGCATAAACAAAAATAAGTGACCGGTGACCCTCGCGTGCTACCGCGCCACCTGTCGTGTGCGACAGGTGGTGGAAAAAAGAGGCCACTGCAGCTGTGTTCATGAAGCAGTTGGGGATACCGGAACGGAACTTCAAGCTGCCTCAGGGACGGCATAATTTGATGGATATATCGCGCTGTGCCCGAGTCTCTGATAATTATTAACTAACCCTTCCACGCACGTGTACAGCCGCAGGCGCTGTAATGCACAGTTCAAACTTCAAAAATGTTCGGGGAGGAATGAGCCTGAAAGAAACCAAAGCGGTTATGACCGTGGTCGGACAAAATCCACATCCGCCTGTGTGTGTCAGTGATGAAAAACGCACTCGGGCCTCGTACAGTAATACAGCATTACCAACGCAGCAGAAGACTACACCACAAAAGGCCCGTGCAAACGGCAAACGACGTGCTATATTACAGCCGGTTCTGGTGCCTGAAACACGAAAATATACCGTATTTGGGGCCCCGTGGGCGTAGCAACAGACACGCGTCGAGCACAGTGCCTGTGCATTAAGGGTCTCCGGGCATGGTGGGGACCACAGCCGCCCACGCAACAGCAGCTGGGAGGGGTGAGGGGATTCTATTGATTTGAACGGTCATTGGACAGCTGTAACTTACCTCAGAATGCATATTCGACATTGCCCCCTCGCCCCCATAAGGGGAAGGAGGGACGGAGTGGTGACCTGTCAATCGACAATTGACTTGTTGACGACCGACTAAAATTGCCAGCAAACGGCAGCGAACAGCCTAACAGGGATGGGACTGGAAAAAGGTTCGTTCCGCGGAGCCCCTCATTAGCTTCACTACCCACCCCTCGAGTGCTTTGTGGGGTGCTGCGGTAGCGAATAACAATTAACTATCTAGGAAAAAAGTACGTGGCAAGGTGATACCTCTCAAAGTTGCATTTACAGCATGTGCTTCTGACTGGTTCTGTGAAATGCTGTGAACGTGGCGCAAGAGAGAAGACCTTCTGGCGGGAGCAACGTCGCGGCGACCCTCGCCGCTCCTACGGCTGCGATGACACGTTGCGGCTGCGCCGCACTGTAACGAGGCATTCTCTCTTCTGAGGCGGCCCTTTCCCTTTGTGCGAGGACCTGCGCACCCTTACTCCTCGGGTCGGTCTTGGCCATTTAGACACTCTTTTTTGCGCACGCAGTGCAGCGCTGGCGGAGAAACACAGGAGATAATCGGAAATAAGCTGGCAGCTTCCAATGAACGCGCTTCGCGTTCGGACCTGCAAAGGACGTTGTCCGATAGCATTTTTGAATTTTGCGCCCTTCACACGGCGCCGCAACGCCCCCAGATTAACTAACGATGAGCAAGTCATAGACTCGGACACCTTTTTTTTGAAAAATCCCATAGCTCAGTCTCTGGCTCTGGTGGTGGAAGGTCATCAACTTCTGCCCGCGATCGATAAACTGGGACCCCACCCCAGTTTTGTTTTCTAGAGGCCAGCTGGCAGCCGCAATGGTCGCCAATCCCAGCGACATCTCGCCTCGATCCTCGAATGCTGAGCGCTGAGTCGCGACGTACAAAGGATGCGGATCGCGCCTGCCACCGAATCTGCGGAGCCCATTCGGAACACGCACAAAACACAGAAACCTTGTCCGCTCTGCCTTACTTGGCCTAGCTCTGAAACGCTGATTTTCAAGTTTTTGGTTTAACAAAAAGGAAAGCTTAACAAAAGGAAAGTTTGCGGCCATCGCTCGCGCGGAGGAGCAAACTCTTCGATAAATGTCCGAGTTAATGACTGACCGCAGCGAACCGAGCAAGGTTGAGGAGCGTTGGAGCCAGTGGGGCGCCGCTACAGCGGGCGCGCATCGCGCGTCGCGATAACGGTCACCCGACAGCAAGGCTCAGCCAAGGTTAACTCTAAAGGTAGTTGCCGGGCTAGCCCCTCTCCTCTCTCGCTCCCACACGTGGCTCACACCGATGGACGTGCGCCGTGATTATCCGCCCGGGTTCTTGTCCTTCTTGTCCCTTAAACATGTGCGGTGTCTTGCACTGCCGAACTCGGCAGCCCCTAGGGAGAAGTCGCTGGAACGGACCGTTTGCCCAATTGTCGTCTCCGTGCTATGCAACGGCGACACAGCAGGAGGGACGTTTCAGAGAGCCAAAGCTGTTGTTGAATCAGAAGCTCTTCTGAAACTGTCCTGTGTCCATCACTACTGCCACTGGGCCCTCTTCGATGCCACGCGCGGGTGCCAAAAAAGAGAGAGGGGAAAAAAACAAAAAAGAGGAATGGAAGGGATGACTGATCTTCCTTGCTTACCGTTCTCGCCTCCCGGCGGTGATTCACAAATGAACTCACGTTTCTTGTTCAACGCATGCTCCTTCCTTCTGCGGGCTGCGTTCGGAACAACAATTTCTCGTACACGCGCGCTCGAGTGCGTCGCGCACGTTGCTGGACGGGCGGCTCGCAGAGGCTGCGCATGATTATCTCCCAGCTTCTATCGCGAGCGCATGCACACAGGACACGCTGGCGTCTGCACCCGGATAACCATTGGGAGCATGATTTTTCTCTTAGCCCTTTCTGTCGCGACGGCGGAAGCTTCTACAGCGGTACGGCCACTTTCCCCCGTTTTGCGACGCACAGGCTCGGCGCTGGAATCGCAGCAAGGAACTGTTTGCAACGAGCAAGCTGTCAAATATCGGAGCGGCCGCGCGCAACCGCTGATGATAAGCTCTGAGCGTGATGAGCGCCAGGACGTCCAACGAACACCTGAGGGAAAAAGGAGCATTCGATGGACGTTTACAGGATCGCTCGCGGATTGCCGTGCTATCAGAGTTGAGCAGGCCTGAAATGGGCATGCTTATCCGGGGGAGTGTGTTCGTATCTAGCGAGACACTTGCCTAATTCGTTGATTTGACTGAGGCAATTTCCGGTCCGCGGGCGATGAGCAGCTTATACGTTACTTTGGAAGGTGGTCATACGGAGATGGCGGTGTCTTGGTGGATACTCGCAGCTCTCCCGGTCAAGCTCATGAGACTCGTAAGTCGGCACTTCGGGAGCCTGCCTCTAATCAAGTGCTTGTCTTAGATGACCGTACGCGGAATCACGGATGAACGACTCTTGCCACGCATAGACCTCGTCGCCGATCCGTTGGCCGGCATCCGTTCCTTCCAAGTATCAGAATCACGCGCCTCGCCTTGTCAACTTTCGACTCCCTGCCGGATCGGGTTGTCACGCTGCAGTCCCCGCTATTCTGCGCTTTTCATTCCCGTTCCGGATCCTGAACCAAGATGCCACGAGGCCGAGCTGTCGCTGGAAAATATCCAGCTTAGAAGCTGCTTTCGGTTGCGAGCATGAGCTTGAGAAGGCGCAGTTCCTCCCAAATTAATTAAGACGCGCATGTTTTCCAAGCTTTATGCGGTTGCTTCACTTGTTCTGCCGCGAAAACGTGGCTTAATGGACATTTGATATGAATGTCCGACGTACGACAGCTAGAGATAAGCCGCATTGACGACCTGTAAGTAGATAACGACGCGTCTATCCGACATTGTGCTACATACGGTCTTATATGTGGTTCCTTATGGAGGTACCACATCAAAGGGGCTCTAATGCGGGCTAGTCCGATAGCTAATTCGTTTTTTGGTTTATGGTTTAGATGGCGTTGGATCCGAGTCCGGTATAATCGTGGACGCTGTCTTTCTATCGCTACTGGACGAGGCAGGTTTCCTTGTTGTAATCCTCACAGCTTCCTGGCCAACCCAGAGCTCCACTTTGACATCTCTCGCTGTCCGTGTGGGTCCAAGCCATGTTCCTAATCTTTGCCACATCACCTCGTGTTGATGCGGTTATCATCCCCCAACCGTCTCCTCCTGTTTCAGTAGCACCAACACGTTGCATTCCGCGGGTACGATTATACATGCCCCGCGGGCCACCAGAACCGCAGCATCCCACTGCAGTAACCCCACCCCTGTGGTGGTTCCCCCTCTTCCCCTCCAGCGCTCCCACGTTAACCACTTCGGCCAACACCACAGCCCCTTCTGTCTCTCGGGCAGAGTTACCTCTCCGTGCTGCGCTGACAGACGATGACACTAGAACCGCCTGCGGTCCTTCAACGTGTCCGTGCTGTGCCTACTCATATTTCCTCTTGCAGTATTCTGCTTCACCTCATCTAGTCTCCTTGGTTTTCTTGCCGATGCAACGTGTCGTAGCTTGTCGACCCTTGGAATAAAAAAAAACAAAGAAAAAAAAACAATCGCGACGCCACCGGTGACATAACTTGTGCAATGCCCGAGATTTGGTGCGGCGTGGCGCCAGAGCTATCCCGCTCTTGCCCTTTTTTTTCGCGCGCCCATATAGTGGCCAACCTAACCATTACGCTCTGTAAATTAACCCTGCACTGACACTGATCGAGACTTTGGCTCCACCGCCTCCTACTCCAGCTGCCCGGGTGTCCGTATATGAGCTATATCGGACGTGTTCGGTTAGCGTGACCGCCTACGAGCACGTGCCCGTATATGCGTTATCTTCCGCTCCGCGGAGCCGACGTTATCGCGGTCGTCAAGTCCATCAAAATCTGACATGCTTACATACTTCTTTGACTCGACCCTAACGACCTGCTCATTCTTGATGAGCCAAAAACTCTTTCATCCGCAAACTTCATCTATTAAAATCTTGTACGCCGTTTTTGAGGGGTCCTGAGTCCTCCCTTTTCACGTTGTGCGGTGTCCTTGTTTTTGAATTGGGGCGGCGTCAAGAGACAGTTGGTGGCTCCCATCATGCATCATCACTACTGCTCTTCCCTGCGCGTCAAAAAATCAATCAACATCTGATCGTCTCTCTCTTATTGCGGTGTATGTGTAGGGTAGGCATACGGAACTTTCAACTTTGCCCCCGTAAGCGGCTTCCTCTCCCCCTTCTGTCTACTTTGTTCAATATAAGGACGCCCCCTACCTTAGGAGCTTCCGTGGCCCTCCTCCGCCGTCGCATTGGGCACGACTTTCCCGAACCGTGAAAGATGGTTTTCGCTTGCCTGTCTGGGTCGGTTGCTCTAGGCTATTTTGATGCCTGTTCATATGCCAGGAGCGTGATAACTTGAAACGAATCAAGGTTTCAGCTTCGGCGGTGGCTCCTAAGTCGAGTCATACATCACAAAGCACTCGCCCCTCTCTTTGTCCCTCGCGCGTGATGGATGCACGATACGCTCAGTCAATGGCTGGGTAAGCCTCTCTCCACCCTCCCCCTCGGAATAGTACAAACCTCCGAGCGGAGGCAGCGCCTCACCTACCTTCGGCGTCGGCTTGTGGCGCCCATACATTTATCCGCGCCCAAAGTTGCAATATGGGCATTCTCGTCAAAAGATCCCTTCTCGCACCTTCCTTTTCCGGATCCTGTGCCAATAGCATCCGTGAGGAGCAGCGCCTCTCCCTTCAACGACAGCGTATCGCGCGGGCGGGCGGGCAGAACTCTAATGTGGATTATGAACATTGAGCCCTTAATTGGCAACTTCGATCCTTGGGCTGTCTTGTTTGCATTCAGGCTAGAGCATCGCCCCTGCTTAGTCCGACAGCGAACTCGTCGCCTGTCATGCCTCGCTCGTCGAGTTCTCGTTCGACGTTCCAACTAGCCATAGTGCTACTTGGACGTTACTCGCCTTGGTGGTATTGGTGTTTCGGCTATCACCGCGGTCACCTACGGCATCATGGTCCCCCTTATGCGAGCTTGGTCATGCAGCGCGGATTCCGGTCGCGGCGGCTCAGGAGAAGGCGTCTTTCTATACCGGAAATCAGGGAATTGTCGAGAAGAGTCAGCTTTTTGCGATCATCAATCACCATTCGTCCTACTTCTGTCGGGGAGAATACTGTATCTTGGTTCTCTATGATGTCGAATGCGGTTGCTCTCTCCGGTGGCCCCGATAAGGAACCATCGTTCCCGATATCATGCGGGACTTAACTCCACGCGATAATACTACGTCAGCTCGAAACTCGTCTTTGCTACAGTATGACGGACGTCAAGTGACATAACATTTCTTATCTATCACCCATTCAATACACTTGTTACCCACGTTCTAAGATCTGTGCGCTTAATTCGACCTGCCAACTCTCGTTATTTCCTCTAAGGTTTCTCCAACCACACAGGAGACAGATTTCCCATCGGACCGGGCGTGCGATCACCGCTAATTGAAATCATGCGTCGTTCGTCAAATCGTGTCGGTTTTTCAGTACGGTGCTTCTATCCGAACCCAAGCGAACCCCTTGGCCGGCGGGCGCGGTTTGACAACTCTCGTCTCTCTCACGCCGGTCATCTGGCATTGTGCCCACTGATTGGGCTATCGAGCACCAAACGTGAACTTTTTGAACCTTTGGGAGTAGCGAGGCTCTGTCTCTTCTTTTTGAGTTGACCGCCTGACTTGGACCTAAGGTACGAGGGGACGAACTCGACACCGGCGTTATTAAGAACCTTTGGGTGCAACATGGTACGCATGGCGCGTCGTGTTTCGAATAGGCATCTTCTCTTGATGACCGTGGCCCCATGGCTAGGGTCGCCTGACACGACAGCTGGGAAAGGGCAATCACGCACCAATGTAGCGGATGTTATTGTAGTGCGCACTCTGGTTTCCATAATAGTGGTTCCAAATTGACACACTCAGGTTTGCATCTGCCCCTCTTCATTCCAACCATGAGACAAATACTTGCATTACAGTAAAACGTAAAGAACGAGTGAGAGCACAAACCCAGTTGGTAGACGTAAACCATTTGTTGTTGTTGCGTAATTCAATTCGTTTTTTCCGAGAGAGATTGATCCGTTCAGAAAATCGGCTGGCTGCCGCGGGGATTCGGTCCCTTTCAATTCAATCGACGAACCACTGAAACCTGGATTTCGTACGAAGTTCGGAAGCATGGCATACACCATCAACGTGATGGTGTCTGAAACGTCTAATCTCTCCTCCGGGCAGTAATTAAGCCAGTTGTCAGGAAAACGCGAAGGTGCATATACTGTAGTTCCTCAACCCAGAGATACAGTAATGATCCCAGGAGGTCATCACTATTGCCGTACAGACCGCTCTTCGCCAGATCGATTGGCGCTCTTGCTTGCTTCTTGGTTTCGTACAAAGACATCGATCACCGATAACACAACACCACGTACTGTTGGTCGAATCGTAGAATCGCCAATTCACCCCATACCCCAGTGGTAGTTGATCAGATTTAGGAGTGGTAGTTGATCAGATTTAGGCAACCCCTTCTAAACGTGTGGATAAGCTAAACGGACAAGACGGCGTTCTATATCAGTTCTTTTAGGGGGAATTCTGCGCAAACAAACTATCAGCCAAAGTCCGCGCGTGTTCGCTTCGAGCTAGTGTGTGCTATCGCCCTTGGATTTTGTCCACTTCTTGTAGCTGTGCAGATGCCGCACAGGCTCTCTCCGCTCTGTCAGGCGTGTTTACAATCAACAGTGGTGCTCTAGCCCTGGGAACCCTATCTGCCACGCCACTCACTTCATCACATCCATGCGTGTAGCACGCCCGGTACGATCGGTCGCAGTTTCGCAATCCAACACCCGTCGTGATCTGGGACCTCGAGTTCCCGTATTTCGCTTCCTGGGAGGCCGCAGCGACGCGCGAGGCCGTCCAGGAGCAGGTCCCCGCGCGCCCGTGGCGGGTCAACCGCATCGACGGTCTCGTCCAAGTCGACGAGGGAGAGCTTCACGGAGCGGAGGCTCGGCAACAATCGCGACTCCTCGTCGTGGTGGTCGGTGGCAAGGAACACCTGTAGTATGAGTCCGTCGACCGCCCCGCGATACGTGGCACGGACCTGCCGCAGTCGCGTCGCCTGCGCGAACAGCGCGCGCCAGCAGTCGGCCGGCCACGGGACATGGCTCGCAATATCGAGATACAGTAGGCCGTCCAGGCGCAACCGTGCCGCGCCGAAATGGTGCGCTATTCGGCTGGGAGGGGGAAGGGGAGATTCGGCGGCGTGTGGAAGAGGAGGTGGCGGCGGCGGCGAGGGTAGTAGGGAATAGGCGAGGCGCAGCTGCGCGGGGGCAGAGCGTTCTACGGTGAGCGCGTCCGATGAGCGAAACTCGAGGGAGACTTGCGGGTATTCGTTCACCAACAGCTTCAGCCTCCGGACAGGGCCGAAAGTGAGTTCGTACTGTGGAAGCAGGGTGCCCACCCACGCCCGTCCGCTCGTCTTGATCTCGGCACACGTTTCTGAGGGCAGACAAAGAGAAGCGGCGAATGAGAATAGATCGCAACCTTGTTGGTCGACCAAGGACAGTCGCCGCAGATTGGGGAGAGAAATATGTCCATTCGGCATCCCGTCGGCACGTGTACCCCCTAGAAAGACGTTTTGTAAAGCGAGGTGTCGTAGCTCCGGCATGCGGCACAAAATGGTGGACATTTCGTCATAAGAGAGGAGAGAATCGTGTGAGCGAGGTAGATGATGCGGGGCAAAGCTTATGTCGAGCTCCTGGAGGCTTGTGAAGATGGGAGAGACCCAAGGATACAGACGAAGACCCGCAAGACGAGCCGAGTACTCTGGTCTCACGAGCTCCCGCGCAGCGTCCAAGGAGGTTGGAACAGGGCATGGACCCGAAGAACTAGCAATCCTTAGCGCGACCTCGAGGGAACAATTGCCGGATCGACGCAACATTTCCGAACACCACCTTCGCGACATGCAAGTAAAGTCCAGATATCTCCAGAGGGTCGGCGTTGCGAGCGCGATCTGAGGCAGTCCGTAGTCAGTTGTACACACATGGGGAAGCCAGGTTTGTGGGTTGCTGCACACACCTCTCGCCATCGATGGCAGACCTGAGTAGCCGAGATCCATCCCAAACTGTACTTTCCGTTCATGTGACCCGGACGATCGGACAGCATGCTCATCGAGAACACATAAGAAAGTAGCTCGGGAGGGAGTGCGGCGACTGCGCAACCGGAGTTGCGGCGTCGTTTCGTGAGGACCGTAACCATCGTGGCGGCGTCAAATCTTGCGTTACCAAGGCTCTCTTCCACGGATCCACAGGGTATCAGTTCGTGGTACCCATTAGGTGGTGATATATTTTGGGAACATGCGATGGAAACGCGGACGTCAGCACCTTTTGAAACCTTCAGTTAATATCGCGTGGCTCCGGATTTCGGGGAAACTACAGAAAGGACGTCCCTGGCATAGATGTTTGGCGAAACAATAACAGGGACCAAGTGTCCGCCCCCTGAAGCGGCGAATAAGTGCGGTTACGTTAATTATCTCCATCGTGCCCTTGATTGTCGGAGAGTGGTACTCATAAGGGCTTTGGACGCGCGAAACCGTTATAAGTGCTGTGACATACAATATATCGTTGGGCACAGGCATCGAGTGAGTTCTCGTGATTGTGGTGTAAGGGAGCCTGGCAGAGCCATGAAGGCTCTTACGATCGGATCTGAGAGGTATTGTACGTCGTGAGTTAGTATTTTATTTCGCCGAGTAGCTGCGCAAACCTCAGCCTCGTGTGTTGTCTGACGCGAGAAATCTGTTTCACGGTCCAAAGTTCGGTTATTTCATCCAATAATTCCAGTCTTCAGCCGCATTGCGGTCAACCTCCACTGGCACATCGGAAGACCGGCACTGGCAGTCCAGGTTGCCTGTGTTACAGCAACTGCCAGCAACACCCAGAAATCATGGAAACCCGGAAGATCCTTTGAACCCGGAAATGATTTGGCCTAAATGCAAACATCTAAGCAACCTACAGAAACTTGAATGTAGGAGATCTGATAATCTTGTATGATGCAGCTGAATCCGGGCCGGATATCCCGCCGAATGAGGGACACGCCGCCTCGCGCCTCGAGAACTCGTCAACTTGATGTCGTTGACGGGGGAAACGACACCGGACTCGCCTCTTGCGATTTTCACCCTCCCAGTTCCTTCTCACCCGTCTATTCAACCGTCCTTATCATATGACTCACATCGCAGCGCCCACACACCCCTCGTCATCGACAATGGTTCCAATAACTTGAGGTTTGGCTTCGCCACCTCTACGACACCGCAGGTCTCTCCGAACATAGTCTCAAAGTATAAGGAACGTAAGGCCGGAAAACAACTTCTCTTGTTTGGTGATGCCGTGGACGCAGAGAGCGGCGCGCGATCGCAGGCCAAGACACCATGGG
>WNGR01031032.1_pt1 | contig 10228 bp, 9 predicted proteins | sample 5407581 | NCBI WGS metagenome assembly WNGR01 (sample SAMN13153383, study PRJNA577476) | soil metagenome | isolation source: 80 cm soil or saprolite under Garry oak tree replicate 2 | place: USA:California | collected 2016-06-15
TCCTTGGCGGCAACGGGTGACAGTCCCGCGGTGGGTTCGTCCAACAGCAACACGCTCGGATTGGTCATCAGCGCGATGGCGACCGCAAGAACCTGGCGTTGTCCGCCCGAGAGATTGCCGGCCTTCTCACGAAGCTTTCCGCGGAGAATGGGGAAGCGGGGGAGCTGCTCTTCGATCCGACCCTTCAATCCCGATCGGAGCAAATAGCCGCCCATCTCCAGGTTTTCCTGAACCGAAAGGCCGCCGAATACGTTGCGCTCCTGCGGAACGAAGCTGACACCGTGTTCGCAGGCCGCGAGAGCGTCGCCGGGCGGAAGCGCGGCACCGTCGATCGAAACCTGGCCGGTACGCTTCGGAAGAAGCCCGGCCAGCAGCTTCAGGAACGTCGACTTGCCGGCACCGTTGGGGCCGATAATGACGGTAAGCTCCTTCGGGCCGACGGTCAGATCCACTCCCTTCACGATCAACTCGGCGGTCGCGTATCCGCCGCATACGTCGCTTGCATTGAGCGTCGTCATGAGAGCTGCACTCCCAGATAGCACTCCTGGACACGGCGGTCGGCCGTGACCTCGTCGAAACTGCCCCTCGTGAGAAACTTGCCCTCCGCCATGACCACGACGTCGTCACAGAGCCGCTCGATGAGCTCCATCTCGTGCTCTATGAGAAGGACGGTCACGCCGGATTCGCGAATGGCGGCAAGCTGATCCGCGATCTCTCCGACCAGCGTCGGATTGACCCCAGCCATCGGCTCGTCAAGCAGAACCATCTTGGGATCTGCGAGAAGTACTCGGCCGATCTCGAGCAGCTTCTTTTGCCCTCCGGAAAGGTCGGTAACGAGATTGTCGAGAACGTGATCGAGACGCAACCGCGTGGCGGTCTCGTACGCCCGTTCGCGCAAGGCCTCTTCCTGACGGCGGATGACCGCAAGGCTCGTCAGCGCGCGCACCATCCCCTCGCCTGCCTGTTTTGGGCCATACAGCATGAGGTGCTCGAAAACCGTCATCCGCGGACATCCACGCGCGAGCTGGAACGACCGCACCAGACCCGATCGCGAGACGACCTCGGGACGCTTGCGCGCGATATCGACGCCATCGAAGCGCACCTCGCCCTCAAAGCGTTCGATGAGTCCCGAAATGCAGTTGAAGATGGTGGTTTTTCCTGCGCCGTTGGGGCCGATCAAGCCGGTAATCATGCCGCCGGCGATCGAGAAGCTCGCGCCGTCGAGGGCACGGACGCCGCCAAAACTGGCCCGGATATTCGTCACTTCCAACAACGTGCCTGTCGTCGGCATCGACCCACCTCAACACGACGTCCTGTCGGACGCATCCATAGAGCCACGGCCCGTCAGGCCGCGTTGGCCCGACCGGTTCCCAGTGTCACTCATGCGTTTCCATCACTTATCCGAGTAGGATAGATCTCGTATTCACTTAATGATATAGGTGTTGGACACTTAAGTGCTTAAGGACAACAGCGGGCCCCGGGGAAGACCATGAAGATCGCATCACCGGGCGACATCGACTATCGTCGCGCGTTTCAGGACGCGCCAGTGGGGCAGGCGATTGCGCACAACCGGATCATCACAGCATGCAACAACGCATTCGCCGTGATATTCGGCGGAAAGCCGAGCGAGTTCACCGGAAAGACGTTCGATCGTCTCTATCCGACGCATACACATTTCGAAAGCACTGGCGTTCGCGTAGGTCAGTTGCTTTCGAGAGATCGAATATTCGCCGACGATCGCGTCATGCGTCGCCTCGACGGCGAGCTGTTTTGGGTGCACGTACGCGGATTCACTTACACGCCCAAATATCCGCACCGGAGGACTCTGTGGGCGTTCACCGAACTTTCGAGCAGGCAGCCCAAGAACCTCACGATCCGTGGATCGCTCACGCCAAGGGAGCGCGATATCGCGACTCTTCTGATAGAGCGAAAGACCGCTAAGGAGGTCGCGCTGGTCCTCGGCATAAGCCCTAGAACAGTGGACATCTACAAAACCCGCCTTCTTCGCAAGTACAGCGTAACGAACACACCTGACCTCGTTCAAAGGCTCTTGACAGGTTAGGCAGGCGACGAGGCAGACCAGACAATCGCCAAGAGTCCGACAAAGGGGCGCCCTGATAGAACGTGTTCATGGATGAACCAACCCGCTTTGTGCAGTAGATTCACGCTACCCAACGTCCCCGCAGCGTTCCTGATCGGTATATTCATCACTGCCCCGCAACCAAGCGAGAATATTGCCTCGTGGTCGCGAAACCTCTGACGGACTAGGAACGGGTCGCCGGAAACGACGGGTTGTCCCGCATCCAGCATCGCCTGCAGCCAAGTATCCCCGGCAATGTCTTTCACGCCTGCCACCGATAACTTTGAAGGTCACTAGAGTACATTCGAAGCAGACGTCGATCTTCGAGCCTCAGAATAGTCAGCAACTTGACGCCTACCAGTTCGCCGAGAACGGCCTCGACGAAGGCATACAGCTCCTGCATACCGACATCGGCCGCTAACAAGTCCGCGCCCTGCGAAAATAGTTCAAGCGCTCGCCTTGACATCACTGTTCCAACCAAAGTTTCCGATTGCAGGTCAGGCGCGCATAGCTAAGGGGCCGCAGCAACGCGGCGACGATCACATCCCATCGCTGGGCCCACGCGTACTCAATTGGCGGACATCGACTCTTGAGCCGCTACGAGCTTTGTTACGAGAGGACCGAACAATTAGCTACGCGCAACGCTCATTTGGGTGTTCGAGCGAGGGCGTTTGAAGGCAGACTGCAACGCAGTAACGCGCATACTCATCGATACGGACTTGGGTTCATTGCACCCAATCCCGGACTGCATGGTGCCACCGCCGTTCAAAGAAAAGGGCTCGACGCATGTCGCCGAGCCCTTAGTACTGAGGCAGAAAGTCTGGGCCTCAAGCCGGCCGGGAGAGGCCGTGCTTAATCGGAATAGCGAGCATTTGCAGAATGAAATGCCGTATCGAGGGCGTTGAACAGCAGATTGTGGGCTCTAACATTGCCCTACGAGTTTCTTTGCAACTTGCGAGGCGCGACCGAAATACGAGATACTGACTTCGCGCTAGTGTGTTGCTGTCATCCTTATAGGGCTGTTAGCCCACCAATATGGAAGGCCTTGATCTCCAGATATTCCTCGATCCCGAACTTGGATCCTTCTCGGCCAATACCCGACTGTTTAATGCCTCCGAAAGGCGCCACCTCGAGCGAGACCGAGCCGGTGTTGAGGCCGACCATGCCGAACTCGAGTCTCTCCGCCACGCGCCAGGAGCGGTTAAGGTCGGACGTATAGAAATACGATGCTAATCCGTAGGGAGTTGCGTTGGCGATCTGAATCGCTTCCTCCTCGTGCTTGAACCGGAACAACGGAGCTACCGGCCCGAACGTTTCCTCATTCGCCAATTGCATATTTACCGTCGCGTTCGATAGTACAGTGGGCTCGACAAACTGATCCTTCGAACCGGTCGTTCCGCCGAGCATGATCTCGGCACCATTCGAGAGCGCGTCATCGATGTGGCGACGTACTTTGTCGACCGCGGCCCGATTGATCAGCGGACCGATCGTGACACCCTCGCGCAATCCGCTACCGACGACGAGCTTCGACGTCTCCGCCAAGAGGCGGCCGGCAAACCTGTCGTAGATCCCCTCCTGCACCAGCACCCGGTTCGCGCAGACGCAGGTCTGGCCGCCGTTGCGGAATTTGCTGGCCATCAATCCAGCCACGGCGAGATCGACGTCCGCGTCGTCGAATACGATAAAGGGAGCGTTGCCCCCCAATGCGAAGCTGACACGCTTGATCGTGCTTCCGATTGCTGCATCAGAAGCTGTCCGATGCGCGTCGAACCCGTAAATGAGAGCTTGCGGACCGAGGGATTCGAAGTGAGCTCGACACCTATCCCCTGAGGCATTCCGGTCACGACCGACAAGACACCTTTCGGAAAGCCGGCCCGCTCGGCGAGCACGGCCAACGCCAACCCTGAAAAAGGCGTCAACTCCGAAGGCTTTGCGATGATCGGACAGCCGGCCGCCAGCGCCGGACCCGCCTTGCGGGTGATCATCGCGTTCGGGAAATTCCACGGCGTTATCGCCGCGGAAACTCCGACGGGCTCCTTAAGAACGAGGATACGTCGATCCCCAGTGGGCGCTGGGATAGTATCGCCATAAAGTCGGCGCGCCTCTTCTGCGAACCACTTGATGAAGCCCGCGCCGTAGCGAATTTCGCCGGCCGATTCCGCGAGCGGCTTGCCCTGCTCCATCGTCATGATCAGAGAAAGGTCGTCAATGTTTTCGAGCATCAAACGGCACCATTCCTCAAGCAGACGTCCTCGCTCGCTGCTCGGAATGGAGCGCCAGGCCGGCCAAGCTTCCTCGGCCGCCTTGACGGCGCGTCTGGTCTCTTCCTCGCCGAGCGCCGGTACCGTCCCGATTTCGGCGCCGGTCGCCGGATCCATGACGGCGACGATGGCGCCCCCGTCGGCATCGACCCATGCGCCCGCGACGAACGCCTGCTGACGGAAGAGACGCGGATCTTTCAAACGCTTGCTTAGCGACATGGAGACCTCCAAAAATGAGATCTTGAGCATCGCATCTCCGCTCGGCAGTCTCTGCCGAATGAATGCCGTCCAAGACGACGAAAACGCCGTCTCGGCCGATCTTACGGAATGTCCTGCTGCGCCCAGGTGGTTTAATGGCTCGGAAGAACACGCCAGTTACCAATCAGGTCCGCGACATGACTCCGCTCAAAGCCCTAGCAACCTACGACGACTTCGCCCGCCTCGACATCCGGATCGGTAAGGTCGTGGAGGTCCAACCTTTTTCCCGGGCGCGCAACCCCTCCTACAAGGTCGGCGTCGACGTCGGGGCCGATCGGATCATGTGGTCGAGCGCCCAAATCACGAACTACGAACCGGCCGCGCTGGTAGGCTCGCTCGTAGTCTGTGTCTGCAATCTCGGTCCAAAAAACATCGCGGGATTCACCTCCGAACTTCTGATTCTCGGCGCGAAGAACGCCGACGGCAAAGTGATCATTCTCGGTCCCCGTAGCGAGGTCGCTGCCGGCGAGTCGATCTTTTAGCGGGCACTTCGCACCGCCTCCAAACGGAGCGCGACAGCAAAGCCTGCGGTTTGGCGCTTCGACGACGATAGAGCATGCTGTTTACCCGTCGTCTTCGGCAACTTGATCGAAGGGGCGCGGGTAGGATCCCAACAAGGCCACCGCCGGTGGCGAGGCCGACCACCGAGCTCGCCGCACTGCGCAACGCTAACATCGCGCGCGGCGTCCTCACCGCCCATCCGATCACCATCGCCCGCGCAGAAGGCGCATTGGTCTGGGACGTGGAAGGCAAGCAGTATCTCGACTTCGTTGCAGGCATCGGCGTACTCAACGTCGGACACAACCATCCGCGCGTCGTGGCAGCGGTGGAGAAGCAGCTCAAGGACGTTACCCACATGGCCTTCCAGGTCGCGGCTTACCGGCCGTATCTGGAGCTCGCCGAAAAGCTGAACGGCTTGGTCGGCAAGGGCGAGGCCTACAAGAGCATCTTTCTAACGTCCGGGGCCGAAGCGGTTGAGAACGCCGTCAAGATCGCCCGCGCCTACACTAACCGGTCTGCCGTGATCGCCTTCAGGGGCGGCTTCCACGGCCGGACGATGCTGGGTGTCAGTCTCACAGGCATGAGCCAACCCTACAAGCAGAACTTCGGGCCGTTTGCGCCTGAGATCTTTCACACCGCGTTTCCGGACGCCTACCGTGATATGACAACTGAACGCGCGCTCGAAGCGCTGGACGAGGTTTTTGCGACCGAGATCGCTCCAGATCGTGTCGCCGCGATCATCATCGAACCGGTACAGGGCGACGGCGGCTTCCTTCCGGCTCCCGTACTGTTCCTCAAGGCGCTACGGGAGATCACCAAGCGTCACGGCATCGTGCTCATCGCCGACGAGATCCAGACGGGTTTCGGAAGGACAGGCAAGCTCTTCGGCTTCGAGCACTCCGGAATCCAGCCCGATCTCGTGACAGTGGCCAAGAGCCTCGCCGGTGGTTTCCCACTTTCTGGAGTGGTCGGGCGGGCCGAGATCATGGACGCTCCATTGCCCGGCGGTCTGGGCGGCACCTACGGCGGCAACGCCATCGGATGCGCCGCAGCGCTCGCCGTCATCGAAGCCTTCGAGCACGACGGGCTGCTCGATCGCGCTGAAAGGCTCGGTCAGAAGCTCCAAGCGGGGCTTCGTGACCTGGCGACGAAGCACTCAATGATCGGCGACGTCCGCGGACTGGGCTTCATGCAGGCGATCGAGCTGGTCACCGACCGCAAGACCAAGACGCCGGACCCCGATCGCGCCCAGCGCGTGATCGACCTGGCCCGTCAGCGTGGACTGCTGGTGATCAAGTGCGGCGTCCACCGCAACGTCATCCGCTTCCTGGCGCCACTGATCGTCTCGGACGAAAACTTGGACAAAGCTCTCGCTATCATCGACGCGGCGCTGTCGGCCGAAAGCATAAAGGCTGTCGCCTAACCATGGCCCGCCGGGCGAACGCCGGACACTTAAGTGTTCGGCGCTCCCATAGACAAGCTACGGATTGTATAATGAAGCTCCTTGAGGGTTGGCCACCCTGAAGGTCGCGTCAGCGCTGTCGACCGATCTGAGCCCGATACGACTCTCGACGCCACCTGCCCGATGGTGGGTGATCCGGCCGAGAGACCACCGGATGTATGGAGCTGATTTCATTGAATGGTGTCTCGAAGCTCGATCGGATCGACCTGAATATCCTCGTCCAGCTGCAGAAGGACGGCAGGATGACAAATGCCAATCTGGCGGATGCGGTAGGACTTTCGGCGAGCCCGTGCCTGCAGCGCGTCAAGCGCCTCGAATCGGCCGGACACATCACGGGCTATGGCGCGCAAATCAACCTAGCCAAGCTGACTGAAAGCATAACTGTTTTTACGGAGATCACACTGGTCGATCATCGGAAGGAAGATTTCGTCAAGTTTGAAGCCAATCTGCGCAACGTCGAGGAACTGATGGAATGTCACCTGGTAAGCGGTGGATACGATTATCTGCTGCGCTTCGTGAGCCGCAACATCAATCACTACCAGGAACGGATGGAAAATCTGCTCGAACGCAACATCGGCATTGAGAAGTATTTCAGCTATATTGTGTTGAAGTCTCCGATCGTGAAGAACGCTCTACCTTTAAAAACTCTGCTCGATAATGCGCAATGAGTCCGGAAGCGATTTGTACTGATCGCTATTACCTTTATCGCCGCCTCGGGCGGGCGAAAACCTGCCGCAAAGATCGGCCATCTTGGACGATGACCACTTCATCTGCGCAAATCTTCGCAAGCCCCTGTGTTCTTTTCCCGGCGCGCACGTTCATTTGAGTGACGCTGAATTTTGTTTTGGTAGCTTTGATTAAGCCACGTTGTCGCGAAAGTTGCGAGCCCGCCTATGCTTGATCCGGCAAGCGCCGCTAATGCGGAAATGTACGCATCGTCCATGGCCTTCGATCCACGCTTATGTCTAATCGGCGCCCGCCGGCACAGCCGGCTCGGATGGCGTTTCAGCGGAGTTTATCTGCTTGCCTTCGGGACGTGCCGCAAGTCTCAACCTTTTGCGAATTGTCTGGAACGTCTTGACTGCGCTACAGCGCACCCTCCGCTTGACGGACCTGCGCTTCGAACAATCCCTTTTTGGTGCGGCTGGCGTCATGAGAGTGTACGCTCGTCGATCCAGTCGACATAGAGTTGGCGCTCGGCAAAAAGCCACGCACCGTCGATCTTCACAAAGGTGTCGAGGTAGCGGAGCGAAGCGATCATCAAGCGGCGCTTTCCACCGTCGAGCGTCACGTGATGTGCCAGGCAGTAAGCCTCACCGGTGCCCCGATCATCTGTCAGCGTGAAGATGGTGCTCTGCCCGACAAAGTGTGTCGTAGCGTCGTATTTGTTCAATTCGGCAAACACTGGCGCAAGCGCCTCACGCGAGCGCAGCTCCTGCGAGGGAGTCGGATCTTTGGCGTTCATATACACCACGAAATGGCTGTCCGCGGTGAAGAGAGACATCTGACCGTTCGCGTCGCGGCGATCCGCGCAGTGCGCGTAGGCCTCGATGAGTTCGCGTATTGCCAGTCGATCGGCGGCCTCTTCGGGAGAGATGCTAACGTGTTGGCTCATACGAATATCCAAGGTGTTGTTATCAGATGGTCGAGTCGAGGATGACCCGTGTTTCCACAAAGGCCTCCGATTCCGAAGACACCGTATTCGCGACCAACTCCGGAATACTTGAAGCCGCCCCAGGGCGCTTGGGGATCGTCGGTCATGCCGTTGATCACGACCCGGCCCGCCCGCAATTGAGAAGCGACCCGTCGCGCGCGGGAAAGGTCGGACCCGAGAACCGCGGCGTGTAGACCATATTTGGAATCATTGGCGATCCGAATGGCGTCTTCCTCGGAGGAATAGGCGATGACGGAAACAACGGGACCGAAAATCTCTTCCCGCGCGATTGCCATGTCGTTCGTCACGTTCACGAAGATCGTTGGCTTCACGAAGTACCCCTGTTCGAGCCCCTGTGGATGGCTTTCACCGCCAATGAGTACTTCAGCGCCATCATCGATGCCTTTGCGGATGTAATATTGAACGCGCTCATATTGCTTCTGCGATACCATCGGTCCGACAGCGACCTTGGGATCTGCCGGGTCGCCGACGGGGAAAGCGGTCATGGCGTCTACGATCGCGCGCTTGACGGCCTCAAGTCGCTTGGTTGGCACAAGCAGCCGTGTCCCTGCGGCGCAGGCTTGACCGCTGTTCTTGAATGCCATGAAGAGTACAGCGGGAATCGCCTTATCGAGATTGGCGTCATCGAGCAGGATTGTCGGCGATTTGCCTCCCAGCTCAAGCGTGACGCGCTTCATCGTCGCGGCGCCGTCGCGCATGATGGACTCACCCACCTCCAACGAACCCGTGAACGAGATCTTAGCGACGTCCGGATTACGCACGAGTTCGGCGCCAACAACTTGACCGCGGCCAGTAACGATATTCACAAGACCGGCAGGGAGCCTGGCGTTGTGCAGCGCCTCTACCAAAACCCGTGTTTGCAGCGAGCTCAGCTCGCTTGGCTTAATCACTACTGTACAGCCGGCAGCAACGGCAGAAGCCAGCTTGAGGCAATTGAACAGTGCGTTAGCATTCCAAGCGGTAGTCAAGCCAGCCACTCCCACCGGCTCGAGGGTGACTGTCGTCTTGTCCCAACTTCTTGTCCAGGGCATCGCGTGGATCGCCTTTTCCGCTGCCAGAAACGCATTGACGCCGGACTGCACAATTAGTCCCGCGAACTGCACGACACCGCCATATTCGTCGACCATCGCGGCCGTCAGATCATCGAGCCTCGCCGAGGTGGCCCGATGCAGCCGACGCAAATTGTCCGCGCGCTCTTCCAATTTCGAAACGCTGTAAGTCGTGAATGCTCGTTTAGCGGCGGCGATAGCACGCCGGGTATCCTCCTCATCTGCCAGCAAAGCGCGACCAATCAATTCACCGTTGCTCGGGTTGATGCTGTCCATGGTCTCCCGGCCATGGGATTCGACGAACGCCCCATCGATGTAGTGACTGGTGATAGTTTTCATCGTGGCTCTCCCTACGAGGATTGGCACTCGGAATTGAGCGGCCAGTTCGCATGCTGGCCACGCCGTTCATCCTTCAGCACCCCGCACGGCTGACTCCCTTTTCGTGGATGTCAGGGCCATCGAAACGTTTCATCTCTTTCAGAGCCGATAGCCAATAACCTCCAGCAAAGCTGGAGGTTTGATTGGGAACCGCCAAAGGCGGTTTTAAGGGATGTTGGGACGATTGATTGGATTCTGGGCTGCTGAAATCTTCAGCTCAAACTGCTCCAATTGCCGATCGGCCAGTTCTTGGTTTCGGATATAGGCCCGGATCACTTCCTCGTCCCGACCGACGGTCGTGACAAAGTATCCGCGAGCCCAGAATTTGTGGCCCAGAAAATTCCGCATCTTGCGTTCGACATTCTGCGCGATCCATATCGAACTCTTCCCTTTCATGTATCCAATGATCTGCGCCACCGAATATTTGGGAGGTATCGGGATCAACATATGAACGTGATCCGGCATCAAATGTCCTTCCTCGATCCGGCACTCCTTCCGTCGCGCCAGATCGTGAAACACCTGACCCAAGTGCCGCTTTATCTTGCCGAACAGCAGCTTCTTGCG
>WNGR01009446.1_pt1 | contig 10226 bp, 7 predicted proteins | sample 5407581 | NCBI WGS metagenome assembly WNGR01 (sample SAMN13153383, study PRJNA577476) | soil metagenome | isolation source: 80 cm soil or saprolite under Garry oak tree replicate 2 | place: USA:California | collected 2016-06-15
TCCGTGATCGTCACCGTGACCCGCTGCTCGGTCATCATTGCTCCCTCGTCCGGCCCTGAACGAAAGGTTAGCCTGGGCATGGGAAACGGAGGAGGGCGCGTGGACACGATCGGGACGACCACCAGCCGGGAGGCCGCGGCGCGGGAGGCCGCGGGCCGGATGGCCGCCGCCGCCGCGGCCTGGCTCGACGCGCTGGAGCCGGCCCAGCGGGCCGTGGCCACGGGCGGTGTGCCCAGCGCGGACGCGGAGTCCGACGCCGAGCGCAGGCGCTGGTTCTACACCCCGACCGACCACGGCGGCCTGACCCTCGGCGCCCAGCGTGCGGCCCAGCAGCGGCTGGCCTACCAGCTCGTCGCGTCCGGGCTGTCCGTCGCCGGGTACAACACCGTGGCGACGATCGTCGGGCTGGACAACGTGCTGGACCAGGTGGAGGGATGGCGGGTCGACTGGGGGCGGGAACGGGGCCGTGATCCGCTGATGTACTACCTGCGGGTGTTCGGCGAGCCGGGCGGCACGGCGCCGTGGGGCTGGCGGTTCGGCGGCCACCACGTGTCGCTGAACAACCTCGTCGTGGACGGCGCGGTCCGCGCCACGACGCCGTGCTTCTTCGGCGCCGACCCGGCGTCCTCCCCGCTGCTCGGCCCGGCGCCGCTGCGCCCGCTGGCCGGGGCCGAGGACCTGGCCCGCGAGCTGGTCCGCTCGCTCGACCAGGACCAGGCCGCCCAGGCGGTGCTGCTGGACCGGGCGCCGTCAGACATCGTCGGCGGCAACCGGTCCGAGCTGTCCGACGGCGACCAGCTGATCCACCTGCGCGACATCTGGCGTGGCCAGTTCGCCGACCCGGGGCTGCTGGACCTGGTGACCCGGATGGGCGACGGCGCCGAGAAGGCCTCCGGCTACGACGCCGCCGACCACCAGCGGGTAGCGCTGAGCCTTTCTCCCAAGGGCCTGCCGGCTTCCGGGCTGGACGCCGGGCAGCGGGACCTGCTGCGGGCGCTGCTGGCCACCTACCTGGGACGGGTCCCGGACGGCCTGGCCCCCGCCCTGGACGACGCCGCGCTGGACGCCGTGCACCTGGCCTGGGCCGGGCCGACCGGGCCCGGCCAGCCGGCCTACTATCGGCTGCAGGGCCCGCGGCTGCTGATCGAGTACGACAACACCCAGCGCCAGGCGAACCACGCGCATTCGGTGTGGCGCGACCCGGCGGCCGACTTCGGCTACGACGTGCTCGGGGCTCACCTGGCCGCGCACCATCTGCGCTAGGCCCCTCTACGGCCTGAGCTGCTCGAGCTGGGCCGCGAGGGCGAGCACGGTCGGCTCGCCGCCGGCGGGCGCCACGATCTGCAGGCCCAACGGGAGTCCCTGGTCGGACCCGAAGGGAACGGAGGCCGCGGGCAGCCCGGCCAGGTTCCACGGCGTCGTGTACAGCCAGTTGCCGACGCCGAGCATGGCCCGGACCCAGCCCTGCCCGGCCCAGGTCCCGAGCGGGACGGCCGGTCGGGCGAGCGTGGGGGTCAGCAGCGCGTCGTAGTGACCGAGCCAGTCGGCGGCCCGGGCGGCGACCGGGTCGTCCGAGGCCGGACGTACCCGCTTCGCGGCCCGCCGCCCGCGCCGGACCATGGCCTGGGTTCTGGCTTCCAGGGCCTCTGCGGGCAGATCCTGCGCGTCCTCGGCGATCCCGGCCAGCCAGCGGCTGCTGAAGCGCAGGCCCAGGCTGGTCGGGTACGGCGGCGCCGGGATGCCGCCGCGCCCTGGCCGGCTGCGGCCAGGACCGCGGCGGCGCAGTCGCCGTCCAGCCGGCCGGCCTGGACCTGGGCCTGGAGCTCGGCGGCCGCCCGCGCGGGCGGCAGCGCGGCCCGGTGCGGGCGGGTCTCGGTCATGGCTTGATAGCTGTCCGCGGCCGCGAGCAGCCGGGCGGGGAGTGTCAGCTGGGCCGCCTGGGTGCCGCGGTGATAGCCGGAGCCGTCCATCCGCTCGTGGTGCGCGCCCGCGATGGCCCCGAGCGCTGCCAGCCCACCCGTGCGCTCCATCCGCCAGACGCTACCGCAGGTCAGCCGCCTGCTGCTGGACGTGGCAGCGGCCCGGCCCGTTCGGGATGAAAATGGACGGGTGCGGGCGATTACCGGCGCCACCCAGGTGTACCTGCACCTGGCGCACCCGAGCGCGCACGCCCGCACCCCGCAGGCCATGAACGCCGGGTTCGCCCGGCGCGGCGTCGACGCGGTGGCCTGGACTTCCTCGGCCTGAGCGGGCACCAGCCGGGCTAGTTCCGCCTCAGAGTACGCTTGCGCAGTTCGGCACCTCTCGTCCCAGGCGTCCCGCAGCACTCCTGTTCTCCCGCGCCTGGCCCGCCCGGCGCTTCGGATTAACCGCTACGATGTAACATCGTAGCGGTCAGGACCGCAACAATGTAACATTGTGGCGGTTGCGCGGATCGGCACTCCGCTAACGAGTGATGCCGGGGAGGCGTGTGTGGCAACCGGGACCGGACGACGCCGGCCGCGGCCAGGTCTCACGGTGATGTTGGGCTATGCGGAGGACGACGAGCCGGCCGGGACGACGGTTACGTCGGTGAGGGGGACTTCGCGGCCTTCGCCGTCGAGGTAGCCGACGTGCACCGGGCAGTCGGTGCCGCGCACCCGGCGGAGCATGCTGGGGCCCTCGGGGCGAGGCAGGTGCTCGTCGCCCCATTGCTGCAGCGCGCTGAGGACCACCTGGAGCTCCCGGCCGGCCGGGGTGAGCCGGTACGCGAAGCGGGACCTGGCACCGGGCTCGCGGTACGGCTCGCGGGCCATGACACCGAACTCGACCAGGGTGGCCAGCCGGTCCGACAAGACGTCGGGGGCCACGCCCAGCCGGTCGCGGAATTCGGCGAACCTGGTCGCGCCCAGGAAGGCCTCCCGCAGGATCAGGAAGGTCCAGCGCTCCCCGACTACGCCCAGGGTCCGCGCGATCGAGCACGCATCCTCCGGGTTCTTCGCCATGCTCCCCAGCATACCTGCTGAGTTGGTTTTCTGGATTCAGCCATGCTAGGTTGGAAAAACCTACTCAGGAGAGGACGGGCCCGATGGAGATCACTGGAAAGACGGCGCTGGTAACCGGAGCCAACCGCGGCTTCGGGCGGCACCTGGCGGCGCAGCTGCGCGACCGGGGCGCCACCGTATACGCCGCCGCGCGCAACCCGGCGGCGGTGGACCTGGCCGGCGTCACGCCGATCGCGCTGGACGTGACCGACCCCACGTCGGTGGCCGCCGCGGCCGCCGCCACCCGCGACGTCGCGATCCTCATCAACAACGCCGGCTCGGGCACCGGGGCTTCGCTGCTCACCGGGGACCTGGCCGACATCCGGCTGGAGATGGACACCCACTTCCACGGCACGCTCGCGGTGACCCGGGCCTTCGCCCCGCAGCTCGCTGAGCACGAGCAGAGCGCGATCCTGAACGTCCTGTCCGTGCTCTCCTGGGTGAGCCTGCCGAACATCAGCGCCTACTGCGCGGCCAAGGCGGCGGAGTGGTCGCTGACCAACGCGCTGCGGGCGGAGCTCGCACCCCAGGGCACCCGGGTGGCCTCGCTGCACGTCGGGTACATGGACACCGACCTGGCCCGGCACGTCACCGAGCCGAAGTCCGACCCGGCCGACATCGCGCGGATCGCGCTGGACGGGATCGAGGCGGGCGAGGCCGAGATCGTCGCCGACGAGATCAGCAAGCAGGTTCTGGCCGCGCTGTCGGCCGGGGTCCGCGGCCTCTACCCGCAGCTCGCCTGACCGCCCTGCCCCCCGCCGGCCGCGATCCGCTGGCCGCGATCCGCCGACCTCGATCTGGATGTATCAGGGCAGGTCTCACCTGCTCTGTCCGGTGTCGGGCGGCCGCGCGCCAGAAGCGGCCGGCTGGCGGGGCGGAGGCAGGACATGAGCACGAAGGCATCCGCGCCACCCCTGGTGGTGCGGACCGGGGTGGGCGAGCGCAGCCTGGCGGCGGGCCGCGCGTACCTGGTCGGCCGCGATCCGCAGGCCGACGTCGCGATCGCCGACGGCCGAGTGTCCTGGCACCACGCCGAGCTCCGCGCGCAGAACGGGCGCTGGGCGCTCGTCGACCTGGGCAGCTCCAACGGCAGCTACGCCGACGGGCAGCAGGCGGACCTGATCGAGATCGACGGGATCCGCCAGGTCCGGCTCGGCGATCCCGAAGACGGCTGGCTGCTCGACTGCGTACTGCTCGACTACCCGGCGGCGGACGCCGCGCTGCTCGATCACACGTGCAGGCCGGCGCGGCGCATCGGCCGGGTGCCGGACAACGACATCGTGGTCCCGCACGTCAGCGTCTCCCGCCACCACGCCGAGCTGCGCACGACGCCGGGCGGATACCGCATCGTGGACCTGGGCAGCCACAACGGCACCTTCGTCAACGAGCAGCGGGTCACCGAGGCGGCGCTGGCCGAGGGGGACAGCGTCGGCTTCGGCGACACCACGTTCCGGCTGGCCGACGGCGAGCTGCTCCAGATCGCCAGCCCGGCGGAGGCGCAGATGCCGCCCGCGCCCGACCCCATGGCCGAAACCGCGATCGGGGCTGCCCCAGGGGGGTTCGGGGGGGCGGGCAGTCCTTCCCAAGGGGGGTCCGGGGGGATGGGTCCCCCCGGAAAAGAGAGCGAGGGGGTCCTCGGGGGGATCGCCCCCCCGGAGGCCAGCACCGACCCGGTCGAGATTCCGTACGCGGTGCGCTGGCTGGTGCCACGCGGCGAGCGGTTCGCGAACTTCGACATCCTGAACGACAACGACACCCAGCTCGACTACTACCGCCGGTTCGGCCACATCTACGCGGTCGGGATCCCGACCAAGAAGTGGCGGCTCGTCGTGGTCTCGGACCCGGATCTCCTGGACGAGGTGGCGGGGGACGAAGAGCGGTTCGGCAAGCGGGTGGAGGAGATCAACTTCTTCGCCCAGCTGGCCAACTCACGGGGCGGAGGCCTGTCGGTGATCGGCGACGGCGCGCACTACGAGCAGGTCCGCCGGGTGATGCTGCCCTGGTACTCCCCGGCGCACCAGCGCACTCAGCTTGACCGGATGAAGGATCAGGCGCGCAAGCTGGTCGCCGCGTGGGCCACGCTGCCGGACGACGAGCCGCTGGACGCGCGCGCCTGGATGGAGCGGTACACCCTCGAGGTGTCCGGGCGCGGCGCGTGCGCCTACGACTTCGGCCTGCTCAGTACCGACTCAGGGACCGGCGACGGGCGCCCGCACCCGTTCGCGGCGGCCGTCCCGGCCAGTACCAAGGAAAGCATCCTGCGGGTGGCCGACCCGCGTCCCGACTTCACCCTGTTCGCCGGGCGCACCCGGCGGGCGCGGCGCAAGGCCTACCGGCAGCACAACGCCGAGCTGTTCCGGACGGCGGATGCGCTGGTCCGCGCCCGGATGCACACCTGCCCGCTCGGGCCGCAGACCGACCTGCTCAGCCGGCTGGTGAGCACGCCGGACCCGGAGACCGGCGAGTTCCTCGACGCCGAGACGATCCGCGACCAGATCCTCATGCACCTGTCCAACGGCTTCAACGGCCCGTCGATCACGGCCGCGTGGCTGGCCTACGTGCTGGCCACGAACCCGGACGTGGAGGAGAACCTGATCGCCGAGATCGACGCGATCACCGGCGGCGACCCGGACTACGACCTGCGCTACGACGACCTGATGGCGCTGCCGTACACCACCGCGGTGATCAAGGAGACGATGCGGATCTACCCGCCGATGCCGGTCACCATCCGGCGCAGCCTCAAGGACGGGACGCTCGGCCGCTACCGGATCAGGAAGGGCGACATCATCCTGGTCGGCACGCTCGCCGCGCAGCGTGACCCGCGCTACTGGGGACCGGAGCCGGACCGCTTCGACCCGGAGCAGTTCACCATGGACAAGATCGCCGGGCGGCCGCGGCACGCCTTCATCCCGTTCTCGATCGGGAAGCGGCAGTGCATGGCGCAAGAGGTCACGTTCATGATGCTCCGCGTCGTGCTGTTCGAGATCTACCGGCGCTACCAGCTCCGGCTCGCGCCGGGCGCGACCGTGGTCAAGAACGCGGTGGTGACGACCAAGCCGGCCGCCGTCCCGGTCATCCGGGTGCCGCGCGAGGTGACCAGGCCCGGCCCCGGCGCCCGGCCGGCCACGGGGGCGGTCAAGCCGGACCGTTCGGCCCCTTCGGCCCCCGGCTGGGGCCAGCCGACGGAGATCCCGCCGGCCAGCGCCTACCGGCACGTGGTGATCGCGTACGGCAGCAACTTCGGTGCGAGCAAGGAACTGGCCGAACGGTTCGCCGAGCGGAGCGACTTCAACGGCTACACCACCGACGTGATCACCCTGAACCAGCTCGCGGACGCGGCCCCGCGCACGGAGCCCTGGCTGCTCGTGGTCATGACCTCGACCTACACGTCCAACCCGCCGTCGAACGCGACCGCGTTCAGGACCTGGCTGGAGCGAACCCCGCCGGGCACCGGCACCTGGCGGAACTGCCGCTACCTCGTCTGGGGGCTGGGCAACAGCCAGTGGAACGCGTTCCTCGCGTTCCCCCGCTACGTGCAGCAGAAGCTGGCCGAACTCGGCGCCACACCGCTGGCCGACCTCGGCTTCGGCGACGTGGGCTCGCCGGTGTGGGAGCGGCTGCACGCGGACTGGAACAGCCGGGTCTGGCCGGTGCTGCTCGAGCTGTCCGGGGCGCGCCCCACCGCGGGCGCGGCCGAGCGGGTCGCCGCGGAGCACGCCGCCACCGGCGCGCTGACCGGCACCGACTCGAACACCGCGATGCGCAGGTCGCTCTACGGAGACAGCGAGGCCACCGAGCCGATGCCGAGGCCGGCCAGCGCCACCTCGGTCCTGCGCCGGCTCGCCCCGGACGGCACCTCGTCGCGGGTGATGCTCGCGCCGGCCATCCTCACCAACGCGGTCGGCGTGCGCACCGCCGAGGCACGCGTCCTGGCCAGCCAGGAACTCCAGCCCGGCGGCGGGCCGAAGCGGACCCGGCAGCTCGACATCTGCCTGCCGCCCGGCGTCACCTACCGGGCCGGCGACCACCTCGGCGTGTGCCCGAAGAACGACGAGGAGAGGGTCGGGCGGCTCGCCTCCTACCTCGGCGCCGCCCTGGACGGGCTGTTCATGGCGCCCAAGACGATGAACGTCCGGGCCGTGCCCAAGGGCGTGGTGCTCCAGGTCCGCAATGTCCTCACCAACATGGTGGACATCAGCGGCCGCCCGGGGGTGCCCCTGCTCGACCTGCTGATCGACAAGGCGGCCAGCCCGGGCGACCGGGCCAGGCTGACGGAGATCAGGGACGTCCTGGCCGATCCGGGCGGGCGGCATACGCCGGATGGGCCGCTGCGTGCGGCGATCGAGGCGGGCGGCTACGACGTGCTCAGGCTGCTGGACGAGTTCCCGTCCTGCTCGCTGAACATCTTCGAGTTCCTCCGGGTGGCGCAGCCGCTGCGGCCGCGCTACTACTCGGCGAGCTCGAGCCCGCGGGTGCACGGCGAGGGCGTGGTCCAGGTGACCGTTGGGCTCGAGGCCTCGCCGGTGCCGGGCGGGCACCCGTTCCGCGGCATGGGCTCGCACTACCTGCACACGCTGCGGGCCGGCGCCCGGCTGAACGTCTTCCTGGACAGCGCGGACGGATTCCGCCTGCAACAGGACGCGACCAAGCCGATGATCTTCGTCTCGGCGGGCACCGGGCTGGCCCCGATGCGGGCGTTTGCATGGGAGCGGCTGGCGATGCAGCGGGCGGGCGTCACGCTGGCGGAGGCGGCGCTGTTCAACGGCATCCGTTCGGCCGACCAGGACTATATCTACCGGGACGAGATCGCACGGTTCACGGCCGAGGGCGTGCTCAACCACGTGCACGTCGCGATGTCGCGGGAGCAGCCGGGCCGCCGCGAGTACGTCCAGGACCGGATCCGGGCGCAGGGGGCGCTGGTCTGGCGGATGCTCACGGCCGGGGGGTACGTCTACGTCTGCGGGTCGCAGCCGATGCGCGACGCGGTCCGCGCCGCCTTCACCGACGTCATCGCGGACCACGGAGGGCTGGCGCGGGACCACGCCGTGGCGTACCTCGACGAGCTGGAGACCACCGCCCGCTACCGCCCAGACCTCTGGGTCTGACCCCTGGGAGCCACCATGGATGCCCTTGCACTTGCCCTGTCCGTCGCGGCCATGATCGTGTTCGTGTTCGCGGCCAGCGGCCGCGAACTGCGTCGCTTCAACGAGATCGCGCTCGGGCTCGTCCTGCTCACCGCCGCGCTGATCTGCCAGTTCACCTTGGTCACGAACACGCACATCGGCCGCTGAGGTCTTACGGGCTATCATCCCGAACGGGCCGGGCCGGGGGTTTACCCGCCGAGATTTCCGGCGGCGCGGAAGGCGGCGATGATCCCGGCCCGTTCGGCCCCTTCGGTCCCGATGGCCAGCAGGACGTGCAGCAGGATCCGGGCCTTGACCGGATCGAGGAAGCCCGCGCTGATCAGGCCGTGGGCGAGCAGATCCCGCTCGGAGCCGGGGAAGCCGTAGACGTCGGCCAGCACCGAGCCCCGGCCGGTCCGGGAGGCGAAGACCACCGGGATCTGCCCGGCCAGGGCAGCCAGGGCCGGGACGGTGGCGGCGGGCGCGTGCCCGGCGCCGAACGCCGCGACGACCAGCCCGTCGAACCGGCCGGCCGCCGCCCGCAGCAGCTCGCCGTCGTCGCCCAGGGCCAGGACGACCAGGCCGGTACGCACCGGCCGCAGCGGCCCGGCCACGGGCACCGTGAACCGCCCGGCGGGCCGGGTGAGCAGCCGGGGCTCGCCCTCGACCAGCCGCCCGAGCGGCCCCGCCGACGGCGAGGTGAACGCGGTCACGCTGGTGGTGTCCGCCTTGCGGACGAAGCGGGCGGCGTGGATCTCCTCGGCGAACACCACCAGGCCGCCGAGGTCGCGCAGCTCCGGGTGGGCCGCCGCCTGCACGGCGGCGAGGATGTTCGCCGGGCCGTCGGCCCCGGCCATGGCGGGGGTGCGCATCGCCCCGGTGACCACCACCGGCTCCGGGCCGGCGTGCAGCAGGTCGAGCAGGAACGCGGTCTCCTCGATGGTGTCCGTGCCCTGGATCACCACGGCCCCGGCCGCTCCCGCCGCGAGCTGCTTGCTGATGGCGGCGGACAGCTCGACGATGTCGCCGACGGTCAGCGACGCGCTGGGCAGCTGGCGGAACTGGTGCACCTCGATCCGGATGCCGGCGCGGCCGAGCCCGGGCACCGCGTCGAGGAGCTGCCGTCCGGTCAGCATGGCGCCGGGCGCCATCGAGATGGTGCCGCCGAGGGCGAACACCGCCACCCTCGGGGCCTCAGCAAGGTCGTCCATGGACCTGACAGCGTAACCGTCCGCACAATGAGGGATGCGCGTGCTCCCGGACCGCTCCCCCGCGCACGGGTTCGGCGACGACGAGCAGACCCGGCGGCTGCTCCGCTCCCGGCCGCCGCGGCAGGCGCTGGCCTGGGCGGGATCGTGCCTGGGCGGCCGGGTCGTCGCGGCCCGGGCGCTGCGCGGCGGGATGTCCTCGGCGGTGCACCTGGTCACCGTGTGGCGGCCCGATGGCGGGCGCGACGACGCGGTGCTGCGCCGTTACGTGCGGCCCGATCCGGACGAGCCCTATCCCGCCGCAACCGAGGCGCGGGCCCTCCGGCTGGCCGAGGCGGCCGGCGTGCCCACCCCGGCGCTGCTGGCCGTCGACGCGGACGGGAGCCAGGCCGGGGTGCCCGCGCTGCTCATGAGCCGGCTGCCCGGCCGGGTCGACTGGTGGCCCTCGGACCTGGACCGCTGGCTGGAGCGGCTGGCGGGGCTGTTGCCGCGTATCCACGGCACCGCGCTGCCACCGGGCGACGCGGTCCCCCGCTTCGCCCCGTACCGGCAGGACAACTACCGGCCGCCGGGCTGGGCGCGGTACCCGCGGGTGTGGGAGCGGGCCGTCGAGATCAGCCGCGGTCCCGCCCCGGACCTGCCTGCGGTGCTGCTGCACCGCGACTTTCACCCGGGCAACGTGCTGTGGCGCTACGGCCGGGTGTCCGGGGTGGTGGACTGGCTCGGCGCCTGCGCCGGGCCCGCCGCGGCCGATGTGGCGCACTGCCGGCTGAACCTGCTGACCATGGGCGCCGAGGTCGTGTCGCGCTTCACGGCTGGCTGGGAACGGGAGGCCAACGCGGTGTACCACCCGTGGGGCGACGTGGTCACCG
>WNGR01009448.1_pt1 | contig 10225 bp, 7 predicted proteins | sample 5407581 | NCBI WGS metagenome assembly WNGR01 (sample SAMN13153383, study PRJNA577476) | soil metagenome | isolation source: 80 cm soil or saprolite under Garry oak tree replicate 2 | place: USA:California | collected 2016-06-15
TCGTACACCCCGTCGGTGTACACCTTCGCCAACACCATCAACACGGCCGAGGGCGGCACGCACGAAGAGGGTTTCCGGGCTGCGCTCACCACGGTCGTCAACAAGTACGCGCGGGATCAGAAGCTACTGCGCGAGAAGGACGACAACCTCACCGGCGACGACGTGCGCGAGGGCCTGACCGCGATCGTCTCGGTCAAGCTGGCCGAGCCGCAGTTCGAGGGGCAGACCAAGGGCAAGCTCGGCAACACCGAGGCCAAGTCGTTCGTGCAGAAGGCTTGCAACGACCACCTGCGGGACTGGTTCGACCGCAACCCGGGCGAGGCCAAGGAGATCATCAACAAGGCCAGCCAGGCGGCCCGGGCGCGGATCGCCGCGCGCCAGGCGCGTGACCTGACCCGCCGCAAGTCGTTGCTCGACTCGACCGCGCTGCCGGGCAAGCTGGCCGACTGCCAGTCCACCGACCCGGCGATCTCCGAGATCTACGTGGTCGAGGGCGACTCGGCCGGCGGCTCGGCCAAGGGCGGCCGGGACCCGCACTTCCAGGCCATCCTGCCCATCCGCGGCAAGATCATCAACGTGGAGAAGTCGCGGATCGACCGCGTGCTCAAGAACAACGAGGTCCAGTCGATGATCACGGCGCTGGGCGCCGGTATCTACGACGAGTTCGACATCACCAAGCTCCGCTACCACAAGATCATCCTGATGGCGGACGCCGACGTGGACGGGCAGCACATCCGGACGCTGCTCCTCACCCTGCTGTTCCGGTTCATGAAGCCGCTGGTCGAGGCCGGGCACGTGTATCTTGCCCAGCCGCCGCTCTACAAGATCAAGTGGGAGGGCCGTGGCGTCAAGCCCGGCTACGCGTTCAGCGACGCGGAGCGGGACCGGGTGATCGAGGCCGGCATCGCCGAGGGCCGCAAGGACCCGCGGCCACGGGACGGCGTGCAGCGGTTCAAGGGTCTCGGCGAGATGAACGCGACCGAGCTATGGGAGACCACCATGGACCCGGCCAGCCGGGTGCTGCTTCAGGTGACACTGGACGACGCGGCCCAGGCGGACGAGTTGTTCAGCGTACTGATGGGCGAGGACGTCGAGGCCCGCCGCTCGTTCATCACCAGGAACGCGAAGGACGTTAGGTTCCTGGACATCTGATCCACCGGCTATGAGCGGCCGGGGAGTTTCAACGTGAAGTTGGGATTGCGAAAGTGACCGAAGTTACCGATGCCCCGAGTGGCGGGCACGACCGCACCGAGCCGGTCGACATCCAGTACGAGATGCAGCGCAGCTACATCGACTACGCGATGTCGGTCATCGTCGGCCGTGCGCTCCCCGACGTCAGGGACGGGCTCAAGCCGGTCCACGTGCGGATCTTGTACGCGATGCTGGACGGCGGCTACCGGCCCGACCGCGGCTTCTTCAAGTGCTCGCGGGTCGTCGGCGACGTCATGGGCAACTACCACCCGCACGGCGACAGCGCGATCTACGACGCGCTGGTGCGGATGGCGCAGCCCTGGTCGATGCGGATGCCGCTGATTGACAGCCAGGGCAACTTCGGCTCGCCGGGCAATGACCCGCCCGCGGCCATGCGCTACACCGAATGCCGCCTCGCCCCGCTGGCGATGGAGATGCTGCGGGACATCAACGAGGACACGGTCGACTTCCGGGAGAACTACGACGGCCGCTCGTCCGAGCCCGTCGTGCTGCCGAGCCGGTTCCCCAACCTGCTGATCAACGGGTCGGAGGGGATCGCGGTCGGCATGGCCACCAAGATCCCGCCGCATAACCTGCGCGAGGTGGCCGCCGGCGTCGCCTGGTACCTGGACCACTTCGACGCGTCCGACGAGGAACTACTGGACGCGCTGATGGAGCGGGTCAAGGGCCCGGACTTCCCCACCCGCGGCCTGATCGTGGGCCGGCGCGGGATCAGGGACGCCTACCAGACCGGGCGCGGCTCGATTATCATGCGGGCCGTCGTCGAGGTCGAGGAAGACTCCCGGGGCCGCACCTGCCTGGTCGTAAGGGAACTGCCGTTCCAGGTCAACCCGGACAACCTGGCCCAGAAGATTGCCGAGCTGGTGAAGGACGGCCGGATCGGTGGTATCTCCACCATCCAGGACGAGAGCAGCGGCCGGACCGGGCAGCGCCTGGTCATCGTGCTCAAGCGGGACGCGGTGGCCAAGGTCGTCCTGAACAACCTGTACAAGCACACCCAGCTGCAGGAGACTTTCGGCGCCAACATGCTGGCCCTAGTCGACGGCGTGCCGCGTACGCTGCGCTTGGACCAGATGATCAGGTACTGGGTCACGCACCAGATCGAGGTCATCGTCCGGCGCACCCAGTTCCGGCTGCGCAAGGCCGCCGAACGGCTGCACATCGTGGCCGCGCTGCTCAAGGCGATCGACCGGATCGACGAGGTCATCGCGCTGATCCGGGCGAGCGCGTCGGCGGCCGAGGCGCAGCAGGGGCTGATGGGGCTGCTCGAGATCGACGAGATCCAGGCCCGCGCGATCCTGGACATGCAGCTGCGCAAGCTGGCCGCGCTGGAACGGCAGGAACTGGTCAACGAGCGGGACGAGCTGGAAGCCAAGATCGCCGACTACGAGGACATCCTGGCCTCGCCGGAGCGGCAGCGGCAGATCGTCGGCACCGAGCTGGCCGAGATCGTCCATAAGTTCGGCAACGACCGGTGCACCGAGATCATCGCCTACGACGGCGAGGTGGCCGACGAGGACCTGATCGCCGAGGAAGACGTCGCGGTCACCATCACCTACGGCGGGTACGCCAAGCGCACTAAGACCGATCTGTACCGGGCGCAGCGGCGCGGCGGCAAGGGGATCCGCGGTGCGCAGCTGCGCACCGACGACATCGTGGACCACTTCTTCATCACCACGACCCACCACTGGATCCTGTTCTTTACCAACAAGGGCCGGGTCTACCGCGCCAAGGGCTACGAGCTGCCCGACGCCGGACGCGACGCCCGCGGCCAGCACGTGGCCAACCTGCTCGCCTTCCAGCCGGACGAGCGGATCGCCGAGGTACTCGCGCTGCGCGACTACCAGGTGGCGCCGTACCTGGTACTGGCCACCCGCAGTGGGCTGGTGAAGAAGTCCCGGCTGAGCGACTTCGACTCGCCCAGGTCCGGCGGCATCATCGCGATCAACCTGCGCGAGGACGACGAGGTCATCGCGGCCCGGCTGGTCTCCCCCGAGGAGGATCTGCTGCTGGTCAGCAAGAGTGCGCAGGCCATCAGGTTCCGCGCCGACGATGACTCGCTGCGGCCGATGGGCCGGGCCACCTCGGGCGTCATCGGGATGCGCTTCAACGACGGCGACGAGCTGCTCGGCATGTACGTGGTACGAGACGGCGGCGACCTGCTGGTGGCCACCGGCGGCGGGTATGCCAAGCGCACGCCGGCCGACGCCTACCCGGTGCAGGGCCGCGGCGGCCGCGGCGTGGTCACGGCGAAGATCGTCGAGGCCCGCGGCGAGTTGATCGGCGCGCTGATGGTGCACGCCGGCGACGAGATCTTCGCGATCACGTCCGCGGGCGGGGTGATCAGGACCAGCGCGGCCGAGGTCAAGCAGTCGGGCCGGCAGACCATGGGAGTCCGGCTGATGAACCTGGCCTCCGGCGACAGCGTGGTCGGCTTGGCGCTCAACGCGGAATCGATGGCCGAAGTCGAAGAAGACCTGGCCGACGCGCCGGATCCCGTAGACCCTGATCCAGCAGGCCCGGATCCCGCCGACGTGGAGGAAGGAGAAGCGGAGTAATCCTGCGGATTGTGTAAGGTCGGCTAGTACGCCTGACTTTTTCAGGCGTAGGGCAACGACAGCGGGGGCACAAGCGTCCCATGAGTAGGGCGAAGTCCGGCAGAGTGCCGTCTTCTTCGCATAGGTGGTCATATGGGCGTCGCGTCCGGAGATAACCTCGTGAGGGTCTGGATCAGAGGGAGGACGGCTTGGACAGGCGCAGGGACAGGCCAGATGGCTCGGGAGGAGGCTCGCCTACAGTGGTGACTTCGCGAGCTACCGACGACAACCTGATCGGCGACCAGGACGCCCGGACGAGCGACATTATGGCACCGCGCAGACAGCCGTCGCGGAAGTCGGCCCCCACCAAGTCCGACCCAGCCAGGTCCGACACGGCCAACTCGGCTCCCGCCAAGAACGAAGACGCCGCATCCGACGGTACGGCAGGCGGCGGCGTTTCGCCGAACGGCACGCCGGCGGGCGGGAAAGAGGAAGCGCCTGCCAGCGGCGCCGCGGCTAACGGTGCTCCGGCTTCCGCGGCCAAGGACGCCGCAGGCAAGGACAGGGTACGCGCAGCCGCAGACGACACGGCCGTCGACGGCGTGCCAGCGCTACCCGCCGACACCATCGCGTCTCCGCGCGCGGCCCAGCCGAAGGCGTCCGACGCGGATCAGGCTACGGCGGCCGGGAAGGCCTGGCCCGTCGCGGACGAATCGCCCGTGCTGAGCTTCGGCCCGCCGTCGGCCGGGGTACAGCCGGCCGTTGAAGACCGGACCACCGCTTATCCCACCGAATCCGCGGTGAAGTCGGCGAGCGACGACACGGTGGCTTCGCGTGCTCCCTCGCCGTCCGCTTCGCCCACCTCGGCGGGCAGTCGCCCGGCGCAGGCCGAGCCGCCCTCGGTTTCCCCGGCCGCGTTCGCGTGGGAGATGCCCGACCCGCCGCCGCACTCGCCGTCGTCTCCGGCGCGGACGTTCCTGCGCTCCGGTACGTCGGCCAGGAACTCGGCGGCGACGAAGACCGGGTCGTCGTCTGGCGGCGACGGCAAGGACACGGCGGGCAAGAAGGATCAGGCCCCGCCGCGCGGCTCGGCGCAGAAGGCATCCGGCGCGCAGCTGAAACGGACGGCGCGGCAGGCGCACCTCACCGTCGCGCGGGTCGAGCCCTGGTCGGTGATGAAGTTCAGCTTCGTCGTTTCGCTGGTCGCCTTTGTCATCTTGTTCGTGGCGGTCAGCGTGCTCTACGGCGCGCTGGCCGGGCTCGGCGTGTTCGACTCGCTGCAGCGCGTCGTGTCCGACGTCACCTCGAGTCAGGGTTCGACGGGCGTGAACGCGAAGGCCTGGTTCTCCGCATCCAGGGTGCTCGGGTACACGGCTCTGCTCGGCTCGCTCAACATCGTGCTGATCACCGCGATGTCGACGATCGGCGCCGTGGTGTACAACCTGACATCGCGACTGGTCGGCGGCGTGGAGGTGACCCTCAAGGAAACCGAGTAACGCCTCGGCGGCCATGCGCGGTACTATCGCTGGGTGGTGATGCGGCCAGGTCCGCAAAGCACGACGCAACCCGCCCCGGCGGTGCGGTAGGATGATGGTCGCTCCTGTTTCCGCAGGTCAGCTGGATCCTATGGGGTTATAGCTCAGTCGGTTAGAGCGCGTCCCTGATAAGGACGAGGCCCGTGGTTCAAGTCCACGTAACCCCACAAAGCACTCATTCATCAGCCACGATACGTAAGAAGCCGTTTCCCTCCGGTCGGTGCGGCGCGCCCGCTGGCCGCGCAGGTTGGCGTGGCGGCTTTGCTAAGCTGCCAGACACCTGCGGAGGGCGGTATTGTGATCCGTCGGCCGCTCCGATGTCATCGAGGTGGAGGGTTCCTCGCTGTGAAGAAGCTCATCGTGCTCGCCGCGCTCGGGCTTGGCGCGTTCGCCGTCTGGCGCAAGGTCCAGTCCGACCGTGCCGAACTCGACTTGTGGACCGAGGCCACCGCCGCCGACGAGGACTGACCCGCGCGGTCGGAGTCATGTCCGGCAGCCGGCGAAAGCCGATACGGCGCAAGGAGGCAAGCAGATGAGCGATACATCTCCGGTGTCGCTCATCTGCTGTGACGTGGTTGGGGCGGCCGCCGTCGACGGCAGCATCATGGAGCGGGCGTTCGCCGAGGCGATCGCCACCCAGGGGGTTGTCGTCGGGACCGCGGCGTACGTCAAGTCGATGGTGCAGTTCGACCGGACCCGCGGCTGGCCGCCCGCCGACGTCATGCGGAGCCTCTTCCCTGAGGACGAGATCCGGGCTCAGGCTGCCAGCCACGCCTTCGAGCGATCGTTCCGGGCGGCGGCGGACCGGTTCGGCGTACTGCCGCTCCCGGGCCTCAACGAGGCGCTGGCCAAGCTCTCCGCGGCCGGCGTCAAGATCTGCCTGATGTCCTCTCTGTCTAGGCCCGCGGCGAGCCTGGTTGTGGAGCGGCTGGACTGGGGCCAGCGCGCCGACCTGGTGCTGTGCGCGGACGACGTGGCCCGCGGCTTCCCCTGGCCCGACCTCATCCTCTCCGCGGTACTGCGGCTGGGGATCGGCGGCGTGCGTGACGTGGTCGCGGTCACGGCCACCGAGGGCGGTGTGCTGTCCGCCCAGCGGGCCGGGGCCCGGCTGATCGTCGGCGTACTCAGCGATGTGGACGATGCGGGCAGGCTCCGCCGGGCCGGAGCCACCCACCTGCTGGCCGATATCGGGGAGCTTCCCGACCTGGTGGCCTCGCAGGGCGGCGTCACGACGAGTGATTAAAGTCGCTGGTCACGTGGCAAACTTTGAAGCATGCCGGAACTGCCGGAAGTAGAGTCGCTGGCCGCCTTCCTGCGCGGTCACGCCACAGGCCACGCCGTCGCGCGGGCCGACGCGGCCTCGTTCTCGGTGCTGAAGACGTTCGATCCGCCTCTCACCGACCTCAGCGGCCAGGTGATCACCGAAGTGGGCCGGCATGGCAAGTTCCTGGACCTCGCCACCGACCAGGGCCTTCACCTGATCATGCACTTGGCCCGGGCCGGCTGGCTGCGTTGGCGCGACGACCTGCCGACGGCGCCGCCGAAGCCGGGTAAGAGCCCGCTGGCCTTCCGGCTCAGGCTGGACGACGGCTCCGGGTTCGACCTGACCGAGCAGGGCACGCACAAGCGCCTCGCCGTGTACCTGGTCCGCGACCCGGCCGAGGTACCCGGGGTGGTCACCCTCGGGCCGGACCCGCTAGCCTCCGATTTCACTCAAGACACTCTGGCCGGCCTGCTGGCCGGGCGCCGGATGCAGGTCAAGGGGGTCCTCCGGGACCAGCGGATCATCGCCGGTATCGGTAACGCGTACTCCGACGAGGTGCTGCACGCGGCCCGGATGTCGCCTTTCAAGATTGCGGCCAGTATGAGCCCCGATGAGGTGGCCACCCTCTACGAGGCGATCAAGACCACGCTGAGCGAAGCCGTGGAACGTTCGGCCGGCCTGGCGGCGGCGGACCTGAAGGGCGAGAAGAAGAGCGGCCTGCGGGTGCACGGCCGGGCCGGCCAGGAATGCGCGGTGTGCGGCGACACCATCAGGGAGGTCTCGTTCGCCGACTCCTCGCTGCAGTACTGCCCGACCTGCCAGACCGGCGGCAAGCCGCTGGCCGACCGCCGCCTGTCCCGCCTGCTCAAGTAGCCGCCGCCAGGACGGATCGTGTTCTCCTGGCGCTATCGTCATTCTTCCGCGCCCTGGGCTACTGGCGAATCGCCAGTCCCCTACGCCGCGCCTGCTGAGGGCGTTCACGGTGGTGCGAGCCGGGCAGCTTCGGCGGGAGGGTTGAGCCTGCCAGACTTGGGCCTCGGGTCGTCCTCGTCAGGACGCGCTCTAACCAGTGCGCACCGGGTACCCTGGTCGGAAAGCATCCGGGGCTATAGCTCAGCTGGAAGAGCGTCTGGTTTGCATCCAGAAGGCCAGGGGTTCGAGTCCCCTTAGCTCCACAGGTCAGAGGCCTAATGCGATCTTGAAGGCCTCGAAGCAGAGCCAAACCAAGAGCCAAAGCCGGCGTCCTATCCGGCATATGACGGCTACTGCGCGCCGTGGGCACGGCGAAGGTTCGGTCTACCGCGATGCGGCGAACGGCACTTGGGTCGGTGCCATCTCGCTCGGCTGGCGTCCGGACGGTTCGCGGATCCGGCGGAAGGTCACAGGGCGAACCAAGACCGAGGTCCGGGAGAAGTTGAAGAAACTTCAGGCCGAGGCGGACGCTGGCCTGAAGACGTCGGCTTCCTACACGGTGGCCAAGGCGGTGGACGACTGGGCCGCCGAGGCCCTGGACGGCCTGGCGGACAAAACTGTCCGGTCACATGTGGACCTGCTCCGGCCGGTGACGATGCTGATCGGGAACGTCCCCCTGCGGGACCTGACCGCGCAGGACGTCAGGCGCACGCTGAGCAAGCTGGCCCAGACGCGGTCGACCCGGACCATGGCCAGCACGCACAACGTGCTGGTGCGGGCCATCCGGCACGCCGAGGCCAACGACCGCATAGGCCGGAACGTCGCCTCGCTCGTGAGACCGCCGCAGGGTAAGACCGGGCGCCCGTCCCGCGCGATGACCGCCGCGGAGGCGGCTGCTCTGCTCGCGGCGGCCAAGGATCAGCCTCGTCTCGGCGCCTACGTGATCCTCTCGCTGACCACCGGTATCCGGACCGAGGAAGCCCGGGCGCTGCGGTGGGATCACGTCGACCTGGACGGCGACCCGGATGCGCGGACACCGGTGCCGCCGAGCTTCGCGGTATGGCGCTCGGCCCGGCTGCACGGCGACACCAAGACGGAGAAATCCCGGCGGACGCTGGCCATGCCGCAGAGCGCAGTGGCCACGCTGCGCGAGCACCGCAAGTGGCAGGCTCAGGCCCAACTGGCCGCCGGGCCGCTGTGGCAGGACACCGGCCTGGTGTTCACCACGAGCGTGGGAACGCCGCTGGACGCCTCGCATGTCCGGCGTGACTTCCGCGCCTTGTGCAAGAAGGCTGGCATCGAGGGTGTCTGGGCACCACGGGAACTCCGGCACACGTTCGTCTCGGTCATGTCTGTGTCGGGCGTGGCCGTGGAGGAGATAGCCCGCCTGGCCGGGCACGACACCACGGCTGCGCTGCTGAGCCGCGTGGGCGAGCCGTTCCTGGCCTGGGCGGCCGGCGATCGTGCCATGTTCGCCGCCGAGCAGTCCGGCGACCCGCTGCTCGCCGCGGCCAGTGCCTGGCGCCTGTCCTACATGATCACCGGCCGCAAGCACCCGCAGGAAGCACTCGAGCTGGCGATGGCCGCGGCCGCCGACCTCGGGCGCACGATGCGGGCACCCTCGCCCGAGCGACTCAGCGTCTACGGTGCCCTGCACCTGGCCGCCGCCACGGCGGCAGCGGCAAGCTTCGACCGGGCGGCGACAGAATCGCTGCTGACCACCGCGCGCGGCATTGCTGTCCGCAGCGGCGAGGCAAACCACCTGGGCACTGCGTTCGGTCCGGTCAACGTGGCCATCCACGCCATCTCGGCGTCGCTCAGGCTCGGTGATCCCCGGGCGGCGACCGAGACTGGTGAGGCGCTCGACCTTGCAGCCATGCCCGCCGGCCTGGTGGGCAGGCGAACCCAGGTGAACCTAGACCTGGCTCGCGCGTACGCCATGACCCGGAAGGATGCAGCCGCGGTCAACCTCCTGTTGGCCGCCGAGCGGCTCAGTCCACAGCTGGTCCGCTATGACCAGGCCACCCACGACGTCCTCACCGAGCTGCTGCGCCGTGAGCACCGCGCGTCGACGCCAGAGTTGCGGCCCCTCGCGCGTCGCGCGGGCGTGATCTGACCCGCACTTTTGTGCGGGTTCGGCGCCCGCAACGAGATCCCGGTTCTTTACCTTCACTGCGCTGCGGGCCATTGCAGCCTCTGCTCCCTAGCCTCATCGCTGGGCAAATGCGGCGAACGCCGGGAGGCGCGAAGTGGAGGAACGAGCGCGCAGGCTGCGGCTGGTACCTGACGAATATGACCAGGTGCTTCGCCTGGACCGGTTCCGCCAGGACCATCCGGCGGTCGTCGTCGGAGCCGGAAACGGCTGGTGGCAAGCGGTAATACCGGCACCGGACGGCGAGATCGTCACCACCCGGTACACCCTCCGCGCCCTGCTCGACAAGCTCGATGAGCTGCTTATCGCGAACCCAGGTCACGAGTAGGACCTCCGCGGCGGGTCAGCCCTCTAGTCAGGTTGCGGCTGCCTTGAGGAAGACCTCGTCGAGGTGCCACTCGAGGAACTCCCGGCCCGGCCGGTCGGCCCGGTGCTCCGGCAGGTCGATGACCTGACCGGCCTTGGCGTAGAACTGGTCGCCGTTGCTGAAGTCGGCCCGCAGGCGCGGGCTGACGAGCAGGCGGTGCTGCGGGTCCACGCCGAGATAGCCGCGGTCGAACAGGGTGTGGATATCTGATCTGAGCAGCAGCCCGTTATCGAGCCGGTGCTCCCC
>WNGR01011302.1_pt1 | contig 10225 bp, 9 predicted proteins | sample 5407581 | NCBI WGS metagenome assembly WNGR01 (sample SAMN13153383, study PRJNA577476) | soil metagenome | isolation source: 80 cm soil or saprolite under Garry oak tree replicate 2 | place: USA:California | collected 2016-06-15
TCTGGACTCGCTGGTATCCGGGCTGCGACATCAAAGATCACTCCTCCGCGGCTCGCGGCCGCAGCAGCTTTTGCACTCGCGAGGGGGAGAAGGGGGGAAGGAAGGACGGGAAGTTACTTGCGGATGCCGAGCTGCTCGATCACGCTCTTGTAACGCTGGAAGTCGCGTCCCTTGAGGTAGTCGAGCAGGCGGCGACGCTGTCCCACGAGCTTGAGCAGCCCACGACGGGAGTGGTGGTCCTTACGGTGCACCTTGAAGTGCTCCGTCAGGTACCCGATGCGGTTGGTGAGGAGCGCGACCTGCACCTCGGGCGACCCGGTGTCGCTGGCGTGCCGGCGGTACGCCTGCACGACTTCCTTGGTGCGCTCCTGCACGACTGCCATCCCGGCCTCTTCGTCTCGTTCGTCTCTCGCTATTTGAGGGCGCTTACCTAACATGGTGTTTGGGCGTTGGCAAGCCGCGTCATGAGACGGTGTCACACAGCAGGCGCACCAGGCGCCAGGCCGGGCGTGCGCCGGCGGCCTCGATGATCGCCGCCACGTTACCGGCGGGGTCGAGGAGGAGCGCCGTCTCCCCCACGGCGCGCGGCGCCGGCAGGCGGGCGAGCGGCTCCTGCTGGCCGCGGCGCAGGCGCTCGAGCGCCTCCGGCGACGGCGCCGCGAAGGCCGGGTAGCCGGCGAGCGCCTCGCGGACCGCCAGCGCGGGCAGCGCGGCGGCGGGGGCGAGCGCGAGGAGCGCCTCGAGCGCCGTCGCGTCCTCGACGCGAAAAGCGCCGACGCGCGTCCGCCGCAGGCGCTCCAGGTGGGCGCGGGTATCGAGCGCGCGCCCCAGGTCGGCCGCCAGCACGCGCACGTACGTCCCCTTCGAGCAGACGAGACGGAAGTCGATCCGATCCGGCGCGCGCAGCACGAGCTCGAGACGGTCGATCGTGATCTCCCGCGGCGCGCGCTCGACCTCGAGGCCCCGGCGGGCGAGCGCGTAGAGCGGCACGCCGTCGCGCTTGAGCGCCGAGTACATGGGCGGCACCTGCTGCTGGCGCCCCGTGAAGCGCGCGGCGAGCGCGTCGAGCGCGGCCTGCGCGAGCGCCGGGACGGGCGCCGTGTCGACCGGTGTGCCGGTGCGGTCGAGCGTGTCGGTCGCGGTGCCGAGGCGGATCGTGCCCTCGTACGCCTTCTCCTCGACGAGGAGATAGCGCGCGACCTTGGTGGCCTCGCCGAGGCAGAGCGGAAGGAGGCCGCTCGCGAACGGGTCGAGCGTGCCCAGGTGCCCGGCCTTGGCCCGCCCGAGCCGCGGCTTGAGCGCACGGATCACCCCGGCCGAGGTCGTCCCCTCCGGCTTGTCGACCAGGAGGACGCCGGTCACTCCGCGTCCCCGTCCTTGGCCGCGCGCAGCAGGTCGTCGACGCGGCGGGCGGTGTCGGGCTGTGTGTCGTACTCGAAGCGCAGCTCCGGCGTGACACGCAGCCCGAGCGCTCGCCCCACCCGCCCGCGGAGAAAGGTCGCCGCGCGCGCGAGCGCGCGCAGCGCCGCCGCGCGCGCGTCCGCCGTGTCGACCAGCGTCCGCACGTACACGCGCGCCACGCGGAGATCGGCCGACATGCGCACGGCGGTCACGGTCAGGTCGCGCAGCCGGGGGTCGTTCGCCTCGCGCAGGAAGACCGTCGCCAGCTCGGCCTGCACCAGGTGGGCCACGCGCTCGGGACGCCGCTCGGCCATCGCCCCCAGCTCAGAGTCTGTGAATGAATCCCCGGACCGAGCCGGGCGGCCGAGGCGCCCGCAGCGCAAGGCGCCCCCTAACAGATATAGGCGAGGCATAGCCGGGCGCTATGGCGAGGAGGAGCAACGCCGCGCTGCGGGATGCATCGGCCGATCCGGCGACGGGAGCGGGATTCATTCACAGACTCTCAGTAGTGGAGGAACTCGAGGCGCTCCTCGCCCACCTGGGCGAGCTCGAGCCCGTCGATGAAGCGGACGACTTCGCGGAGACAGCGGTCCACGTGCGCCTCCTCCCCTCCGACCTGGCTCACGCCGAGGGTCGTGCGCTGCCAGTGATCGTGGTCGGCGCATTCCGCGATCGAGACGTTGAACTTGTTCTGTACGCGCGCCTTGATCGTCCGCAGCACACTGCGCTTGCCCTTGAGCGAGTGATTCTCGGGGAGCAGCAGCTCGAGCCGGAGCACGCCGACCACCATGGCCCGGCGCGGCGCGCGTCAGGCCGTGCGCTCGGCCGCCTGCGCGCCCTTGGCCGCGGCGGGTGCGAGCCGGCGGGCCACCTGCTCGACCTCGTAGGCCTCGATCACGTCGCCCGCCTTCACGTCCTGGTAGCCCTCGAGCGACATGCCGCACTCGTAGCCGCCCGCCACCTCGCGCGCATCCTCTTTGAAGCGCTTGAGACTCGCGATCCGCCCATCGTGCACCACCACGTGGTCGCGCAGGAGGCGCGCCTTGGCGCCGCGCAGGATCTTGCCATCGGTGACGAAGCAGCCCGCCACCTGGCCGATGCCCGAGACGGTGAAGGCCTGCCGCACCTCGGCGCGGCCGAGCACCTTCTCCTGGAGCGTCGGCTCGAGGAGCCCTTCGAGCGCGTCGCGCACGTCGTTGAGGGCCTCGTAGATGATGGTGTAGAGGCGGATGTCCACCCCCTCGCGCTCGGCGAGCGCCGCGGCCTTCGGCTCCGGGCGCACGTTGAAGCCGATGACGACGGCGTTGGAGGCCGAGGCGAGGAGCACGTCCGACTCGGTGATGCCGCCGACCGAGCCGTGCAGGACATTGAGGCGCACGTCGTCGGTGGAGAGCCGGCGGAGTGCGTCGCTGGTGGCCTCGACCGAGCCCTGCACGTCGGCCTTCAGGACGACCTTCAGCTCCTTCACCGCGCCGGTCTGGATCTGCTGGTAGAGGTCGTCGAGCGAGACCTTGGCGGTCTTCGCCATCTCGGCCTCGCGCTGCTTGGTGCGGCGGTGCTCGGCGACCTGCCGCGCCTTCTGGTCGTCCTGCACCGCGACGAAGGTGTCGCCCGCCTCGGGCACGCCGCCGAGGCCCAGGATCTCGACTGGCGTCGACGGACCCGCTTCCTCGATGCGCTGGCCCTTGTCGCTCATCATGGCGCGCACGCGGCCGTACTGCGTGCCACACACGAAGGCGTCGCCGGGCCGGAGCGTCCCCTCCTGCACCAGCACGGTCGCCACCGGGCCGCGGCCGCGGTCGAGGCGTGCCTCGACGATCGTCCCCTTGGCGAGCCGGCCCGGGCTGGCCTTCAGCTCGAGCACGTCGGCTTGCAGCAGGATCATGTCGAGGAGCTGCGCGATGCCTTCCTTGGTCTTCGCGGAGACCGGCACCATGATCGTGTCGCCGCCCCACTCCTCGGGCGCGAGGCCGTGGTTCCCGAGCTCCTGCTTCACGCGCTCGGCGTTCGCGTCCCGCTTGTCGATTTTGTTGATCGCGACGACGATCGGCACCTCGGCCGCGCGCGCGTGGTTGATGGCCTCGACGGTCTGCGGCATGACGCCGTCGTCCGCTGCCACCACCAGCACCACGATGTCGGTCACCTTGGCGCCGCGCGCGCGCATGGCGGTGAAGGCCTCGTGACCGGGGGTGTCGAGGAAGGTCACCTGGCGGCCGTTCACCTCGACCGTGTAGGCGCCGATGTGCTGCGTGATGCCGCCCGCCTCGCCCTCCGCCACGTTGGTCGAGCGGATGGCGTCGAGGAGCGAGGTCTTGCCGTGGTCGACGTGCCCCATCAAGGTGACCACCGGCGCGCGCACGACGACCTTCTCCTCGCCGCCCTCGGCCTCGGCCGCCTCGAGCATCTGCTCGACGTCGAAGGCGACGTTCTCGACCTGGTGCTCGAACTCGGCCGCGACCAGCGCCGCGGTGTCGTGATCGAGCGCCTGGTTGATGGTCGCCATCATCCCCATGTCGAGGAGCTTCTTGAGGACGTCGCCGGCCTTGACGCCCATGGCGCGCGCCAGGTCGGCGACCGTGATCACCTCCGAGATGCGGATCACCCGCTTCGACGCGCGCGGGACGGTGATCTCGGTCTTCTTCTGCTCCTTCCCCGGCAGCGCGCGTCGCTTCTGCGGCCGCTTGCCCCCTCGCATGAAGTCCCGCTCCATGGTGTCGAGCATGTCGGACTTCTTGATGACCTTGCGGCCCTTCTTCTTCTTGGGCGCGCCGTCGGCGGCCGCCGCCTCGGCGCCCGGCGCCGGCTCGGCGCCGCGGGCCGCGGGCGAGGGGGCGGGCGCCGCGGGCTTGCGCAGGTCGATCTTGCCGAGGACCTTCACCCCGCGCATCTCCTCGAACCCGGGCGGCGGCGGGGCAGGCACGGGCCCCGGCACCTGGCGTGCCGGCCGCGGGGCGGCGGCCGGCGGGGCGGCGGACGCGCTCGGCGCGGCGGGCTCGGGTGCGGCGGCGGGTGGCGGCGGCGCCGGCCGCTCGGCGGCCGACGAGGGCGCCGCGGTCGCCGGCAGCGGACCGGGCGGCGCCGGGGTCGGCTCCTCGACGGGCGGCGCCGGCTCAAGCACGGCCGGCGGCGCTTCCGTGAGCGCCGGCGGAACGCTCGCATCGAGATCGAGCGCGGGCGGCACCTCGCTCGAGGCCGTGTCGGTCGAGCTCGGCGGCGGCAGGTCCTCGCGCTTCAGCACCTCGCGGGCGGTGCGCCGGCGGATGACGTTCGCGCGCAGCCGCGTCTCGGTGGTCTGCTCGCGCGCCGTGACGAGGTGGTCCCCGCCGGCGTCGCGCTCGGTCACGACCCGCTCCGCGACGACCCGCTCGGTGCCAACCGCCACCGTCGGGCGCGGTACGAGCCCGAGCGCCTCGCGCACGCGCTGCACTTCCTCGTCGGTGAGCGAGCTCTGCGAGCGCTTGCCGCGGATGGCGAGCTTCTCGAGCCCCGCCAGGAGGTCCTTCGGCTGCACGTTCCATTCCCTGGCCAGCTCGTGGATGCGCTTGGACATCGCGCTACCTCTCGCCCCGCTCCGTGCCCGCCGACAGCATCGCGACGAGCGCCGCGCGCTCCGCCGGCGCCGGGGTCGAGCGCAGCGAGCGCACCGGGCCGCGGCGGCGGGTGAAGGCGCGCCAGCACTCCGGGCTCACGTGCAAGTAAGCCCCGCGCCCGGGCGCGCGCCGGCGCCCGTCGAGGCGGAGGCCGGCGGGTCCGCCAGCGAAGCGCAGGAGCGCCCGCTGCGGCGCGCGGCCGCCACAGCCGACGCACGTCCGGACCGGCTCGTGCACGCTCACCGCTGGCCCTCCTCGCCGACCGGCTCCGCCGGTGCGACCGTGCTCCCCTCGCCGCCCCCGGCGCCCGCCTCGGCTGCGGCGGTCGCGGCTGCGGCGGCCGCGGCTGCGGCTGCGGCTGCCTCGGCTGCGGCCAGCGCCTCCTGCTCGCGCAGGCGCTGCACGTGCTCGCGCGCGGCGGCGAGCAGCACTCCCGCACGCTCGGGGCCGATGCCTTCGATCTCGCCCACCGTCTCCTCGTCCGACGCGGCCAGCTCCTCGGCCGACTTGAAGCCGCTCTGGTAGAGGAGCTCGGCGGTCACGTCGCCGACGTTCGGGATGGCGGTGAGCGAGCCCCGCGCCCGGCGCGCCTCGTCCTCGGCCTCGGCCTCGCTGCGCACGTCGAGCTTCCAGGTCGTGAGCCGGGAGGCGAGGCGCACGTTCTGCCCCTTCTTGCCGATGGCGAGCGAGAGCTGGTCGTCGGGGACGATCACCTCCATGGCGTGCTCGTCCTCGTCCATGATGATCTTCGACACCTTGGCCGGCGCGAGCGCGCGGCACACGTACTCCGCCGGGTCGCTCGTCCAGGGCACGATGTCGATCTTCTCGCCACGCAGCTCCTGCACCACCGCCTGCACGCGCGTGCCGCGCATGCCGACGCAGGCGCCGACCGGATCGACGTCGCGGTCGTTGGAGGTGACCGCGATCTTCGCCCGCCCGCCCGGCTCGCGCGCCGCGCCCTTCACCTCGACGATGCCCTCGTAGATCTCGGGCACCTCCTGCTCGAAGAGCTTGATCAGCAACCCCGGGTGGGTGCGCGAGAGGACGATCTGCGGCCCCTTGCCGGTGAGCTCGACGTCGAGGATGTAGGCGCGGATGCGGTCGCCCTGGCGGTAGCGCTCGCGCGGGATCTGCTCCTTCTCGGGGAGGATGGCGTCGGTGCGCCCCAGGTTCACGATGATGTTTTTCTTCTCGAAGCGCTGCACGATGCCGGAGAAGAGCTCGCCCTTGCGCCCCTTGAACTCGTTGTAGATGATATCGCGCTCGGCGTCGCGCACGCGCTGGATGATGTTCTGCTTCGCGGCCTGGGCGGCGATGCGCCCGAACTTCTCCGGCGGCAGCTTGGCGAGGAGCTCGTCGCCGACCTCGGCCTCCGGATCGATCTTCGCGCGCGCCACCTCGAGCGTCACCTGGTTCTCGGGATCCTCGACGTGCTCGACCACCATCTTGATCTCGAACAGCTCGACCTCGCCCAGCTCGGTGTTGAACTTGGCCTCGATGTTCTTCTCGTGGCCGAAGGTCTTCTTGGCCGCCGACAGCATCGCTTCCTCGAGCGCCTTCACGATGATGCCGCGGTCGATACCCTTCTCCTTGCTCACCTGCTCGATGACGCGGTTCAGGTCCGGCTGCATGGCGCCTCTCTCACGCTGCGCGCGTGCGGCGGCCCTGCGGGCCGGCTGAAGTCGTGGTCGACGTGGGCCTTGTCGATCACCCCGAGCGCGATGGCAACGCGCCCCGCATCGGGGTCGTCGAGCGTGATCTCCTCGGCCGTGGCGGCCTCGAGCGTGCCACGGAACCGACGGCGCCCGCCGATCGGCGCGCGCGTCTGCACCCAAACCCGCTCGCCGAGCACACGGTGGTAGTGCGCCGCGCGCAGGAGCGGGCGGTTGATGCCGGGCGACGAGCATTCGAGCTGGTAGCGCCCGGGGACGGCGTCGTGCGCGTCGAGCAGGTCACCGAGCTCGCGCGACACGCGCGTCAGCTCGTCGAGCGTCACGCCGCCCTCGGGGCGGTCGAGCAGGAGGCGCAGCACGATCCGGCCCCCCTCGGGGCGGTACTGCACGTCCACGAGCTCGAGGCCCCCCGCGAGCGCGAGGGGCTCCGCGAGCTCCCAGACGCGCTGGGTCACCGCGGACCGATCCATGAACTCTGCTCCTCCAAAAATGAAAAAGTGGGCGGGGCCCACTCGGGTTAGGTCAGGGAAGGCCGGAAAGGGAAAACCTATAACACGGGCCCCGTAACCCCGCAACGGGTCAGACGAAGTCTGCGCGCGCTCAGCCCGCGTACATCTCCTCGATCTGCTGGCGGTAGCGCTCCGCCATCACCTTGCGCTTCACCTTGAGGCTCGGGGTGAGCTCGCCCGTCTCGGTGGACAGGTCCTGCGGCAGGATGCGGAAGTACTTGATCGACTCGTAGGAGGCGAGCTCCTTGTTCGCCGCCGCCACCTCGGCCTCGATCAGCTCGCGCACCCTGGGATGCGCCGCCATCTCCTCCGGCGCCGCGAAGCGAAGCCCCTGCGCGCTCGCCCAGCGCCCGACCTCCTCCTGATCGAGCGTGAGGAGTGCCGTGCAGTACTTGCGGTTGTCGCCGATCACCACCGCCTGGCTCACGTGCGGCTGGAGCTTGAGCAGGTTCTCGATCTTCTGCGGCGCGACGTACTTGCCGCCCGAGGTCTTGATCAGGTCCTTCTTGCGGTCGGTGATGCGGAGGAAGCCGTCCGCGTCGAACTCGCCGATGTCGCCGGTGTGGAACCAGCCCTCGCGGTCCCAGCTCTCGGCGGTGGCCTCCGGCCGGCGGTGGTAGCCGAGGGCGATGTTGGCGCCGCGCGCCAGGATCTCGCCGTCGGGCGCGATGCGCAGCTCGCAGCAGTCGAGCGGCAGGCCGACGGTGCCGAGCTTGAAGCGCTCGGGCTGGTTCACCGTCAGGCTGGGGGTCGTCTCGGTGAGCCCGTAGCCCTCGAGGATCGGGATGCCGACGGCGTGGAAGAACTCGGCGATCTCGCGCGAGAGCGGTGCGCCGCCCGAGGTCATGTACCGGATGTTGCCGCCGAGGAGCTGGTGGATGCGGGAGAAGACGAGGCGGTGCGCGAGGCCGTGCTGCCACCGCAGCAGCGTCGGGACCGGCCGGCCCTCCTGCTCGCAGGTGCTGCGCGCGCGGCCGACGCCGACCGCCCAGTCGAAGAGCGCGCGCCGGAGCGCCCCGCCCGACTCGCGCGCCCCCTGGATGCGCCCGTAGAGCTTCTCGTAGATGCGCGGCACGGCGGGCACGAGGTGCGGGCGGGAGCCCGCCAGGTCCTCGGCCAGGTTGTCGATGCTGCGCGCGAAGGCCGTGATCGTGCCCGCCGCGATGCCGTAGTACTCGATCAGGCGGGCAAAGGAGTGCGCGAGCGGCAGGAAGAAGAAGTCGACGTCGCCCTCGCGCGCGATGCCGAGCTTGAGCAGCGACTCGACGGTCGCGAGGTGGTTGCCGTGGGTCTGGAGCACGCCCTTGGGCGGCCCCGTGGTGCCCGAGGTGTAGACGATGGTGGCGAGCTGGTCGCGCTTCAAGTCGGCGATCCGTGCGTCGAGCTCCCCGAGCGTGTGGCCGAGCGCGTCGCGGCCGTGCTTCACGAGCGTCGCCAGCGACTCCCCGGCGCCCGGGTCACCCTCGATCGTGATCACGGAGCGCACGCCGATGGTCTGGCGCACCCCGTCCAGCTCGAAGCCGTGCCGGGTCACCTCCTCGATCTTCGCCCGCTGCTTCGGGTTCTCGACGAACACCACCGAGGACTCGGAGTTGGCGATGATGTAGCCGCACTCGGCGGCCAGGTTCGATTGGTAGATCGGCACGGTGAGGGCGCCGCAGGCGAGGATCGCGAAGTCGATCTCCATCCACTCGGGGCGCGTGTTGGAGAGGAGGGCCACACGATCGCCGGGCGCCACGCCCAGGTCGATGAGGCCCGCCGCGATGGCGCGCACGCGCTCGGCCATCGTCTGCCAGGTGACCTCGCGCCAGCCGTCCGCGACGCGGTAGCGGTAGCGCGGCCGCGTGGCCAGCTCTCGAGCCCGCGTGAAGAACATCTCTGCGAGGTTTGCGTACGGCATCGTTGCCCCCCGGCGCACGCCAACCGGCGCGAGCCGCGGGTACCGTACAATAGTGCCGTTTCGCCCCTCAACCCCACGAGCGGAGGGGCGCGGGCCACGCGTGCCCGGGGCGAGGGCGGGGGCGCCGTCGTAGCGCCTCTGCGCCGGGAACGCCCGCCCGCCGGTGGTGGCGCGTGCGGCCCGGCGCAGCTGAAGCGGAGACGGCGCCCCCGCCCTCGCCGCAGCGTCACGAGCTCGACGATCTGGTACGTCCGCTTGCCGCTCGGCGTCTGCACCTCGACCTCGTCGCCGACCGCCTTGTTGAGCAGCGCGCGCCCGAGCGGCGAGGAGAGCGATATCTGGCCCTTGGCCGCGTCCACTTCCTCGGGGAACACGATGTTGTAGGCCATCGACTCCCCGGCATCGTCCTCCACCGTGACGCGGCTGCCGTAGGCGACCACGTCGCGCGGGATCGAGGAGATGTTGTACATCGACAGCTCGCGCACCCGCCCCTCGAGCTGTCCGATGCGCGAGCGGACGTAGTCCTGGCGCGCCTTGGCAGCCTCGTACTCGGCGTTCTCGGAGAGATCGCCGTGCGCGCGCGCCGCCTCGAGCTCCTTGGGCAGCCTGATGTTCAGCTCGTACTTGAGATCCGCCAGCTCTTTCTTGAGCCGGGCGATGACCGGCAGCTCCATGAGTGCCTCAAACCCGGGCGGGCTCGGCGAGTACGCGGCGCGCGATCTCGCTCGCCTGCCGGCCGTCGAAGCGGCCGGCGAACCGCTCGCGCAGCGCGCCCATGATCGCACCCAGCGAGCGCGCCTCCGGCCGCGCCGCGATGGTGCGGATGGCCTCCTCCAGCTCGGCGGGTGCGAGCAACGCGGGCACGTACACCTCGAGCAGGGCGCGCTCGGCGCGGTTCTGCTCGACCAGCTCGCTGCGGCCGGCCTTGGCAGCGAACTCCTCGGCCTCCTCGCGCTTTCGGATCTCCCGCCGCACGAGCTGCACCAGGTCCACCTCCGCGAGCGCCGCGCCCCGCCGCTCGACCTTCAGGTTCTTGGCCGCGGTGATGAGACCGCGCAGCACGTAGACGCGCGGCATCTCGCGCGCCTTCATGGCGCGGGTCAGGTCGTCGGCGAGCTGCTGCTCGGTGAGCGCGGGCACGGCAGATAAGGG
>WNGR01009455.1_pt1 | contig 10221 bp, 7 predicted proteins | sample 5407581 | NCBI WGS metagenome assembly WNGR01 (sample SAMN13153383, study PRJNA577476) | soil metagenome | isolation source: 80 cm soil or saprolite under Garry oak tree replicate 2 | place: USA:California | collected 2016-06-15
GGGCGGGGCGCCCGAGCAGGTTCCATATCCGCTGGCCGGTGGTCTTGGCCTCCAGGTCCAGTAAGGCGCAGTCCAGCGCGTTGCGGGCGGCGCCTGGAGGCATCGCGGCCTGCAGCGCCAGCCGGTCGAGGCCCTGCCGCAAGGGCTCCTGCATGGACAGCAGGGCGGCCAAGGTGGCTTCCGGCGTTTCGCCATAGCGCGGATAGGGGACGCATTCGCCCCGCCCGGTATGGCTGCCACGGCTGACTTCGGCCACCACCGTCACCGCCTCGGTCTTGGCGCCGCGGCTGATGGTGAAGCTGCCGGCGATCGGCCAGCGTTCGATTCTTGCGACAAGCTTTAGCGATTCGCTGGAAGTCATTTTAAAATCTGGCAATTTCTAAACCGGAGGGTTGCCCGGCGCACCCAATTATGGCTGGTTAGGGACGCATTCCACAAGGCTATGGCGCGTGTTGGATCTTTCCATGAACAGCGGAGAATCGGCACAGGAGTTGGCATCGTGAAGGGCGACCCGACATTGGAGCGGATCGCACAGGGCAATGGACTTGCGCTGTGCGCCACGGGTTCCTGGACCGCCCGCTTTGCGCCGGTGCTCGAGCGGATGGTTGCCGATGCTGAAAAGCTGACCGGAAGCCGGCCCGACATCTTCATCGATGTCTCGCAGGTCTCCAAACTCGACACCTTCGGGGCCTGGCTGATCGAGCGGCTTCGCCGCAATCTGACCCAGGGCGGCGTCGAGGCCACCATTGCCGGGCTATCGGCCAACTATTCTAGTCTGGTCGACGAAGTCCGCAGGGTGAAAGCCGCGCCGGCCCTCGACACCACATCGGTGACGGTTACCGGGATGCTGGATCAGGTCGGCCGCAGCATGGTCGGCATCGGCACCACCATCATCAGCCTGATCGACATGCTCGGCGCCGTCCTCGCCGCGGGCGGCAGGGTCATGATTCACCCCAGCGGATTCCGCCTGACTTCGACCGTGCATCATCTCGAGCAGGTATGCTGGCGCGCGGTGCCGATCGTGGTGCTCATCACCTTCCTGATCGGCTGCATTATCTCGCAGCAGGGCCTTTTTCATTTCCGCAAATTCGGTGCGGATATCTTCGTTGTCGACATGCTCGGCGTGCTGGTGCTGCGTGAAATCGGCGTGCTGCTGGTGGCGATCATGGTGGCGGGCCGATCGGGCAGCGCCTACACCGCCGAACTCGGTTCCATGAAAATGCGCGAGGAGATCGACGCGCTGCGCACCATGGGTTTCGATCCGATCGAGGTTCTGGTTCTGCCGAGGATGCTGGCGCTGATCATCGCGCTGCCGATCCTGGCCTTTCTCGGCGCCATCGCCGCGCTGTATGGCGGCGGGCTGGTGGCGTGGCTGTATGGCGGGGTCGACCCAGAAGCGTTCCTGCTTCGGTTGCGCGACGCGATCTCGATCGATCATTTCACCGTCGGTATCATCAAGGCGCCGGTGATGGCGGCGGTGATCGGGATCGTCGCCTGCGTCGAGGGGCTTGCGGTCGAAGGCAGCGCCGAATCGCTCGGGCAGCACACCACGTCCTCGGTGGTGAAGGGGATCTTCTTCGTGATCGTCATGGACGGCGTGTTCGCGATCTTTTTCGCGTCGATTGGAATGTGACGATGGCGCCTGAAATATCCGACGCTATCATCCGGGTGCGCGATATCTCGGTGCAGTTCGGCGCAACCAGGGTTCTGGACCGCCTCGATCTCGATGTGAAGCGCGGCGAGATTCTGGGCTTTGTCGGCCCTTCCGGCGCGGGCAAGTCGGTGCTGACGCGCACCATCATCGGCCTCGTGCCCAAGATCAGCGGAAGCATCGAGGTATTCGGGATCGATCTCGATGCGGCCGACGCTCACGCGCGACGGGGTGTCGAGCGGCGCTGGGGCATCCTGTTCCAGCAGGGCGCGCTGTTTTCCTCGCTGACCGTCCGGCAGAACATCCAGTTCCCGGTGCGCGAATATCTCAACGTCTCGCAGCGGCTGCTTGACGAGATTACGGTGGCCAAACTCGGCATGGTGGGGTTGCGGCCCGAGGTTGCCGACCGTTTTCCTTCGGAACTCTCCGGCGGCATGATCAAGCGGGTAGCGCTGGCGCGCGCGCTGGCGCTCGATCCGGAACTGGTCTTCCTCGATGAGCCGACCTCGGGCCTCGATCCGATCGGCGCCGGCGACTTTGACGAGCTGGTGCGGACCTTGCAGCGTACTTTGGGCCTGACGGTTTTCATGGTAACCCACGATCTCGACAGCCTTTACACAGCTTGTGACCGGATTGCCGTTTTAGGGAACGGTAAGATCATTGCCGCAGGATCGATGGCCGACATGCAGGCCTCGCAGCACCCCTGGTTGAGGGCCTATTTCCACGGCAAGCGCGCCCGCGCGGTCATGGGCTAATACGATCGGAGTTGGTTGATGGAAACGCGGGCGAATTTCGTCCTGATCGGATCGTTCACGCTGGCGGTGATTGCCGCGGCGTTCGGCTTTGTGCTGTGGTTTCAGTCGCTGCATGCCACCAAGGCGCGCAGTCCGATCCGCATCGTGTTCGAAGGTCCGGCGACCGGCTTGCGCAACGGCGGCAGCGTGAATTTCAACGGCATCCGGATCGGAGAGGTGACCTCCGTGAAGCTGGACAACCCGCGTCGAGTTGTCGCACTGGCGATGGTCGAGAACAACGCTCCGATCCGCAAGGACACGCTGGTAGGGCTCGAATTCCAGGGGCTGACCGGGGTCGCGGCGATATCGCTGAAGGGCGGCGCGGAGGCCGCACCCGGCGTTCCCCTCGACGAGGATGGCGTGCCGGTGCTGACCGCCGATCCGAACTCGCTGCAGGACGTCACCGAGGCGATCCGCGGCACGCTGCAGAACATCAACCGGGTGGTCGCCGACAATCAGGAGGCGGTCAAGAACTCGTTGCGAAACCTCGAGACGTTTACATTGGCGCTGGCGCGCAATTCCGAGAGGATCGACAACGTCATGCTGAAGGTCGACGGCGTGATGGGGAAGGCCGACAACCTCATGCTCGGTCTCAATACGCTCGCGGGCGGCAGCGCCGGCGGCGAGCTGTTTCAGGCGGTGAAATCGATCCGCGAACTGGCGGAGGATTTCGACAAGCGATCGGGTCTCCTGATGGCCGACGGCCGCCGCACCCTCGGCGATATCAGCCGCGCGGTGAACAATCTCGACCGCAACCCGACCCGCCTGCTGTTCGGCGCGGGCAACAGCAACGCCGCACCAGCACCGGCGGCACCGCCAGCAGCAGCAGCAGCGGCGGCGACCGAGCGGAAACGGCAATAGGGACGGGGGCCGTGCAGCGCACGGCGTCCGACCGAATTGGCTAGTCCATCCTGCGAGTTCGAAGCGGATTGACGAATTTTAGCCCGGTGAAATCCTTCTCGTTATCGGTCACAACGACGCAACCGTTGACCTCAGCGATTGCGGCGATGATCATGTCGAGCGCACTCCGTGGTCGCCCCCTGGCGGTACCGTCAGCCATCAGCTGCGCCCAGATGAGGCCCGCCTTCTCGTCGAAAGCGAGCACGCGGCCTGCGAAAAGGGCTTGCGGTCCTTCCGGGCCGACGAACCAGGCTTCCAACAAAGCGCGTTTTTTTCCAGCAGACTTTTCCAGCAACCCGCGCCGGATTTCGCCAACGGTCAGCGCGGAGATAAACAGGTCATTGTCGGTCTGTTCCGCCATCCATGCGAGAAGCGCCGTGGATGGATTAGGCTTTGTGACATTGCTGATGATGTTCGTGTCAAGGAGATAGCGCGTCACAAGTCGACCTTGCGGCCGGCTTCATGCGGACGGGCAAGTTTGAGATCGGCTCCGACCAGCGGCGAGCGGCGCAACGCGGCGAGGATGCCGCCCTTCTTTGGCGATTCGCCAGCCATCGTCCGGTTAACAGCCGCTCGAAGCCGCACGGCATCGGGGTCGTCTTCAGCAAGCCGCCTTGCCAAGGACCGGATCAGGTCGCGGTCGGTATCCAGGCCGAGGACCTCAAATCGCGCCATCCCGCGCTTGACCAGCCGACTCCGGTAATTCCGTAGTGCTCTCTTCTGCGCCGCATCCCCCATGACCTGCTCCAAGGCTAACGAGTTATATCCAGCAATATATCCAGAATTTCCACCTGCTGCAAGCTGTCTGATCTCGGAAAGTGTGTTGCAAAAACAAAAACGGAGGCATCGCTGCCTCCGTTTTTTAATCCGCGATCCGTCTGAAGCTTATCCGAGCCGTCCCGCCGCGTGGGCGAGCAGGGTATAGACCAGCCCGGTCTCCGAGGTGAGGTGGTTGCGCAGCGCCGCGGGCCCGCGGTCCTCGCGCGCGACTTCGTCGAGCAATCGCTCGAATTCGGCGATGTAGCGGTCGACCGTCTGCTTGAAGCTCCGGTCGGCGCGATATTTGCGGGCGACTTCATCGAAGGCCTTCTGGCCGGCCGGCGTGTAGAGCCGCTTGGTGAATGCCTTGGTCTCGCCGCGCTGATAGCGATCCCACATCTCTCCCGCGAGATTGCGATCCAACAGGCGGCCGATGTCGAGCGACAGCGACTCCAGTGGATTGCCGCCAATTCCGGGCTGCGGTGCGCGGCCGCGCGGGGCATCGCGGTTGCTGCCGCCGGTGTCGGCGCGGCTCAACAGGTCGGAGAGCCATCCATCGCGTCCCGGCTCGGGATTGGTCGGGCTGACCGGCGGCGTTTCGGTGCGGCGCGAACTCGACGTGCCGAGGTCCGGCGGCGGTAAATTCGAGGCGCTGCTGGCGTCGCGCGGACGTGGTGCGGGCCGCGGCTGCGGCTGCGCCTCGGCGCGCCCAGTGCCGGTTGCCAGCATCTGCTCCTCATCGCGCTGCGCGCTCGGGCGGGCTGCGGTCGCTACGTCCAGTCCGCGGCCATGACGTGCGACGATCCGGTTCAGTTCGGCCAGCGCCTCGATCTGGTCGACAATGACCTTGCGCATCTGCGAGGTGCTCTCGGCGGCTTCCTGCGGCATCTCCAGCACGCCGCGGCGAAGTTCGGTTCGCGTGGCTTCCAGCTCGTTATGCATCTCCAAAGCCATCTGCTTCATGCCCTGCACCATCACGGCGAACTTGTCCGCCGACTGCTTGAACATGGCGTCGGCTTCCTGCGTGCTCCGCTGATACATTTCGCTCATGGCGTCGGCTGTCAGCCGTCGTTCCTCCTCCGCCGACGCGCGAACCGATTCAAACTGCCGGCTGATCGCGGAAGAACCCGCGCCGGCCGTTTCCGCGACCACCCGCGCGATGTCGCGCGCCCGCGCTTCGGCGGCGGACAGCGATTCATCCAGCAAGCCCGTGAACCGCGACAACCGGTGATCGAGATCGGTGGTTCGCAAATCGATCGTCGTCACCAGCGATTCAAGCTCGGCTTTGCGATCGGCGACGGAGGTGGAGGTGTTGCGGTTGCTTTGCTCGACCAGATCGGCGGCATCGACCAGCGCCTTGCCGTGCGACTCGAACTGGCTGGAAAGCGAGCCGAGATCTTCCAGCGCCCTCGTGGTCTTGGTGTTGAAGATGGACAACTGGTCTTCCAGCGTCTGGGTGGCGATGCCGTTGCGCGAGGTGACGTCGTTCATGGCGGACACGAAGTCGGCCACGCGCGTGACCAGGGCGCGCTCGAGCGAGTTGAGATTGTCATGCGCGCCGGTAAGCACTTCCTGCAACAGGATATTGCCTTCGCGCAGCCGCTCGAACAGGGCGACCGTATCGGTTCGCAGGATCTTGCTGGTTTCCTGCATCTCGGTCACTGCCGCGATCGACACCTGACGCGACTGGTCGATCGCCGTCCGGGAGGCGAGTTCGAGGTCCTTCAGCGACTTGCTCACAGCCCCTGTCGCCAGTTCGCCAGCGTTGGTAATCGTGCGCGCGACGTCGGACCCGTTGGTCGCCATCGATTGCGAGAATGCCACCCCCCTGGTCTCGATCGATTTCAGCGCGTCCGACGTGACGCGGTCGATATCGGCCGACAGCTGGCTGGTCTTCGCGCCCATCGCCTCGACCAGCGCTCCACGCTTGCTATCGATTATCTGCGAGAGACGATCGGTCTGCTGTTGCACATACGTAACGATTTCGTCGGTCTTGCCGGCCATGGTCGTGCCGAATGCGCCGCTGGCGGCGAGAACCGAGCGTTCGACTTCCGCCGATGTCGCCTTGACCTGCGAACTGACCTCATTGGATGCCGCCACCAGAGCGGTCTGCGCATTGAGCGCGCTGGTCTGGATATTGTCGGTGGTATTGGTGGTGACCACACCAAGCGACCGCTCGATGTCCGCCGAGATCGCCTTGATCTGGTTCGCTGCCTCGCCTGACGTTGCCGTCAGCGAAAGTTGCGCCTCGCGCGCGCTGCCTAGAATGGAGGCCGCAGTATCCGTCCCGATCGCCATCAGCGTACGTTCCACGTCGGTCGCAAGCGACTTGACGTGGTTGGCGGCATCCGACGAGGCGGCGACCAGCGTGGTCTGCGCCTCGCGCGCGCCGGCGACCACCGAACTGGCGGTCGCGGTGCCGGCGGCCAACAGGGTACGTTCGACATCGGCGGCCAATGACTTGACCAGGTTGGCCGCGTCCGCAGAGGCCGTGACCAGCGTGGTCTGCGCCTCGCGCGCGCCGGCGACAACCGAACTGGCGGTCGCGGTGCCGGCCGCGGAGAGGGTTCGTTCGATGTCGGCGGACAACGACTTGATCTGGGTCGCGGCATCGGCCGAGGCGGTCACCAATGTGGCTTGCGCATCGCGGGCGCTGGTCACAATCGAGTTCGCGGCGCCGGTGCCGACGGCGGTGAGCGAGCGCTCGACTTCCGCCGAGGTCAGCTTCAGCTGCGCGCCGACGTCGGAGGAAACCGAAAGCAGCGACTGTTGCGCCGCGCGCGCGCCGGTCTGAATGGTCTCGCTGGTATTGACCACAAGGTTCGTCAGCGAGCGTTCCGCGTCGTCCACGTGGGACTTGATTCCGAGCGACAACTCCTCGGCGCGTGCCATGAGGCCCTCGCTGGCTTGCCGTCCGCTGCTCTCGATGCGGCCTGCCACGGCTTCGACGCGCGTGCCCAGAAGGTCTTCGAACTGCGCGACGCGCATATCGATATCGACGGCAACCGCGCCGACCCGGGTTTCGATGCCCTGATGAATTTCCTGGAACCGCGCCGTGATGGTGTCGGTCAGCTGGGCGCTGCGACCATCGATGGTTTCGGTCACATTGGAGATGCGGCGGTCGACCGCTTCGATCGCCTGCGCGGTGCCGTCGGTCAAAGAAGAGGTGAGCTGGTTGAGGCGCGAGTCGATCGAGTGGATCGCCTGCGCGGCGCCATCGGTCAGCGACGATGCCAGCGTGCCGAGACGGTTGTCGATGGTTTCGGTAACCGACTGCGCCCGTGTGTCGAAAGTCTGCTCGAGCGATTTGAGACGGCCATCGACGGATTCATCGAAGGATTTGATCTTGCTGTCGAGCGAGGTATCGAGATTGGCCACGCGGTTTTCGAGCGTGGTCTCGAATTGCAGCAGACGCTGGTCGAGCGAGGCCGTGATCTCGCCGCTGTTTGAGGTCAACCGGGTGTCGAAGGTGTCGACATAGGTCTTCAGGCTTTCGGCGATATCCTGCGTGCGCTGACCCATGCGGTCGACGATTTCGCCGCCGAAGGTCTTGACGGTGCGATCGAACTCCGAGATGTGGCGGGTGATAAGAGCACCCAGCGTGCCGCTGTCGCGCGCGAACTTTTCCGCCAGTTCGCCGCCCTGGTTCTTCACCAACTCATCGAACGTGCTCATCTGCAGGCTGAGCGTGTCGTGCGTGGTTTCGGTCTGGCTCACGACCTTCGCCACCAGCGAGTTGACGGTGACGTCCAGCGCTTCGCTGGCCTTGTCGCCGCTGGTGAGGATATTCGCCGCGAGGCGATTGCCGGCTTCATCGATCTTGCTCACGAGATCGCCGCTGCGCAGTTCGAGTTCCAGCAGCAGGGAGTCGCTCGAGTTCTTCAGCGAATCATGGACCTGTTCGGTCCGGTCGGAAATTCCGTCGACGATGGTGGATGAACGCTGCTCGAATTCGCTGGTGATGCGGTCGATCCGCTCGTTCAGCATCTCGTGCACGCGGTCGGCCAGATCGACGAACTCGTCATGGACGTGGCCGGTCTTGAAATTGAGGCTGGTGGTGAGGCGCTCGCTGGCGTCGAGCACCGCGCGCGTGGTTTCGGCGCTGGCTTCCTCGAGACGATCGAGCAGGTCGCCGCCGCGCTCTCCCAGCGCGAGGATCATGTTGTCGCCGGCATTGCTCAGCGCGCTGGTGATGTGGGCGCCGCGCTCTTCAAGCGCTCCGGTGATGCTTTTTGCAACCTCGTCGACGCGCGATGCGATGGCGTCCGAGATCAGTGCGATGTCGTGGCGCAGGTCGATTTGCACGCCTGAGATCGCGCTGCGAACCTGTTCGGCCTGGCCGACGAGATTGTCGCGCTGATGGGCGATATCCTGCAACAGGGCACGGATTCGCACCTCGTTGTCGCTGTAGGCGCGTTCAAGCGCCGAGACTTCATTGGCGACCAGGGTTTCAAGTTCGCCGGCGCGCGCAATGGCGCGTTCGACGCCGTCGCCCATCGCCGCGACTTCGCGGCGGATCGCCTGGCCAACCGTTACCATCGAGTCGCTTGTCGCGCCCTCGGGCTCCGAAAAACGGATCGCAACCTGCGCCATCGACTGCGCGATCATCCGCAACTCCTGGCCGCGCCAGGAAAGGCTGGCCAGGAAATAGAACAGCAGCACCGGCGCAAAGAACATGGCCGCCAGGCCGGCCAGCACCAGCGCGCCGCTGCCCTGTCCGACCGCAGCCTGCAGCGAAGCAAGGAAGCTGACGGTCAGCAGTCCGGCGCCGGCAACCCAGACCGCGGCGAAAAGCGAGGCGAGTGTATAAACGTTGCGGGCAGGCCGGCCCTTCTGAATGGCCTGCAGAATCTGTCCGATGGTTTCGCGGTCGTCGTTGGCTGCGCGGCGGGTCGGGCGCATATCCTCGACCGACTCAAAGGTCTGCCGATCGGCGCTCGGCCGGGTGTCGAACGCGCTCGGGTTGTAATCCTGACTAGGGGAAGAGTTCGTCGGCGTCACATCGCTGCGGATTGAATCCCTGCTCCTGTCAATTGGCACGTCGCTGATGTTCAAGGCTTCCTGAATGGCAGAAAGCGCGACCTCCGTGGGGTCTTTGACCTTCTTGGGATTGTTCGCCATGTTCAGTCTAGACCCCTCGTTTTACTTCATGCGTCCGGAGAGCTCAGCGCACATCCCTCGCAAGCTCGATTCCGGTCTCATGCCCCGCTGACATCCTATTGGCTGGGCGCTGCGAATGAAATGGCTACGGTTAATACAATCTTAATCATCGTTAACAGGACGACGGCATAAGGTCTTGCTGGTCCACAAAATATTTTTGCGAGTTCACCAATTGGGCGACTCTACGCCAAAAACAAGGCGAACTTGCGTCAGTCAAGCAAAACGTTGCGTTAACCACTGGTATGATTGGCTGTCGGAAAATCCCATTGCCGGATCGATGGGGCGGGAGATTCGGGGTATCGCCATGGCGTATCATCTGCAACGGATTGACTGGATGCCATCGCCGCCGCTCGCTCCCGATGACGGTGCAATCGATTTCGAACATCTCGCGCGCATGACGCTTGGCGATGCCATCCTCGAGCATGAGGTGCTGGCGATGTTCGCAGCCCAGGCTGTCGGCCTGATGCGCGCCCTTGCTATCTTGCCCGCCGATGCAGGCGAACTGGCGCATAAGCTGAAAGGCTCGGCGCGTGCGATCGGCGCATTTCAAGTGGCCGATGCCGCCGGAGGGCTGGAAACCGCAGTGCTGAACGGTGACGATCCGGTCGAGGCGCTCGCCGAACTCAAGGACGCCGTGGAGCAGGCGCGCACGGCCATCGATGCGATCCTGCGCCGGTCCTGAGCTCAGGCCGGCAAAAAGCCCTTGCAAAACAGCGCCACAGGTTTTCGCCCCCGGCGCTGGCGCAGAGCGGATCGACCCGTTATAGGACAGCCCGGACCTCTCTCATCCGGCAGCACGAGCAATCATGGCCAAGATTCACTTTGTCGACCACAGCGGCGAGACCCGGACCATTGACGTCGAAAACGGCGCGACAGTGATGGAAGCCGCGATCCGCAACGCCATTCCGGGCATCGAAGCCGAATGCGGCGGCGCCTGTGCCTGCGCGACCTGCCACG
>WNGR01009456.1_pt1 | contig 10220 bp, 8 predicted proteins | sample 5407581 | NCBI WGS metagenome assembly WNGR01 (sample SAMN13153383, study PRJNA577476) | soil metagenome | isolation source: 80 cm soil or saprolite under Garry oak tree replicate 2 | place: USA:California | collected 2016-06-15
GCCCGCGCCCTGGAACGCCTCGGCTACAAGGTCACCATCGAGGCCATCGACACCGCAACCGGCGAGCTCCTGCCCGTCACCGCAGGCGGCTAGCCGCACACGCGGCACCCCCGGCCGACGCTCCGCACCGGCAGCCAACGGCTCCGCCGCCGGCTGCTGCCGCCTGCCCGGCTAAGGTCTAATTTTCGGATCAGCTACCCTTGGCCGCGGGTGAGCCGGTGATCAGCGTGGACACAAAAAAGAAAGAACTCACCGGGCCTTACAAGAACGGCGGGCGCGAATACCAGCCCCGCGGCGAGCCCGAGCAGGTCAACGTGCACGACTTCACCGGCAGGCAGCTGGGCAAAGCCGTCCCCTACGGGGTCTACGACATCGGTGCCAGCACCGGATGGGTCAGCGCCGGCGTCGACCACGACACCGCGGCGTTCGCCGTCAACTCCATCCGCACCTGGTGGAACACGGCCGGCAAGGGCTCCTATCCGGACGCGGCCCAGTTGCTGATCACCGCGGACTGCGGCGGGTCCAACGGCAACCGGGTCCGGCTCTGGAAGACCGAGCTCGCCGCCCTGGCCGCCGGGACCGGCCTGACCATCACGGTGTGCCACCACCCGCCTGGCACCTCCAAATGGAACCGGATCGGGCACAAACTCTTCAGCTTCATCTCGATGAACTGGCGCGGACGGCCCCTGACCAGCCACGAAGTCATCATCAACACCATCGGCGCGACCACCACCTGAACCGGCCTGAAAGTCCATGCCCAGCTCGACGAAGGCACCTACCCCAAAGGTGTCAAGATCAGCGACCGGCAGATGCGCGAACTGGAGAAGACCTGCCTCACCCGCGACCCCTGGCACGGCGAATGGAACTACGCCCTCCACCCGCCTACCACACCCCGATGATCACGACGCGTCAACCGAAGACCTTGATTCAAGCTGAGCCCTAATGGTGCCCGGATCCGGTTCATCACGGCGAGGGGCAGAGCGAGACCGATCTGGCAGTTCTGTGTGATCCTGACGCTGCTGACCCGAAAATAAGACATTGTGTGGGCAGGCGGAAGCACCCGGCGGAGCTTGCGGAGCCGGGTTCTGTGGCTGTACGGGGTTAGCTGCCTGCTGGTGAGATGCGGGGAGGGTTCAGGGTTCGGTGACCTCCGGGCAGGCGGTGAGGTCGGGGACCAGGGCGTATCCGAGGTCGCTGGCCTGCTTTTCGAGGGCGCGGATCCGGCGGCGGGTGCTGGCCCGGTTGTCGTAGTAGTCCGGGCCGAGGTCCTGGTATCTCATGCCGGGATTGGACAGCAGCTTGTGGTAGACCTTCATCTGGGTGTGGCCGACCGCCACGCATGCCTTGGCCTTGCCGCGGCGGCGGGATAGCCGCCGGTAGCGGGCGCCCTCGCGGGTCTGGGTCCGGCCGGCCGACACGGCGGTCTCCCCGGTGACGGCGCCCAGGTACCGGTTGCCCTTCTTGGACTTGGCCTTTCCCTTGCGGCTGCCGGACTGGTTGTCCAGCGGGGTCCGGCCGGCCCAGGATGCCAGGTGGCCGCCGGTCGGGAACCTGCTCATGTCGGTGCCGGTCTCGGCGATCGCGTCCTGGGCGGAGCGGCGTTGCCAGCCGGGCATCGACTCGGCCTGGGCCAGCTGCTCCTCATACGGCCCGAGCAGGGCCTCGACCACTGTGGTGATCTCGTCGATGTCCGCGTTGAGCCGGTCGATGCGGGCGAGCATCCTGGCCAGCAGCGCGGCGAGCTCGGCGGTGAAGAACTCCGCACCTTCCAGCGCGGCCTCCAGCTCGCTGATCTTCCGGCGGGCCCGGGCCCGCGCCAGCTGGGCCAGGGCCCTGGGGTCGCGCTCCCCGGCGATCAGGTGGTCCATGATGTCCCGGCCGGTCACCCCGTGCAGGTCGCTGACCACCGACGACAGCTTGATCGCGGCCGATTCCAGCAGCTTCTCCGCGCGCTGCTTCTCCCGGGTCCGCTCGGCGGTCAGGTCCCGCCGGTACCGGGTGTGCTCGCGGATGATCCGGAACTCCGGCGCCGCGACGAAGCAGGAGGTGACCGCGCCGCGCTCGAAGCACGTGGCCAGCCACCGCGAGTCCGACGGGTCCCGCTTCGGCCGCCCGGGCAGGTTCTTCACCTGCCGGGCATCGGCCAGCACGCACTCCAGCCCCTCGGCCTCCAGCCGGTAGAACGGCCCTTTCCAGTAGTCCCCGGTCGCCTCCATCACCGCGCACGGGACCTGCCAGGACCGCAGCCAGTCCGCCAGCGCCAGCACCCCCCGCCTGGTGGTGGCGAAGCCGCGGGTCTCGCTCGCCCGCCGCGCCGGGTTCGCCTCCGACGGCACCCGGACTGTCGCGTACATCTCCGCCTTGCCGATGTCGATGCCGCAGACCCGGTCCCGGTACAGCGGCTCGTCAGTCACCTCTTCCACGTTCCCGCCCTTCCCGTAGTGCGCTGATACCCTGCAGGTGCGGTACCGCCCGGGGAACCGGGGGCAAGCGGAAGATGCTGACCCGCGCGCTCGAAGCGACATTCAACGGCCCCTTGAAATAGCCGGATCCCAGCGTCAGACTGATACGCGGCCTCTACCGCGCCAAGGAGAAAACGACGTCACGGGCGGTACCCGCAAGCATCCTCCCGCGCCGCCCGCAGCGGCTGCCGCAACCTCAGCCCGCGCGGCGCAGCCCCATTTTCACGCCACTACGGCGTCGCCCGCGTCACCAGGACTGATACGTGAATGGTCCCCAGCCGGGCGGGGACTGTACTTTCAACGGTGTAACTCCCGAGATGGAGGAGACACCAGTGATTGACGTGACGAGCACCCAGGACCAGGAGCAGCCGGAGCTGTCGGCGGCTGATGAGCAGGGGCTGCGCGAGCTGACCGAGCGGGCGCGTGCGGGCGGGCTGAAGCTGACCGGCGAGGGCGGGCTGCTGGGCAAGCTCACCAAGATGGTGGCCGGGGGCGCCCTGGAGGGCGAGCATCAGTGATGAGCAGCGGTTCGCCAGTCTCGGCCTGAAAGTGGCCCTTACCGAAGCTGACGGTCGCACGTTCGTCGACAGCCCGACCACGCAGGTGCCTGCCGATCACCTTGCGACGTTCGCGCAGCCGGACGAGTTCTCGCAAATGCTCAAGGCCTGCCTCGCGGGGCCGCCGATCGGCTTCGCCGGCCAACCGCGCCGCTCCACCGCGCCGAGCAGGTCCGGAAGCGGAAGCGATGCTATGCGGAGCCCTGGCGTTGCGAGCGGTACGAGGGGTTACCGGCGCGCACAAGCACTCCAGCAGCGGGTGGACAGCAGACTGCGCCTCCAGTTCGGAGAGCGCGACCGCGCGTTCCCTGGCTTCGCTGCAGCGGAAACTCTTGTCCTCGCTGCAGATCGGCGGTACGTTTCCACTAACTTCCACATTTTCGGGCGAGTTTCCGCAAAGACGGGCATGGCATGGCTGGCCAGATCCCTGAGGAACGGCGATTGGCGATCGCCGAGGCGGTCCGGCTTCAGCCGCTTGTCCGGGCAGATGAACTGGCGGGCCGGCTGAGAGTGTCGATCGAGACGGTCCGGCGGGACCTGATCGCGCTCGAACGCGATGGCCTCCTCCGGCGCGTATACGGGGGAGCTAAGGGTGTGTCGCCAAGGTCTTTCGAGCCGCCTGTTACCGAGCGGCGACGCCGCAATCACGCCGCAAAGCAGGCGATGGGGGCGCTGGCTGCGGCGCTGCTGCGACCGGGCGACACCGCGATACTCGACGTCGGCACCTCGGTCACTGAAACAGCCCGCCAGCTTCCGTGGAACCATCAGGGCCGGGTGCTTACCAATTCGCTGCCTGTCGCGGCCGAACTCGACGGCCGGGACGGGATCGAGGTCCTGATTTCCGGCGGGCGGGTCCGCCAGGGCGACATGGCAGTATCCGGGGCGCAGACGGCGCAGTTCTTCGCCGAGTACTACGCGGATAAGGCCTTTCTCGGCTCAGGCGGGGTGCATCCCCAGGCGGGGCTTACCGACTACTACCCGGACGAGGCGGCGGTCCGGCGGGTGATTCTCGACCACGCGGAGGAAAGCTACGTGCTTGCTGACGCCTCCAAGATCGGGCACATCGCGTTGTGCCGGGTCTGCGGCCTGGAGCGGGTCACCGCCGTTATCACCGACTCCCGCATCGAGCCACGCTGGCACGACCAGCTCCGTGACGCTGGGCTCACCGTGCTGGTAGCCGGAATCCACGAGCATCGAGCAGCCGGGTAGGGCTCCCGGTGGCGGCAGGCGCCGGGACGGATCGAAAGAGGTACCAGCATGGCAGCAGCTGCAGAACTCACCGAAGAGGCGACGCTGGAGCAGTTCGGTTACCGGCAGCAGTTCCAGCGCACGTTCCACCGGTTCGCGTCGTTCGCGATTGGTTTCTCCTTCATTTCCATCACCACCGGCATCTTCACCACGTACGGTTCGGTGCTGATCTCGTCGGGGCCGCTCGGCATCTGGACGTGGCCGCTGGTCATCGTCGGCCAGCTTGCGGTTGCTTTGGTGTTCGGGGCGCTGGCGTCGCGTATCCCGCTGGCCGGCTACTCCTATCAGTGGATGTCGCGGCTGGCAAATCCCTATATCGGGTGGCTGGTCGGTTGGCTGGCGTTCGCGTTCCTGGTGGTCGACGTCGTCGCCGTGGACTATGCCCTGGCTTCAACGGTGCTCCCGTCGCTGTTCAGCTACACCGGCACGGAAGGCAACACGTGGCTCGCCACCGCACTGATCGTCGCCGTACAGGCCGTGCTGATCACCTTGTCGACACTATGGACACAGCGGGTGAACAACGCGGCGGTCGGCACTGAGATCATTGGGGTCGGCGGCCTGACGGTGCTGCTGCTCATCGTGGGGGCGGCCCGTGGCCTGCTGCACTGGGGTCACGAGTTCTCTCGCGCCGCGGTGCCGTCGGCCGGGTACTTCGGGTTCGGCAGCGGAACCTATGACAGCCCGTGGCTGCTCGCGTTCCTCCTCGGCGCGTTCACGATCGTCGGGTTCGAGGCCTGTGGCAACCTGGCCGAGGAGACCCGGGAACCGGGCCGGGTGGTGCCACGCGCGATGTGGACGTCGGTAGCGCTTTCTGGTGTGATCGGGTTCGCCTTCCTCATCGCGATCACAGCAGGCACCGGTAACCTCAAGGCGCTCGCCGCCTCCGGCACGCCAGTGGCCGACGTCGTGATCAGGGTGCTCGGCTCGGTCATTGGCAAGATCTTCCTGGTGATCGTGCTGTACTCGATCTTTGCTTGCGGGCTGGTCATTTTCGTCACTGCGACCCGGGTCTGCTGGTCGATGTCACGCGATCAACGGTTTCCCGGCTGGCAGGGGCTGCGCCGGGTCAACGAGCGCTTCGACAGCCCGGCGATCGCCACGGTAGTGGTAGGCGTGCTGATCGAGGTGGTGCTCGCAGCGTTCGCCACCCGGACGGATGCGCTGTTCAAGCTGTTCAGCGCCGCAACTCTGATGCCAGCGCTGATTTACCTGATCACTACGATCTTGTACGTGGTCGCGCGCCGCCGCCTGCCGGGTACCCATGGCTTCCGGCTTGGCCGATGGGAAGTCCCTGTCGTGACGGTGGCACTGGTCTGGCTCGTGTTTGAGATGTCCATTTTCCGCGACAGCTCGTTCGCGACGCCCTGGCTGTACGCGGCGGTGATGATGGCCATCGGGCTGATCTACTTCGGGTTCCTGCTGGTGACTCGCCGTTCCTTCGCCATGCCCAGCGGAACCCGCGTCTTCACGGCCGATGAGCACCTTGCCGAGCCCGGCGAGTCCGGCCAGCCGCGGCCCGGCCAGCATCCAGATGGCGCCGCGAGCGGTGGTGCCATGCCGTGACCGGCGGTTGCGTCCTCGCGATCGATCAGGGCACCTCCGCCACCAAAGCACTGCTCGTCCATACTGACGGGTCGATCGCTGGCGTTGCCGAGGTCCCGGTCGGGACCTACCCTGTCGGCGGCGAAGGCGCCGAGGCCGACCCGGAGCAGATCTGGGACTCGGTGCTGGCAGCGGCCCGGCGTGTGGTGGAGGCGGCAGGCGAGCGCCCGGTGGTTGTGGCGCTGGCTAACCAGGGCGAAACCGTGCTCGCCTGGGATCGCTTCACCGGCAGGCCGCGGTCGGCCGCGATTAGCTGGCAGGACCGGAGAGCAGCGGAAATCTGCGCACAGCTAGCCGGTCACAGAGCCGAAATCCGCCAGGTCACCGGCCTTGAACTCGACCCCTACTTCTCGGCGCCGAAGATGGCGTGGCTGCGTGACCAGGGAGCAGCGGGCGTCATCACGACCACCGACGCTTGGCTGCTGTACCGGCTTACCGGCGCTTTCGTCACCGACGCCGCGACCGCCTCCCGGACCCTGCTCCTCAATCTGGACACGGTCACCTGGTCGGAGCGGATGTGCAGCCTCTTCGGCGTGGAGTTGTCCTTCCTCCCTGAGGTGATGGACAACGCTGCGATCATCGGCACCACCACCGCGTTCGGCGGCGAGCTGCCGGTCGCTGGGATCGCCGTCGACCAGCAAGCTGCCTTGCTCGCCGAGGCCTGCCTGCAGCCCGCCCAGGCCAAATGCACGTACGGCACTGGGGCGTTCTTGCTGGCTACCTCCGGCAGCCAGCCGATCCGGTCCAAAGCCGGGCTGGTGTCGTGCGTGGCCTGGCGGCTCGGCGGGATTACGACATATTGTCTGGACGGTCAGGTCTACACCGCGGGAACCGCGATTGACTGGCTCACCAGAATGGGAATCGTGGCAGGTCCCGACGAGCTGGACCCGCTTGCAGGCGCCGCTTCCTTGTCGGGCGAGACTTTCGTGCCCGCGTTCACCGGGCTGGCCGCACCATACTGGGCACCTGCCGCGCGTGGATCGCTTACTGGCCTGTCGCTGCGCAGCGACCGCGGGACCATCATCCGCGCCGTGCTCGAGGGCATCGCCGCCAACGTGACCGTGCTGGCTCAGGCCACCGGGGATGATCTCGGTTTCCCACTGCGGCGCCTGCGCGCCGACGGCGGGCTGACCGCCTCGCGTGTCCTGATGCAAGCGCAGGCCGACCTCCTGCAAGCGCCGGTTGAGGTGTACGCGACGCCGCACGCGACCGCGCTCGGCGTGGCAGCTCTCGCCTGGCTCGCGCTGGGGGAGGCCGCCTCTCCGGCCGACGCGGTTGCCGCGTGGTCACCAAGAGTGATCTACGAGCCGACATGCACCGCACAAACGGCGGCAGACCGGCTCGCCGTTTGGCAGCATGCTGTTGAAGCCGCGCTCCAGCCGGCGAAGCACGATGCCCAGCCCGCGCAGGGCCCCGGGTTCCCCTCTGCCACCGGGGGCGCCGGATGACCACCGAACCGGGGTACGGCGTTGCGATCATCGGTGCGGGTGTGGTGGGCACCGCGATCGCACGCCAGCTCAGCCATTGCGATCTGCGTATCATTCTCATCGAGGCGAGCGACGATGTTGGCACTGGCACAAGCAAGGCCAACACCGCCATCCGGCACACCGGATTCGATGCCGAGCCCGGGACGGTCGAATCGGCGCTGCTGCGCCGCGGTTTCCCCCTGCTCAGCGAGTACGCCGCTGCTGCGGGCATCCCGCTTCAGGTGACCGGCGCCTTGCTCGTGGCATGGGACGCCGAGCAGCTTGCCGCGCTGGATCGGCTAGCCGAACGGTCGAAAGCCAACGGGTACACAGCCGTCCACCCGGTCACCGTCGATGATTTGTACCGTCGCGAACCGCACCTTGGCCCAGGTGCCGTGGGCGCACTTGGGATCCCCGACGAAGGCATCATCTGCCCTTTCACCACTCCGCTCGCCTTCGCCACGGAGGCGGTCCTGAATGGAGCGGAGCTGCGGCTGTCCAGCCCAGTGACAAGCGTGCGGGCGCTTGCGGGCACCCACTGGCTGCGGGTACCCGGCGGCGACGTGACCGCCCAGTGGGTGATCAACGCGGCCGGGCTGCACTCGGACACGCTGGACCGCATGTTCGGGCACGACCGGTTCACGATCAAGCCACGCCGCGGCGAGCTGATCGTCTTTGACAAGGTCGCCGCTGGGCTGGTCAACAGTGTGCTGCTCCCGGTCCCCACACCCATCAGCAAGGGCGTGCTCATCGCGCCAACCGTGTTTGGCAACGTGCTGCTCGGGCCCACCGCCGAGGATGTCGAAGACCGCCGCGCGACGCAGTCGACTGCCAGCGGCGTGGCGGCCCTGCTGACCAAGGGCAGCCGGATCGTCCCCGGGCTGTGCGAGGAAGAGGTGACCTCCGTCTACGCGGGGCTGCGCGCGGCCACCGGGCACGCCGACTACCAGATCACCTGCTACCCGGACCAGCGGTACGTCTGCGTTGGGGGCATTCGTTCCACCGGGCTCTCCGCAAGCATGGGCATCGCTGCGTACGTGACCGATCTCCTCGCCGATGCCGGGTTGAAGCAGCCGCCTGCCGCAAGACATCGCCAGGCCCGGATGCCCCCGATCGGAGAGGTCTCGCTGCGGCCCTACCGCGACGAGGACGCGATACGGCGCAACCCCGCCTTTGGGCAGGTTGTGTGTCACTGCGAGCGGGTCACCCGCGGCGAAGTCCTGGCGGCTGCGGCCGCCGCCGTACCAGCGCGCACTATCGACGGTCTGCGCCGCAGGACGCGCGCCATGCTGGGACGCTGCCAGGGCTTTTACTGCTTGGCGCACATCACCGCCATCCTCGCGGAGGCGACCGGCATACCGGCAGCGAAGCTGCTAAACCTCGACGGCGCAAGAGCCCTGGACATGGCACTGGACCGGGGGAAACCATGAAACTGACAACCCGATGAAGAAAGAACGCGCCGACGTAGTGATCGTCGGGTCCGGTCCCGCCGGGCTCGCGGCGGCCACCGAACTCAAACGGCGCGGCACCAAGCGAGTGGTCGTGCTCGACAGGGAAGCCTCGCCTGGAGGCATCCCGCGACATACCCGCCACGCCGGCTACGGCCTGAGGGACCTGCACCGCGTCATGACGGGCCCCGCCTACGCCCGGCACCATGTGCAGCTTGCGACCGCTGCTGGTGCCGAGGTCCGCCCGGGAACCACGGTCACGGGCTGGACGGCCGCGGACTCGCTGACAAGCACGAGCGCCGATGGGCTCACCGAGTGGCGCGCCCATGCCGTGCTGCTCGCCACCGGCTGCCGGGAACGCCCGCGGGCAGCGCGCCTCGTGCCCGGCGACCGTCCCGCGGGAATACTCACCACCGGAGCACTGCAACAGCTTGCGGACATGTACCGGCTGCCGGTCGGGCACCGCGCAGTCGTTGTCGGCGCCGAGCACGTTAGCTTCTCAGCGGTCCACACCCTTACCGCCCACGGCCTCAGCGTCGCCGGGGTCGTCACCGAATGCCCGCGACCGCAGAGCTACCGCCTACTCCAGGCCATGACTGCGGGCCTGCACCGGGTGCCGGTATTCACCGGCACCGAACTCGCCGAGATCACCGGGCAGGGGCGGGTGGAGCGCGTCAGGCTGCGTAACCGCCGCACCGGCGAGTCATGGGCTCTCGAATGCGACACGATCGTCTTCACCGGAGACTGGATCCCCGATCATGAGCTTGCCCGTGCCGCAGATCTAGACATGGACCACGGAACCCGGGGACCCTGCGTCGACCAGCTCATGCGGACATCCCGCCCTGGGGTTTTCGCCGTCGGCAACCTCACGCACGCGGCCGAGACCGCCGACGTAGCAGCGCTCGCCGGACGCCACGCGGCTGGTGCGATCACCGGCTATCTCCGCGACAGCTCCTGGCCAACCGCCTGGGTACCCGTCACCTGCACAGAAGCGCTCCGTTGGGTCTGGCCGCAACGGCTGGCCATAGACGGCGGTGCGCCGGCACGCGGGCGGCTCATCACCCGGGCAACCGGATTCCGGGGTCCCGGTTACCTCGATGCCATCCAGGATGGCAGGCGCCTTCACCGCGAAGGCAAGCGTCACCTCGTGCCGAACCGCAGCGTTACCCTACGAGCGGGATGGCTGCCCAACGTCGCCGAAGCTGGCGGCCCGGTGACGCTGCAATGGTCACCTGGCTAACGTCGCTGCCCAAGGTGAGCCACGGATGCACAATGGGGACATGCGAGGCGCTAACTAATGTCCTGTGCCTTTGATCAGCCATAAAAGTGAGCCAGGTCACATTGCGCTATGGCGTGTCGTAACTGAATGTATCCGGGAATGTCAATAGAGTTACTGGCATGGCGAGAACGGGGCGGCCGAAGGCCGAATTGACGATT
>WNGR01041132.1_pt1 | contig 10220 bp, 7 predicted proteins | sample 5407581 | NCBI WGS metagenome assembly WNGR01 (sample SAMN13153383, study PRJNA577476) | soil metagenome | isolation source: 80 cm soil or saprolite under Garry oak tree replicate 2 | place: USA:California | collected 2016-06-15
TACGGCCACAGGCACAGTTGTAGCCGCCATGTCGCACGAGGTCGCCTGTGCGATAGCGGATGGCGGGCGCGCTCCAGCGACCCAGGTTGGTCAGCACCAGTTCGCCAGCCTGGCCTTCCTCGACGGGCTGGCCGCTACGGGGATCGAGAATCTCCGCGATGAATTCGCCTTCATTGACATGGATGCCCTGCTGCTGCGAGCACATGAAACCGTAGGCACCCATTTCAGTCATGCCTGCATGGTCGTAGGTTTTCGCGCCCCAGGCATGTTCAATGCGCTCGCGAGTGGCAGGAATTGAGGCTCCCGGTTCGCCAGCATGAATGGTTACACGCACATGGGACTCGCGCATGTCCATGCCGTACTCCTGCGCTACTTCCGCCAGGCGCAAGGCGTAGCTGGGTGTGCAGACCAGTACGGTGGCACCGACCTCGTGTACACCAGGAACGGTGAGCGCACCGATACGTTTAGCCCCCTCGTAAGCGGACCAGAAGCCGATAAAGGGGCCGAAGCCAAAGGCCAGGAAAACAACGTCTTCACGACCGACGCCAGCCGCACGATAGACTGCTGTCCAGCAAGCGGCCCACCAGTCCCAACTCTCCTGGGTATCCAGTATCTTCAAAGGGTTCCCGGTCGTGCCAGAGGTTTGATGGAGGCGGATGTAATCACTCAAGGGATAAGTGAGGTTGCGTCGGCAACGAGTTCTTGTTTCGTGGTGAAAGGCAGGCGCGCGAGGTCGTCCAGGTTATTGACAATGAGAGGCTGGTCCGTTGTTGACAGGGCGGGGGCGAGGTCCTGGGCGGGGGCAAGCCCTGCCCGTACATTTAGCTTTTGGTGGTAGAAGCGGTTGGACGGAAGGATACGTGAGAATCCAGCTTGCAGCCGCGCTAGTTGGTGCGCTGCGATGACAGAGCGGGAAGCGGTTTCCAGATCAGACATGGAATGCGAGTCCTTTAGTTTTTAATAAAGTGATCGAGCGCCCGGCGGATATAGATGGGTGTGACCTGTTTGCGGTAGTTGATGGTCAGGTCGGCGTTATCCAGCGGTTTGGCACGTTTGGCTGCGACGGCAGCGACGGTAGAGGCCAGGTCTGGCGTGAGACGCTGGCCGAGCAATAAGGCAGTCGCTTCGGTCGCCTCGACGGGATGGGACGCGACGGCTCCTAGTGTGATGCGGGCACCGGTGACGACGCCGTCAGCGGCGGTGCGCAGGGCGACGGCCACGCCCAGGATAGGAAAGTCGAACGAGCCGCGACGGCGCAGCTTCAAGTAGACGCTCTGCCAGCCAGCGGCGGGCGGCAGGATGATCTCACTGAGTACCTCATCCGCGGCTTTCGTGTAGGGGTCTATGCCATCGTCGCGAAACAGCTCCTGTACCGGTATTACACGCTCGCCGCGCACGCTGACAAGGCGCACAAACGCGCCAAGGCTGACCAGGACGGGGGCGGTGTCTGCAGAAGAGATGGCCCAGCAGCGCGGGCTGCCAGGAGCAACCAGGCAGATGTCGCCATCTTTCTTCATGCAGTAGCCGATGGAGTGCCGCCAGAACTCGGTTTGATTGTAGTAGTTGCAGCGGGTATCCAGGAGCAGGTTGCCACCGATGGTGCCAGTGTTGCGCAACTGCGGCGTCGAAACGGAATTGGCAGCGGTAGCAAGAGCGCTATAATGCTGCTGTATTGCCGGATGCTCGGCGATTGTTGTGAGGGTAACGCCAGCGCCCAGGCGAAAGCCCTGGTCGGGAGAGCCACTGATGCTCTTCAACGCTTTGATGGCGCGCAGGCCGATCAAGACCGGAGGAGTAAACTGGCGGCGCTTCATATTGGGGAAGAGGTCGGTGCCGCCAGCAACCAGCATGGCCGTATCGCCTTCCTGTGCGAGCATGTGCGCAGCCTCTTCGAGGCTACGGGGGGCCAGATAGCGAAAGGGTGGAAGGCGCAGCATCAGGACACGCTCCCTTTCGTGGGGATGGGACCGGGTGTGCCATCATCGCGGTTAGGGTACGGCGGGCGACCATAAAGGCCCTCCCCGCCACTCTTCTCCGCACTCGCCCCTACGGAACTTTCCTGGGAACGAGTGGAGACCTCGCCATTGGTGTGTCCCTCCATAACGCCAGGCTGCCAGGAGATGAGACGGCCTGGCCAGGGAGAAGGAGCCTGTGTTGGTGTTACGCCAACGCCACGGGCGGGACCTTTCTCCTGCGCCGCTTTCATGGCGCGCAGTACCTTGTCGGGCGTGATGGGGGTTTCATCGACACGCACGCCCACGGCATCATAGATGGCGTTGGCGATGGCCGGAATGACGGGGTTGAGCGGTCCCTGGCCCGCTTCCTTGGCGCCGAACGGCCCTTCGCGGTCGGGAACCTCTACCAGGATGGTTTCGATTTCAGGCGTATCTAGCGTCGTCGCGAGCTTATAATCCAGCAGGGAAGGTATTTTGTGCCGCCCCTTGCGAAAGACCTGCTGCTCCATGAGCGCTTCGCCATAACCCATATAGGCGCTGCCCTCGACCTGGCCAGCCACGAGCAAGGGGTTGATGGACTGGCCGATATCGTGCGCCAGCCAGAGCTTTTCAACCACCACCTCGCCGGTTTCTACATCGACCGCCACCTGCGCCACGCAGGTCGAGTAAGAGTAAGCGGGCGAAGGGCCGACTCCAGCTCCCTTATAGTCGCCGTGGATATCCGCGGGGGGCGCGTAGGAACCGGCAGACACCAGGGCGCCGAAGCGTGCCTCGGCCAGTTGCACGGCCTTGACGAAGGGGAGAGAGACGCCGGGGTCATGCTCGTCATAGAAGACGCCTCCCCCGGCTTGCAAACGACCGGCAGGGACCTGCAGGCGCTCGGATGCTGCTTCCAGGAGCTGCTGCTTCAGTTTGCGCGCGGCGGCGATAGCGGCATTGCCCGCCATAAAGGTGACGCGGCTGGAATACGAGCCGAGATCGACAGGGGTGAGTGTCGTGTCGGCGGTCTCCAGGTGAATCTGCTCCGGTTGGATACCCAGTTCTTCGGCGACGACATAGGCAAGCACGGACGTGGAGCCCTGGCCGATGTCGGTGCTGCCACAGTAGACAGTGACGCCGCCTCCACGGTCCAGGCGAATCTGCACGGCCGAGTGGGGCATGTCGTTCCAGTAGATGGGCTTGCCAGCGCCACAGATGTACGACGAGGCAGCCAGCCCCAGGCCGCGTTTGAGCGGGGAGACGGAGGCCGATAATGAGGTTTCATACATTAATCTGGGTATCGGATCAGCCAGCGAGGGCCGATAAATCGGCGCTGGCCGCGATAAATCGGGCCCTACGGTCTCCTCTCCCTCCCCGGGCGCGATAAATCGCGGTCCCTCGATAAATCGGGGACCTACGAATTGTGGGCGTTGGTGCCAGCCGGAGCGTGCGGTGACCTGGTCCAGGCATTCGCCAAGGGCGCAGCTGGTGATGCGCAGGCCGTTGACGGTACGGGAGTAGGGTTCGACCAGGTTGCGGCGGCGAAACTCGACGGGGTCGAGGCCGAGGTCATGGGCGAGCTTGTCCATATGCACTTCGACGGCGCAGCGGGGCTGTGTTGTGCCGTGGCCGCGCTTGGGGCCGCACGGCGGCTTGTTGGTGAAGAGGCGCATGCCCTCGAATTTGTAGCAGGGCAGCTTATACGTCACCGTCTGGAGCACGCCGGTGTAGTAGGTGGTTGCCACGCCATACGAGCCGTAAGCCCCGCCATCGAGGAAGGAACGAAAATGCATGGCGGTGAGCGTGCCATCTTGCTTGACGCCGGTCTTGATCCACATTTTGACGGGGTGACGCCCACGGTGGATGAGGAAAACCTCTTCGCGCGTGCAGGTGAATTTGACCGGGCGGCCGGTGCGGCGCGAGAGCTCGCAGGCGCAAATTTCGTGCGAGAACGGATCAGTTTTCCCGCCAAAGCCACCGCCGACGTTGGGAGCGATGACGCGCACGTGGGACTGCGGGTGTTTGAGTACCTTGCTGACTTCGCGGTGAACGTAGTGCGGCGTCTGGGTAGAGGTCCAGAGGGTGAGCTTGCCGCCGACGGGGTCGCTGGGGTTGGGCTCCCAACTGGCAACGCAGGCGTGCGCTTCCAGGGGCGCGTGGTTGTTGCCCTCGTAGTAGAACCAGTCCTCGCGGGTATAATCGGCCTGGGCAAAGCCCGCCTCCATGTCGCCAAATTCATAGTTGACGGCTTTGTGGATGTTACCGGTGTGGGCCTCGTCGTTGATCTTCACCTCGGGATGCGCCAGGGCCTCGTCGATGCTCATGAGGGCGGGGAGCACTTCATATTCGACCTGGATCAGTTTCAGTGCTTCGTCAAGGGTATCGGGGTCGAGTGCGGCGACGGCGGCAACGGGGTCGCCGACGTAGCGCACTTTGTCGATGGCCAGCGCGTATTCGTCCTGGCTGGAGGGAAGGATGCCAAATTTCTGCGGCAGGTCTTCGCCGGTGAGTATGGCTACGACGCCGGGCAGTTCCAGGGCACGGCTGGTGTCAATGGAGAGGATGCGCGCGTGCGGGTGAGGCGAGCGAAGCAGCCGACCGTGGAGCATGCGCGGCAGCATGATGTCGTCGGCGTAGAGGGCGCGGCCAGTGACTTTGGCGTAGGCGTCGACTTTGGGGCGCGGTGTGCCGATGACGTGGTAGGAACGAGCCTGCTTGTGCCCGTTTTGTTGGGTTGTCATGAGGCACCTCCGGCAGGGGCAGGCCTGGTACCGGTCTCAGGTTTACCGGTGATGCGTTGGGAGGCGGCTTCGACGGCCTCGTAGATTTTGGTGTAGCCGGTGCAGCGGCAGAGGTTTCCGGCGAGGGCTTCTTTTACCTGGTCGCGGGTGGGCCGGGGGTGAGCTTCGAGAAGGGCGGCGCCCGAGAGGAGCATGCCGGGGGTGCAGTAGCCGCACTGGGCCGCGCCGAGTTCTGCGAAGGTTTCCTGGAGGGGATGCAATTTGCCATTGTTCTCCAGGCCTTCGATGGTGGTGATTTCGCTGTCCTGCACTTCGATGGGCAAGGTGAGGCACGAAAGTACGGGGGCGTGGGGTAACACGGCCAGCTCGTGACGTTCTCCGTTGACGTGTAAGGTGATTAGTTCACGCATCACGGCCTCCTTTCTCGCTGCTTTGCTGGGCGGCGGGAATTAGCTGATATTGTGCTTCGTTTTCGATTTGATATCTCCATATGGATATATCAAATTGTATGTTGGGAGGGGGGAAATGTCAATGCTATTTTTGTAACTACTCAGGTATGCCCCAATCCCGAGCGTCGCCAAGTAAGGTTCAAGAGGTACTTGAGTGATTACTCCTCATTAGTATGTACATTTTGACATTTTCCAAAAATCGAGCCTGCCCGTGGTGCAGCATTATTAGGTAACTGAATAATTACCTAATCCCATGACTTTCTCTCAACCTGGATCATGAAATAACAACTCGATCTTAACCAGATCAGAACCGCTTTGCTCTTCCTCAATTCTCTGCAATCCTTCTATACTGTATATGTTTGCCTGTTTATCTTTTATTGATGAAATGGCAAATTTTTAATGTTCATTTCGAGACACAGTTCCCTAACAGGAGAATTTCAATGCGTCATTTGAAGCATATCAGGGTGATCGCACCCCTTGCAGCACTGCTGGCTGTCCTGACTGTCCTGGGTACTACCAGTGGTGCCCTTGCACGCGCTAGCTCGGTCAAACTGGTCACCGTCTCCAGCACAGACCCCTATGCAAGCTGTTCGATCCCTGGTAATCCGGGTGCCAATTTCCCCAACGCGGAGGTGGAGCCCCAGGTTTCCGTCAATCCGGCCAACCCGAGTAACATCATCGGTGTCTGGCAGCAGGACCGCTGGAATAACGGAGGCGCCCAGGGCCTGGTCGCCGGGTTCTCATTCGACGGCGGCAAGCGCTGGAGCGAGAGCACGCTGCCCTTCAGCGGGTGTGCCCTCGGGGCCATCCTGGATCCGTTCACCGCTACGCCGTACGACCGGGCCTCCGATCCCTGGGTCTCCTTCGGGCCTGACGGGACCGCGTATGCCGTCGGCCTGCTGGCGACCAACAATACGATCAGCGGCAACAACGACACCGGCGTCGCGACCGTCACCTCGAGTGACGGTGGACAGCATTGGGTCAACCCGAACCTGATCAAGTCCGACCAGGGGACCAGCCCCGTCTTCGAGTTCACCCAGTTCTTCAACGACAAGGAGTCCATCACCGCCGACCCGCGCCAGGCCGGCACCGCGTACGTCGTGTGGGACCGCCTCGTGGCCCCGAGTCACAGCCCGGATGCCGCCCTCCGCGCTCACGCATTCCGTGGACCGTCCTGGTTCTCCAAAACCACTGACGGCGGCCAGACCTGGACGGGTACGCGGGCGATCTTCGATCCGGGGCAGAACAGTCAGACGATCGGCAACGTGGTCGTGGTCGATCCCCGGACGGGCGTCCTCTACGACTTCTTCGAGCTGTTCCAGACGACCGGCTCGCCCAACTTCACGCCGCGGGGCTTGAGCGTCGACTTCATCTCATCGTCCGACGGTGGCAACACCTGGTCGCAGCCGACGGTCGTCTCGACCCAGCAGTCGCCGAATGATTTCGCCACCGATGGCACACTCCTTCGCACCGGCGCGGGCCTTCCCTCGGTTGCCATCGATGCGAGCACCGGACAACTGTACGTGGTCTGGGAGGACGCTCGCTTCACGGGCGGAGCCGTCGATCAGGACGTTATCTCTACGTCCACCGACGGCGGGGTGACCTGGAGCGCGCCGGCTGTAGTCAGCAAGACCCCCAGCAGCATTCCCGCCTTCACGACCACTGTAGCCGTCAACTCGGCGGGCACGGTTGCCGTGACGTACTACGACATGCGCAACCCCGATGGAATCACTACGGGGCTGCCGACCGATTACTGGCTTGTGACGTCGACTAACCATGGCGCGAGCTTCGACAACGAGGTACGCATCACCTCTACCTCCTTCGACATGTCGCTAGCACCCAATGCGGGTGGCTTGTTCCTCGGAGACTACGAGGCCCTGACCAATATTGGTACAACGTTCGAACCTTTCTTCGTCAAGACAGTAAGTCAAAGTAATCCGACAGACGTGTTCACGACGTTTATCTAGCCGTTTCTGAAATACTTCGCGTATCACAGCCGCGCCCACCACAGGGCGCGGCTTACCGTGAAGCCATAGGCACCAATCTAAACCATACATCCAGATGGATGTATAGAAGGTTAAGGATAAGTAATTCGTAAAGGGGGATACAGCAAGAAACATGTTCAATACACCCGTTGCCAATGTAGGGCGCAGGTACGGCTTTGTCGGCCTGGCGTTGCTACTCATCCTCTGTGTCAGTATCGCCTTTGCTCCGACTGGCGTTCACGCGCGTTCTTCCAGTTCTTCTAATTCTTCCTATAATCAGCCAACATGGTGGGCCAAGTACCAGAGATTGTTACAGGGAACCTCCAGCTCCTCGTCTCGGACAAAACCGCTATCAGTTGGCGCAAATGTCGACATGAGCAACGAGGACACCCCACAGAGCGAGACCTCAATCACAGTGAACCCTAACAATCCAAAGATGCTCGTCGGCGGCTCTAATGAAATCGTTCGTCTGCCGATGCGTGGCTATTTCTCCAGTGATGGCGGTACAAGCTGGGGCGCAGTGGACTTGCCGCTCGTTCATTCAGGTCAATTCAAGGTACCGAAATGGCCGTTGCCAAATCGTCTGATGGCGGGAAAACATGGCCCCAGGTCACGTTCTTCAATTTCAACAGCGGAAGTGGCAAGTTCAACGACAAGCCGTATCTTGCCGTGGACACCAATCCGCGTAGCCCGTTTCGCGATAGTGTCTACGTTGTATGGGACAACGCTTCTTTTAATGCGGGCAAATCATCGGCCAACAATGCTCTGCTCTTTGCGCGTTCCACCGATGGGGGCCAGACGTTCAGCAGCCCGCTAGCTGCGAACAATCTCACTGGTGGTCCAAGCTCCGTTATTGGCGCTGATCCTTTCGTGGGACCCAACGGTGAAGTCTATGTCGCCTGGCATGATGTCCAGAACAACGTGTTGTTGGTCAATAGTTCATTCGATGGCGGCGCCTCTTTCGGCCAGCCTGTGACGATTTCTCCCACTGTGGTCGCCTTCGACGATGGTATTCCGGCCATGGCCAGCCGGCGTGCCTTGCTCTACCCGGCTTGCGATTCCGACCGTAGCGCTGGTGCGAACCGTGGCACGCTCTACTGCTCGTGGATGGACGAGACGCCGGGCAACGGAACGGATATCTTTGTGGCGCGCTCGACTGATCGCGGTGCAAGCTGGAGTACACCGGTACGTGTCAACGACGATCCAACAGGTGTGCGCAAAGATCAGTTCAATCAGTGGCTCTCGGTGGATCCGGTCACTGGCTCGGTGAACCTGAGCTGGAACGATGCCCGCAATGATCCGGCTGATATCAAGACCGACATTTTCTTCAGTCAGTCGACCGACGGCGGCCTGTCCTTCGCTGCCAATGTGAAGGTGACGACGGCTATGAGCGACGAAAGCGCCAATAATCCTTTCGCCGATGCTGGCAATCAGTATGGAGACTACGAGGGGATCGTAGCTTTCGACGGCAGCATCCATCCCATCTGGACCGATGGCCGGTTCGATGCAACAATTGATCCTGCCACCGGGCTGCCCGTGGGCGAAGAAATCTTTACAGCGACCATTTCTGCATAAAGTTTCGGGCATCCGTAAAGGGTGCCCGACATTTTCAAACTTTGGCCCTTACATTGTTGTCCAGCCGACGAGAGCTAACGCTGTCCCGGAAATTGAAGCGAATGTGGTTAGACTACCGCCATTGAGTGAGCCGAAGAACAGGGTATTCGTCACATTCCCGTTCTGAGCAGTTACCTATTCTTTAAACGGGTGCGTTTCTTTTTTTGCTTCGAGCGCAGATGATGGGTAGGGGCGGGGGTAAGTGAGCAGGCATGACAGGGGCGAGGGGGCATGACAGGGGCAAGCCCTGTCACTACTATATACGGTCAGAGGTCGTTCCGTGCTCTTACTGGTATAATTTTCGCAGGGTCGGCTGGAGGTCTCCGGCGGTACGGAGGTCGGTGTTGTCGCTGAATTGATCGATGCTGCCGATGAGTTGTCGCGAGGCGACGCGCTTGACTGCGGGGTCGGTGATCTGGGCGACGAGCGCCTGAGCGAAGGAGCCGCCATCGATGACCTTGAAGGGACGGTTAAAGAACTGCGAGACGGTTTCCGGCAGATGAGGGGTCACCCTGAGAGCATTGTGGGCGCGAGCAAGAAACTCATAGGCTTCACACAGTGCCTCTTCGCGCTCCTGCCAGGTGGGGGCTTGCTGTGCATGCCAGAGTACAGGCCAGAGATGGTCAGCGCATTCGAGTTGTTTGAATGCTGTACCAAACCACTTGGGGTATGGCGCATACTGCTTTTCGAGCAAAAAACACAGGCTCATGACATCGTGTACCAGGCGGGAAGCTATGAGGGCTGAACCCAGTTCGTCGCCCACGAAGCCGGCGCGAGGCATCAGGTGCTCCTCCTGTCCGATGCGCTGCCAGCCGGATGCCAGCAGGTACAGCCAGACGTCGTGGGGATACCAGGCCAGGTCTGCGCGGAGCTTCGTTAGTTCACCGATGCCATCATGATGCACTGCTCCTGCTGCGATTTCACGCAGCGCCTGCGACGGGAGGGTCAACCATTCTGCCACATCTGGAGGGTGGTTTATGTCATAGGCTAGCTGCGTGAGAAAGAACGTTCGCAGTGTCACCGGGAACACACGATGATTGATAGGGCCGTCTTCGATCATGTTCATGGCAAGTGTTCCTGGTTCGAGAGGCGACTCGTCGAAGTTCACCGGGTAGCCGTAGAACGTACGGGGGAGGTGGTAACTGAGCATCTCGCGCATGCTCTCTCCAAGATAGGCATCCTGGTCTCTGAGGAAGATGAGGACCGATGGCCCCCAGGCATGATCGGTCGACATTGCGGTATCAAAGCCAAGGACGTCGCTGCCTCTGCCGAGATGGGCGGCGGCATGTGGCAGACCGGGAAAGTGCTCATCGAGCAAAGGACGCACTGCTTCCTCGTAGAAACGGCAGCTGAGTTCACGTCCGGGAAGGAATGAGGTCATGAAAGGGAACTCCTTCATAAGATATGGTTATGCCCCAGAGGGCGATTGCAAGGGGTCAGGCAGGGCGAGGGCAAGCCTCGCCCCTACATTTCTGCCTAGCACATCAAGGGTGACAG
>WNGR01013254.1_pt1 | contig 10218 bp, 7 predicted proteins | sample 5407581 | NCBI WGS metagenome assembly WNGR01 (sample SAMN13153383, study PRJNA577476) | soil metagenome | isolation source: 80 cm soil or saprolite under Garry oak tree replicate 2 | place: USA:California | collected 2016-06-15
CCCCGAGACGCTGTGGCTTTCCTGCGGCCATTACTCGCTCGAACTCCCGCCGTTCAGTTACCGCGCAGGCCTGCGCCTGGGAACGTTCTTCTTTGAAACGCTGGGGTGACGCCCGGCCCCACCCATCCCGAATCTTCACCTCTTTCGGGAAGCGGCGCTGGGGAGGGCGCGCCGGTCACACGAGCAGCTTTTGAAATTCGCCGTGCTCGATCAAGGAAGCGACGCCGTCAATATCTGCGGCCAGCGGGCGGTCGGCCTCGACCTTGCGCGATACTTGACGGACAAGTTGGTAGGCTTTCTGCGCTTCCGTACCGGTGCGCAGCGGAGCCAGAAGATCAATGCCCTGGCACGCACAGAGAAGTTCGATGGCCAGAATATTCCGCAAATTGTCCAGCATGGGCCGCAGGCGCCGCGCGCCGCCCATGCCCATGGAAACGTAATCTTCCTGATTTCCCGACGTGGTGATGGAGTCCACGGAATACGGCGTTGCCAGAGCCTTGTTCTCGCTGGCAAGCGCCGCAGCGGTGACCTGCGTAATCATGAACCCGGAATTAAGCCCCGCATCCGGCGAAAGGAACGGCGGGAGCAGGCTCGTCAGCGGGTTCGTCATCTGGTCAATGCGGCGTTCGGAGATGCCGCCGAGAGTTGCCAGCGCCACGGCGAGTTGGTCCGCCGCCATCGCCAACGGCTGGCCATGGAAATTTCCGCCACTGACCACGTCTCCCTCGCCTGCTGCTCCGGCGCGCGCAAATACCAAAGGATTGTCCGTGGCGCTGTTGAGTTCCACCTGGACCATCGCGCGAGCCTGCGCGAGTGCGTCGCGGACAGCGCCGTGAACCTGCGGAGTGCAACGGAGGCTGTAAGCATCCTGCACGCGTGCGTCCTTCTCGGCGGAGCGGTGCGATTCGCGAATTTGGCTGCCCTCATTGAGGCGCGCGAGGTTCCGCGAGGTCTGCGCCGCTCCTGCATAAGGCCGCGCTTGCATGATGCGTTCGTCGAACGCAGCGGGGCTGCCGCGCAGGGCGTCCAGAGAAAGCGCTGCGGCGACGTCGGCCGCATCCACAAGGGCTTGCGCGTCGCGCAGCGCAAGACTCAACAAGGCCAGCATTCCCTGCGTCCCGTTCAGCAGGGAAAGCCCCTCTTTGGCTTCGAGAACCAGCGGAGCAATCTTCGCGCGGCGCAAGGCCTCGCCACCGGAAAGAGTCTCGCCGCCGAGGACAGCTTGACCCTCACCGATGGCAACCTGCGCGAGATGCGCCAGCGGTGCAAGGTCTCCGGAAGCGCCCACCGAACCTTGCGAGGGAATCACCGGATGGACGCGGCGATTCAGCATCTCGCACAGCGTTTCGACGATGACCGGGCGGACGCCGCTAAATCCTTTGGCCAGGGCGTTGGCGCGGAGAAGGATCATGGCGCGCGTTTCCCGCTCACTGAGCGGCGCGCCGACGCCGGAAGCGTGCGAACGGACCAGGTTGAGCTGCAACTGGCGCACTTGGCCGGGGGAAATCCTCACGCTGGCAAGTTTTCCGAACCCTGTGTTGATCCCGTAGGCCGCTCTGCCGGAGGAGAGAAGTTTTTCAATGACCGCGCGCGAAGCTTCCATTTGCCGGCGAGCGCCGCCGGCCAGCGTCACTTCCGCGTACTGGAGAACGACGTCGTAAAGCTGGCCGAACGAGAGATCGTTACCCGTGAGTGCGACGCTCATGACTGGTTTCCGCGCCAGACCGGTTTGCGCTTTTCGAGAAACGAAGCAAGGCCTTCCTGAAAATCGCGTGTGGCGCGGATCCGGGCGTTTTCCTGGATGGCGCGCTCGAGGTCAGCGTCCATCGCGGCCGCCGCGGAATCACACAGCAGGCGCTTGGTCCGCGCGAGGCTGGTGAGCCAAACTTCGCATCGGGGACAGCCAGCGTGAAGTCGCAGAGCGTGGCGATGCCGCACCCGCCGGCAATCGCCGCCCCGTTTACCGCGGCGATCAGCGGCTTAGGGAAAGTCCAGAGGGCGCGGAACATCCGGGCCATGCGGCGCGAGTCTGCGAGATTTTGCTCGGGAGATTGCTTGGCGATCGCGGAGAGCGTGTCGAGGTCCATGCCGGAGCAGAAGGCCTTGCCCGCGCCGGTCACAATAACCGCGCGCGCGGGAGAGCGCTCGGCTTCGCCAAGCGCGCCCAGAAGGTCTTCAATCATCTGCGTGGAAATGGCATTGCGCTTCTCCGGACGGTTCAGGGTGAGCGTGCCAATCTCGCCCGTGATTTCCAAAAGCAGCGTCGCGTAGGACATTTTCGAAGGTTTCTCTCCTCAGTTCACCAGCGGTGCATGGGCGTAGCGAGCGCGGATTTCATTGGCCAACTTCAGGATGGGCGCCAGCGAAGAGGTCTCGATTCCCGCGGTAGCCCCGGCCCTGGCCAGCGCGGCGAGAACGGTTTCTGTGGCGATGTTGCCAACCAGGTCGTCACCGGCGAAGGGGCAACCGCCAAGACCGGTGAGCGCGCTGTCAAATCTCCGGCAGCCGGCTTCGTACGCCGCGAGAACTTTCTCCGCGGCGCCCTCGGGGCGGCTGTGGAGATGGACTCCCAGCTCGATGCCGGCGACGGAATCTTTGACGGCAGCGTACAACTTGCCCACCTGTTCGGGCGTTGCCGTGCCGACCGTATCGGCGAGCGAAACGGTCCGGACGTTGAGGCTCTTCAGCCATTCCAGTGTCTCCTCGACAATTTCCGGACCCCAGGGCTCGTCGTAGGGGTTCCCGAAAGCCATCGAGATGTATACGACCAGATCGCGGCGGGCGGCGGAGGTGGCCTTCCTCAGCGTCTGGACCAGCGCGCGTGACTCGCCACGCGTCATATTGGCGTTGGCGCGGCGAAAATAAGCGGAGATGGAATAGGGGTAGCCCAGAGTTGTCACGCCGGGCGTGGCCAGCGCCCGCTCCATGCCTTTTTCGTTGACGACGATGCCGATGATTTCCAGTGGGGCGCCGGCGGGCAGCGATGCCATCAGTGCTTTCATGACCTCTTCGCTGTCAGCCATCTGCTTCACATACTTCGGAGAGACGAAGCTGACGGCATCAATGTGGCGGAAACCGGCTGTAATCAAACTCTTCAGATACTCAACCTTTTCTTCGGTTGGAATAATGTCCGGCAGCCCTTGCCAGGCGTCTCGAGGACACTCGATGAGTTTCACGGTTTGGGACATTGCTGTTATGGCTTTCCCTGGCGACTCACAAAGTCAATCTCGAGATCAAATGGTTTCGGGGGATGATCCCTCTTGTCTATCGTCGTGTGAACGATCAAACCCGACTGGGGATAGTCATATTCCACGTAGGTGAGAGCCGCACCGCGGAGCGCCGGTTTCTCCTTGCCTTCAGCGGGGCCTAGCACTAGGTTCCGGAGGCTGTCCGAATAGTGATTGAAGAAGTGAAACGTAGAAGCTTTGAATTGTCGGGCGACGTTGACTTTCTTTACGTCCTCGACCGCGTCATCCGGTGGAATGGACACTTTGATTTTGGCTAATCGATCCGCAGCAAAGAAAAGGTCCACGCCAATCCAAGGACCCTTAACCCTGCAAACCTTGCAGGAGCTTTCATCCCGACGGCAGGGTCCATTCAGTTCTCCAACCGTCTTTGGGGCTAGGTTCGTCAGGAGCCTGAGATTGTCAGCTTGAGCGATTTCAAACGCTTGTTCTCTGGTCATGCCAAGAACAAAGCCATTGACCGAGACAGTTTTGCGCTGCCAATCCGGAAGGCTAAAGAGGTCTGTGTGAGTTAGCTCAACAATCTCGGCACTCTGCGGAATCCCTTGTGGCCTAATATGCGATGCAAAGAAAGCACAAAATATCAGGGTTGCGGCAGGCGCACCTGTCCTGAAGATCGCCTTCTGCAAGGGTGAGTTCACGTTTGCAGCACTCCGGTCTTGAATTCGGGGATGACGGGATTCAATGAGGCCGCTTCGAGCGCCCAGATGAGCGCATCGCGTGTGTGCGCAGGATCAATGATGCCGTCCACCCAAAGCCGCGCGGCGGCGTAGCGCGGGTCGGTCTGGTGCTCGTAGGTGGCGCGGATCGAATCCAGGAGATCCTTTTTCTCTTTCTCGGAGAGCTTCTTGCCCTCGCGCTCGAGCTGTTTGATCTTGATCTCCACGAGGGTTCCCGCGGCGGAATCCCCGCTCATCACGGCGTAGCGCGCCGTGGGCCAGGCAAAGATGAAGCGCGGGTCGTAAGCCTTCCCGCACATGGCGTAATGGCCGGCGCCGAAGCTGCCGCCGCAGATGACGGCAATTTTGGGTACGACGCTGTTGGACACCGCGTTGACCATTTTCGCGCCCGCGCGGATGATGCCGCTCCACTCCGCCTCTTTGCCGACCATGAAGCCGTTCACATCGTGAAGGAAAACCAGCGGCACGCGGTTTTGATTGCAATCGAGGATAAACCGGGCGGCTTTCTCCGCCGATTCGGTGTAAATCACGCCGCCGAACTCGATGCGCTTCTGCCCGGTGCCCGGCGCGGTGGTCTGCACGTTCTTCTTTTGATTCGCAACGATGCCGACAGCCCAGCCGCCGATGCGCGCATAGCCGCAGAGAAGCGTCTCGCCGTATTCCGCGCGATACTCCTCCCACTGGCTGCCGTCCACGATGCGCGCGATGATTTCGCGCATGTCGTATTGCTTGGCCGGATCGGCGGAGAAGATGCCGTAGATTTCCTCGCCCGGATGCGCGGGCTCGACGGGAGCCTTGTGGCTGAACGCGGCGGCCGGCCCGTGCCCCATCTTATCCACCAACTGACGGATGCGGTGAATGCAGGAATCGTCGTCGGGCTCGCGGAAGTCCACCGTCCCGCTGATTTGCGAATGCATTTTCGCGCCGCCAAGCTCTTCGGCGGAAACCTTCTGCCCGATGGCGGCTTGCACCAGAGCCGGGCCGGCGAGAAACAGACCCGAGCCCTCGGTCATCAGGATGTGGTCGCACATCACCGGAAGATAGGCCCCTCCGGCAACGCACATTCCCATGATGGCGGTAATTTGCGGGATTCCCAGGGCGCTCATCACCGCGTTATTCCGGAAGACGCGGCCAAAGTCGTCCGTGTCGGGGAAGACGTCCTCCTGCAACGGCAGGAACACGCCCGCGGAGTCCACCAAATAGATCGTCGGGATGCGGTTTTCGATGGCGATGTTTTGCGCGCGGATGACTTTCTTCGCGGTCATGGGGAAAAACGCGCCGGCTTTTACCGTGGCGTCGTTGGCGATGATCATCACCAACCGCTCGCAAACGCGGGCCAGCCCCGTGAGCGTCCCCGCGGCGGGTGCGCCGCCCCATTCTTCGTACATTTCATAGGCGGCATAAATGCCCAATTCAAAGAAGTTTGTTTTCGGATCAATGAGCTTGGCGATGCGCTCGCGCGCCGTCTGCCGCCCTTTCTTATGCTGTGATTCGATGGCCTTTGCGCCGCCGCCCTGGCGAATCGTTTCTTCTTCGTTTTTGATTTCGGTGAGGAGGTCAATGATGAGGCGGGTGTTCTTTTCGAAATCCGGAGCTTCGCGGTTGATGTGTGACGCCAGAACGGAACTGGACACTTGCAGACCTCTCGTTGAAAATGCCCATCCACGCGCCAGAAAAAGCAGCAGAAGCGGGCTCCTCTGGCGGGCAGAGCGTCACAGTATAACGTGGAACACGGCTCTTTGCGCGCAGAGCGGAGGTCGGGGTGGCGGTCAGCCTTTTTGCGCGGCGCGGGTGCGCACGAATCGCACGATGTCCTGAGTGGAAGTGCCGGGGAGGAAAACCTCCGCTACGCCGGCCTTCTTCAATCCGGGAATGTCGGCCTCCGGAATAATCCCGCCGACGAGAACGGCCACATCGTTCATCCCTTTCTTGTGGAGCAAATCCATGAGCTGCGGGCAGAGGGTATTGTGCGCGCCGGAGAGGATGGAGAGGCCGATAACGTCCACGTCTTCCTGCGCGGCGGCCGAGGCAATCATTTCGGGGGTCTGGCGCAAGCCCGTGTAGATGACCTCCATGCCCGCGTCGCGCAACGCGCGGGCGATGATCTTGGCCCCGCGGTCGTGGCCGTCCAGGCCGGGCTTGGCAATCAAAACACGAATCTTCTTTTCAGGCATTGGTTGGCGGCGGCCTAAGTGATGGCCACTTCTTCGTAGGTGCCGAACACCTCGCGCATGGCGTCGCAGATTTCGCCGAGGGTTGCGTAGGCCTTGACGGCTTCGTAGAGGAACGGCATGAGATTCTCCGTCCCGGGAGCCGCTTTGCGCAAAGCGTTCAATCGGCGCGTGACTTCCTCCTGCGAGCGCTCGGCCCGGAGTTTCTTGAGCCGGGCCGCCTGGCGATGGGCCACGGTTTCGTCAATCTGAAGAGTCTCCAGCGGCCTTTCTTCGGCCACATAGTCGTTTACGCCGACGATTATCTTTTCCTTGCGGTCCACGGCGAGTTGGTAGCCGTACGAGGCTTCCGCAATCTCGCGCTGCGGGTAAGAGCGCTCGATCGCCGCCACCATCCCGCCGAGTGCGTCAATCTTCTCGATGTAATCCCACGCGCCGCGCTCGACCTCGTTGGTCAGCGTTTCGACGAAATAGGATCCGCCCAGAGGATCCACCGTGTTGGTCACTCCGCTTTCGTGGGCGAGGATCTGCTGCGTGCGGAGGGCGATGGTGGCGGCGAACTCCGTGGGAAGCGCCCAGGCTTCATCGAGGGAATTGGTGTGCAGCGATTGCGTGCCCCCGAGCACCGCGGCCAGCGCCTGCAGCGCCGTCCGCACCACGTTGTTATAGGGCTGCTGCGCCGTGAGCGAACATCCCGCGGTCTGGGAGTGAAAGCGGAGCGCCCAGGAGCGGGCCGACTTGGCGCCAAAGCGCTCGCGCATGGTTTTGTACCAAATCCGGCGCGCCGCGCGATACTTGGCAATTTCCTCGAAGAAATCGCTGTGGGCGTTGAAGAAGAAGGAAAGCCGCGGGCCAAACTCATCCACATCCAGCCCGCGGCGCATGCCCCATTCCACGTACTCGATGCCGTCGCGCAGGGTGAAGGCCAGTTCCTGGATCGCCGTCGAACCGGCTTCGCGGATGTGGTATCCGCTGATGGAGATGGCGTTGAACTTCGGCGTGTGCTTGGTGCAGAACTCGAAGGTATCAATCACCAGCCGCATCGAAGGTTCGGGCGGATAGATGTATTCCTTCTGTGCGATGTATTCCTTGAGGATATCGTTTTGAATCGTGCCCGAAATTTTGTTCCAGTCGGCCCCCTGCTTTTCCGCGACGGCAAGATACATGGCCCAAATGACGGCCGCGGGGGAATTGATGGTCATCGAAGTGGTCACATCGGCCAGAGGAATCTGATCGAACAGGACTTCCATGTCGGCCAGAGAGCTAATCGCCACACCGCACTTTCCCACTTCGCCTTCCGAGAGCGGGTGGTCGGAGTCATACCCCATCAGCGTCGGCAGATCGAACGCCACCGAAAGGCCCGTTTGTCCTTGCGTGAGCAGATACCGGAAGCGCTGGTTGGTGTCTTCGGCGGCGCCGAACCCCGCGAACTGGCGCATCGTCCAAAGCCGCCCGCGATGCATCGTGGCGTGAATGCCGCGCGTGTAGGGAGGCTCCCCGGGATACGTCAGGTCTTTCTCGGGGGCCCAGCCGGCAAGGTCTGCCTGTGTATAGAGGCGCCGGATGGGATATCCCGAGATAGTGGTGAATTCTGCGGCCCGCTCCGGAGACTTTTCGAGCGTGGGCCGGAGGGTTTTTTCTTCCCATTCCAGTTCCCGTGGCGAAGGTTTGCGCGCAGTCCGCGAAATCTCCGGCGGGTTTGCAACGGGCACGCTGGATTTGCCTTTGTCGCTCATTTCCACGGACTCCCGGCCCTTGGAAGGCACATGGCCATCCGGATAGTCTGTCGGCTGCGTTCTCGATTCATTTTAGGACATGGAAGCAGGCGCGGCAAGGTGCGTTTGGCAGGCCTTGGCGTTTTCCTGGGCTGTCGGCCATCCGGGCGAGAAACGTTGCGTAATTGACGTGCTCAAATTATTTGAGTACTGTGCATTTATGTCCTAGAAAAAGAACAGCGGGAAAACGGAAAAGAACGCCTTCCTCGGAAACTTGGACCGGCTCGGCGGAAAGAAATTGATGCAGCATGGCGCCGATGAATCCTCACGAGGAAAGGAATCACGCAAGCACTCCGTCGGCGGCGGCCGGCGTAAGTCCCGCTGAAGCTGCCGCGTGCGCCAAAGTGGTTGCTTTAACGAGGACTAATACGCCTTCTGAGTTCCAATCACCTCGCCTTGAAAGGTTCCGGGGATCAGCGTGTCGCGCTCAACCGCTCCACTCCTGGCGTCGGCAATCGACACGCGGTTGACGTCCAGGGTGCGGCCCAGTGCGCGCTCGTAGTCAATCTTGGCTTTCGCCAGATCCACCAGCGCGCGCAATTCCACGCCTCGCGCGTTGCTCAAGTCGCGCTGCGTTTGAATGACCAGGTAGACGGTGGACGCACCCAGTTGGTATTTCTTCTGCTCGGCGTCGAGTGTCTTCTCCTGCAGAATCCGCGCCTGGACCGCGGCCTGGACGCGGGCACGGTCCTGCTCGAGGGCGATCTGCGTATTGCGGACGTCAATCACAACATTATTCCGAAGTTGGCGCATGCGCGCCTCGGACTGGCGCTGCTCGAGAAGCGCGCGGGCGCTATCGGCTTGGGCCGGACGGTTGCGGATCGGCAGGGTCAAGTTGAACTGCAGCGTGTAGTCCGGGAAACGATTGTTGAATACGTTGCTGAGCGCGTCCGACAGACCGCCCGGGACTATGCCCACGACGGTGGTACCGCTCAGGAGCTTGGCATTTCCTCCTAGGCCCTGAGTCAAATACTGGCCGGAAACAGTGAAAGTGGGGAGCAAGGCGTTGTTCGTGGCGCGCACGTTGATGTCGCGGGCCTTCAGATCCTCGACCTGCTGGAGAATGTCCGGCCTTTTTTCCCATGCTTCTTTCACCGCGTCCGGAAGAGGAGCGACCTGCATTTCCACCGGCTGTGTCGCTGAATCGGTCGGGATAACCTCCACGTTGATCAAGGCCGGGGTCAGAGGGTCCTTGGTAATCGTGCTGATCAGCAAGGTTTGCTGTTGCTGCTGGACCGTCTGCGCCACGATCAGGTTCTGCCGATCCGTGGCCACTTCGGATTCCGCGCGGGTGACGTCAATGGGGGCCATGGTCCCGATTTCCACCTGGCGTTTGTTATCCGAATAAAGTTTCTCGGCTACGGCCACGGCTTCCTGCTGCACCTTCACGTTTTCCCGCGCGAAGACCAGTTCCCAATAGGCGTTGGCAACCTGGTTTGTCGTATTGATGGCTTGTTGTGTAAACGCCAGGTCCGCGATCTTCTTGTTGATCTTGGCGATGCGGATAAACCGCGTATTCACGAGCAGGCCCCAGCCGTTGAGCAGTTGCTGGTTGAAGAAAACGCCCAGCGAGGATTGCACCGAGGGGTTGAAAATGGAAGCCGGGGAGTTTGTCGAACTGCGCGTGTTGTTGAAGAACGCGCCAAAACCCGTGCCGGTATGGAATCCTTGAGAGTACGTCGTGTTGTACGTGGCGGTGTGCACCACGAGCGAGGAAAACGTAGAAACGCCGGTTCCCGAGGTGAATGGGTTATTGACGGGAATATTGCGGTCGTCAAATGTGATCCCAGTCGTGATCGCGGGATCGAAGTTCTGCGAGGGGTTGGCGCCCTCGGCGAATTGGCCGTTGGAAAAGGGGATGCCCCGGCTGATGCCGCCGCCCTTGGCCCGGAGGATGTCCGTTTCAGAAATCCAGTCACTGTACCGCTGCACGATGATGTCCATGTTATTTTCCAATGCCAGTGCGACGGCGTCCTGCAAGCTCAGCGCGAGCTTGCCGTCGTGGACCATCTGCTCGATGCGCGGCGAGTTTTCCAGGTCTCCTCTCTCCAGATGGATCGGGCGGTAAGGTTTCCAAAGGATCGGAAACGCCCGGGGAGGCTTTGAAAAATCTTGCGCGGACAGATGGAGCGAGCCGAGCGAGCCCTGCAGGGGCGCAGGCGGAGAAGGCGGCTGCTGAGCAGGTTGCGCCGGTGGTTGTGCGGGCTGCTGCTCTTGGGCGGAAACCGGGACAACCGGACCAACAACCACCGCAAAGGTCAGGACCAATGCGGCGAAAGTACGTGCGAACCTTGGCAACATATTGTTCACTCTCCCAAACAGTGTGATGGACACAGAATTCGGCCGA
>WNGR01013464.1_pt1 | contig 10218 bp, 7 predicted proteins | sample 5407581 | NCBI WGS metagenome assembly WNGR01 (sample SAMN13153383, study PRJNA577476) | soil metagenome | isolation source: 80 cm soil or saprolite under Garry oak tree replicate 2 | place: USA:California | collected 2016-06-15
CCCTGTGGCCGACGTTCACCATCGTGATCGGGTCCACCTCGTCGGCGGCGCTGCCCGGGATGCTCGCTCCGTGGGCCGTGCTGCCGCTGACTACGGCCGTGCGCGGTCCTGACGGCGTGGTCAGGGCCGCCGCCCGCTCCGGCGTCGTGGTGCTGTGCATGTCCGGCGTGAACGCCACCGTGACGCTGGAAGCGCTGCTGCTGCCGGGCCTGTTCATCCTGGCCTATGCCCGCGGCCGGCGGCTGGTGTCGCTGGCCGTGTGCTGGGGCGCCGCGGTGGTGATGGCCACCGCGTGGTGGGCCCTGCCGCTGCTGCTGCAGGGCAAGTACGCGTTCAACTTCCTGCCCTACGTGGAGCAGGCCTCCACCACCACGGGCACCGAGTCGGCCGCGGCTGCGCTGCGCGGGGCCGGCAACTGGACCGCCTACCTCAACCTCGGCGTGCCGTGGCTGCCCGCGGGCTGGGCCATGGTGAGCACCCCGATGGCGATCATCGTCGGCGCGATCGCCGCCGCGTGCGGCCTGTACGGCCTGGCGCTGCGGAACCTGCCGGCCGGGACCTGGCTCCGGCTGTGCGTCGGCATCGCGGCGGCCGCCGCGCTGGCCGGCTACGGCCGGGCCCTCGGCAGCCCGCTTCACGGCCCGGTCGACCACCTGCTGGACGGCCCGCTGGCCCCGTTCCGCAACGTGTACAAGCTGGAACCCGTCATCGCGGCCGCCCTCGCGCTCGGGCTGGCGCACGCGGTCGCGACCTGGCTGGCCAGGCACCCCGGCCGGCAGGCCACGACGCTGCAGCGGATCTACACGCTGGAGGCCCGGGCCGTGGTCGGCGTCGTGCTGATCGGGCTCATGCTGCCGTACCTGTCCGGCCAGGTCCTCAACCCGGGCTCGTTTACCGCGGTGCCGCGGTACTGGTACCAGGTCGCCGCGTACCTAGCGGCCAAGTCGCCGCAGAACACCGCGGTGGTGGTGCCCGCGGACGCGCACGGCACCTACCTGTGGGGTGACCCGATCGACGACCCGCTGGTGGCGCTGGCCACGTCGCCGTGGGCGGAGCGCGGCCTGGTGCCCTACGGCGGCGCCGGGTCGCAGGTCCTGCTGGACACCGTGGAAAAAGCGATCGAATCCGGTGAGCAGGTCAGCGGCCTGACCGGCTACCTGCAGCGGGCCGGCGTCCGCTACCTCGTGGTACGCAACGACCTGGACCCGAAGCAGGTGGGTTACACGTCCGCAGCGCTGGTGCACCAGACCCTGGCGCTGTCCGGCTTCACCCGGGTCGCCTCGTTCGGCCCGCAGATCGGCGGCAAGCAGATCCAGCCGCGGGCAACCCGGGCGCAGCAGGCGGCCCTGCCCAGCTTCCCGGCGGTCGAGGTCTACGCCCCGGCCGGATCCTCGGGTCCGCCCAGCCCGGTCAGCGCCCCGCCGGTCAGCCAGACCGAGCTGGTGAACGGGGGGCCGGACTCGCTCCTGCAGCTCACCGGGCAGCACCTGCTCGGCCCCGGCCAGCCCGCCATCATCGCCGGCGACCCGGTGCCGGCCGCGGTACGCCGGCCCGCGCAGTGGGCGGTCACCGACGGGCAGCGCCGCGCCGATAACCTGTTCGGCCTGGTCAATGCCAACGTTTCCTACACCTACACCGCGACAGAGACGAACCCGCCCGACGCCGGCCAGCTCGGCCGAGCGGGCGGCCCGCCCCGGATGCTGCTGCCGGTGCCGGCCTCCGGCCACCTGACCGAGGCCGTCCTGTCCGGTGCGGCCAGCGTCACCACGTCGTCCTACGGCTCCTGGATCGCCGACACCCAGCAGGAGGACCCGGCCAGCGCGTTCGACCGCAACCCGGCGACGGCGTGGGCCGAGGGGGACGAGTGGTCGCCGGTGAAGCAGTGGATCCAGATCGGCTTCGCCAGCCAGCTTGACCTGCCGGCCAGCATCGGGATACGCCTGCTCGACGACAGCACGACCCGGGAGATCGCCAGCCTGCTCCGGGTGTCCACCGCGGCCGGCAGCGTCACCACCCACGTCGCCGCGGCCGGCGCGGTCCAGCGGCTGAGGGTGGTCCCCGGCCGCACCAGCTGGCTGCGCATCACGATCGCCGGTGCCCGGCGGGTCCGCCTGGGATATCCGGGTGCGGGCATCTCGGACGTACTGATCCCCGGCGTCCAGGTGACCCGGCTGCTCCAGCCCGCCCAGGATCCGGCGGGCAGGCAGGCGGCCACGACCGTCTTCTCATTCCACCAGCAGGTGCCGTCGCCGACCGTGCCCGCCGCCCCGACGGCTACCGCGCCGATGGCCAGGACGTTCTCCGTGGCCGACCCGGTGACCCTGCGACCGCGGGCGTCGGCGCTCGCCCTGCCCGGTCCCGGGCTGGACGCGCTGCTCGGCCGGGTCAGCCCGCCCGGCCCTGGCCTGCTGCAGGTCAGCGTGGCGGGTAACCCGGCTGCGGAGCCGCCCGGGTTCCCGGCCAGCCTGATCAGCGGATCGGGAAGCATGCCGTGGACCGCGGAGAGCGCCAGCCCGGTCATCCATCTGAGCTGGCATGGCCAGCGGCGCGTCGACTCGCTGATCGTGCGGCCGGCCCGCGGCCTGCCGTCCACCCCGCTGACCGTCACGATCACCAGCCCGCACGGTACCCGGCAGGCGAGCATCGGAGCGGGCGGCCTCGTGCGGTTCCCGGCCCCGCTGACCACCGACCGGATCGACGTGTCCTTCCCCCAGGTGCGCCAGGCCACCGTTGTCAGCGACACGGGCCAGCTGGCCACGCTCCCGCTCCGGCTGTCGCAGCTGTCGGTGCCCGCCCTGGCCGGCCTGCGCGCGGTCACGCCGGACCAGCAGGCCAGGTTCAGCCTGGCGTGCGGCCAGGGCCCGGCGCTGACCGTCGACGGGCAGACCTACCGGACGTCGGTCAGCGGTACGGTCGGCGAGCTGAGCGGGTACCTGCCGCTGCCGGTCCGGGTGTGCGCTCCGGGCGGCACGCTGAGCCTCGGTGCGGGCCGTCACACGCTGACCGCGGCGGCTCCCGGCACGTTCGCCGTCACCGATCTCAGCCTGGCCACCACCGCCCCGGGCCCGCAGGCCGCGACCGCGTCCGGCGTTGGCCCGGCCGCCTCCCGCGCCGTGACCGTCCGCAGCTGGCAGCCGGACCAGCGCCAGTTCAGCATCGGCCCGGGAGGGGCCTCGTACCTGGAGATGCACGGGAATTTCAATTCCGGCTGGAGCGCCACGCTGAACGGGCACGGGCTGACGCCGGTACGCCTGGACGGCTGGCAGCAGGGCTTCGTCGTGCCGGCCGGGCCGGGCGGGACGGTCATGCTCAGCTTCCGGGCCGCCGCGACGTATCATCTCGTCCTCGCCGTGTCGCTGGCCGCCGCCGCCCTCCTGCTCGCCATCGCGGCCTGGTCCTTCACCAGACGCCGGCGTCGCGGGGACGGGGCCGGTCCCGGCTCTGATCAGGCCTCTGATCAGGCCTCTGGTCAGGAACGGCGGGAAGCCTGGTCGCCGTCACCGGTCGCGGCCGGCAGCGACCCCCGGCGCGCCTGGCTGGGCGTGCTCGGTGTCACCGCGCTGATCTTCGTGGTGGGCGGCCCAGTGGCGCTAGCCGTTCCGGTCCTCGCCTACCTGACGTGGCGGCTGTCGCGTGCGTCCGGGCGGACGAGCCCGGGGACGTGGCTGCCCTGGGTCGCGTTCGCCGGCATGGTCGGGTCGGGACTGCTGTCCGCGGGACGACCGTTCGGCAGCAGCCTGTTCGGTTCGTTCGGCGGGCCGGCGCAGGCGTGCGCGCTCGTCGCGCTGGCTGCCGCGCTAACCCCTGCTGTTACCCTCCCGGCCTGGCGCCGGCCCACTACGACCGAAGGGGAGGCTGACAGGTGAATGCGGTGACCTACACCGGAATCCTGCTGGCATTGGTGGCTACCACGGCCTACAACGTAGGGCTGATCCTGGAGAAGCGCGCCCTTGGGCAGATGGCGGCTCTCAACCTCCGCCGGGTGCTGCGCGTCCTCGTCAGCCTGGCGACTAGCCGGGCCTGGCTGGGCGGGTTCGCGCTCATGCTCACCGGACTGGCCTGCCAGACCATCGCGCTGACGTTCGAGCCGGTCAGCGTGGTACAGCCGGTGCTCGCCTCCGGCGTCGTGCTGGTCCTCGTGCTGTCCCGTCTGGTGCTGCGCGAGCGCCTGCACGGCGGCGAGACCTGGTGCGTGGCGGCGATCGCCGTCTCGGTGGTCCTGCTGGCCATGTCCGCGAGCGGCGTGAAGGACAGCCATCATGCCAGCCCGGGGTGGGTGGCAGCGGTCATGGTTCCGTCGGCCGTCATCGGCCTGGCGTTCGCGGTCGGCTCGCTGCGCGCTCGCATCCGCAGGCGGGGCACCACGGTGGCCGGGGTGTGGGCCGGCGTCGGCACCGGGCTGCTCTACGGAGTCGCGGCGCTCGCCATCAAGGCGCTCTCCGGCATCCTGGTCGGCCACCAGACGGCGGCGAGTATCGCGATCGGCGTCCTCACGTCGCCGTACCTCTACGTTCTGGGCGGCTCCCTGGCGGTGGCGATGCTGCTCTTCCAGGCCGCGCTGCAGGCGGGCCGGGCGTCGATCGTCGTCCCGGTGTCCAACGTCACCGGCAGCGTGTACTTCATGATCGCGGGCACCTGGCTGTTCCACGAGCACCTGCCGACCACCCCGGGCAAGCTCGCCCTGCGCCTGGCCGGGATCGCCCTGGCCGTGCTGGTGCTCGTCGCGCTGCCGCGGCTGGCGCAAAAGCAGATTCCGGTTCCCGCCGCGGCCGATCCCGTGATGACGGGTGCCCAGGAGCTGGCCGAGGCGAGGAGGTAACGATGGCCCTGGAGGGCGCGCTGCTGGACATCCTCGTGTGTCCCATCGACAAACGCGGACTGCTTTACTTCGCCGAGGACGCGGTGCTGTACAACCCGCGGTTGCGCCGGCTGTACCGGATCGAGAACGACATCCCGTTCATGCTGCCCAAGCTGGCCGTGCCGGTACCTGACGAGGAGCACAACCGGCTCATGAAGTGCGCCCGGCGCGGCGAGGTCACCGCGATCACCGCGGGCGAGGACGACCTGCCGACCGACGACCTGGCTTAGCCCGGCAACCGGTACACGGTCAGTCCGGGCTGGTCCACCAGGACGACCGCGCCGGGTAGTCGGGGGCCAGGGCTGGGACCGTCCGCGTCGTCCACGACAAACCTCACCCCGGCCGCGCCCAGCACGGCGGTCAGCGGGCCGCTACCGCGGACAGCGCCGTCGAGCCGCCGCGCGCGCGGGTCGTCCGGCGCCAGCCCGACGTCGCCGACCCTTGTCCCGTCGTTCCAGATCACCGGGCGCGACAGCAGCTTGGACCACGGATCGAACACCGCCTCGCCGTGGTTCCAGGCCGGCCTGCGGTAGGTCTCCCACGGCAGCAGCAGCACGGCGCCGCGGGCCGGGCTGGCGTCGATCATGCGCGCGGCGGCCAGCCACCCGGCCGGGTACCAGGCCGGCCTGAGCCGTCCGGCGGCGCCCCAGGCCAGGCCGGGCAGCAGGAGCACCGGCGCCACGAGAGCGAGCACCGCGAGGGCTACCCCGGTCCGGTCCAGGCCGGCCGGCTGTGCCCGCATCCCTCTGGTCCCGAACGGGCCTGGGTTCATCGCCCGGGCTACCACCACGCCGAAACCGGCGGCTTCGGCCAGCGCGAGCGGCGCTACGAACTGCTGGGCGTCGCGCAGCACGGCGGCCCCCGGCCATGCGCTGGTCACCGACCTGAGCAGATCCCGTCCGGGCGCGGTCAGGCCGATGCAGGCGATCAGCAGCCCGGCGATCGCGGCCACCCCAAGCCCTGGCCAGCGGCGGGCGGGCCGGGCGGCGACCAGGTACCCGGCCAGCGCGACGATCACCAGGGCCAGCCACAGCGCCGACCAGGCTCCGCCGTAGCCCTTCGGGACCGTCTGCGCGTTCCAGATGCCGCCCAGCATCAGCAGGCTGCCGACGCTGCCGAACGGCGTATCGGCCCGCGCGGCGAACGCGGCCACCCCGCCGGGATCGATGTACACCGTGTGCTGCAGGGCGGGAATCAGCCAGGGCAGGCTGCCCGTGACCAGGGCGGCCAGGGCGATGGCCGCACGACGGATGTTCCTGGTCAGGAGCGCCGCGGGCACCATCACCAGGGCGGTGATCGCCATCGCGGCGAACCCGCCGATCACCGCGGGCACCAGCGACAGGCACAATCGTCCGGCCCAGCGCCAGGGCGCCTCGTCCGGGTTCAGTACGGCCCGCAGTACCCAGGGCAGGCCGGCGTAGCCGAGCAGCAACGCCCACTGGCCGATGATGAGCCGTTCGGCCACATACGGGTTCCAGGCGTAGAAGATTCCGCCGGCCAGCCGGGCGAGCAGGGGTTCGGTGTCGAGGAGCGCGGCGACCCCGGCGCAGCCCAGCACGAAGATCGCCAGCAGCACCAGCTTCTGCGCGATGTCGGCGGGCACGACACGCGACGCGATGGCGATGACCAGGTCGCTGGGCACCGCCCGGGGCGGGGCGAGCCCGGGCAGGGCCGCGGCGATCGGCTGGCGCGGCACGAAGACCATGTCGTAGCTGAGCAGGAACCCGCGCCGCAGCCCGGGGCCAAGCGCGAGCAGCCCCAGGCACAGGCCGGTTACCAGCCCTGGGACCATCCGGCGTACGCTCGCGGCCACGGTACCGCAGAGTAACGTACGCCGCCGGGGGCGTCGTGCCAGCGCGGCAAGCCCGCGCCGCCCGGGCCGCCCAGCCCGGGCCGCGCAGCCCGGGCTGCACTGCCCTGGGCAGATCCGCTCTGCTGTGAGCAGCGAGGGCGGCTTCGGCCGGTGCCGGTGCCGCAGGCTGGAAGCATGGCTCACGAAGACAAGATTCCCCAGTTCAGCGAGCGGGTCCGGGAGCAGCTGCTGCTGCGGCGGATACTCGTGCTCGACGGGATGCTCGACGACGACAACGGCACGCTGCTCGCCACGCAGCTGCTTACGCTCGCCGCCGAGGATCCCGGCTCCGACGTCGCGCTGTGGATCAATTCCCCGGGCGGTTCGGTGCCGTCCATGCTCGCCATCCGCGACGTGATGCGGCTAGTGCCGTGCGACGTCTCCACCCTGGCGCTCGGGCTGGCCTGCAGCGCCGGGCAGTTCCTGCTCTCGGCCGGCATCAAGGGCAAGCGGTACGCGCTGCCGCACGCCCGCATCCTGATGCACCGGGGCTCGGCCGGGATCGGCGGCAGCGCGGTCGACATCGAGGTCCAGGCCGACGACCTGCGGCACACCGTCGACACCGTGCTCGGCCTCATCTCGCAGGACACCGGCCAGCCGGTCGAGCGGATCTTCGACGACTCGCTGCACGACCACTGGTACACCGCCGAGGAGGCGCGTGACTACGGCTTCATCGACGGCATCGTCGACTCGTTCGCCCAGGTCATGCCGGGCCGGAAGCACCGTATCGGGCTGAAGGGAGAAGCCGCATGAGCTCGTACACCATCCCGAACGTCATCGCGCAGCACCCGCGCGGCGAGCGGATCATGGACGTCTACTCGCACCTGCTCACCGAGCGCATCGTCTACCTCGGCACCGCCATCGACCCGGGCGTGGCCAACACGCTCATCGCCCAGCTGCTGCACCTGGAGGCGGACAGCGCCGAGCAGGAGATCAACCTGTACATCAACTGCGAGGGCGGCGACCTGCCGTCCATGCTCGCGGTGTACGACACCATGCAGTACATCGAGGCGCCGGTCGCGACGACCTGCGTGGGCCAGGCCATCGGCGTCGGCGCGGTGCTACTCGCGGCGGGCGCGCCGGGCCGGCGCGCCCTGCTGTCGCACGCCCGGGTGGTGCTGCACCAGCCCGCGGGACGCGGCCAGGGTCCGATCCCGGACCTGATCTTGCAAGCCGACGAGCTGGTGCGGATGCGCGCCGACATCGAGTCGATCCTGTCCGCGCACACCGGCCAGTCGGTGCAGACGCTGCGGGCCGACACCGACCGGGACCGGGTGCTGACCGCGCAGGCCGCGCTGGACTACGGGATCGTCGACCAGGTACTCGGGCAGCGGCAGCGGGACGACCGGGCGGACAAGGACCGCCTGTCCGCCTGAACCCTAGGCGGCCAGGGCGAGCACGTCGCCCGGGCCGGTGCGGCCCGGGCGGGTGCCGCCCAGGCCGGTACGGCCCGCGCGCGGCGCGAAGGCCTGCTGGCGGCGCAGGTCACCGGCGACCTGCTCGGTGAGGTCGATGAGCGTGGTGCCCAGCGCGCCGGCCAGGGCCGCGATCATCTCGCTGGAGGGTTCCTTGCGGCCGCGCTCGACCTCGGAGAGGTACTGGGGCGAGATCCCGGCCCGGGCCGCCGTCTCGGACAGCGTTTCCTGCTGTTCCTGGCGCAGAAGCCGGAGCCGCCGGCCGAGCACTTCCCGCCAGAGGGGCTCCTGGGGCCGCGGTTCCGGCTGGGGCTTCCGCTCGGGTTCGCGTCGGGTTCGCGTCGGGGTCCGCGTCGCAGCGGATACACGTTCGCGTGCTCAGCCATACCTCAGCGTAAGCGCGGGATGCCGCGTTTCCTCGCTGGTTTCGCTACCGGCAGACCACGACATCGTCCGGTGGTGCCGGACGATGCGGCCGGGCTGTCTCACCTCTCGGTGTTACGGGGCTCGGCCCGCCACCTCAGCGCAACTCGTCCTCATTGAGGTAGATCTCGGCCAGCACGTTGACCTGAAAGTCGTGGTGGAAGTGCTGTCCCACGCTGCTATGTGCGGCAACAACGTCGCCGACTTTGAGGCGCCGGTCAGGCGAGTCCGTTCGACCGGGGATCGTCACCGTCGGACGGCCCTGCCTCTCGATTTCGGCCGCAGTGAAATCGACCTCATCGGCTACGATGCGCAACACCTGATCGAAGTTCGGCCTATGCCTGATCCAATGGGCAAGAAATAGGTCATGGTCGGCGTCACCGAAGAGAAAGTATCCGAGATCCAGGGGGATCTCATCAGGGTCAGCCGCGCCGAGATCGAGTTCCTCGAAGTACGCGACCTCGTCCACGCGGACCAGGGCTGCGTGAGACAGCGTGTCACCGCCGTGTTCGAAGTGACCCTTGACGATGTCGGCGCGAAACTCGGTGAGAGGATGCCCCTCGGTATTGCCAGCGAGCAGGTCTCGTATCGCGAACTGCTCCGGCTTGACGGTGACGAGCATGTCGTGGCCGAAATGAGCCCGGAAATCCCCGAGCTTGCGCGCCACGTCGTCCTCGAGTGTGACTTTCAAAATGACCTGGTAGTTGTGTGGCGGCATGAACATCGGCAAGTGCGAGAGATAAATAGGCCCCTCGCCGACGAGCAGCATGCCGTGAATGCCAACAGACGTGTCCGGGTCATCCGGCTCATGGCCGTGGTGCATCTCACCGTCGGACATAAATCCCCCAAACCCCCACGCAGATTCAATATGCTTCTGCGTCGCCCGCCCGGTCAAGGCCGAGATGTATTAAATCGGATACGGAATCCGGACGGGCAATATGTGAAACGGTATTACCGTGTGCCTACTGCATGGAGATCGTGTGGAGATCACATGGAGACCACGTGGAGGCCGGCCATTGATTTCGACGGATCAGCGACTAGCCGGACCGAACTGGCACCGCCTGAACTTGAATACGATATCCGAAATGAGCACGGCTGCATCCAATGAGGTGATCTCAGCGAAATAGGTTCGGACGGCCGGGGCTTATCGTGCCGAAGATCGGTTTAGAGCTTGGTGAGGATGGTGTCGGCGTAGCGGCGGAGGTGGGTGAGCTTGTCCTCGAGGGGTTCGGTATCGGGGCCGGTCGTGTAGGGCCAGCGGAAGCCGACGATGAGGTCGGTGACGCCCTGGTCTTCCAGGCGGCGCACGCCGTCGAGGGTGTAGGCGTCGGCCGAGATCACGTGGACCTCGAACGGACGGCCTCCGGTGCCCTCCTCCCGGCGGAAGCGGGCCAGTCGTTCGAGCAGTCCGGGCAGGTCCGCGGGGTCTCCCCCGCCGTGCAGCCAGCCGTCGCCGAGGCGGGCGGCGCGGCGGAGCGCGGCGTCGGAGTGGCCGCCGATGAGGACCGGAATGGGTTCGGCAGGTACGGGTGCGATCTTGACCGGCGGCAGGTCGAAGACCGTGCCGTGGAACTCGAAGTAGCCGCCGGCCGCCAGGCCGCGCAGGATGGCGATCGACTCGTCCATCCGCCGGCCGCGGCTGGCCCAGTCCACGCCGAGCACCTCGTAGT
>WNGR01024184.1_pt1 | contig 10218 bp, 8 predicted proteins | sample 5407581 | NCBI WGS metagenome assembly WNGR01 (sample SAMN13153383, study PRJNA577476) | soil metagenome | isolation source: 80 cm soil or saprolite under Garry oak tree replicate 2 | place: USA:California | collected 2016-06-15
GCATGGTATTCGCACCAGGCACGCTCTGCACTCTCCAACGCGGGATTGTGCTCCCAGGCCGGGGGAACGAGCATCTGCATGCTGTGCAGCAGGTCGCGACCAGAACATGCCAGCAGTTCAAGTACGTTGTCCAGTTCGGCAGAATCGCTCCCTCCTTGCTGGATGACCGGAAGAAGATCACAAAGATCGTCGTCCCATAGCGGTGAATTGAGTGTGCCCTCGCGGGCCTGCATCCAGTTGCGATTGCCCTGGAGGGTGTTTATCTCACCGTTGTGCGCCAGCATGCGCATAGGTTGAGCGAGTAGCCAGGATGGGAAGGTATTGGTGCTGTAGCGCTGATGAAAGATGGCGAAGGAGCTGGCGTAGCGGGGGTCGGCCAGGTCGAGATAGAAACGCGCCAGTTCGTTTGGAGCAAGGAGTCCTTTGTAAACTACTGTAGAACACGAGAGCGAGGCAATGTAGCAACCATCGATGTGCGCCTCCTGCAAGCGCTTTTCGATAAGACGGCGAGCGCGATAAAGATCTCTCTCAAACTGCTCTCTGGGGAGATGCTGCGGGCATGTGACAAGGACCTGCGCAATGCTCGGTACGGTGGCGCGGGCACGTGTGCCAGGAATGGTATAGTCGATGGGTGGATTGCGCCAGGCCAGCAAGACGAGGTCTACTTCGCTGAATGTTTGCTCGATAATCTGCTGGCTCGCTGCGTAGTCGATTGGCGCGCGGTCCTGCGATGGCAAGAAGATCATGCCGACGGCAAGGTCATCAGGGTTCGCCAGTGCGACGTGTTGGCCCAGCAGTTCCTCGCAGAGGAGTGTCCTGGGAATCTGGGTGAGCAGCCCGGCGCCATCACTGGTTTCAGCATCGGCATCCTGTGCGCCGCGATGGGTAAGGTTGGTCAGCGCCTGCAGGGCTGTCTGTATCACCATGTGGCTGGCCTGACCCGATATCTGGGCCAGGAAACCGGTGCCACAGGCGTCGTGCTCGTAGCGTGCGTCGTAGAGTGGATAGGCAGGGTCAAAAGCGTGGGACGTGGAATCCCACGAGTGCATGGCGTCAAGAGTAGTCATAAGGTGCCCTCCCCAAAAACATGATAATGTTAGAAGTCCGAAGGCACCAGCGTTGGAGCCGGGTGGTGTTCAACGACCAGTCAATGCTCGTCGAAGTCTTATTTAGAAAGACAATAACAATATGGCGCAGTCAATGCAGGTTGAGGCAACGTCGAGGTTGAAGGAGCAGCGGGGCTCACAACAGAACAAGCAGCGTTCTCTGTTAGAGAGAATATAACATATTCAAAGAAGTCTAGGCAAGGGCCCCCCACATTTGTCAGACGTTTGGAGATCATGCCTGTCACCCTGAGTGAGCCGCAGCCCTGAACGCAGCGAAGGGGAAACGAAAGGTCTGGCTCGACGATGGACAGATTCTTCGCTGCGCTCAGAATGACAGCCAGGAATGTCACGCCTGAGCCCTTCGCTGCGCTCAGGGGAAACTCCGCGAAGGGCCGCTCAAGGGATGTCTTCTCTCCAAATGTCTGCGAGCAGGCCAGCCAGCTTGCTATGTAGCCCTATTCGTTGACGCTGGTGATATGGACACCATCCCAGGCTTTGCGTTCCTCGCCGAATGGATCGTTCTCGCTGCGGCATACGCGGTCGAAAATCATCGTCGCGCGTTGTTTGGTAGTGTACGCGGGCCAGGTGGCGAGTTCGCGATAGGCGGGAAGGCCATCGCGCGCGAAAGCCAGCCAGGCTTCACTCATATTGTCCGCGATGGGCTGGATCTCAGGGCTGTCACCGTTCAGGCCGCGACCATAGACGAGGTTATCGAACACGAACGCGATCTCCAGTGCATGGCATGACTTCAATTTTCCGTTCAACCTGGGCGTTTCCCAGGTGAACAGGTACATGTAGGCTGGTGCCGCGCCTTGCGAGTATTTTCGTTCGGCCAAACGCACCGATTGGATGCGCATCTGGTCGGTCGAGATCGCTGTGAAGATATCCGCTGGCGAAGCCTGGGGGCGCGTACGCTGGTAGGTTGCGATGAGCGACTCGGTGGCATCTCCGACGGCAGTCTGTACGCGTGTATGCAGCCCAACCTTGTCGAGCGAAGGGAGGGTCTGATCGGCGAGGAGGAAGAGCGCTGCTTCGTCTTTATTGGTACCGATGATAAGGGGTACATTGGCTGAGATGGTGGGAGCAGCGGGATCGAAAGGGTGGCCTGGCAATGTGTGTCCGTACGTTCAGGAAGAGGCAATCCTCGCTTTCCGGTATCTTTTCAGCCCCGCCAAAAAGTGCGTAGATGCCATCCATCGCGCCGCGTGGCTGTGGCGAACTGGCTCCGAACGCCAGGGTATCACGAACGCCAGCCCAGGGTTCAGGTTTCGCCGGTGGCCGGAAGCGGTTGTGCCCGCCAGTTGTGCCTCCGTAGGGAATGCCTTTGAAGGCGTGGACTGCGTTATTCGTGGCTCCCCGAACCTTGCCCGAGGTTGTTTCGACAATGACATCCGTCATGGCTGGTTGCACCCTTCCTGTTGCATGTTGCACTGTTTATCAGACCGCTTCAACAGCCGCATTCTGTTTCTGGAGAACGGCGGCACGCGTGCGTGCCGGGCTCCAGTAACCTGAGGCTACGAAGATGGTGGGAAGAAAGACCACCAGGCCGGCGATGCAGACCCACCACCAGGTTGCCCACTGCGAACCGTCAAACTGGTTCCTCACCACAAACGAGAAGGCCAATGTAGAAAGTACAACCACTGCACGCAGAATGAATCCCTGGACAGCCAACCCGGTGGCGACGAGGGCCGGATTGATATCCTCAACGGTTTCTGTATAGGCCGCCAGCCAGGTAACATATCCTACGGCCAGCGTGATGCCGAACAGGCTGAGGAAGACCGTCATCAACGCGGCGCTGGTGGGCACGCCGATCCGGCTGATGAAGAGGAAGGTGACAACGATCGTGGCAAGGCAGCCTATCAGCATATATGGCTTGCGCACGAGCGTGCGATCAGAGACAAAGCCGATGACGATAGCGGCGATGACATTCACCGTCCAGAAGACACTGACCAGCCCGTTGGCCTGCGCTACGGTAAATTTGAAGATGCTGCTCAGATAGAGGGGGAAGAAGCCGACGGCGGCATAGTATATGAGCAAGTAGAGACTGATCCCCAGGGCGCTGACCATCAGCCGGGGATGCAGCATCTGTCTCCAGGGATGCTCGATCGCTTTCTTGACGTCTATGGTGGCCGCGCGGCTTTCGATCAGCTCTTTTTCCTGCAAACTGTTCATCACCTGGTCGCGCAAGCCGGGCGAGAGTTCGCGCAGGAAGAGGAAACACAGCAGGAAAATGACCACTCCAACGACGCCGGCAATGACGTACTGAGACTGCCAGGTGCCATATGTAGGGAGCGTCTGGCTCGCTATCACCGTCGCCAGGACGCTTCCACCCACGGGGCCGACGGTCCAGAAGCCCATCGCCAGTGCCCGTCCAAAGCGGGGCGAGAAGTCTCGTACCAGTGCGGGAGTGGCAACCAGAATGATCCCTTCGATAAAGCCCAGCACGACGATGAGCACGAAGAACACCCCAAGTGAATTGGCGAACGAGATGCCCACAGTGCCGAGAGCGGTTACCAATAATCCATAGACGATCAGGTTGCTCCGCCCGATGCGATCTGATAGGCTGCCGAAAATCGCTGATAGCGCTCCGATGACGTTACTGACCAGCAGGATGCCAATGTAGGTCGAGACGGGGAGACTAAAGGAACGCAAGACTAATGGCGCTACGGAAGGAAGTACATACGACTCGTAGTAGAGCATGATCGTGGCAATGACGGCCAGTGCGAGGTACCAAATACGCCGGCCGTTGCTGGGGTAGTGCTCAAGATAGCGGTGTCTGACTCCAATTTGCAGAGTGCTCATCTAAAACCTCCTTTTAGAACGAGAGAACACTTATGAACTGGGTGTTTGGTCAGTCTGCTCCTTGTCTCTTGCCCTGTTTACTAACTGGGCATGAAAATAATCGAGCTGGGCGGAGATGTAGGTCTCCAGATCGATCTCTGGCTCGAAGTGCCAGGTTTTATGCAGTGCCCACAGGTGTGCAAGGCCTAGCACGTTCGCAGCCAGGACGCGAGGTTCCGGGATGTCCGACCTGAAGACGCCCGCCTGCTGTCCTTCTCGAAAAAGCTCTAAAAAGCGGTTATCCAGGTTTTTGATCATGGTAAGAATGCGCTGGCGTGTCTCACGCGGAAGGGTAGAGCTATCTCGATACATAAGAATCACCATCTTTGATCCCCTGTCCAGCGAAACATAGAGTGCGCGCACAATAAAATCAAAGCGATCGAGTGGGTCGGCGATGTGACTGGCTTGATGAAAGAGGTCGAGATGAAGGGCAGCGACTTCTTCGCTGCAGGCCAGGAGAATGTCTTCTTTGCTGGGGAAGATATAGATCCTTCGTTGGACAGTCCGGGTGATTGTCGTCGCTCTATGGGACTGCTGCCACGGTCTTGAGGCAAGCATAACATATTTTGATTGAACATTCAATAGAAATATGGACAGCTACTGGATGTCTAGCGAGCCAGGTGATGTATATACTTGATAAGAAACCCAAAGGCAATGATAGCGAGACAAATCGAGATAGTTATAGAGTTGCAAGGATGGCACGTTGAGAGCGCCAAGCGTCCGGCAAGGAACAGTATCGGTGAAAACAGCTTGACCTTCCAGCAACTAGAACGTGTACACTCAGGAGCATGACCATGTTGATTCGTGAACTGGCACAACGCACAGGTGTCTCATCCAAAACTATCCGCTATTATGAGTCGGTCGGATTGCTGCCATGTCCTCAGCGGGCGAGCAATCACTATCGGCTGTACAGGGATGCAGATGTGGAACTGCTGCGCTTTATCGTAGGCGCACGCAGCCTGGGCTATCCGCTTGCTGAGATTGCCCAGTTTCTGGCTGCCCGTGACAACGGGTCGTTGCCGTGTCATCAAGTCCTCGCATCGCTCGAGGCCCGTCTGCATGAGATTGAGCGGCGGATCGCGGATTTGCAAGTGGTTCGTGCCACCCTGGAGCAGATCCGGCATGAGGCCCAGGCACGCCCGCAACCACCAATCTGTGATGACCGGTGTGTGTGCCATCTCCTCACGCTGGTTCCTTTCACCAGGAAGGAACCCTGAAGGCGAGAACACTACCTGAAAGAAAGAGAAACAAGATGCAAAGCACATTATCGACTGGCTTGCTCGAACGTCGATGGCTGATCCTCACGATCAGCCTCATTGCGCTCTCAACGGTCCTCTTTGTCACTGGCGTCGTGATTGAGCGAGGAGGAACGGTGAGCACACCGACGACCAGCCATCAGCATGCGCGATCCCCGGCAGCCACGTCACCAGATCCCGATGGAGGGCACAATGAAACTCCATCCAACAGTTCATCGCAGGGTCCTGCAAGACCAGAACAAGGCAAAGTCGTCGCTGAAACCGTCTTTGGACTGGACCTGGAGAATCCCTGGGTGGTGGGCGCCTACGTTGTGGTCTGGCTGCTGTTGGTGATAGCCCTTGTCCGACTGGGGCGTATCGCGTGGGGGGGCCTGCTGTTAGTTGCCGTCGGGGCAGGGGCGCTGGACGTGGGAGAAGTGGTGCGACAGTTCGCCGAAGCCCACCCCGTCGTCGCCACCTTCGCCGTCCTGGTGACGCTCGCTCATGTAACGCTGGCTGTCCTGGCGCTGCTCGTTCTGGTACGTAGCATGCGAGGGAGGAGGCTGTCCCTCAGCTAAATTGGAGAGTCTCTCGCGCATGAGAGCAGACCATCCAGTCGAATCCTCTAGTTCCTGCCATAAAAGAATAGTACCCAGCGGGATGTTATCTCCGCTGGGTACTTCTTGCTCCTGGTAAGAGCACCTTCTGAAGATTTAATCGCCACCGCCTGAGGAAATGGGAACTCTTCCTGCTTGCATTGCCAGAGCAGGCTCGTAGAACTCAGCGTCGGGATTGTAGCCGAGCCCACCCATTTCTGGAATGTCGAGGCCCTTCAACTCCGTCTCGGCTGAGACCCGCAGGCCGAAGAGCTTCTTGTAGAGCGTGAAGAAGATCCAGGAGATGCCGAAGACATAGACAAAGCAGACAAGGCCGCCGATGATCTGCGCCACGAGCTGACTGGCATCACCGAAGAACAGCCCACGGACCTGCAAGCCGCCGTAATTGGCGAGCCCATCGGCGAAGAGACCGACAGAAAGTTGTCCCCACAAGCCGTTGACGCCATGGACTGCAATAGCTCCTACCGGATCATCAACTTTCAAGACTTTCTCGATGAAGCCTGCGGCGAAGACGACCAGGAAACCGGCGACCGTCCCAATAATCGATGCCCCGACAGGACTGACATAGCCGCTAGGAGCGGTGATGGCAACGAGTCCAGCCAGCAACCCATTGCCCATCATGCCAATATCAGGCTTCCTGGCACCGCTCACCCAGGTGTAGAGCATTGCAGCGACCGAGCCAAAGGCGCCAGACAGCATCGTATCGACGGCAATGAGACCAATACGCAGGTTGCCATTGGTTGAGGCGCCCAACGTGCTACCAGGATTGAAGCCGAACCAGCCGAAGGCCAGGATGAAGCAGCCCAGGAGGGCAAGCACCAGGTTATGACCAGGGATGGTGTTCGCACTCCCGTCACGATTGTACTTACCCAGGCGCGGCCCCAGCACGACGGCTCCGGCAAGCGCACACCAACCACCGACAGCATGGACAACACCACTACCTGCAAAGTCGATGTATCCCTTCCCGAGACCAATACTCCCCAGTTGTGAGAGCCAGCCGCCGCCCCAGGCCCAGTTGCCAAAGACAGGGTACACAAGGGTCGAGACGAAGAACCCGTAAACGCAGAATGCGGACCACTTCCAGCGTTCCGCCATCGCACCAGTCGGAATGGTTGCGGTGGTGTCCATGAACACCATCTGGAAGAGGAACATCACCGCAACACCAACGTCGTAGGAGCCGTCATTGAGGAAGAACCCCTTGTAGCCGATGATACCCCAGCTATGACCGCCGATAGAAAGCGATAGCTCATTTGTCAGGGCAGAGAGACCCCCCAGGTTAGGTACGCCGACGAGGCCAACGCCGCCGAATTGGAAGGCGAAACCTGCAATGAAGTAACCGATCATACCAAGACCGTAAATCATGAAATTCATACCCATGGTATGACCGGCGTTCTTAGCACGACAGAGCCCCGTCTCGACCAGTGCAAAGCCCGCTTGCATAAACATGACCAGGTAGCCAGTGACGAGGGTCCAGACAAAGTTGATACCAAGCCGGTTCTCATCGACTAATATAGCCAGGTTATAGGCAAATGGCTCATTTTTCTGCGCCTTAGTGAGGTCCGGCTTTGAGATTGTCGTAGTGCCGTTTGCTGTGACGCTCGTCAGATTTTGCTGATTGGCCGAGTTCAAGCCGCTGGGGTCCGGCCCTGCTCCACAAGCGGTTAAGAGAAACAGCGAAAAGGTCATCAACAGGGCAAAGAGGACTACTGTTCGCCATGAAATGCGCTTCCACAGATTCCGAACGAAGGCAAGTGGCACGAAGACGTATGGCGATGTATCTTGCCGTATCTCCAGGAAACGCCGGAAGTGTGGCAATACTTCCTTCTGGCGAGATGGCAATACGACGAGGCGCAGTGGCGCAAATCCCTTGCGCGGAACCAGCGTGAGTTGCGCTCCCCGTACGCTCACATATGCAAACTCTTTCCAGCTCCGGAACAGTACGTTATTGCACGCAATACCTTGAGAACTGAACAGGTAGCTTATGGGGAGATTGATAATAGAGAGCGCGACGAGGATAAGCACGATTTCAATAGTGGTGGGGAACCACTGACCAATAGCGCTCAGGACGAGGATAGCCCCCAATGCATACATGTTCGTGCGATGCAACAATAGCCGCTCGCGAAAAGTCAAGGCCACCTTCACAGACACGTTTCCTTCCGTACGAACGCCGAAGGGCAGGCCGATACGTAGGAACATCAGTATGAATAGACATCCGACTAATAACCAAACGATCATGAAATAATCCTTTCTCCGATCAAGGGTAAGATCGAGATCTAGCTTAACTCAGCCTTGCCAGTACCAAGTGATGGTTTGCGTTTATCAGGTCGCAGCCGGGCAAACAGGCTCAGTAAACGGCGCGGGTCGGGCGGCTCGCGTAAGATAATGCCTTTACTTTTCATTCGGGCCTGTGTCAGAAGCTGCCGAGCCATAGTCACCACATGTTCATTTGCGCCATGCGGCCCCTTCAACCCTCGTTCAAGTTGTTCGACGGCACGGTGGTAAAAGCCCAAACGATAGTAGTACTCGGCATACTTGATATGGGCGAGCAGGTTGGTGGGTTCATCATGCAGAGCTTGTTCAAGTTGCTGCTGCGCTGCATCTACATCGTAGCATTTTAGCAGCTCGATTCCCAGGTAGGCTCGCGCGGGGACATATGCCGGGTCTACGCCTAGAGCAGCTTCCAGGGAGCGCTTCACCGCATCGTCTGATCCTTGCTCTATATAGGCAATAGCCATAGCAAAGTAGGCCTGGGGCCGCTCAGGGTCACACTCTACGGCATGTCGGAAACGGCTTAATGCCGCTTCGGGGTCACCCCGGCGCAAGCATGCATAACCTTTGTCGAGCAAATCAGTGTACATGACCTTCCTCCTGAAGTTGCATAGCTCCCTCGACATGGATAACTTCCTCGACAATATCCATGAGCTGGATGTGGGTGGACGCTGCTCCTTTCAAGCGAGGAGAGCGGATATAATAGACCAATTTGAGCAGGAGCGGCGTAACCAGAGTAGTGACAAGGGCTATCAGGATCACAGCGGAGAAAAGTGATGGCGTGATCAGTCCAGCTTGCAGGCCGATAGTTGCGGTAATCAACGCGACCTCACCACGCGAGACCATGCCGACTCCTACGGTCAATGCTTCCTGTGGCCGGAAACGACATAACAGCGCTCCACTACCACAACCTAGAATCTTTGTAGCGATGGCTATCCCAAGGAGGCTCAAGAGGAATAGCAGCGGTATATGCAACACGCTATGAAAATCGGCTTCAATGCCGATGTAAACGAAGAAGATTGGGATGAAGAAGGCATATCCCAGTTTCGAGGCTCCATCATGCACCCACTCCCTCATCTCTGTGCGGCCCACCAGCATACCAGCAATGTATGCTCCGGTGATAGATGCTACATTCCCCAACGAAGCTGCTGACCAGGCATAGAGCAAAACGAGAGCCAGGATCAGGCCTATGCGTGTTTCTAACGCTAAGAGTCGTGGGAGCCAGCGTGAGAGCAAAGGAAAGCCAAAGTGTCCGAGGAAATAGGCTATGAGAAAGTAACCCAGCATCTTGATGATGGCCCAGACCGGGTTCTGTCCCAGCGTGAAGGCGAGGATAAGAGAGAGCACTATGAGGCCAAGAACGTCATCGATGACTGCCGCACCCAGAATAGTTGTCCCCTCTTTGGTACGGAGCTTTCCCAGGTCTTTTAGCGTTTGAGCAGATATACTTACGCTGGTGGCAGTGAGGAGCGTGCCAAGAAACAGGCTGACAGGGAGGGAGTAGCCAAGGGCATAGGCAAAGACCGATCCCACAACGAATGGAAGGATAACACCCATAGAGGCGGATACCAATGCAGCCACGCCTACCTGGCGCATTTGCTTCATATCCGTCTCCATGCCAGCGATAAACATGAGCAGGATGACACCAAGGCCGGACAGGGAGCTAAGCAAGGAATCAGGATGTACCCAGCCGAGTAAAGATGAGCCTCCCAGCACACCAACGACAAGTTGTCCAAGAACAGGGGGAACACCTATACGCTGGCAGAGCCACCCCGCAACCTTAGCGGCAATGAGGAGGCAAGCTATCGAGACGAGATACGAAGTACCAGTCATGGTGAATGGTCCAACCTTTCCAGTGAATCACCTCCCCCTCGTGGAGTCGGCGTTGTTCTCACCGTCGAGTGGATGTTTCGTGCAGGAACACGTCTGTAACATCCATGGCATCGTCACCATGCTTCTGGTTTGCACTGCATACAGTATAGAAAACTTCCCGTCATTAGTGATACGGACAAAATATGAGAAGAAAATGTGGTCGAATTTGTGCAAAATACACAAATTACCCTGTAAAGTTCAAATTTTTTAGCGATTCCTTTTCGTGATCCTATCATTGCTATGATTCTATTCAGTGCAATGCGACACAGATTGTGCATA
>WNGR01009463.1_pt1 | contig 10217 bp, 6 predicted proteins | sample 5407581 | NCBI WGS metagenome assembly WNGR01 (sample SAMN13153383, study PRJNA577476) | soil metagenome | isolation source: 80 cm soil or saprolite under Garry oak tree replicate 2 | place: USA:California | collected 2016-06-15
CACGCCATGCTGAATTACGCACTGGCGCTCTTGGAATCACAAGTTCGAACTGCGATCAATGCGGTAGGATTAGATGCTGCATGTGGCTACTTGCATGCTGATAAGTCTGGCAGAGATTCCTTAGTATTTGATCTCATGGAACCTCATCGGGCATCCGTTGACCATCTCCTTTTTGAATTGGTGAGGAAGACGCAATTCAGGCCAGTGGACTTTATCCATTGTCGTGATGGACGAGTCAGACTCGCTCCGAAGACGGCGGAATGTGTCGTCGCATCGTGTAGGGTTGATCATCGGGAGGTTGAGTCGACGGTTCGGACATTCCTGAAGATGCTTGATTAATGAGCGACTGGAGTGCTGGCAATAACTTCCTCCCTGATCGGATGCCACAGGCAATGTTGTCTATCTGTGACTTTGATGCTCCAACGAGGGTTCCAATCTGCTCATGGGTCATTCCGCGAGCTTGCAATGCATGAATGGAGGCAATTGCCGATTGCCTCTCAACCAGTACGGGGTACATTGATCTCCTGGCCTGTTTCTGCTTTGCTTCCAGTACCTCTGTGAGTGGCCCAATCATCGACTTCCCAACTCTTTGACCCGTTTCCACTCTATAGACATGATCTTCTGTGCATTCGAATAGTCTTGCAATTTCCCTTCTGGAGACAATATACTCTGATCTCAACTTCAGGAGTAATCGTGCTGCTTCTCCAGGGGCCTTGGGTACCGATTCCTTCTTCCGTTTAACTTCATCATCATACTCATTGAGTGGGGTCTTTGGTGGAGAATGAGCTGTACTCAGATCGCTGTCTTGTAGGAATAATTGATCATGAAACCCTAGCAAACCACCTGATTCCAGTGCAATCATTGTTGAGAGTTCATTGGTCTCCTTCCCAATGAAGATGACCTCCTCAATGAGCACAGTCCTTCTTTCCATGATACCAGTCATCGTGCCATTGTTGAATTGATTCTCACTATGCATGAAGAATCCTCTGAGAGATTCCGCCATGGTCGTTGGCCTGAACCACTCTGGAACGGCTTTGTTCCCAATGGATGTCCGAATCTTTGCAGCATCGAAGGGATACTTGGAGTAGAATGTGGTGCCTGATGCATTCCAGTCACTCCATGCTTCAAGCTTCTGGTTAAATTCCATTTCATCATGCTCGTAATCTGGTGAATGGACTGGCGGGAGCAGGACAAATCTGTCAAATGGTCTGGCACCACGCTTTCCGTAGATTTTCAAGAGTTCGATGGTGGAGATCTCCACGAGATGCTTCGAAGGCACTTCAAATGCTGGGTGATTGGAGGGACTCTCAGTTGTTTCTTCTCTCAATACTGTTGTTATGTATCTATACCAAATGTCGTATTCCCATCTCTTGCAGCCCATTTCCTCAAGTGGTATTGTGGGATGAGGAATGCTTTCGAGCGGAGATTCGTTGTCATTGTAGGGAAGTATGTAATTCCCAAGAACGTGACGAGATATCTTGGCAATGTCGATACGGTTGTCATCGCCACGCCTGAATAAGGCATACCGCTTCGTCGATATTCCAATGAAGTACAATTGCTTCAGCGTCCCATCTTTGAAATTCTCGTTCTCTAGTCTCAGAAATCCTGGCCTGAGTGCATCGAACCACTGTCTCACTTTTTCACCAATATCTGATCCAGCCTTCATAATTGGCATGAATCCATCAGTATCGCAAGATGCAATAGCAATGTCATGCTCCCTGTACAATTCCTCTGCGATGCCTAGGAGTAATCTTCCACCTGCTGTAATAAAGCAGCCAAATGGTGCAAAGTACTCACCTGGATTCTCCATATGACGCACCAAAGAGTCATGGATGACTCCATCTGGATCGATCCATTTGACTGGCATTTCCTGCTTGAAGTCTTCACTGTTCAGTTCCATAAATACTCCTGATGCCAATGCGTTGGTGGACAATTTGATGGCGAGCTGTTGATAGTGGTGACTCTCTCGTCCAGTCTTCCTGTACAGGTATTTATGATGATCTCTGAGATGGATCAGTTCCATGAACAGGTCATCCTTTTCAAGGTCGATCATGCTTCCTGTTCCCAGGAGATCGATGCTCTTGGTCTGGTAATGCTCCTTGGATGGGATGAATGAATATGCCTCAATGACTGTGGGAGGATGGTCGGCATGAAGAGTTGCGTAGATGACATCGGCCAGACAGTAGATCATTTCATCTGATCCATGGATGACTTTCGGCATGGCTGTTGTCAGATAGTCGCCGAATTTCATTCTCACTGGTAGCACGTGATCAGATGGACTAATTCTCACCAGACAGAAAAGCAGAGGCCAATGTGCTTTGTCGTGTACCCAGTCCAGCAATGCACGTCTTCCCATATTCAGAAGTTCAGTGACCCATTCGGTTGTATTGACTGTGTCAATCCGCTCTGCATTAAGCAGTTCCTGAAGGTTCATGAGTGAGCAGACTGTTGGATATTGTTTATCAAAGTCAAGGTATTCGACGGGAACAACTTCTCGTCGAACATTGATCTCTGCACGTCCACCATACTGTGCAGCTAATGACCAGGAGATCATCTTGGGAGGGAATGAGGGATGCTGCTCCAGGAATGGCCTGATTCCAAGTTGATGAAATAAGGCCTTACCTACTGATGCGCCACTGTACAGATTCCAGACTGGACGATCAAGCTGGTAAGATTGGTACAGCGAGAGTAACTCAGCGTAACAGGTGAAGATGGCAATGGCCTCTTGCTGAACTTTCCTGAATGCACTTCTGGACTGTGGGATGCTGACATTGAGCACTCGGCAGAGATCATCGAGTGCAAGGTAATCTCCGAGTAATGCTCCACCAAGGGTCATGACGTCAACAAAGTGGACATTGTCGTATGTCACTTTCTTTGAGCGTTGTAATCCAATCAGATGCTTCCCAAATCCCAGCGTCTTGATCCTGATGTTGGGGTGAAATCCACACGACCTTCTCAGTTTGCCTGAACGTCCATGGTGGCACATGGTCAGGGAAAATCCACCTTTAAAGACTCCTCTAGCTGCTCCAACTTCTAGAGAAAGTCTGGAGAGTAAGACATGGAGTTCATGGCCTACCACCATGCATCCCTCTCTCATGAACTGGTACATTCGCTGAATGAAGTAGCTCCTGGTGAGGAGTCTTGGAGGAGGAAGGATTGATTTAAGCGTGAGATCTTGGGGAATTGACTGTTTCCATCGCTCTGTACTTTTTGCAATTCGTCCTACTTCTTCGTGTGTGAGTGGCTCGTCATCTCCAAGGAATCCGCCATACTCTTCAACACATCCACTATGGATGAGCACGTAGAATCCGCATCGAATTCCCTGATCACTGCTAAAGTCTCCAGCAAGTACCAGTACTTTGGCTGGTACACACTGTACACCCCTTTTCCTGATCTCATGATTATCTGGAAGGATGAATGCACGTTGGTAGGAAATGGCACTACCCATAGTTCCCTCCCTGTTGGCTCCCACAATTCTCTATGAAGTCTAATTCTTGCATGTAATACTCTATGGCAGTTGAGGCAAAGATTCACTGTGAGTGGAATCTGTCTTCCAAAGAGGTGGTGTCTCTCCCTGGGTTTGACGTTTCCGCAGATGGCACAGATTGCCATGGAAATGCTGGCAGCATGCTCCGAGCAATTGTGACAAATGACGAAGCCATCCACTCTTCGTAAAGCTTGGTCTCTGTGCTCTCCGCAATGGATGCAAGTCATGACGCTTCCAACTTTCTGTAGTAATGTCCTCTGCCACCTTGCGGCTGGTACAACGCTTCATCATACGCTCCAGTGTCTTCAATTGATCTCAGCCACTGTAACAGGTCATTGGGATTGGTGAGCAATCTGTGTCGAACACCACTCGTATCAGTGACATAGCGATACTTTTTCCCGCCCATGAATTTCTGGAGCGGCTGGACGGTGGAATGCGTGCTGCTGTTGAGCCATCGAATCGCTGAGTGATACTCACCCATAATCTTGGAGTTCTTGCCGCTGGTCACAATATCAATACCGTAATAGAATCGGTGCGTTGGATCAGCACCAGTCACAAATGCTGGCAATCCTTCTTTCCACAGAATGTGGGAGGACTCGGTGTACTTCCTGGGCATACCTATGGTCTCCTCATCAATTCTGTGGCCGAACTTCCTTTCGCAAGACTTCCGTCGAAGTAGTCGAGGATAAACTGTCTCAGATCATCTGTGTCCTCTGCGTAATGCTTCATGTAAGCAATGTGTTTCAGGATGACTCTCATGCGCTCCTCATTGGTGATGTAGTTCGTGGCAATGAATTGGACACGCTCAATATCGCCTGGGTCGTAGCATAAAGTACACTGAGCTGGCAATCCATCTCTGCCTGCTCGTCCAGTCTCCTGATGGTATGCCTCAATGCTGGCAGGGATAGTGTAGTGGATGACCTGTCTGATGTCGGGTTTATTGATGCCCATGCCAAAGGCATTCGTGGCTACAAGAATCTGTACCTCAGTGTTCATGAACTTCTGCTGGTTCTCAAGTTTATCCGCTTTCTTCATTGTTGAGTAGTAAGGCACAGAGGTCTTGCCGAAGATGTTCTTGAGACGATGACTTACTTCCTCTGCTTCCTGGCGCGTGGCAACATAGACGACTGTCGAACCTGCTAGATTGCGAAACAGGTTCTTCAGATTGCTCTGGGTCTTCCTGATGACTTGAAACTGCAGGTTAGGTCTATCAAAGCTGCCGATGTAGGTATATGGGTCTTGTAGCTGTAACTGGCAAATGATGTCATCGCGTACTTCCCTGGTAGCTGATGCAGTCAGCGCGATGACATGTGCGCCGGGATACCTTGATTTCAGTTCAAGTAGTTGGCAATACTTTGGACGAAAGTCATGTCCCCACATGGAGATACAATGTGCTTCATCTACTGCAATGAGTGACACATCAGACAAGTCTGGAGCATTCTTTCCGAGTAGCGTCTCAGGTGAACTGTAGAGCAATTTGAGCGAGTCAATCTGTCGAAGCACTCTTTCCCTTTCTGACTTCCCGAGACTACTATGGAGACATGCTGCAGCAATTCCGTTCTGCTGGAGCGTCTGCACCTGATCTTGCATAAGTGCGATGAGAGGGGAAACGACGAGAGTCTTTCCTGGCAGCAGCATTGCTGGTAGCTGATAGAGGATCGACTTTCCTCCACCTGTCGGTATGACTGCAAGTGCATTCCGTCCGTCCATAACCGCATCGATGATATTCCGCTGATAGTCATAGAGTGAGTTGTGATTGAAGTACTTGCTAAGAACAACTTCGTATGTTTCCGTCTCTTCAGCCAGCAAAAGAGCATCACTAATCTCCTTCATGCGATACCACCCTGGACTTCCGAAAGGTGGATTTCCAAGTGCCTCTAGTTCTAGGTGTAAACTGAGTGGACGCTCTCTTACCTGTACTTTCTGCCTTCTGCGTTGAGCGCGTTGTAGCCCTTTGGTCATGCTGCCACTCCTCTCCCGATAGATCGCATCCAGTCTAAACGTTCCTGTATGCTAGAGGCACTAATCTTCCACTTGCGGTAATGTCCATCCAATCCGCAACCACCCATGATACTTACATCCTGTGCATCAAGCAGTTTCGCTTGAACCAGTTGCTGGACTCGCTGCCTTGTTATTCCAAGAAGTTGTGCTGCTTGAGCAAGATTATATTGATAGTCATTCCGCACTCCCTTTGACTTGACTGCTTGCATGTGCATCCCTTCCTTTCTCTAGAATGCAAAAGGCCACCATCTGAAGCTGAGTCCGTCACTCCGATGGTGGCCTTCAATGTCCAGTGTGGCAGAGCCAATAGCACACTGTAAGATCAATTGATCCTGGGCAGCAATGCCCAAAACGTCAGTACATTCAGTAGCTAGTATCCGCATCTCAATGTACCTAGCATCTCAATGATGCAATACCTCAGTTCACAGTTGAGGAATTCCGTTGTTAATGGATCACGAGGAACGCAATTCCTAGAATCTCGTCTAGTACATTTGACCTAAAATATAGGTACATTGGGACTATAGCATGCGTTCTAGGTCAAGGTCAAGTCTTTGGGCGGGCAAAATCGAATAGATGAGATTAAATTGGGCCAGGAATTCGTTCAAGAAGACTACAAAGTCAATACCGAGATACTCTACACTGTTTCCTAGATAAGGAGGAATGTGACTTGATTACGAAAACCCTCAGTATGTATAACAGGGACGAAGTGTATACCTATAGGGAAGCAGCAGACGTTGTTGGAGTCAGATACGATGTCATCGCCAATGCGTCCAGATTGGGTATTCTGACCTCTACTAGGATTGCTGGTAATGGCTCGTTGAAGTTCATCCTGAAGTCAGAAGTTGATGCAGTTGCTGGCATGAAGGAAGTCACATCTAAAGCTGCACAAGCAAAAATCAACGAAGTCAGAAGAACGGCTGAATTGGAACGTAAACAACGTGCCATTGACGAACTGGTAGAGTCACATCCCGATAATTTGTATGTTCAATCGGAGATGTCCTATGGTGAGCAGTTCACCATGACTCCAGAACTCCCATCTTCACCGAAAGGCAATGACCTACTGAGCATCCTGCAATGGTATGCAGATGGTGTTGAGAGACTCGGAAGATTGATTGATAGTTATCTCTCAGCAGATCTTACAAAACCCAGGGGTCGATAGTTTGGCGAACTATGAGTCCGAAGTTCCACCATCTACCATCAAAAGGAGCATTCCTTTTTTCTCGAACAATTTGAGCGTAGGACGCTGTGGTTTGCTACTCAATATACAGAAAAACCAGAAAAGGTATAAAACTAGTGGAACTGGCTAGTTCCTTTTCAAACGAAAGGGAAGCTATTGAATGTCAGTTGATCTAAAAGATATGGAATTGAACAATTCAACGATTGGTGAGGCCAAGGAATCCCACGTTCAGAAATGGCCTGGGTAGACAAAGTTGCAGATGGGTGGTTCACGTAGGTATAGCAGTCCTGGTGGCACTGAAATATCTGCAACAAAGTTCAGGCAATACACTGTAAAGTACAAAGACCAGCCATTCATTCTTAGGTCTTGGATTTTACCATCAAAGGTCTTGTTGAGTGGTATATTTTTCCCTACAACTTCGAGTGGGTCTTCGCCCAACAATGCGGCTACAGATAGAAAGCCAAAATGAAGCCACAAGCTAAACCAAAAAGTTGGTTTTCAAACCTTTTCTATCCAGAAAGCCCCCAATCAGCTAGAACAACAATCAGTTCAGCAGACTGTGCCTGAGCAGCAGAATGGCCATCAGCAGTAGAGTGTATTCCCAGGAACAATTATGCCAATAAGTAACAACTTCATTCGTACGAATATCCCTTGCCCACAACAGTTGAACCCGCAGCAGTAGTTCTTTGTGCTTGTCACTGTCTAGTTTACTCGATTTTTACTAATTGATGGTATGGAGTGAGAGATTGTTTGTGATCATACAAATGTGGCAACCCGCCAAATTGTCATTGGTAATGTATTCAAAAAGTGGACAAGATACTACTAACACAACGCATTTCCACACTCATTAGGGAGAATCAACCACTTTTTAGCATAGTAAAGTTAGAACATCGTTCCGAAAGTCGAAATGGCAAAAATAACATATCATGTGTGTTTGCTTGTCTAAAAATAAAGGCTCGGTTAAGTGAAATAGCCCTTTGCTTATTTATCAATGTGTTTTGCAGTTGATGGTTCTGAATATGAAATCAAAGCAAACGAACTAACTTGATGCGGGGAGAGGCTTATTTGTAGGATCAATAACAATATATACATATCTAATTTTTTCTGGTACTTTCAAAGTTAGATATATATCGATCTTCGCCTTTCTGGAGATTCCTTATAAGAAGGTTTGATGCAAATCCAAAGGTAATTGCCACAAGTATATTGCTTGTATTGAGAGTGAAAATATTGAGGAGCGATGTCGGACCCTTTGTCAGTGAAAAAGTCGTGGTATTGATGATGAGTACACCGCCGATAGCAGCTAAACCTGAAATAAGCGGGATTGCTATCAACCTTGCTTGGGAAAGGCCGTAATCGTTGACGGCACTTTCCTTGTTTGCTTCAGCGTAGAGTCGCCCGAAAAGTCCCGCTGCTACACCAATAAAGTACAATGCAACTGCTGATGCTAAACCACTAGTAAAAACATCGTCTACTTTTGGGGTTGGGATGGTTACTATAGTCAGGAAAAGTAGTCCGTACGTGATGAGTCCAGTTGCTACTGTTGAAAGACTGAGATTGTCGCGTGCCTTTAGGTTTCCAGCTATACGTTCCTGAATGAGCTGATGAAGCCTACATTTGACAGAGCGTATGGCAGCTCGTGCAAAGGCTTTTGCATCAGACTGACTATTTTCTGCATTTTGTAGATTGTGTGTCTGCTCCTCTTCAGAGGGAGAAGCGGAGTGCCTAGGAATGATTTCCTTATTTTCTAAAACTATCTGTAGTTTTTGTATGTCTTCTCTCATGCTATCAAGTTTCTTATTATTCTCGAAGTCCTTAAGATATTCTTTAATGTTTGGATTGAGGTTATTTATGGCCTGTGTCAGTTCTTCTAGCAACTCATCACGACCGTCAATAGTAGAGTTGCTGATAGCTAAATAATCGGTCAAAGCTTCGTTGAAGATTGTTGGTATACTTTTGAACGTAATAAGTGCTTCCTCGGTGTAATGAGCCCATTGCCACGCTTGGAGGTCTCCGTCTTTTAATCGAAGTTGGTTCCCCTTTGGGAAATAGAGCCGATCATAGAGTGCAAGATAGGTTTCTCGAGCTTTTAAAAAGTCTTCGAGTTTAGTGATGTCTTGTTTGAGGCGGGAAATTTCAATCAGCTCAATCCTCTCAGCTTCGGATTTTGCAGACGTTCCATCCTTGGATTCGGAGATACCAAAGTATGGCTTTAGTTCTTTTTCCTTGGATTCAAGGAGAACAAAGTCGTGCAGACCCTCGTTTGCGGAGGTAACAAGAGGTGCAGTACAAAGGGCATAGATCAATGCAATGACAAGTGCACTGATAAAACCAGTAACTAAGATCAAGACACCTCCACCTCCAGGATGGCTTTTGCTGTTCCAGAGTTGATCCTGCCAATGTGCCAATAAATCATCGTAATAGAAGAAAAAGAACAGTGTCGTCACGGACAGAATGATTGGGAAGAGTACGCTTATGCGTCTACATGAAATAATAAAACCAGCTAAGAGTCTCTCCGAAGTTGTTGACCCTTTGGAGTTGCCTCCATCATTTGATGGATTCGATGTAACTGAAGAGATTCTAAGTGATGCGGACTGTTGCCCATGATGCTTTGAATCATGTGGTGAAGAGGAGGATGTGCTTTGTGATGACGCTCCCTGTCCTGATGTACTTGTCACAGATGTCTTCCCTTCCTCTATCGCTATAGCGTAAAATTCATATCAAACAAAAATAGAAAATATATATATTCTAACATTCTTAACTACGCAAACACAAATTGATGAAGAGCCGGTTTGCCTCGATCATTGGCATAATTTTATATTAGTGTGTGAAGGGAAGGTTGTCACTTGGTATATTATCAAAAAACACACTCTACGATCTCACTTCAACTGTCTCACTCATCCAATCTTCTATCTTCACAGCTTGCGCCAACTCATTCACAAGCCTCACGGTCTCAACACTCACCGTTATCACCCTCCCAACCAAATGCACAATATACTCTTCGTCATCCAGGTTATTTGGGTCGCTCACAATCCCGCTACGTTTGTCCTCGCTAACTTGATACTGGTCAATCACCCAATCAAGTGCAGAGCGGTTGCCTAATCGATATCGGAAACATTCTTGAGGTATGCCCGAAAGCGTCAGGCTCTCATTGACAATCACTGCTGTCTTATCGGGTGTAATCCGCATTTTCTCTACTCGCCAGGAAAAGGGCACTTCCTTGTTCTCAATCCAATTGAGCTGATATTCTTTGGCCTGTTCGTAGTTTAGATGTATATCCATCAGTTGCCTACCAATGCGAACACAGGCAAGAAATGCTTCTTTTAGATGTAGTAAAGGGATGTGTGGCAGATCGCGTTTCAGATTTTCGGTGTAACGCTCACGATACTGTGAATGGTGCAGTATGGCATAGGCATAATGTAAAATATCCCATTTCGTTACTTCTGTGCCATACTTCTCTTGGAATTGGGAGAGAACCCAATCAGTTATGTTCTCGCGGCGGTTACTGCCGTCTTCAGCGTAAGTGTAGTAAGGGAAGCATTGCGTATCGCCAGT
>WNGR01010519.1_pt1 | contig 10217 bp, 8 predicted proteins | sample 5407581 | NCBI WGS metagenome assembly WNGR01 (sample SAMN13153383, study PRJNA577476) | soil metagenome | isolation source: 80 cm soil or saprolite under Garry oak tree replicate 2 | place: USA:California | collected 2016-06-15
AACCGCCGCCATAGGCCGCGCCGTTGACGGCCGCCACCAGCGGAATCGGACATCCCATCATCGCCCGTATCATTCGCTCGAAGACGGCGTGCTGCGACTGCCAGCTTTCGTCGGTCATGCCGTTGCGCTCCTTGAGGTCGCCGCCGGCGCAGAACGCCTTTGCGCCGCTGCCGGTGATGATCACCGCGCGCAACCCTTGCAGATCGACCGAGAGCGCCTCGAACACCTCCATGAGATCGAGACCCATGCGCGTATTCAACGCGTTGGACACCTCGGGCCGATTGAGCGTGACAAGCAGGATGTGATCGCCGTGTCGCGACACGGCAATTGTCTCAAAATCGGTCCGCATCCAAATCTCCTTATCCCGACCAAGCCTGCATCTTCTGCCGGCATCCGGTGAGAGGCAATCCGGATAAGGAACGGGCTGCATCCGGGCAGCGTGCCATGGCCCAAAATGAGCTGATGCAACTGAGCTTCCCTGTTGGTATCAGGGATAAGCTTTCAACGCGCGGGTGCCGAAGCAGGAGGGCGCATGGCCGAGAATTTTCGCGACGATGAGGATCGCTCTCGCTTCAAGCTCGACGTTGGCGGCGCCATTGCCTTTATCACCTATCGCAAATCGCCCGGCGCCATCACGCTTGTCCATACCGAGGTGCCGCCGGAACTGGGCGGACAAGGCGTAGGCTCGAAGCTTGGGCGCGCGACGCTTGACGCCGTGCGGGCGGAGGGGTGGAAACTCAAGGCCTGGTCTGCCGCGCCAATCAACGCCTTCAGCCTGTGGCCGTCCGCCAGCGTGCGGATCACCAAGGGCGAAGCCGAAATAGCCACCTTCCACAAGACTGAAAATTCGTACCGCAAATACTGCAAGATCTGCGGCGGTCATCTCATGACCGACCATCCGCGCATGCGGCTTATCGATGTCTATGCAAATCTATTGCAGGGTTTTGTGCATGAGCCGACGCTGCACGCCAATTACGGGAGCAAGATGGTTTCGGTAAAGGACGGACTGCCGAAATACCGCGATCTCCCAGCCGAGCTCGGCGGCTCGGGGGAAGTCCTCCCAGACTAGCTCGCCGGGTGTTGAAGCTTCCGAAATATCCTGGCCGCCGCGCGAAGCGGCCAGGATCTGTTTCTCGGCGATTACTTCTTGACAGCGAACACCCAGACGACGCCGCCTTGCGGCACGTTGTTCTCAACACCGATATTATTGGTGGTCGCCAATGCGTCCTGGATGCGCTGCGCGTCGACGCCCCAGCCCGACTGGACCGCGATATATTCCGTGCCGTCCACCTCGTACGCAATCGGCATGCCCATAATGCCGGAGTTGGTCTTTTGCTCCCAAAGCAGTTCGCCGGTCTTGGCGTGGAAGGCCCGGAACATCCGGTCATTGGTGCCTCCGGCCAGGACGAGATCGCCCGCGGTCGCCGTCACCGAACCAAACAGTTGCGATTTGGGGAAGTTATGCGACCAGACCTTCTTGCCCGTGGCCGGATCCCACGCCTGCACCTCGCCGTAGTGATCGGAGTCGGGACGAACCTTCAGACCGATATCTTCGGGTTTGGTCCCAAGCCAAAGCTGGCCGGGAACCAGCGGCACCTTCTCACCGGTAAAGCCGCCGCAGAAATTCTCGTTGGCGGGAACGTAGACAAACCGGGTCTTCGGACTATACGCCGCCGACGGCCAATCCTTGCCGCCCCACAGAGACGGGCAGAATTCGACCCGCTTGCCAGCGACCGGCTTGTGCTCCGGGTCGACGATGGGCCTGCCCGTCTCGGGCTCAATGCCCTTCCAGACATCGGTATGAACAAAGGGCCAGCCGGCGACATAGTTGATTTTGTCCGGCTTGCGCTCGAGCACCCAGAAGATCGCATCGCGTCCCGGATGGATGAGGCTCTTGAAAGAGCGGCCATCCCTTTGCAGGTCGACCAGCATGGGTGCGTCCACCTCGTCCCAATCCCAGGAATCGTTTTGATGGTACTGGTAGAATGTTTTCATCTTGCCGTTATCAGGATCGAGCGCGAGCACTGAGGTCGTGTAGAGATTGTCGCCTGGGTGAGTATCGCCCGGCCAAGGTGCGGCGTTGCCGACGCCCCAATAGACCGTCTTGGTGTCGACATCGTAAGTACCTGTCATCCAGGCAGATCCGCCGCCCGTTTTCCAGTCGTCGCCTTTCCACGTTTCGTGACCTGGCTCGCCTTCGCCTGGGATGGTGAAGGTCCGCCACAGTTCCTTGCCCGTGTCGGCATCGTAGGCAACGACGTAACCACGCACGCCGAACTCACCGCCGGAACCGCCGACGATCACCTTTCCATCAACAACCAACGGCATCAGAGTCAGGTACTGACCCTTCTTGTAGTCCTGGACTTTGGTATCCCAGACCACTTTACCTGTCTTGGCATCGAGCGCGACCACATGGTCGTCGGTCGTGGCCAGATACAGCTTGTCCTGCCACAGTCCCACCCCGCGGCTGGTCGGATGCAATTGAAAGAGGTCGTCGGGAAGCTGGCGTTTGTAGCGCCAGTACTCATCGCCGGTCTTGGCGTTCAGCGCGATCACCTGCCCCATCGGGGTCGCGACAAACATCACGCCATTGTTGATGATCGGCGGAGCTTCATGGCCTTCGATCACTCCGGTCGAGAAGGTCCACACCGGCGTCAGGCTCTTCACATTCGTGGTGTTGATCTGATCGAGCGGGCTGTATCCTTGCCCGTCATAGGTCCGGCGATAGTGCATCCAGTTGCCGGGTTCGGGATTCTTGAGCCGATCGGCGGTCACCGGGCTGTAATTCTCGATCGGGCCGGCGCCGGCAGTAATCGGAACGAGGCATGTGGATGCGACCAGGCTCGATAGTAGCCATTGTTTCATGGTCATAGCGCTTCCCTCCGTTTGTTTTCTCTCACCTATTTTGTTTTTTAGTTGTATGTAATCCGATGCGAATGCGGGCTGCTGTCACCCTGCTTGCTGACCTACCTTTCCAACAAATGTTGCAGCTACCGTGAGTGAACCGTCGGCTGTCGTCAGCGGAAGCGCCGCAAGACGCCGGAGCGCTGGTCCAAACACGACTTCTGCGCTGTGCCGAGGATCAAATTCGGAATTATGGCAAAAGCATTTAAGCACGTCGTTGTCGCCCGCTGCCCCTTTTCATCCAGCCAGTAACGGGACACCCCGCGTGCGAGCAAATCGCCGAATAGGCAACGATGCCATCGGCGGCGCGCGAGCGCGTCTCATCATCCAGCTCGGCTGGGTCAAGTCTTACGACCAGTAACTCGTTCAACCGCGAGCCCTTGCGGACCACCGAGGTTTTTGAATCCCTCGGCCAGGCGTGCACCGGCGGTCCGCCGAGGTTTAGATCCTGCGGCTTGATGACTTCGCCCGCATGCTCCCCTTCCGAGAAGACCAGAACATCCGCCTTTTGGGGTCGCTCATCGCTGCCCGGCTGATCCTCATCAGCAGCGGCAGATCTGGATGACGCCATATACGCTCCCGTGGCGAGAGCCGCTAAGAGGAGCGTGCGCCGTATCGGATCCGAACACGACAGCATCGGCGTCGCGAGTTCCGCGCTGATGCATTCGACCGATGTTGTAGCGCTGCGATCGGATTCAGACATGGCGTAAAGTGGACGTTCGAACTCGGCCAAAAAAGAAGGCCGCGGACAATCTTGTTCTGAGTTTTTTTGAGTAGTGCGCCTTCCACTCGTGTTCGTGAGTGAGAGCTCGCGTCTTCGAGAGATAGTCGCGCTTTATCTGATTACAACTACAAAAGACGACATCATGCTCATTTCGCAGAACAGCTCAAGCATCTTCAAATTTGTGCGGCGCGTTATGGCGAAGCGCGACTCAAGTTACGGATTAGCCGCGCGTTGCCAAACCTTCGAAATAATCGGCATCGGTCGTGTCGGCTTAGCGCAAATGACGGACACGGAGCTACATCGCACGAAGGAAATCTAAATCCTGGCGCGTCGACCTCAACGACCACAGTTCAGCCCTATGAAAATTTCGTTTTCGTTCGGACCATGCGTAAGGGCTGCTGACCAAAAGCAAGCCTCCGAGCGGGGGGCCCGGCTTTCGCCAAATACATATGCAAGACAACGCGTTGTGAAGTCGATGCACACCCGTTTTCTGGTAGTTTCCCGGAGCGTCCATTCCGATCTAACGAACAAAGCAAAAATCAAAAAAGGAGGATGGGCCCGCGACACAGAAATTCAGCCAAGTCCGAGGGTGTAGTTCGCGGTTTCTCAGCGGGGTCAGCCTCGCATGATGCAAAGGAACCTCACAGCGACAGCGTTGAGCGGTTAGGAAATATGTTCTCGTTCACGTCGCACAGACATCAACAGCTTATGAAGAGCGAGGAAACGATCATGATCAAGGTCAAGATTAACGGCCAGGAACGAAGCTGGGATGGCGACCCGGATCTCCCGCTACTCTGGTTTATCCGGGATGAAATCGGATTGACGGGCACGAAATTCGGCTGCGGCCAAGCTCTCTGCGGTGCGTGCACCGTCATCGTCAACAAGCAGGCGATCCGCGCCTGCATCACCTCGGTCTCCGACGTTGGCGACCGGGAAGTCACGACCATCGAAGGCCTCCATCCCACGGGCGATCACGCGGTGCAAAAAGCCTGGCGCGAGATGAATGTCCCGCAGTGCGGTTATTGCCAGACCGGTCAGATCATGCAGGCCGCCGCACTCCTGATGGAAAACCCAAAACCCACCCACGATCAGATACGCGAGGCGATGTCGGGCAATATCTGCCGCTGCGGCACTTACCAACGCATCGAAAACGCGGTCAATCTCGCTTCGACGGGGGTCTGATCATGAACATCATCACAAATCCCAACAAGCTTCGCGGCATGGAGTGCCGCATCAAGGTTGAAAACGTCTCGCGCCGCAGCATTCTCAAAGGCCTCGGCATCGCGGGCGGGCTGGTGCTGGCCGCGCCGGTGATGTCACGCCAGGCGTTTGCGGCCTATCAAACCGGCGCCGGCAAGATGCCGCACGGCACGGTGGTCGACCCGCGCGTCTTCGTTGCCATCGCGTCCGACGGCACCGTCACGATCATGGCGCACCGTGCCGAAATGGGAACCGGCGTACGGACCAGCCTGCCGCTGATCGTGGCCGAGGAAATGGAGGCCGACTGGTCGCGCGTGAAGGTGGCGCAGGCGCACGGAGACGAAGTCAAATATGGCAATCAGGATACCGACGGATCGCGCAGCACGCGGCACTATCTGATCCCGATGCGCGAGATCGGCGCGTCGGCGCGCACCATGCTCGAAGCCGCGGCCGCCAAACGGTGGGGCGTTCCGGCGACCGAGGTCAAGGCGGTGAACCACGAGGTGGTTCATTCCGCAACCAGCCGCCGGCTCGGCTTCGGCGACCTGGCCGCCGATGCCGCGAAGGAATCGGTGCCGAGCGTGGAAGGCCTGAAGTTGAAAGACCCGAAGGACTTCCGCTATCTCGGCAAAGGCAAAGTCGGCATCGTCGATCTTCGCGACATCACCGTCGGTACCGCGCAATACGGCAGCGATACCCGCCTTCCCGGCATGAAGTATGCCGTGATCGCGCGGCCGCCCGTAACCGGCGGCAAGCTGGTGTCGTTCGACGCAACCGCCGCGATGAAAGTCTCCGGCGTCGAGAAGGTCATGGAGGTGCAGGGTTGGCCGTGGCCGTCCAAGTTCCAGCCGCTCGGCGGCGTCGCGGTGATCGCACGCAACACCGGCGCGGCGATCAAGGGACGTGACGCGCTGAAGATCGTCTGGGACGACGGCGCCAACGGCAAATACGAGTCATCAGCTTACCGGACCGAACTCGAGGAAGCCGCGCGCAAGCCGGGCCTCGTCGTGCGCAAGGAAGGCGACGTCGACGCCGCTCTCAAGACCGCCGACAAGGTGATAACGGGCGAATACTACCTGCCTCACCTCGCCCATGTGACCATGGAGCCGCCGGTCGCGGTGGCTGACGTTAAGGACGGCAAGGCCGAGATCTGGGGCCCCTTGCAAAGTGCCGGCGGAACCCGAGAGGACGTCGCCAAGACACTCGGGATCCCCGAGGAGAACGTGACCGTCAATGTCACGCTGCTCGGCGGCGGTTTCGGGCGCAAATCGAAGTGCGACTTCGCACTTGAGGCGGCGTTGCTGTCAAAGGCGATCGGTTCGCCGGTGAAGGTGCAATGGACGCGGGAAGACGACCTTCACCACGGCTTCCTCCACACCGTTTCGGCGGAACGGATCGAAGCCGGTCTCGACAAAAACGGCAAGGTGATCGCGTGGCGGCATCGCAGCGTCGCGCCCACCATCGCCTCGACCTTCGCGGCAGGTGCGACGCATGCGGCGCCCTTCGAACTCGGCATGGGGCTTGTCGACATGCCGTTCGAGATCGCCAATATCCAATGCGAGAATCCGGAAGCCGCGGCGCATACCCGCATCGGCTGGTTCCGCTCAGTGTCAAACATCCCGCGCGCGTTTGCGGTGCAATCGATGGTGGGGGAACTGGCGCACGCCACCAAACGCGATCAGAAGGATATGCTGCTGGAACTGATCGGCTCGCCGCGGATCGTCAAGCTCGATTCCGTGAAAGACCTGTGGAACTATGGTGAGCCCTATGACAGCTATCCGATCGATACCGCACGGCTACGCCGCGTGGTGGAGGTCGTCGCGGACAAAGGCGGCTGGGGACGGACCGTGCCCAAAGGACACGGGCTCGGCATTGCGGTGCATCGCAGCTTCGTCAGCTATATCGCGACCATTGTCGAGGTATCGGTTGGCGACAAAGGCAAACTCACCGTCCACCAGGTCGACACCGCCATCGACTGCGGCATGTTCGTCAACCCCGAACGGATCCAATCGCAAATCGAGGGCGCGGCGATCATGGGCCTGAGCCTCGCCAAATATGGCGAGATCACCTTCAAGGACGGCAAGGTGCAGCAGAGCAATTTCGACGACTTCCCGGTGATCCGGCTCGACGAGGCGCCGCTGGTGACCAACGTGCACATCGTACCGGCCGGTCCCGATACGCCGCCCAGCGGCGTCGGGGAACCGGGCGTGCCGCCGTTTGCTCCGGCCTTAATTAACGCCATCTTCGCAGCAACCGGAAAACGCATCCGGGCGTTGCCGATTGGCAAGCAACTTGAAACCTAAGACGGGTTCGACCGTTCTGCTCTTCTAAAGGAGAGCAAGATGGACCCAAAATTGACGGCGCTCGCGGCTTTGATCGCGAGCGTCCTTGTTTCGAACATTCACGAGGTGGCCGCCCAGACCAGCTCGCCACCCAGCACAGCAACGCGGCCGGCGACAACACCGCCGGCGCAAACCTCGGCCCCAAACACCAGCCCGCCGGCCACGGCCACGCAGACGACCGGCGAGAGCAAGCAGGATCCGACTGTCAAGAAAATGAACGAGGACGAAAAGCAGAAAGTCGATACCAAGGGCAAATAGTCCGCGAATAGCTGCGAACCTCCGATTTACATTCACCTTTCTTACGCCGCCCTTTTCCCGGGGTGGCAGCAGAAAAGCCCCGCATTTGCGGGGCTTTCTTTTGTTGATCTGCTGATGCCGGAGCGCGGCTCGCGGAGAGTCAGTCTTGATACGACCGGTTGTAACCGGGCGCGCTGAATCGAGAGAGCTTACGCGGCCGCGCTCGTCCCGCCCTGCGCGTCATCCGCGATTGGAGTCACAGACGGCGCCAGCTCAGTCAAGCCAGAGTTGCATTCCCTGAAGTGCGCGGCGATTTCAGCGTGAGCGAGATGCTCCCACTTCTCGGCGTCGCTGAGATGCTTCCAGCTATGCTCCGGGTCGAACACCGCACGCTGACGGCAGATCAAACCCATGGCGCGGTAGGTTTGCACGTTTTTCATTGCCACCTCCCTGGACTTCACATGCATGAGCTTATTGCCTCTCTTCACGTCAGAGTCATCACGATTATATGTCAGAACTAATTTGGTTGGTCAGTGGGGGCGTCACCAAAGCGGGGAACCTTCGACGTCTCCGTGCACGGCTTGTTTGCTTGCGCAGGTCTGAGGCAAGCTACATAGCTACAAGGCAATTAACAAAACTTGTATGAAAGCAGAAACTGAAGTCAGGTGGGCGCGTCAAGCCTGAGGCCTTGTTGATAAGGGCGTCGTGCGGATGCAAATACCTGCGGTAAGAACCTTCGTCATAAAAAAGCCGAGATCGAAAGACGCGGGCTGTGTTACTCAGGTCACATCGCTTGATCCGAATCAGAACTATCTTGACGTGGTATGGCCGCGAACAAGGTAACGGCGGTACACAGACTTGGCTCCTCCCGCCAAGCACTACTTGGAGCCGTCAGGGTGAGAACTCGGCGGCTCGTTTCTTTTCTGCCGTGCAGCATTGAACTTCCCATCCCGGCCATCGGCACCTGGATGCCGCAGCCTCTCAAGGCGCATCATACCTTTCCTCAAGGGCTTTGTCCGCGGCAAGAGCCGAATGAAACGTCAGGGATGGGGTGGCACCGCGCTCTCCAGTGTCATGAGAACGGCATCTCCGGTCTTTCGCGTGTGCGCGCTCAGGGCTGCGGCAAACGCCGGCGCATCGCGCACGCGGAGCAAAGCCATGAAGGCTTCTTGCTCATCCACTGACTCGGCCCAGCGCCGCGCATCGTAATTTGCCACGGCCCGCGCGCGAAAGATATTCGCATGCAGCGTCGTCCAGATGTTGAGAAGCACAGGATTGTTCGCCAGCCTCGTAATCTCGACGTGATTTTCCTGATTCCACCGAAAATAGTCATCGTCGGTGGCGGGCTTCGCGGCCTGCAGTCCGGCGACGCCATCCAGCGCCACTATGACGTCGAAGATGTTCGCGATTTCGGTGCGATTTATCAGGGTACTGACAGGCGTTCGATGCGACCGGCGTTGGCGCCGATATCTTGAAGGCCTCGCGTAAGGGTGTGCCTCGGCCGCAAGATTGCAAAGCGTCCTCAGCAATTGCATACTTGATCATATGGAGAATCTTGTGATGGCATTTGAGGAAATTTGAGATGGCGGACGCCGATCTGGACGTCGTAATTCGGCACCTTGCGAAGCAACAGAATAAAGGTCTCATGGCCGCAGCCAAAAGCCGGCGTAATCGGTACCTCAGCCTCGCGGCCAAGGCGAAAAACAAGGAGACCAAGGAGCGATATAAGCAGATTGCGAAAAATACCATGTTGCAGGGATTAGCCGCCGCAAAGAGGTTGCAGATTTCCGCCGATAACGCCGCCGACAGTTACGCAAGATCGATGCGCAATGCGGCGGACGCCCTCCCCGCCAAGGCGGCCGCTCCCGCCAAAAAGACCGTCAAGAAGGACAAGAAGACCAGGTCCTGATTGAGGTCGCTTGCGCCAGCAGCGGTCGGTTGACAACGCGCCCGGGCGAGATCAAGACGCCTACTGCCGCCAAGGTGTTGCGCTCGCCGATGAGCGGATGGGCTAGGTCGGGCTGACGGGCCACGGCGTCAACTGCCGCCGCGACGCGATCCGTGCCATGGGTCACTCGCCGTTGAAGTAGAGCTTGCGCGCCGTCGCGCCGAAGATTTTCGCGCGCGCAGTGGCGTCGGGAATGGCCTCGACCAGCCAGTCGATGGTGGCCTGATATGGGAACTGTCCCTCGTGGCCGACAAACGGGCAGTCGCTTGCCCACACCAGCCGATCGGGGCCGGCGACGCGGAGCAGCTCGCGCGCATATTCCTGCGCCTGTGGCCCAAGGCGATAGCCACCGGACATCTTGACCCAGGTGCGGCCAGCATCGATGGAGCGCAGCAGCGCCTTGAAGCCTTCGCTGTTGATGCCGGATTTCGGATCGGGGCGGCCGAGATGGTCGACCACGATCTTGACGCCGCTGGCCTCCAGCGTAGGCAGGATTTTCGGCAGATCTTCGCCCTCGACATGGGGATGAACGTGCCAGTCGAGATCGGCAAGGCGGCGAAACAGCGCGCGATAGTTGAAGGTCGTGATGTCGGGAAGCCTGGGCAGGCCGATGAAGGGAAGCCGCATGCCGACGAAACCGTCGCGGCTCATCGCCTCCAGCGCATGTCTTTCCACCGGGCCATTAAAGATCGCGGTGCCGCGCAGCCGCGCGCGATGGGCGCCGAGCGCAGCCAGGATGTAGTCGTTGTAGTCACCCCACGGGCTTGCAGCCGCGATCACCGCGCGGTTGATGCCGTTGTTGTCGAGGGTCGCGACCAATTCCTCGTGGGTAAAGCTGTATTTCGGCGCGTGGCGCGGATTG
>WNGR01009471.1_pt1 | contig 10216 bp, 14 predicted proteins | sample 5407581 | NCBI WGS metagenome assembly WNGR01 (sample SAMN13153383, study PRJNA577476) | soil metagenome | isolation source: 80 cm soil or saprolite under Garry oak tree replicate 2 | place: USA:California | collected 2016-06-15
CTGGATCGCTGAGAGCGGTCAGGCGAGAGGCAGCTCGATCGTGAATCGGGCTCCCGCCCCAGCTTTACTCTCGACTTGCACAGCGCCTCCGTGTGCGCGGGCAACTTCATAGACCACTGTCAGGCCGAGGCCGCCATCGGAGCGGCTCTGTCCATCTTTGAACCAGGGTTCGAACACGTGCGGCAGGTGCTCGGGCGCGATCCCGTTGCCAGAGTCCGCCACCGAAATCAATGCATGGCCTCCTGACGACTGGCAGCTCAGGTAGATCTCGCCGCTCTCCGGAGTATGGCGAGCGGCGTTGACGACGAGATTGAGGACGGCGCGGGCCAGTTGCTCACGACTGCCTCGTACTACGACGGCTTTGGGGGCGTAGACGACCCAATGTTGGGTCGATGCGCCTCGAGCCCGGCGATGCACCTCGAGCAGAAGCTCACGCACGTCGACAGATTTGGTCGACACCTTGTCCACCTGGATCCGGCTCAAGAAGAGCAGGTCGTTGACGTCTTCAGTCACTCGCTCCAGTTCCTCGAGGGCGACGTCAAGGGTTTGTTGCACCTCGTCCGACGAAGGCTGCTTCTGCCGCTTCAGCACCTGAAGATGACCGCGAATTACGGTGAGTGGAGTCCTCAGTTCATGCGAGGCGAGCGCATAGACTTTCTCCCGCTGGTGGAAACCATGCTCAAGCCTCGTCACCATGTCGTCAAAAACCTCCGCCAGCTGTCCGACCTCATCTCGGGGTCCGCGATTCTCGACGCGGTGGCCGAAGTCCCTCTCGGTGATGCCCGCAGCCGCCAACCTGATCCTCGTTACCGGCGCGAGCGCGCGTCCTACGACACCGTATGTCAGCAACCCTGAAGCCGCAGCTATGCCGAGGCAAATTAAGGTCATCACAGGCGCTAGCGTCGCCAGGATCGCCTGCGCGTCGTGAAGCGGTAGGGCCACTCGTACATCGCCAATTCTCTTGCCGCCTAGCGAGATGGTTGCCGCCGCCATCCGGTAATCACCATGCTTGCCGGTCACGGTCGCAATCGCGCCGGACATCGCCGAGCCGCCAACCATGGCTAGCAGAGAGCTGTCCTTGGTGTTGGTAATCGGCGCTGCGCCAGTCAGCTGGACACGAATGACGGGGGCAAGTCCGGAGGCGGCAGCTGGGTCGCTCGCGATGAATTCGCGAGCCGTGACGTCCACGTCTGTGGCCGTAGCCGCGTATGACACTCGTTGCTGAAATGCGCGAACCTCGAGCGCAACGTTGGCATCGACCGTCCCGTAGAGCTGAGTTCGGAGGATTGCTACGGTTACAAGCTCGACTGCGATGAGTGCGACTAGTACTAACGCGGCGGCAGTCAGAGTCAACCTGACACGTAGGCCCAGTCGAGCCAGGAGTCGATCCGCGCGCTGGACAGCAGCCTTGACAGCTGCCAGCCAACGCTCGAGGTGATAGTCGATGTTCATGACACGCGCAAGCGATATCCTGCGCCCCGAACCGTCTCGATGCGCACATCGGCCGGCCAAGGCACTTTCCGTCTCAGATAACCGACGTAGACGTCGACTACATTGCTGTCGCTGAACGAGTCGTATGGCCATACGCCGCTGCTGATCTGGGATCGAGTAACAACATGATTGGGATGGCGTAGGAAGTACTCGAGCAGAGCAGACTCGCGTACCGTCAACTCCGCCCGACCGTCGGCCGAGCTCGCCGAATGCTCACGCAAGTTGAGTCTGAGCGCGCCTGCGCGCAGCTCGACCGCACTGGCCTGGTCCCGCCGCACCAGGGCGCGTATCCTAGCCAGTAGCTCATCGAAGTCGAACGGCTTGCCGAGGTAGTCATCGGCACCAGCGTTGAGACCTCGAACCCGCGAGCTCACGTCGTCGAGAGCTGTGAGTATCAAGACGGGTAAGCCTGCTTTGAAGCCACGCAGTGCCGTCAGGACATCAAGCCCGCTCCCATCGGGCAGCACGAGGTCGAGCACTACCAGATCGATTGATTCAGACCTCGCGAGGGTCAGAGCCTGAGCGCCGTCTCGGGCACGGACGCACGAATAGCCCTCTGCGTGAAGCCCTTTGCTGACGAAGGTGGCTATGCGCTCTTCATCTTCGACGAGCAGGATCAGCATCCGCCCGACTTAACTACGACCGCGACCTGGCCGCTAGTCGTCCCCTCCATCACTTGAATCGTGCTCGTCGCTGTGTTTCGTCGGGGCCGGCGCCGACTTAACTGTGATGGTCAGGTGGTTGCTGGTGCCGGCGTCAATCACGGTGGGAACGGGACCATTGTGACCAGGCGTGGCGGCGGCAAGCGTGGCACGGCCAATGTTCGCTCCTGCCAACAGAAGCAGAATTGCCGCAATTAATACGATGAATCGAGTTCCGAACCTTCGTACAGCGATGTCACCCATTCCGTTCCTCCAGTGGTTTCCAGGGTGGCAACCAGTGATTACTAAAACGATTATGGCCTCGGGTTCTTGCGTTGGGGCGCTCCAAAGCTACCAATGCGTGCAACGCACCGTGACCAATTGGTACCACTCGGCCAGCCGTTTAAAGATAACCGAGTGGGGCCCGCACATTTCCCAAACCCCCCGGTCGTCTGTTGTCCACCGGGACTGAACCGGGGAGCCTCACGGTCCTGACCTGTGCGTCCTCAGGCGCGCCGACCTGTGATTTTCGAACCGGTTGCCTCACGCTCATGCCCGTTGCGTCCGCAGTCTGAAGCCTCCGCGCAGCAATCGATTGCTGCCAAGCGAGTTCAGATCCGCCGTCGACAGTCATCACCGCACCCCTACGTTCCGATAGTTCCCCAGGAAATTGTGACCCGGCTGTGATCCGCCGACTCCAGACAACCTCGGAAATCACCGATTGTGAATCAAAAATGGTCGGGGGCGAGGGATTTGAACCCTCGTCCCCACGGTCCTGAACCGTCTGGGCGGCATGTCCTCGACTGAAGTCTTCGGCGGGTGGGGAGAGTGAGTGCCCTCGCCGCCGGCGGTCACGTGCTCACGTCGATAGTCCTCGGCGGCGTGATCGCTCTGGTCGGCCTCCAGTTCCAAAAGCAGATCGAGACGCAACAGGGCCACATCGTCGGCGGCGTACTGATCATTACCGGCGTTGGTTTTCTCGTCTGGGGCTTAACAGGCCACGGCCATCCGCACGACCACGGTTCCGGCGCCGAGCACGAGCCACACGAGGGGCACGAGGAGCACGACAGCCAACATCGCGACGAGCACGACGACGACCGTGCAGGCGAGGGCGGTCACGACGGGCACGGCTCAACTACTCATGAGGAGCAGGAACACGACCATATGCACACGGGGGGCGTGGTTGCGACCGCCGTCCACGCCCACGAACACACCCATTCGGGCAAAAAGCATTCGCACCGGCATCATCACGAGGCGTTTGTGCAGGCACGAGCTGAGCTGATCGTCACTCATGCAAGCCGGGGCACGCTCGTCGGCCACCTGGCAGCTGTCGCCGTACCTTTCGGCGTTGCTGCATCGCCAGACCTATCCTTTCTGCCTCTCGGGCTTGCTGCCAGCGCCTACGGAGCGAGCGCAGTCGCAGCGGTACTCGGGGTATTCGCAATCCTGACCATGGCCACGTTCGTCGGGCTGACCGTCATCGCCACCGCCGCGGGCTATCAAATGCAAGGCGAATGGCTGGAGAAACATGTGGCGTTCCGCCGATGGCCGGTTGTTACGTCCGTCCGTTGCTCGGACGGAGTGAGATCCAGGGCTCTAAAAGCCGACGTAGGCAACTATGCCGATGCCGATAAGGGTTCGCGGCACTCGAGGTGATGGCCACCGAGCGGCTTCCGGTGAAGCTCGCCTGCCGATGCTCGACGGATCATGAGCTCGGCGCGCTCCGCCGTGGTCAGGCCGCTCTCGCTCGACGTACCTCCATTCCGCAGTCGCCCGCAGCCGGACCAGCAATTCCTCGAATGCATCGGATGACGCCGGCGGGTACTCGAACCAGATCAAGAAGTCAAATTCTTGACCCAGGTCGCGGCTGTGATGGAGCCGCCGAGCGATGGCCGTCGCGAATTCAAGGCCGATTGCTACGTGGTGTGAGTGTTCTTCGAAGATGGCGCGACGCTGGTCTTGGGCGAGCGCCCACCAATCAGCCGACTTCTTATTGGGATCAGTGCCGCGCGGGTGGCTTCCGGCCGTCCTAGGGGCGCCTGAACTGCCAGCAAAGCCGCACGCTCCTGCTGGGTTGTGTAGCGTTCGTTGCTCGTGACGCCGCGCAAGACCCAACTTGCATTGGGAGGTATTGGTGCGCTTGAGCCCTCGATCACCGCAAGGCTGGGAACTTCTCAGAGGCGCGAACCCCGTACTCCTTCGATGCGGTCCACCCGCCAGCCTCCCGCAGCACCACCAGCGAAGCTGACCACAAGCGGCGATGTCAGGATGTACATCTTCACCTCAGCCACGTTCGGCAGGAACGTTGACCCGGTGTCGTCCCGCTCGACGCTCTAGAGGGAACTGCGTGTGGAGGCCAGCGGCATCTCATCTGCGATATTGGTGATAACCCGCGCGATGGTCGCGGCCTTCCGGCCAGTGACCCTGTTGTAGTCGTTTGAGACAAGATCGAATTCGCCGGCTCGCAACGCTTCGTACGAAGTCTGCCCGGCTTCAAGCGCCCAATCAGGCCGTCCCTGGGCTTCCCACCGTTGGATCCACTCACCGTCTGAACTCGGCTCGTAGCGGTAGGCGTCGCCGGTCACGTCGCTGGCGATCTGCGCCAGCTCCCGCATCGATACAGATTCGGGCGTCGTTATGTTGTAGATCCTGCCCTCGTGTCCGGATTCGGTTAGCGCGACCACAATCACATCGGCGAGCTCAGGTCGGTACGAAAAGCTCATCCGAGCATCGTCGCCCGGTTCACGCGCGACCCCATCGGGATCAAACCACCCAGGTATGTCGTCCGCATACATGCTGTTTCGAATCGATGTCCACGGCACGCCGGACGCACTCAACATTTTCTCGGTGGCGCCGTGCTCCTGTGCATGGGAGAAGATCGCGGTCGGGCCCGCATTGATGAAGGACAGGTATACGAGTTGGGCCACATCAGCCTTGGCCGCCGCCTCGATAAACGACCGGTGCAGGTCGAGGCGCGTTTCGCCGCCAATCCATAGCGAGACCATGAACACGCGATCACCATTCCGAAGGCCTTTGGCGAGCGCTTCAGGGTTGCTGTAATCCGCCACCTCCACTTCCACGCCCTGGAGCCGGGGAGCGCGATGTGGATCGCGCACCAACAGCCGCATCAGGTGGCCCTCCTGCGCGAGCCTTTGGGCCACAAGCCCACCGACTCGACCGGTGGAACCGGTGACGACGATCATGAGGTCGAGAATAGGCGCTTTCGATGTGGCTGACGGACTGTGTCCTGCATGTCGCGTGAGGCTGGAATATCCGTGCATAGGATCGCCGCCAGGAGTACCGGTCAGCAATTTCACCTAGGACCTCATTCGGCAGCGCCGTTGCGGATAGCTTCGCTTAGGTGCATTGCAAGCTGTACGTTGTCGCCCTCGTCTTGGAGGCTTGCTTCGAGAGTACTCGTGCACGTCAGCGCTCAAGCGCCGTCCGCCTGATTTGAGCTCAGATGAATTTGTATGCCGCACAGGCAAACGCTGATATCTGGCGGCTTAACACAAACTGCGTTGGATGGCCTTTGAAGCCGTAGGTTGACCGGCCGCCTTGGCGGTGCTAAGACTAGCTTCAGTCGTCGAGCGGAGAACGCTTACAGATAGTTCTGGCGGAGGGGCGCCGATGAGACTCAGCGAAGATCAGTTTCGAGCAATCTGGCAGTCGGCAGCGCACAACCGGGCAATCGGACATGAGCACTTCTGGGAGAGAGCGTTATCGCGGCGCCAGTTTCTGGGCACGGCCGCCGCCGCCAGTGGTGTGGCGGTCACGGCTAGCCTGTGGGTGCCAGGTCTGGCGGAAGCAGCCGCTCCTGGTGCGGGCACGCCCAGGCCTATCCCAGGCACGGTCGTGCCCGGGGCACCATTCCATATCAAGCTGCCGGGCGCCGGCGCCGAGCCCTCGGCCATCACCGACTTCAATGGTTTTGTCGCGGTTGCTGATATCGAAGGCACCGGGACCGGGACCGGAAGCGGCCTTACCTTTGGCGCCGACATGCGTTTCATGACGGGAACCTTCAAGGGCACTGACGACCGTATTCACAGGGGAACGTTCGGTTTCGTCTGACTCGACGTCTTCAATGGTCCCGTGGGGACCGATCAGATCCACGACTTCAACCCGGGCATCGATCCCTTCCCGGCAGGACTTTTCTGGACGGTCGCCATACCAGAAGACTCGGTGGCGCTCAATCTCGGCCGCGGCACCGCCTCATACCGGCTGTCCAACTTCGCGATGGAGGACTACGGCAACATTGGCAACGCACTCAGCGACGGCAGCTCCGTCCCGGGGGTAGTCAGCTTCGATGTCGAGTGGTCGGGCGTGGTCGAACGAGCAACCTCGAGCGATACCAGCAGCCAGTTCTCACTCAGCTTGGTAAGGACGGGAGCCTCGATCGCTTGGTCGGGAAGCTCGAGCCTTGGCAGCTTCGTGTCCGATGCCGTGACCAAAGTGAACTTTGCCCAGATTGCACACGAGACGAACGGAATTTTCTTCGGTGGCTAGGCGCGCCGAGACATGATCAACACCTGTTTTGTGGAGGAAGTCCAATGCGACGTGTGATCTTCCTGGGAACCATGCTCACCCTGGTCCTGACTCTCGCTCTAGTCCAAACCGTCCAGGCTGACCGGCTGCCGGGCTCGGATCAAGGCGGCCGACCTCTTGCGGCCGTTCTGTTAGGTCCGAATGAGGTTCCCCCGGCGCCTTCCAGCTCTCAAGGGATGGCCACCATCACCATTAACTTGGGGCAGAGCGAGCTCTGCTACGTGATCGACTTCACGACCAGCGAAACGGTTATCGCGGCGCACATACACCACGCCCCTGCCGGCGTCGCAGCCCCTCCCATAATCCCACTGAACACGCCCGTGGCCGGATCTTCTTCTGGCTGTACGAAGGTTGAGCAAGGCCTCTTGAAGGACATCCTCCAGAATCCCGAGCAGTACTACGTGAACGTGCACACGACCGCGCATCCAGCCGGTGCGGGGAGGGGACAGCTGACGAAGTAGCCCAATTCAGGCGGGCACTGATGCCAAGCCATGAGGGGCTTGTATGCAGAACCTTATAGCGGTGAGGAGGTATCACGAGGTGCCGCACTGGTCGTGAGGGTCACTCGCTCGTCGCTTAGCTGCTGAACAGGAACAAAGACGCGAGTCCAAGGTGTGCTTGAGATCGCGATCAGAGTGGTGTTCTCGTAGGGCTTAATGGCGAGCTCGCAGTGGCCGGAGGCGTCTGTTGTGCCGATAACGGATCCAAGTCCATCGCTCAGGGTGATCTTCACGTCCCTTGCAGGCCGGCCGCTTGCGTCGTCGGCAAGGAGGCTCACGGCAGTCGACTGCCCGGGCAGAGGCGCGGTGACTCGCGAGGCGGTGAGCGTGGCGACGCCATTCGGTGCGGCGAGGATTCATGCGGGGCCCGCATAGAAAGGTTCTCGTTGGCGGTCTCAGCCTCGACCGGCCCGGTTAATGCCGTGTCCGGTACCACCACTTCGATCAGCGTGTTGGCCCAGGACTCAATGCGGGCCGAGACGACTAGGCCTTGTCCTCCTGTGTAGAACAGGATCTTGCCGGGCTTAGTGCCAAACCCGTCGCCCACGATGCAGGCGGTCTGGCCGTGGGCCACCACCTGCGTGGAGAACGAGGCCGGAATGAAGATGTTGCTCGTCGCCGGTGGTTTGGCGGAAAGGGAACACGAGGAGCTTGCGCTGCCTGCGGCTTGCTGACGAGCCCCGCATCCGATGACGATGGCTCCCAGGGCAATTGTTGCAACGACGATTGCAACGCAGCTTAGGTGCTACACCGAGATAGCTGCCATGGGCCCCTCGCGCACGATAGTCGAAGGGGCGGCTATTTCAGCCGTGGCCAAGGAGACATCTCGACCTCCATCTCAGAAGCGCCAGGTGAGCTTGCTGACGTCTGAGCACCACTGCAGACGCCGGGAGCCGGGTCGTAGACGATCCCCTAAGATCGATGGTAGATTTAGGCAGTTTTGATGAGAAAGGATCGGCTTAAGTCAACCGACCAGGCGCGCTGGCTGACGCTGACTCAAGCGAGCCGAGCGCTCGGAGTTACGCCTAACACCTTACGCAGGTGGGCCGACCGGGGGCAGATCCCATCGTTCGTCACCCCGGGCGGGCACCGTCGTTTTCCACTAGCCGCGATCATCTCGTTCGTCCCCTCGCATCGCACCCAGCGGCCGCCGCTGGCGGCGATCGGGGCGTCTTCCGACCACATGGCCCGCGCTTACCGGCGCGCGCGTCCGACCTCCCATTCGCACGAGCCGGCTGGATGGCTGGCCGATCTTTCAGACAGCGAACGGGTTCGATTCCGTATGCGGGGAATGGAGCTCGTCGGCAACCTCCTCGCTTACCTCGATGCCGATCGCGAGCATGGGGCGGCGCTGTTCGGGGCCGCGGAAGGACATGCGCGTGAGTACGGCGCCGATGCTGCGAAGGCAGGCGCGTCGCTGAGCGACACGGTCGAGGGATTCCTTCGCTTTCGTAGGCCGTTCGTTGATGAGCTGGCGCTGCTTGCCCGTCGCCGCCATCTCGATACGAGAGAAGCGACAGAGCTTCTGGGTGATGCGGAAACGGCGCTCGACCGTCTGCTGATCGCGCTGATGCTAGGCCACAAATCGAGCTCGACGAATGACTGAGCTCTGGGCCCTGACCGCCTCCGCCAGTGAAGTCGACTCCGCTGATCGGAACCACGTCGCACGCGAGATGGGGCAGTGGCTCGACGCGGGTCGCGACGCACTGGTGCTCACGACGTGCCATCGCGCCGAGCTCTATGGTCTCGGCGTAGCGCCGCATTTCGGCGGTCCACACGTCCTAAAGGGCGAGGCCGCGGCCACGCACCTGATGCGGGTCGCCGCCGGGCTCGAAAGCGCGATCGTGGGTGAAGACGAGGTGCTCCACCAGGTGCGCGATGCGCTGCACCGCGCGCAGCGCCGGCGCCACCTCGACTTCCGGCTCCGGCGCCTTTTCGAAACCGCCATCGCAACCGGCCGCCGCGCGAGGTCCCGACGAACCGAGTCGAGCGGCAACCTGGCGCAGGGGGCGGCGGCATGGCTGTCGAGCAAGACCGAACTGGCCGGTCGCGTGGTCGTTGTCGCAGGTGCCGGTCGCATGGGTGCCGCCCTGGCCCACTCACTAGCCGACGCCGGCGCTTCGATCACGATCGCGAGTCGAGATCAAGGCCGCGCATCGAGGCTAGCCGCCGTGTACTCGGGTCCGGGCGTGAGTCTCGAAAGGGGAGCCGCGATGACCGGCACAGCCGTGGCAGTAGCGGTCGCCCTCGGCGGTCCATGGGTGGAGCTCTCGACCCTCGCGGACCATGATCTGCCGCCGATCGCCGACATTTCAGCGCCGCAGGCTGTGCCGGATGCGGTGCGCAGCCGGCTCAATGGAGGCTTCCTCGGGATCGACGACCTCTACCACCACAGAGGGGCTCTCCCTGGCGCATATATAAAGGACGCGGAGGCGCTGGTCGAACGCAACACGGTCGAATATCTCACCTGGCTGGGCCGGGTCCGGTGAAGATCCGCCTCGGAACGCGGGGTTCGATGCTGGCGCTGGCGCAAAGCGAGTTGGTCGCGCAGCGGCTCCGCGCGGTCGGCCACGATGTCGAGCTGGTGCGCATCGTCACGGAAGGCGATGTGCGTCCGGTCGACACGTCACCGGGCGAGGGGATATTTGTCACGGCACTCGCGTCCGCCGTGAAACGGCGCGAGATCGACATCGCGGTCCACAGCGCAAAGGACGTTCCGCTCGAGGAAGATCCCGAGCTCTTGACCGCCGCCTACCCGGAAAGGGCCGATGCGCGCGATGCGTTGGTGACACGGTCAGGCGATCGGTCGATTGACAGCCTTCGTCCGGACGCATCGGTCGGAACGGACAGCCCGCGCCGCGCCGGCTTTCTGCGCGCGGCCCGCCGTGACCTTCGCATAATGCCGCTGCACGGCAACGTCGACACGCGGCTTCGGCGTCTCGACGCGGGAGAGGTCGACGCGCTGGTGATCGCCGCCGCCGGCCTCGACCGCCTGGGTCGCGGAAAGCGGATCGATCAGCGAATCGATGTGCACGTCGT
>WNGR01009472.1_pt1 | contig 10215 bp, 12 predicted proteins | sample 5407581 | NCBI WGS metagenome assembly WNGR01 (sample SAMN13153383, study PRJNA577476) | soil metagenome | isolation source: 80 cm soil or saprolite under Garry oak tree replicate 2 | place: USA:California | collected 2016-06-15
TCGTGCGAAGCTCAAGTGGAATTCAAGCGCGCTCTTCGTTAGAAAGTCCCTGGCGCTCGTAGCTCAGCTGGATAGAGCACCAGACTTCGAATCTGGGGGTCGGGGGTTCGAATCCCTCCGAGCGCGCCAGCACTTAGGGCAAATTCCCAAATCTGCGCGGGTAACGCCTAGGGTAACACCCAACCAAAATTTTGAGAGAGTGAAGCTTGCGCTTACTCGTGGCTAGGGCTTCTGGGGCTCGATCGCGTCGAACGACAGCCAAATGACCCGGGTGATGGCGATCCGGCCGCACGCCCTTAGCTGCTTGACTGAAGTCTTTCGCGGACGCGGATGATGCGAGCCGGATTTCGTACTCGCCTCCGAGCTCGAACTGATCGCTCGGAAGGGGTAAGGAAAGTCATCATGCTGGAGCACCTCAATCCCACTCCACAAAAACCGAGCCGGGTGGTCGTGCTCGGCGCCTACGGCTTCGTCGGCGGCACCTGTGCGCGTCTACTGGTGGCGCGCGGCGTTCCGGTGCTTCCGCTCGACAAGGACGACATCGACCTGATGGCGTCTGGGGCGGCCGAGCAATTGCAGACGCGGCTCGCGCCCGACGACGCGATCCTCGTCGTCTCCGCGCGCGCGCCGTGCAAGGACACCGGCATGATGGTCGACAACATCCGTATCATGCATGCGGTCTGCACGGCGCTTGAGCGCTCGAGCGTCAACCACGTCGTCTATTTCAGCTCGGACGCGGTCTACAGCGACGCGCCTGTCCCGCTGACCGAAGAATCGCGGACCGAGCCCGGCTCCATTCACGGCACCATGCACCTCGCGCGCGAGCTGATGCTCAAGGCCACCGTCAAGGCGCCACTCGCGGTGGTGCGTTCGACCTTGATCTACGGCGAGGGGGATCCGCACAACGGCTACGGGCCCAACCGCTTCCGCCGGCTGGCGGCGGCAGGGCAGGAGATCGTGCTGTTCGGCGAAGGCGAGGAGCGGCGCGATCACGTGCTGGTCGATGACGTGGCCGAAATCGTCTGCCGCGTGATCGAGCATCGCAGTCGGGGGACGCTCAACATCGCAACCGGCGAGGTCTACAGCTTTCGGGACATCGCCGAGCGCGTCGCCGCCATGGCCAAGCCCGTGGTGGCGGTGCGCGGGACGCCGCGGCAGGGAGAGATGCCGCACGGCGGCTACCGACCGTTCGACATCGCGGCCTGCCGCCGCGCTTTTCCGGATTTCCGCTATACGTCGCTCGCCGACGGCTTGAACCAGGTGGGCGACGGCGGGCAGCGAAATGCATGACACCATTCCATCATCGCCCGCCTCCGCAGCGAATCGCGTCAGAGCAACGGAATCACTCTCCCCGGAAACCATCAACGACTTTTGCAACAAATCGGCACAAAGCGGACCTGCCGAGATGGTCTGCTAATTGTCCGCTTTCGGGGCGAAGCGGACGTGCGTGGTGCGTGGCTTCGCCGGCCCCGGTCGCTTATGGCCCGAACCGGACATGGGCCGAATCGAAATCCCGCAGCGCAGCGGTCTCCTGCCACGGTTCATCCCATTAGCGGACATGAGCCTGGTCGAAGTCCCGCAGTGCGGCGGTGAAAAGCGCTTTTTTGTGATGGTCATCACATGGCGAGCGCAGTGTCCGCATTAGTTTCGGACTCATCGGACGATCAAGTCCGGTAGTCGGCCGCTGGGCGGCGAACGTCTACTCAGCGGATCTTGAACTGACCCCGCCAACGGGTGGCCCCGCTTGGCGGGGTCCTTCGTACGCAAACGCCGCGACCGCGGGCCGGAACTCGCCCGCGGCGCGGATGTTGCTGGCATCTGAAGCGAACGTCAGCCGTCGCTCGGCATCCTCCGCCGGTCGCTAACATTGGTGGCGCGGCAATTGGTTTCATACCAGCCGCGTCCAACCGAGGTTGCGAGGGCGAATATCAAGAGTTAGCGAACTGACCACAGATAAACCGCAGTCAAGACAGCCCCGACCAATGAGACGGCTATGAGGCCAATATAAAGCTCCGGCTGATACCAATATGCTCTTGGTTCCAGCTGTAGATCCAATCCAACACGCTCATCTTCGCTGAAGTAGGTCCTGTAAATCCAACCCAGGCGATTCCTGAACTTCTCGATAGAGCGTTGAAACACGTGCAACATACACCAGTGGATAACGAACGTAGCGATTGTAAGTACGCCAAGCCAATTTCGTGCAAGGTCAGTTCGACTGAAGTAGTGCGCTGAGATTACGAAGATAGCCGCATATACAAGTAGGGCGTAGTTGGTCGCCAGCCACTGCTGCCTCTTCAGAAAGATTATGTTGTCCACGGCGCCCTTATAGGCTGTCTCTATATGCTCGGGCATTTGCTGAGCGGCGTTTGCCATCGATCCCTCCCTCAAGCGTCGCTCCGCCAAACATATATCATTTTCTACCGTTGTGACACTGTTTGTCTGCGGGTGTCCGACGAGACGGCGCGGCGCGGGCGGTTGCCGTTAGGATCGCCTCGGTCGCGCCGTTGGTAGACGCGGCGAGCAAGTTTGAGCGCTTGGCGGCGTTCGGCATTGGGCTTCTGCATTCGGGCGCGGCACGAAACGTATCAGCCCGCCGCCTTCCACAGCAGGTTTTCCAGGAAATCGCTGACCGCATCGTTGCGCAGAGCGGGGCGGCGGTAGAGCGCAAGTTCGACGCGCGGCGGAGCGGGAAGGCGGCAGGCGGGCGGATCGAGCACCACGATGCCGGCCTCGACGTTGCCGGGTAGGAGCGTGGCGATGCCGACGCCGGCGCGCACTGCTGCCTGAATCGCGATCAAGCTGCCGCTCTCGAACGCGGCGCGCCAGCGGCGCCCGCAGCGATCGAGCGCCTGCACGGTCCGCACCCGCCATTCGCACGGATGGCGGAACAGCACCAGCGGCAGCGGTTCCCGCGCCGACGGATCGAACGACGTCGCCGCGACCCAAACCAGCGAGCAAGTTCGTCGCTTGCGCGGCGCGCGCCCGACCAGCAGCGAATCGGACAGCACGAGATCGAGCTTGCCCGTCCGGTACGCGTCCCGCATCGCATCGCCGTCGGCGACCGTCACGTCGAGCTCGAGCTCGGGGTGCACGTGGGCAAAATCCGCGAGCGCCATCTGCAGACCGCTCGCCGCAATATCCTCGAGCAATCCAATGCGCCGCCGTCCGCCGCCCCTGCCGGCGCGGCTGCGCACATGCGCCTGGGCCTCGTCGTTGAGCGCAAGGATCCGCTCTGCGAGGGGCAGAAAGGCCTCGCCTTCCGGCGTCATCACGACGCCGCTCGCGATGCGGCGCAGGAGGGAGCAATCGAGGATGTCTTCCAATCGGCGAAGCTGCTGGCTGATCGCTGGCTGGGTCCGCCCCAGGACCTCGGCGGCGCGGCCCATGCTGCCCGTGCGTACTGCGGTGACGAAGCAGCGCAAGGCGGCGGTGTCGACATCCCTGCTCATAAGGCAATCTTATGGGATGCTTGCAAAAATTACCAGTTCTTTGGCCCTGCCGGATCGCATAGCCTTGCTCCGATCTCGGCATCCGACGTCAAAGGCTGCGACTTGCTCGACGACCCGCAAGCGCTGGCGCTATGCGCCTCCTTTCTGTTCGGTCTCGCGCTAGTGCTGACTCAGTTCGGCCTACGCCACGTGCCGCCGAGCCGCGGGGCATCGGTCAGCATCCCGACCTCGGCGGTGCTCCTTTCGATACTTGCGCCGCTTATGCTCGACTGGGATGGATGGGACCCGCGCGGCGGCTTGATCTTTGCGCTGGTCGGCCTGTTGTTTCCCGCGACCGTCACGTTGCTAACGTTCGAGGCGAATCGGCGCATGGGGCCGAGCATTTCCGGGGCCCTTAGCAGTTTGACGCCGTTGTTCGCGGTCGTGGTTGCCGCGTTCCTGTTCAATGAAGTGCCACGCCCGCTACAAGCGCTCGGCATCGCCATGGTTGTGATCGGCGTGATCACGTTGTCGATCAAGCGCGACTGGCTCGGCACGCGCTGGCACTTTGGCGCGATCCTGCTGCCGATCGGGATTGCGGGAATTCGCGGGCTGACCCATCCGATCACCAAGCTCGGCCTCGCGCTGTGGCCCAGCCCCTTCGCGGCGGTGCTGATCGGTTATCTGATGTCGAGCCTCGTTGTGACAGGCGTGGCCGTGGCCGGCAAGACCACGCTGCCAAGCGGGAATCGCCGCGCCGGCGGGCTGTGGTTTGGCTGCGTCGGGGTCTGCAATAGTCTCGGCGTCCTCGCGTTATACTCGGCGCTGGCGCGCGGGCCGGTGCTTCTGGTGTCGCCGCTCGTTGCGACGTATCCGCTGGTAACCCTGGCGTTTGCGGCAATCTTGCTTCGCTCGGCGCGCGTCACGATTGCGCACGTCATCGGCGTGACGACCACGGTCGCGGGCGTGATGCTGCTGGTCGGGACGTGAAGCGACGCCCGAACGACGCTGACGAGGAACGTCTTGAGCCCGTACGAACAGTGCGCCTACGTGGCGCGCTGCTAAATGCTAAGCTCCCGTCTCATTGATGCGATCTCACGGCCACGTGGATACTTGTGGTCACGATATCAGCGGAGCGTCGATGAGCAGTCCCGCAGAAATTTCGATTTGTACCCGCCAGGACTACGACCAGATTCTCGATGACCTGCGTGAATTCTGGGGTGCGCGGGATACCCGCCACCTGCACCATCCGTTCCTCATTTACGAGTTTGGAAACTCGGCTTTCGTCATTCGCAACGGAGGGGAGGTCGTTGCGTATTTGTTTGGCTTTCTCTCGCAGACCGAGCCGGTCGGATATGTGCATGCGGTCGCCGTCCGCACGTCCGCCCGTCGGCAACGCCTCGCGCAGGAGCTTTTCGGCCACTTCGCCGAGTTCGCTCGGCGGCATGGTTGCAAGCACGTCAAGGCGATCACCACGCCGTCAAATCTGGAGTCCATCGCATTTCACAAAAGCCTTGGCATGCAGCTCCTCGGCGAACCCAATAGCGGTGGAATTCCGGTGCTGCCCGACTATGCCGGCCGCGGCGCGCCGCGCGTGGTCTTTTGGAAGGCGATCTAGACGGACCGTCACGGGCATCGGGGGGGGTCGGCTGCATCTCGTTGTGGGCCTGCGGCCGTGCGTAAGCCTGCTTACCTCCAGAGCAGACTGGCTTGGAAGCGGGGTAGGCCGGACGCTCCGGCCACGGCGCGGGCCCCACGGCCCCGGCGGACCCGGTTGGCCCCCTCGCATTTGAACCAATCGACCCCCCAAAGCGACAAATAGGTCGACAGCCACCGCCGGCGACCGAGCCGGCACTGTGGGGGTGGTCGATCGGTAACCGGGGAGGGGGGGCACTCATGCACATACAAGCTGGGCTCTGACTACGAGCTCGCCGACGGCGGTTCGGGCCGTCGCAGTGCTGATTCCACGATCTTTGCAGCGTCCGGCTCACCGGTGTCGCGCCCGTGCGCGGCAGCGAGCCTTCCACGACAAGTTCGCACCTTTGGAGAACATCTCATGCATGGCCTTCGTTATGATCGTATCCTGGCAGGCACGGCCCTGGCCCTGATCCTTGCCGTCCCGATGGTCGGCCTGGCGCAGGGTCCCAATAAAATGGCACCCGCGCCCACGACCGCTTCGCCTCCGGCAGCTTTACCTGTCGAGCAGACCGCAACCCCGGCGCCCGCGGCCGCGGCAGCCTCACCTGCCGAGCAGGTTTCAACCCCAACGCTTGCCGCCGATCCGGTGGCCATGACGGAGCAGGCCGTCCCGGCCGATCCTCTGGCGTCGCTCGATCCCGCCGACCGCGCGATCGCGGAAAAGATCCGCGACCTCCTGGCCGCGACCTCGGACAAAATTTTTGCCAGCAAGAAAGAGCGCGCGGCAGCCGAGGCGTTCTACCAGAACCGCAACTTCCTGCCGGTCTGGCTCGACAAGGGCGTCGTGAACGCGCGCGCCACGTCCGCCATCGCTCGCTTGAAGCACGCCGATGCCGATGGGCTCGAGGTCAGCGACTATAAGACGCCGAGTTTTGCCGGTCTTGGACCCGACGCACTGGCCGAAGCCGAGCTCAAGCTCACGCAGACGGTGCTCACCTATGCCCGCCACGTGCAGGCCGGGCGCTTCGCTTACACCCGCGTCAGCCGCAACATCGAGCTTCCGCAAGCAGTGCCCGAGCCCGCAGACATCCTCGGCACGATCGCCGCCGCGTCGGACGCGGGCAAAGCGCTCGACGCGTTCAGCCCCCGGCACGAGGAGTACCAGAAACTCAAGGCGATGCTGGCGGAGCTGCGCGCCAGCGCGGGTGGCAAAAAAAGCGAAGCTCCCCGACAGATCGAGACCATCATCGCCAACATGGAACGCTGGCGCTGGTATCCGCGCGATCTCGGCAAAACCCACGTGGTCGTCAACCAGCCGGACTTCACGCTCAGGGTGATGCATGAGGGTGCCCAGGTCTGGACCACCCGAATTGTCATCGGCAAGCCCAGCATGCCGACGCCGCTGCTGACCGAAACGATGAAATTCATCACGGTCAATCCGACGTGGCATGTGCCGCCGTCAATCGTGCATAATGAATATCTGCCGGCGCTGGCACAGGATCCGACCGTGCTCGATCGCATGGGGCTGCGCGTGAGCTACAGCGGCGGTGGCGTCTCGATCAGCCAGCCGCCGGGTCCCAACAATGCATTGGGACGGATTCGGTTCAACTTTCCAAACCGGTTCCTGGTCTATCAGCACGACACGCCGGACAAGTATTATTTCGCCCATGAGGTCCGCGCCTACAGCCACGGCTGCATGCGCGTGCAGGATCCGGCGAAATACGCCGAGGTTCTCCTCAACATCGCCCGTCCGCACGAGCATTGGACGGCGGAGAGGATCAAGCGGATGTTCGGCAACGGCGAGCAGGACATCCAGCTGCAGCCGACGCCGATCTGGGTCCACCTCACCTATCAAACCGCCTTCGTCGACAACGCCGGCAAGCTGCAGACCCGGCGCGACATTTACAATCTCGACAGCCGTACCTTTGCGGCGATCAAGAGCGCGCGCGGCGTGATCGAGCCCGCGCCCGAGCGCAGGCGGGAGGAAATGGTGGCCTCCGGATCGACCCAGCGCAGGTCCGCTCCGGTCGTGCGTAACGGCGCCATCTCCCAATCGATGGTCTACCCCACGCCGGGTTACGCCAGACCGCTCTTCCCGCCGGCCTTCTTCCGCTGATCTTTTTGCGGCGGCGCTAGTCTCGGGGTCCCCTCGCAATAGAGCGAGGGGGCCCCGATCGTTGTTGTGACCGAAAAGCTACACCACGGGGCTTTTCGACTATGGCGGCAGACGCTCCACAATTGCCGCGAATTTTTCCCGCACAAGCATCCGCGGGCACGGGAGACGGCATAACGGATCATCGAACGGGTGGTGCGATGCGCGAAATCTTGGAGAGCGAAATCCCCGACACGGCGCCTTACAAGGAATGGCTCGGTATCGTGGGCTCCATGCTGGTGGCGGTCCTGATCTGCGCAGTCCTGTACGCAGGCGGCGTCCTGACCTGAAGCTGCCCCCTCGCTCGATAGATCGGGCGGCGACGCGTTGTGAAGATCAGACTTTGAATCTGGAGGCCGGGGGCTCGAATCCCTCCGAGCGCGCCACCACGCACCCGGCACGCTTTCGCCGTGCGCGCTTGAAGTGTTGCTTCATCGGCTCGAAATAGCTGCGCTGCCATCCGCCGTCGCGGTAGCTGGTGTGACCGTCGGGCACATTGCTGTGCCGCACCGTGACCGTGGTGCCGCCCGTCGCCGGCTGTAGCACCACTTCGATCTGCGAATCCGCATCGGCGTCGGTGAATTTGGTGGTTCGCCACGATTGGACGATACGCCGGCCCGGCTCGAGCATCAGGTTCCGTCCCGTGATGTAGCCGTTCCATACCGTGAACGCGGCGCCTTCCTGCGCAGAGATTTGCGCCTTTTGCCCGCCGGTGATCTTTTCGTGGCCGTTGCTGCTGAGCCAGGCGTCGTAGATGTCTTGCGCCCTTGCCGGAATAAAGTCGGATACCGAGAACTCGAATGGCATTGCGCCGCCCCCTTTTGCCGATCGTCCTGACCGCGAGCATCGCCGCGGATGCCGGCCGCTCCATCGACCGTCACTGGTGTCCCGATTCCGAAGTTCGCATCATTGTGCCGCAGCCTCGTTTGCGAACTTCGGAATCGAAGGACGCCAGCAACTCATTTGATCTCGTGTGGCTTTGGTTCAGAAGTCCGCATTTCGGACGCGCTGCAAGAATGATGCCGACTTCTGAAAACCGCCACACTAATACTTGTATTTCGGCTGCCAGTCCGCGGCGCCTTCGGGAAGGAGATCGAAGAAGTGCCAGATCGAGCAGAAATCGTCACCCGGCCCGAACGACGTGTCCGCGACCCGGACGATTTTTTCGCCCTGTTTCTTGAACACGGACACGCCCGGCAGCCAGCCGTCGTCGCTCCGATAGCCCATGTCGGCGGCGAAGGTGGAGTCGCGATGCGACACCATGCGGAAGCGCCAGCCGCGCGATGCCTTGAATTTCTCCTGCGCCTGCGGATCGTCGGGCGACGCGACGGCGAAGGCGGCGCGATTCTCGATGTGCGGCAGCAAGCCGTTGAAACCGTCGGCCCATAAGGTGCAGTAGGGACAACTCGCGCCCATATTGTGAATGACGAACAGGCTCGCTTTGTCGCCGAACAGCTGCGACAGGCGAACCGGTCCGTCACGGGTGGCGAAGGTGTAATCCCCCACCTCTTCCGGCTCGACCGAGTGCTGCACGTCCCGGATCTTGCCGCGAAGGTCGGAAATCTGCCGCCGATATTGCGCCAGTCGCTCGGATGTGTCCTGATATCGCATCGCAAACCTCCTTCCTACGATGTTGGCCGCAATCAAACCTTGCGGCCGGTCTTGGTTCTGCGCCTCGCCGCGCGCCGCTTGCGTCGCCGCGGTTCTGAACCCTCCTCAAGCATGGCGGCGAGCATCTCGAATTGCTCCTGCCAGTACTTGCTGTAGCGGTTGATCCAAACCGCCACCGCGAAAATCGGGCCCGCGAGGAGGCTGCATCGGCTGATGCGACCGGTGCGTTGCTGCTGCACCAGCCCGGCCCGCACCAGCACCTGGATGTGGCGGGACACCGCCTGCAGGGAGATGTCGAAAGGGGCGGCGAGCTCGGACACGAGCAATGCCTCATCACCGAGCCGCTGCAGGATCGCGCGCCGGACCGGATCCGAGAGCGCGAAAAAAACGCGATCGAGCAGCGCCTCGTCGGGATCGGCGCCCGCGTCGAACAACGCCACGATTTGTGCACCGCTCGCCATGGGTTGTGCACCGCTCGCCATGGGTTGTGCACCGCTCGCCATGGGCCAAGAATTATCAAGCATTCGGTTGATAGTCAACCGATAGATTGACTATCGGAATTTGCGGGGCAGGCGGACGTCGTGCGCTCAGCCACCCCCTCGCAGCCGCGCCAGGCCCTGTTCGAGCAGCACCGGCACGGGCGCGGGGAGGGCGAGCTTGCGGGCCTCATCGCGTCCCAGCGGCGACATCTTGTTCCAGGTCTTGGCCAGGATGCCGGCGAGCTTGTCCTCGTCGGTCTTGGCCAAGAAGTCGGCGAGGTAATGCTCGAGGAACACGACGCACGCGACGTCCTCGATCATTTGCGCCTCGGCGTCCGATTTCAGCCGCTCCTTGCGGATGAGCGCGCCGACGCGCTCCACGTCGCCGGCGTCGTAACCGGCGGCCACCATCATCTCGCCGATCCGCCGGGCGTGAAAGCCCTGCAGATCCTTGCGCCACTTCAAATAACCCACGCGTCCTGCGGGATAATTCGCGCGCGGCGAGGTCCAGCGCTCGATATGCTGTCCGCGCGCGGCGATGCGCAGGTGCTCGGACGCATGCGGTGCCATGCGCGCGAGCGTCGCGCTCATGCGCCGTCCATAAACGAGCTCGGCGGGGTGAAGCTGATCGCCGACCGCGATCTTGTTGGGATCGCGCGCGTTGGCGGCGTCGATGGCCGCAATGACGTCGGTCAGCCGCTTGCCGTCCTCGCTCATGCTTCACACGGTTGCCGACGTTCGCTGCCCGGTCGCGCGCCGCACCATAGCGCCGGCCGCGCGCGCCGTCATTTTTTCGCGGGCCATGGGATGCGCCGCTCCCCATCTTCGGCCGATGATCGCGGCGGCGCTTCCACCGCTGGTCAAATCGCGCGATAATCCGGGCATCGAAGAACGACTCATCGGGAGG
>WNGR01015184.1_pt1 | contig 10215 bp, 12 predicted proteins | sample 5407581 | NCBI WGS metagenome assembly WNGR01 (sample SAMN13153383, study PRJNA577476) | soil metagenome | isolation source: 80 cm soil or saprolite under Garry oak tree replicate 2 | place: USA:California | collected 2016-06-15
CAGTTTGGTCGGAAGAGGCGGTTCTTTGTCACTGTAACCAGTCTTGTGGCAACACAGAAGACGGAAAGCGTTCCGATCGATGGACAGACGGTGCACTGGAACCAGACGCTTGGTGCCTTGTAGGACTTTCCTTTTTCGACCTTATTTTTCGGCTAAAAGTTTAGTTCAGTTCTACACAACGGTCTTCGCATCTTATACTGTGTCTTTATGAGAGGCGGAAAACACATCGTGATGTCGTTATCGGAAGGCATGAGGTGTCGATACCTGTTACGTCCCAAAATGGTCCGTCCTTGTTTAGATTCCCTGTTCGTTCAACTAACTGAACATCTCGCGCGCAGATATTCCTTGTGTTCTCAGTAATGGCGATACGGATGCTGGACAGTCGACCCACCCGGTCACGCTCTACTTGACGATCACTGTGTCAGCGAACATGTCCCCTCCGATCATCCCCAACAACCCCCCCGAAATACCGACCAAACGAGACGACACTCCCGCAGAAGAAACTACTAAGCCCTCTATGACACCAGACTCCGGGGGACCCATTCAATCCGCCGCCACAGAATCTCTTTTACCCTTGCCAGATCCCCTTCCCGTCGAGACTGGTACTCCTATGCCAGATAGCCAGGCAGAGATGTCACCTACTGAGAAGGCTCTGATTGCTATCCGTCGCGCCGATGAAGCTAAGAAGCCGATTGACCGAGCGAATACATGGATAGGGGCTGTTAGTAGAATCAAATGGGTGATGGACACTGTAAGCCAGGTTGCGGAAGTGCGTGCAATATCCATGCTGCGTCTCCTCTACTGAGCCGACTTTCGCTCTCAGCTCCACCCGTTTGCAAAGATGGCATATGGCCTGGTTTCAGCCATCCCCGAGGTGCATCTGTTTGCGTTATTGTTGGAAGGGAAACGCTAATGCTATGTTTATTCGGGTGCCAGCAACTCCTAGAACAGTATGAACGTGACAAAAACGTCCTAACCCTACTTGAGGCTATGCGCGACGCGTTTGATTTCGCGCACCACGAAGACACTTTGAGATCCATCAAGCCCGACTCTAAGCAGGCCGAAATCCTTACTATGATGCTGCGGGATGTCTGCAATTGCAGTGACTTTATCCGGTCGTACGCAAAGGACTCACAGTTCTGTATGTTGCCTTCGTCTTCTCTATTGGTTGGTGTAAACGTGTTTATTAGGGAAACGGACGTTGAAGAATATGAGAGGAAGAGTTGCCCAAGATATTAAGGACTTGTCCGCCGCTCTTGTCGAACATCGAAGGGCTTTCCTAGACCAGGCTACCATTACCACGGAGATAACTGCGTTCCAAATTCTGGACGGCGTGGGAATACTTTCAGCCAAGGTGGACGGGATATCTTCTCAGCTTAAGTGGGTGTCAAGCCGAGTTTCAGACGCCGGTACGTGGCCTAAGGACATGTGGGTTTGTGGGTAATCGATCTGATAGTCGTTATAGAACTAGATGGGAAAATCAGAGAAATTCCATATGGGACGGGCTCGCGATTCACACCCGACAAGGGCTGTCTTACGGGAACACGCACGGGCTTCCTGGACTTCATTGCCAATTGGGTGAATGATCCCGCTTCGGAGCGTGGTCTCGTTCTTTTCGGGCAAGCAGGCACGGGAAAGTCATCGATTGCGCACGAGACCGCACGTCGCTTCGACAAAGTGCATCGTCTTACGTCATCGTTTATCTTTTTGCGGAAGGAGCAGTCCAAACGGGAGGCCTATCACCTCTTCACGACTCTTGCTCGCGATCTCTCCGACCGCTATCCTTCGTTTAAAACCGCGCTGGGAAGTGTCGTAAAGGACAATTCCTCTCTTCGAACTGGAACCCGTGACTATAGTACCCTGTTCGAATCCCTTATTCTGGAACCACTTAAGGATCTGCACATCGTCGGCCCTATTCTTGTCGTAATCGATGCCTTGGACGAGAGTGGGGATGTAACTGGCGGAAATGGCTTACACACATTCCTTGCTAAAGCGCTCTCTAAACTACCATTAAATTTCCGTGTGCTCGTCACCTCGCGACCTGAGCACGACATCGAGTCTGCGTTCATTGAAGCCCCGTCAGTCCGCATCAAACACATGGATGACCTTGAGCTAGCTGCTAAAACGCACGACGATATTCTCGCCTTTCTTCGGGAGAGGCTCCCTTCGGAGGAGTTCAGAAATTATGGCAACGCACTAGCAATAAAGGCAGAAAGATTGTTTCAGTGGGCAGCGGTTGCCTGCGGATACATCCTTAAACCTCCCGGTTCCTTTGGTTTTAGCAAGAAGAAGTGCATAGAGCACCTTTTGAGACTCACCGTAGATTACCATAGGCAAGACCCGTTGGACGAGTTGTACAAAGAAGTCCTAGAAGGATATTTTATCCACGAAGAAGCACGACTTCTATTCCGCTCTGTCGTGGGGCAGCTCATTACTGCATTTGAACCCCTCTCCATCCATTCCCTGACCACTTTGCGACACCGCGACGACGACGATTTTGATTCTGTTGTTGAAATGCTCCGTCACCTCGGCTCATTGCTGAGTAATGTCAATTCAGCTGATCAAAACCTTCCCATCGTTCCGCTCCATGCTTCATTCCGCGATTTCCTGACAAGTAAAGAGAAGAGCGGTGATTTTTGTGTTGGCCTTCGTGATGCCCACCGTCAATCGGCGCGTTCCTGTCTCGGTCTACTGCTGAAAGACCTCAAATTCAACATCTGCAATCTCGAATCATCATATCTTGCCAACAAAGACGTCAAGGACCTTCGCTCCCGCGTTGATAAACACGTCCCACCTGCTCTGTTGTATGCCTGTCGTTTCTGGAGCGATCATTTGAAACATATTGACTTCGAAACTGATCTGTTTATCCAACTTCGAACTTTCTTTGAGAAGAAATTTCTCTTTTGGTTGGAGGCCCTTAGTTTGACGAGCAATGTGGGCCTTTCTTCGCCAGCGTTGTCAGCTCTGAATGTTTGGCTAGCGTCTAGTCAAGATGTGAGCATAATCATTGATTCAATGAGGAAGGGGAACGACTAATAGCTACGATCACAACAGGATTCTCAGACAGAGTTAGAGAAGTTCAGGTCGTTCGTCAATGATGCCTCTGTGTTTGTACGATATTTCGGGATGGCCATGGCGAAGAGTGCCCCACATATCTATCTTTCTGCTCTCCCATTTGCGCCGACTGGTTCTCTTATCTCTGCACACTATTCCAGCACATTTCCTCGGGTGTTACGCGTGGAACGTGGGCGATTGTCTCATTGGCCATCACTGGAGATGGTGATCTCAAACGTCGGGGGTGGGGTCAATTCCATTGCACTTTCACCGGATGGCCAGCGCATCGTCTCGGGCTCGGACGATGGAACAATTCGTGTGTGGAACGCCACTACGGGAGAGACAGAGGCAGGCCCATTTACTGGGCACACGTCTTCGGTCTGGTCTGTGGCATTCTCGCCAGATGGCCAGCGCATCGTCTCAGGCTCTTCCGATCGAACAATTCGTGTGTGGAACGCCACTACGGGAGAGACAGAGGCAGGCCCACTTCCTGGACACACGGATTTGGTCGGGTCTGTAGCGTTCTCGCCAGATGGCCAGCGCATCGTCTCAGGTTCTTCTGATGACACGATTCGTGTGTGGAACGCCACTACTGGAGAGACAAACGCAGGCCCATTCACTAGACACACGGATTCGGTTTTCTCTGTGGCATTCTCGCCAGATGGCCAGCACATCGTCTCAGGCTCGAAGGATCGGACAATTCGTGTGTGGAACGCCACTACGGGAGAGACAGAAGCAGGCCCATTCACTGGACACACGGGTTCTGTCTCGTCTGTGGCATTCTCGCCAGATGGTCAACGTATCGTCTCAGGCTCGAACGACCGAACAATTCGTGTGTGGAACGCCACTACGGGAGAGACAGAGGCAGACCCATTTACTGGACATGCGGATTGGATTGAGTCTGTGGCATTCTCGCCAGATGGTCAGTGCATCGTCTCAGGTTCTTCTGATGACACGATTCGTGTGTGGAACGCCACTACTGGAGAGGCAGAGGCAGGCCCATTTCCTGGACATACGGATTCGGTCCGGTCTGTGGCATTCTCACCAGATGGTCAGCGCATCGTCTCAGGCTCTGCCGATGAAACAATTCGTATGTGGAACGCCACTATGGGAGAGACAGAGGCAGGCCCATTTCCTGGATACACGTCCTCGGTCTGGTCTATTGCATTCTCGCCAGATGGCCAGCGCATCGTCTCAGGCTCGAATGATCGGACAATTCGTGTGTGGAATGCCACTACAGGAGAGACAGAGGCAGGCCCATTTACCGGACACAAGGATTCGGTCTCATCTGTGGCATTCTCGCCAGATAGCCAGCGAATCGTCTCGGGCTCGAAAGATGGAACAATTCGTGTGTGGAACGCCGCTATGGGAGAGATGGAGGCAGGCCCATTTACTGGACACATGGATCCAGTCTGGTCTGTGGCATTCTCGCCAGATGGCCAGCACATCGTCTCAGGCTCGGATGATGGAACAATTCATGTGTGGAACGCCATTACAGGAGAGGCAGAGGCAGGCCCATTTACTGGACATACGGATTCGGTCTGGTCTGTGGCATTCTCGCCAGATGGCCAGCGTATCGTCTCAGGCTCAAGCGATCAAACAATTCGTGTATGGAACGCCACTACGGGAGAGACAGCGGCAGGCCCATTTACTGGACACACGGATTGGGTCTGGTCCGTGGCATTCTCGCCAGATGGTCAGCGCATCGTCTCAGGCTCGGATGATGGAACAATTCGCGTGTGGAACGCCGCTACAGGAGAGACAGAGGCATGCCCATTTCCTGGACACACATCTTCGATCAGATCTGTAGCATTCTCGCCAGATGGCCAACGCATCGTCTCGGGCTCGGACGATGGAACAATTCGTGTGTGGAACACCACTACGGGAGGGACAGAAGCAGGCCCATTTACAGTACACACGTCTTCGGTCTTTTCTGTGGCATTCTCGCCAGATGGCCAGCGTATTGTCTCGGGCTCAGACGATGGAACGATTCATATGTGGAACACCACTATGGGAGAGACAGAGGCAGGCCCACTCATTGGATACATGGGCTCTGTCGAGTCTGTGGAATTCTCGCCAGATGGTCAGTGCATTATCTCATCAGGTCATGGGTCACTTCGTATGTTGAACACTACAACAGAAAATACGGAAACCATAAGACATGTCGGCTTCACTGACCACACCGTGATCAACAAGGAGGGATGGATATGTGGTAGTAAAGGTGAACTCCTAATGTGGATCCCGCAAGTAAATAGGGCATATCTTCACCGCCTAGGTGTTATCTGGGTTACTGGCGCATATGAAACCCGCATCGATCTTTCTACTTTCGTACATGGGCAGAGTTGGACTACTTGTACTAATACCTAGATGGAACCGCTACAGTAGTCCGTAGTTTGTCTTTAGGCAGTCTGAAATGTAATGCAATATACTAGATAAGACCTCATTGAAGCGGTATGCGTTGAATTCCAGGCCCAGTTAGTCACTAGGTGTCGACTTTGTCGACGACAACCTTGCTTGTCTCGTTTTGGCTGAGATAGGAAGGGAATCGTAATGTACATGGAGTTTTTGGTGCCCGGGTGACTATGAAGGTTAAAGGGATTTTCCGTCTTTATCGCCTTTGTTGTGGGCAGCGTGATGGCTCGGTTATCCTTACCTTCGTACGTAGACGTGGTCCGGGAGGCCATCATACACTGGGGACCGTTATTCCCGACAAATGGCACTTGGTACGTTTTGCTTTAGCGTTGAGATCAAATACATTCTCACTGGGCACTTATTTGGATTTATGAGTTCGTTGTGACCGTTCAATTTGTTATGGACATGATTTCGCTTGGTATTGACACGTGTGCCGTTTTTAGACTGTTTCATTTGCGGGGTAGGTCATGGGGAGTGACCAAGTTTTAGGCCACTCATAGTAAAGTCACTCGATGGAAATGTCTCTAGTGGAGGGTATTTAGTCGTGGTTTTGCCTCACCTTCTTCGGCGAAGATGTTGTCTTCGGTTGTGAACACAGGCAAGTTTATAGGGTTGCCTCACGAGCAACGGCAGGAGCGCCCTGTTGCTGCACCGCTGTGGGTGGTGCATAGACGTTTATACGATGTAGGTAGCGGCGTTGCCCACACACGTCTTGGCTTGTCCGCACCAATAAATTGGAGATGCGTGTTGACAGAGACGGGTTGTCGTGCAACAGACGAAGAGGGTAATATCGTGTAAGTACAGGCGAAGAGACTTCAAGAGAGTGATGCTTGGAGTGATGACGAGAGACATAAATTCTTTGTTCGATGAGACACGTAACGGGAATATTGTCTAACGACAGGCGAAGAGAACGATCACGCGAAATTGATATTCTTCGTTCGACGCGAGCTAGCATTACTGTAATAAGAGTGTAAGAGGCGACATTTAAGAAACAGAAGACATGCTTGTTCCCGTAGAAGCATATTTGCTCCTGTGTACGATCTCCTCGAATTCCCACTTGCATAGGACCTTGTCAAGCAATGTGAGGTTGAACACCTCGTGCGAGAGGATGAAGAACTACTCGCGGGAGACGCCGCCATAGTCGAGGAGCGCGTCCTCGCCCTCAAACCTGACCATGAACCGCTTGCGGAGGTCCTCCAGTCGGAGGCGCATGATCGCCACGAAGCAGTCCTCGAAGACCCACCGGCGGCGCACGCGCACGTCGCACTCAACGTCGGCTAGGTTCGGAAGTAGACGAACTTCCGCCAGTAGTCGCACTTGTACCGCGGCGCGTCCGCATCGACCGTTGACGGCAGCCACGGGCCGTCCCACGTGGTCGTGCGCGTGTTGTGGTCCACAAAGTAGATGCTCCGCGTCGACGTCGTGAGCATTTCCGGACTGCATGGCAGCGGACGTAGCGCGGCGCGGTTCGCAAGCATGGTCGTCGCCGCCGAGGGCCATCCCACATTGTCGTACGTGTGCGATGGTCGACGAAAAGGACGGCCATCGGGCGTGCGGCGCTCCTCCTATCCGAGGGGCAAGCGAACGTCGGCGTAGGTACCGTCTGCGTTGGTTGTGTCCGGAGACGATGGGGCGTGAACGGCGGGAATGGGCGCCGACAGACTGGGGAATGGGCGCGTCCAGGTAGTGCTGCGTGTATCGTGGTCAACGTCGTATGTGCACCCGCGCGGGTTGTATCGGAGCTCCCACCCGGGTGGGAGAACCCCCTTCCAGCGGCACGGGATGTGCAACCGGTGTGGGGGCCGGTCGGGAGCAGGAGCCGGGCAGCCTACTCCGTAGGGGGGTGTGGAAGAGCGGTGGGTTCGGATGGATGCGAGCTGTGCTGGGAGGAAAGGGATGAGATGGTTGTAGATGGTGGTGTGGGCCGCTAAACTGCCTGCGGCGGCGGCTTGGTAATGTTGCTGGTGCTATCTGCGGAAGTCGATGAAGTGATTACGCGCATATCGTTGAAAGACGGGGAAAGATCGAGTTGTTAGGCCACGAGAGGAATCTTGGCCTTCTGTGGCGAGTGAGAACACGAGGTTTCCGTGCACGATTTGGCCGTCAGGCCCAAGCTGGAGGCCAGAATGATATATATGAGAAGGATTGCAAGAAAAGAAGAAAGGGGCGGGGCATACCACTTCCGCCCTTATTAAGACGTTCTCGGAAGGTGATTGATACGAATTCCGGGGAAGCCCTGGTCGTTGCGCTTGAACTTGCATTGATCAAATAATTGGATTTGGATTTTGGAAGATTCTCGAACGGTGCTGCGAAAGGAGTAGAGAGTAGAACCGACCGGAGGGATATTGAGGGCCTATTCAGCGCCAAAAAGTGGTTGTCGCGAATTGCCAGGAAATCGTTCACGTGCAGGAACAATACAGTGGGTTCATCACATCATGGCAACCTAGGCCACTCATAGATAGGTCCCCGTGCCTCGTGTCGCCTTTGTTTGCTGCACCCACGTCTTCATCCTATCATTCCCTTCCCTTCCTATCATCGCCAATTTCTTTCATCCTGTCAATTTTCTCCACTCGTCGATCAAAGTACCCGTGCTGTCGTCGTCGGCCACGATGCCGACCCTCGCTACTATACCCATGATGTGCTGCAAGTCCCGGCCTTTGTCTTGCTCGCTTCGCCACCTACTCCGCTGCCTCGTTCTCCTGTTTCGTCTCGTTCTCTCCTATGCTACCTTCGTTCTCTATTGTACTTTCCTCTTTCCCCCACTTACTTGGTTTGGTTTGGCTGCTGGCTCCTCCTGTATTTAAACCGCTGCCTTCCCTCCTGAATATAGGAGCACTCGGTCACCACATTTCCCTTATCTCAGCGTGATTGTCCCCGAAGTCAAGCCCAATCGAAGGCACTCGAAGGTCAAGCTCGCTTATTCTAAGCCTTATTTATCTCAGTCTTCGCTCGCTCTCGCTCGCGTTGTCACCTTTGCGGCCTTGGTCGCTTCCTCTTCCTCCTCTTCCTCTCCCCGTCCCCTCTTTGGTAGTGGAATCTCTCTCCACCTTCGAACTCACCTAGGACCTTCATCGTCCTTACAGCGGAAATCATGCGAAACACGGAAGTTAGAACACCCGTCGGCCAAGTTAGAGGAGTATGCGACAAACTGCACAGAACCCTCAAGATGTTTCTGGACAGTCAGTCGAGGGCAGTGGACAGTCTATCAGGCGCACTGGACAGTCAGTTGATGGCGCCCGACCGGCTCTTCAATCGTCAGCAGAAGAATCAGCTATTACGTGCGTTTTTCTTTGCGCTCATTCGAATACTTTCATTTTCGTGTACCATTTCGACATTCTGCAGGTAATTCAAGACAAAGCTGAGACCACGCCAGTGATCCAATGCACCGCGCAAACCCCGAAATGGCATGAGTCGGTAAGCGTGACAGGGAACCATTTTCCCATCTTTGCCAGACAAAATTTTCACCGAAAAAAAGGAGAATGTTAAGGAGCACCAGCAAAAACGGTGACGGAGACGAATCCGGAGAAAATTAAAGCACACGAGCACGTTCCCATCGTAGCAGGTTTCGTCCGAGCAAAAGACCGTATGGTGTTGCTGTATAGTGCACTAAGCTGCCACGAAGACGATACGTTCGAAAACAGCTTATACACTTCCTTTCCAACACGACGTTGCAAAGACGTTAGCCATAAGAAACTCGTGAGAATAAGGTAACTGCGCGCAGGAACAATGCCGCCACACAATCACGCATCCGAAGGATTCGAGGGGGGCCTCTCAAGAAATTATAGTTTACGTGATTTACACATTGCTTATCAGATAAATGTAGCACATCTCAAGCCCAAAAGATCGCTCGTGTTCAAGTGCGTCTAACCTATTTTGTTACGGTTTCCACGAAAAGTCCATAGTCAAAACTTCATCACGAAAAGGTGCCGGTCTGTTCATAAATCGGATTGGAGCCCGTGACTGGGTGTAGCGTACCTCCGCCAGGCTTACAGCCCATAATGACTCGTGTCAACCTGCGTGGCTTGAGCATCAATGACCCAAAATTCCTCTGCATACCCATTCGTCGAAGTGTTCAAGGCTTCAAGTGAGAGGTTGAAGCCGTCCCCGGCATGATCGACGACGATGACGTTAATCGATTGGCTCCCGAACCATATCTGTCAGCACGACCCACATGCTGGAGAGTTCCAACCCCCGACAACTTGGGCAGCACCGATGTTGGGGAATGAAGGCAGTGAACCGAAAGTAGTGAATACCTTGGTGATCAGGTCGTCTCTACCATTGGAGTACGCAACGTTGTTCAACGAAATTTGGGGATTGTCATAAAAAGTGTTGAAGCGAACATTGTCAGCAGATGCGACGGAAAAGAGTGCCGCTAGAGAGATGATGGCTGAAGTGAGCTTCATGGCAAGGATGTGGTGCGGTGGCTAATGGGTCGGTAATGAGAACATGCCCACAGCGTCATAGCAATGTCGACGAAGAGCGAGTTGTTCGCGACGTGCTTTCCCGCACAGACACGCCTCCCAAAACCGCACGGACGTGGTCTGCCTCTTTCGTTTCAGATGGGCAGGGGGCGGTGTCTCCATTGGTGTCCAAAAACCTTGCCGGGTTGAAGTGCGCAGCGTCTGCGCCGTAAATTTCAGGGTCGCGGTTGAGGAGCCAAACGTTGGCCATCATGACTGTACCCTTCGAAATGAACATGCCATCATACCAGTCGTCTTCGTGGGAGGCCAACAGGGTCCATGGGCCGCC
>WNGR01009475.1_pt1 | contig 10214 bp, 8 predicted proteins | sample 5407581 | NCBI WGS metagenome assembly WNGR01 (sample SAMN13153383, study PRJNA577476) | soil metagenome | isolation source: 80 cm soil or saprolite under Garry oak tree replicate 2 | place: USA:California | collected 2016-06-15
GATGCCGGCGAGCGGCAGCATCCAGAACGACAGCGCGTTGACCCGCGGGAAGGCCATGTCCAGCGCGCCGATCTGCAACGGCACGATGTAGTTCGCGAAGCCGGCCAGGATCGGGATGATGAACAGGAAGATCATCGTGGTGCCATGCATCGTGAACAGCTGGTTGAACTGGTTTTCGTCGAAGAACTGCACCCCCGGCTTGGCCAGCTCGGTCCGCATGAATTCCGCGAGCATGCCGGCCACGCCGAACCAGAAGTACGAGTTGACCAGGTACATGATCCCGATCTTCTTATGGTCGGTGGTGGTCAGCCACTCCCAGATCGGGTGGCGCTGCGGCGCGATCCCGTGCGCTTCGCCGGACGGGAGGGCTTCGGGCCGAGCTTCAGTGATGGCCATTCGCGCTGCTCCTTGAGGCCATGGTCGAGGTGACGGGGCTCCTGGTCATTTGACGACGATGAATCCGGTCATCGCGGTCTGGTGGACGTCACAGTGGAAGAAGTAGCGGCCGGGCTTCAGCGCCGGCAGCTGGTAGGTGACCGTCTTGACCCCAGCGAACGGCGCCAGCTCTGCCGGCGGCGTGAGCGACGGAGCGTTGGCGTCGCGGCCGTTGAAGACGTGGACGTTGTGGGTGGTGCCGGTGTCCTGGTTGTCGAAGGTGATGGTGAACTTCTTGCGGGCCTTCTCGGCCAGGCACGGCTTGTCGAAGGCGATGTTCTTGGCGCTGATGTGCCCCGGCGTGGTGTCCTCCGGGCAGCCGCTGGCTGCCTGCTTCTTGGTCTTGTCGAGCCACGCCTGGTAGTCGGCGGGTGAGACCACGTGGATGTAGAAGTGCATGGCGTTGTGCGCGAGCCCGCAGAACTGTGCGCACTGGCCATGGTAGACGCCGATCTTGTCGGCGGTGATCTCGAAGCTGTTGACGCGCCCGGGAATCAGGTCGCGCTTGAACAGGAACTCGGGCACGTAGAACGAATGGATGACGTCTTTGGACTGCTCGTTGAAGTGGATCTTCTCGCCGACCGGGATGTAGATGTTGGGCGGCTTGGCGATCGTGCCCTTGATCGACAGGTCCTCCGGTGGCTGGCCCTGCTCGACCTGGACCGACTGGCCGGCGTAGGTGAACTGCCACTGCCACTGGAACGCGAGGACGTTGATGGTCACGTCCGGGTTGGCGGCCTCGGCGTCGACCTTGTTGATCACCTGGAACGACATCGCGAACAGTGCCAGAACGATCGCCAGCGGCACCACGGTCCAGGTGATCTCCAGGAAGTTGTTGCCGTGGAACTGCGGCGGCAGGCTGTCGTCGTCGTTGGCCTTGCGGCGGTAGCGCAGCGATGCCCACACGATCGCGGCCTCGACCAGCACGAAGATAATCGTGGCCACCACGAACAGGATGTTGTAGAGGTGGTGGACCGGCTTCGACTGCTCAGTCACCGCGTTGTACTGGCCACACCCCGCCAGCAGCAGGGTTCCCACCAGGGCCAGCCCGCCGAACCTGAGGGTCCTCGCTGCCCCTTGCCACCTGCGCATATCGGTTCGGTCGCCTCACTTCCGGGTCATCAGAAGGGGGGCCACCCCGACCTTGCGGAAGCCTGCCCCCGGGACGAAAACACTGTGAATGTATCGGGGCGCCGCGCACCTCACAACTCGAACGGGCCTTGTGAATATGCGCTTGAGCTGCTCATTTGCGTGATTGGGCGTGCCTGCGGGGGTATTACCCTCACGCGAGAACGTGAAGCACCGCGTCGACCGCCATCGCCAGGAACAGCAACGCAAGATAGGTGTTGGAGAAGCTGAACAACCGGATGGCGCGCGTGCCGGAGACGTCGCGCCACAGCGCCACCGCGCGCCACACGAACATGCCGCCGAGGAGCAGGGCCGACGCGAGATAGATCACGCCCATGCGCCCGGCGGGGAACAGCAGCAGGGTGATCGCCACCAGCTGCAGCGTGTAGTACATGATCTGACGGCTGGTCTCTTGGGCGCCGCGGACCACTGGCAGCATCGGCACCCCGGCCGCGCGGTAGTCCTCGACGTAGCGGAGCGACAGGGCCCAGAAGTGCGGGGGAGTCCAGAAGAAGATGATCGCGAACAGCACCAGCGCGGGCAGCTCCAGCCGGCCCCGCACGGCGGTCCAGCCGACCAGCACCGGCACCGCGCCGGCCGCGCCGCCGATGACGATGTTCTGCACCGAGCGCCGTTTCAGCCCGATAGTGTAGACGAAGACGTAGAAGAGGATCGCGCTGGTCGCCAGCACCGCCGACAGCAGGTTCACGGTGGCCCACAGCCACACGAACCCGGCCACGCCGAGCACCAGCCCGAAGCGCAGCGCGTCGGTGGGCGTGACCCGGTGGGCGGGCAGGGGCCGCTTGGCGGTGCGGCGCATGCGCTGGTCGATGTCGCGGTCCAGGTAGCAGTTCAGCACGTTGGCGCTGGCCGCCGACAGTGATCCCCCGAACAGGGTGGTGGCGATCAGCAGCGGCGAGGGCACCCCCCGCTTGGCGATGAACATCGTCGGGACGGTGGTGACCAGCAGCAGCTCGATGATGCGCGGCTTGGTCAGCAGGAAGTAGGCGGCCGCGCTCTCCCTGACACCGCGCGACTGGGCCGCCGGCTCCGGTTCGGCCGGGTCGCGTTCGACCGTGCCGGCGAAGCGGTCGGCGTGCAGCACCAGCAGGAACATCGTGCCCCAGGTGAGGCTGCCGACCGCCAGGTGGGGGACCACGGTCAGGGCTGAGAGCCGGTCGCTGACGTTGGCGGCGCCGAGCACGATCTGCACCAGCACTAGCCCGCTGGCGTAGCCGGCCAGCCGGGTGATGGTTGGGTGCATCGTCTGAGTGCGCCGCGCCCGCAGCCAGATGGCCACGATCGTCACGCCGACAACCATCGCCAGCAGCCGGTGGCCGAACTGCAGCTGCGCGGCGGAGAGGCTGAGGTCCGGGACGACCACTCGGAGCGGGTAGGCGAGCCCGGCGCCAAACATCGCCAGGCGCACGAAGCGGCGTGAGCGGCCGGTCCGGTCGCGCTGGTCCACCGGCCAGCGCGACCGGAAGGCGACGAACTCCAGCAGCGCGACCAAGGCGAGCGCGGTGGCCAGGTGGAGCGTGACCGAGTCGGCCCCCAGCTTGGTCCAGATGACAATCGCGCCGAGCAGCGCCTGGGCCAGCACCATCGCGACCGCGCCGACGGTCGCCCAGCGGACCGTGCGCGTCTGCCGGCCGCGCCATGCCGCGATCGTAACCAATCCGACCAGCACGATCACCACGGCAGCGGCGAGCCGGTGGCTGTGCTCGATCCAGGCGTGCAGGTTCGGCGGCGGCACCAGCTTGCCGAAGCAGCGGGGCCAGTCGGGGCAACCGAGGCCAGAGTCGGTGGCCCGGACCAGACCGCCGATCGCGATGAGCACGAAGGTCGCAGCCGTCGTCACGACGGCGAGACGCTGGAACCGGGACACGCTTCCTCCAAGGGCAGGGCTGCGCTGATGCTAGACGGCACCCCGCGAACCCTCAACCGGAGCGGGCCTCCGGAGCCATGACAGTGTTGTCATCAGGCAGCAGGTCGTCTATAGGTCGTCCAGGGTGTAGTCGCGGCGCTGCGCCTGCGTGGGCGCCTCGGGATCAGGTTCTGGCCCCGGCTGGCTGGTCCCCGACCCAGGTCCCTGTCGCGGTCCCGGGCCGGAGGCCATCAGCTCGGCTTCGACGGTGGCCAGTTCGCCGCACAGCCGCGTCACCTCGGCGGGATCGGGGTCCTGGTCGAGGCTGCGGGCGCGGTAGACGAGCATGCCGAGCTGGCGGGCCAGCTCGTTGAAGCTGCGGCGCCGGTTGAACTGGTCGATCCGTCCGCCGACCTGCTCGACTGCCTGGTCGAGGGTGCGCTGTGCCTGTTCGGCGAAGGCTTTCGCGTCATCGAGCAACGCCATCGGGTCCTCCTTCTCCTTCTTCATGAGCTTCATGCGGCGCGACGTCAGCCTGGACGTCAAGGTCAGGCTCAGCATGCAGTACCCGCTCCATGCGCGGCGCACGCTCCCCGCGACCGCGCGGCGGCGCCTGCCGTGCACGCCGTCCCGGCGGGAGGATCGACGCCGGCCCTGCGGGGCGCTCAGCCTCAGCTCGGGTCTCAGCGGTCGCGGCGGCCGACTCGACCAGCGCCAGCCCCGCTCCCGAGAGCCTGGCAACGCTCGGCCGTCCGCCACCCAGCACCGCGGTCAGCAGGGCATCCGCTCCCGCTCCCGGGGTGGCGCGGTGCGGCTCGGCCTCGGGCGGCTCCACCTGGACGCCGTCCTGGACGGCGACCAGCCGGCCGCGATCCACGTCGAGGCTGCCGCCGTAGCGGGCAAGGTCAAGCTCCAGCAGGCTGCCCCGCCCGCAGACAAAGGCGGTGCCGCTGCCGCCGAGGCGCTCGAACCCGGCGGGCGACCGCTCGCCGAGGGCGAAGCCGACGCCGGCTTCGGCGGCGACCAGCGCACCGGCCGCCACTAGCCAGCCCCGCCCGCCCTCCAGCCGCAGCGCACGGATCTCCCCGGCACGGCTGCCAGCGAAGGCCACCAAGCCGCGCCCACTCTCGGCGGGCACCGTGAAGCTCGGCAGCGCCGCCGCCTGACCGGCGAGGCGGCGCCTGCCAGCGGTGACCGCGGTGGCCAGCGCCCGGTCGAGCAGCCCGGCGCCTCCCCCCGCCTCGGCACCCGCGCCGATCACGCGGGTCTGCACCTGCACATTCGGGGTCTTCCACAGGAACGCGCCAGGCTGGCACCACACCATCTCGCCGGGTTCGAGCTGGGCCACCACCACCTGCGCGCCACCACCGACCAGCCTGTGCGCCCCCATGGCGCGCCTCCCGTCCACCGCTTGCCCGTGGGCCCCGGACTCCAGGTCCCTCACCTCGACGCTACCTGCGACCTGCGGGTTCCGCTACTGTTCGTGGCATGCAAGACGCCAGTCCGGCCATGCCGCACATGCCGCACCTGGGTGGTGGGGGGGCTGCCACGCCGCTGCCGATTGCCGGTCCGGAGCTGCGCAGTGCCGATGGGCGGCTGGCGTCGTGGATCTTCGATCTGCCGGTGACCGAATTGCGGGCTGGGTACCGGTCCGCCGTCTATTTCGACCGTACCCGGCGCATCCTCGCGGCCGAGCAGGACGACACCGAAGTCACCATGCAGGTGTTCCAGCGCGGCGACAGGGTGGTGGCCTGTGGTATTGACGAGGCGATCGCTGTGCTCGCCCTCGGGGCGGGGGCGCCCACCGACCAGGTCGCCGCCGATCAGGCCTTCGCCCACTACCTGCACACCCGGGACCGGGTGCGGCGCTCGCGGCTGGCTGGCGGCGCCACCTACCTGGAGGCGGTGCGCGAGCAGGTCGAGGCCGAGGTCGCCTTCGACCGCCCGTGGCGCCCGGTCCAGGCGGGGGAGGTGCAGGTGCGAGCGCTGCGCGACGGCGAGCGGATCACCGCCTGGGAGCCGGTCGTGGAGATCACCGGCCCCTACCGGCTGTTCGCCCACCTGGAGAGCGTCTACCTGGGCGTGCTGGCGCGACGCACGCTGGTCGCCACCAACGTCAGCCGGGTGGTCGACGCCGCCGGCAAGAAGCCGGTGCTGTTCTTCGCCGACCGTTTCGACCACTGGGCCACCCAGGGTGGCGACGGTTATGCCGCTTTCGTCGGCGGCGCCCAGGGGGTCGCCACCGACGCCCAAGCTGCCTGGTGGGGGGAGCGGGGCCTTGGCACCATCCCGCACGCGCTGATCGCCACCTTCGAGGGCAGCACCGTCGCCGCAGTCGCCGCCTTCGCCCGGCACATCCCGGAAGTGCCGCTGATCGCGCTGGTCGACTTCGAAAACGACTCGGTGCGCACCTCGCTGGAGTGCGCCCGCGCCTTCGGCGAGCGGCTGTGGGGCGTGCGGCTCGACACCGCCCAGACCATGGTCGACCGCTCGCTGTGGCAGCAACTCGGCGAATTCGGGCCAACCGGGGTCAACCCGCGTCTGGTGTGGAACGTGCGCGAGGCCCTCGACGCCGAGGGGTTCGGCCACGTGCGGGTGATCGTCTCCGGTGGCTTCAACGCCGAGCGGATCGCCGCCTTCGAAGCCGCCGGGGTGCCGGTCGACTCCTACGCGGTCGGCTCCGCGCTGCTTAAGGGCGACTGCGACTACACCGCTGACGTGGTCCTCCGCGAAGGCAAGCCATGCGCCAAGGTCGGCCGCCACTACCGGCCCAACGAAGCACTTGAAGAGGTGGATCTGGACATTCATGATGGCCGTCGCCCACAACCATCAGCGCAACCAGAGGCTGGTGTCCCAGAGGTTCGGTAGGGTGGAAGCGGCCGGGCAACTCCCATCACCGTCGCCGGCACGTCGCAGGACCGGTCCCGAGATGACGCTGACACGGCGAGGAGGACGACGCATGCAGTTCCGTAACCTGGGAAACCGTGGGCCGGAGCTTTCGGTCGTCGGGTTTGGTGCCTGGGCCATCGGTGGGCCCTGGCAGTTCGGCTGGGGACCGCAGGACGACGACGAGTCGCTCGCCGCGCTGCATCGCGCCTTTGACCAGGGGATCAACTGGGTCGACACCGCTGCGGTCTACGGGCTCGGCCACTCCGAGGAGGTCGTCGGCCAGGCGGTGCGCGAGCACGGCACCGACGTCTACATCTTCACCAAATGCGGCCTGAACTGGTATGGCCGCGCCGACCGGGCGCCGCAGAACGACCTGCGGCCCGAGTCGATCCGCTTCGAGCTGGAGCAGAGCCTCAAACGCCTCGGAACCGACCATATCGCCCTGTACCAGTTCCACTGGCCCGACACGGCCACCGGCACGGCGGTCGAGGAGTCCTGGGCGACCATGGCCGAGCTGGTCCGCGAGGGCAAGGTCCGCTGGATCGGGGTGTGCAACTTCGACGTCGAGCTGCTAGAGCGCTGCGAGCCGATCCACCACGTCGACTCGCTGCAGCCGCCGCTCAGCCTGCTGCACCGCGCGGCCACCCGCGAGCTGCTGCCGTGGTGCGAACGCCACGGCAGCGGCGTGATCGCCTACAGCCCCATGGCCTCCGGCCTGCTCACCGGCGGCTTCGATGCCGAGCGGATGCGGGAGCTGCCGCCTGACGATTGGCGCCACCGCAACCGCGACTTCCAGGAGCCGCGCCTATCCCGCAACCTCGCGCTGGTCGAGCGCCTCCAGCCGATCGCCGATCGCCACGGCACCACCGTCGCCGCGGTCGCGGTTGCCTGGGTGATCGAGCAGCAGGGCGTCACCGGCGCGATCGTGGGCGCCCGCCGGCCCTCCCAGATCGACGGCTGGATCGCCGCCGGCACGCTGCGCCTCAGCGACCAGGACCTGGCCGAGATCGCTGCCGCGATCCAGGAGACGCAGACAAAAACGTGAGGGCCGCGGTGGCTCCACGGCCCTCACACGTCGTCCTCGCCTAAAAGGGCGACCAAGTTACAGCGCGGTTGCATCGTCCCCATCTCCCGGCGGGGTAAACCTCCGGTTTCCCCCCAAGCGGTCGATCCGGTCGTGGCCCGTGCTGGTGGTCACCAGCCTGCGGGTCACCGGAGAAGTGGCCAGACCGACTATCCCCGGGGGGACGCTCCTGGGAACGGGTGGAGCGTTCTGCGGAAGCCTAGCCTAGGGTGACTAGTTACTCAAGTTCCAGCAGAATCAGGCACGACCGCGTGCTCCTCGCTCTGCCGAGCGGCGCGCGGTACCTTGAAATTGCCCGAGGCCCAAGTAAGGAGTGCCCATGCCCCGAGCACCCCGCAAGATGAGCGCCAGCGATGAGCGTCGCACCTACGTGCTCGACACCAACGTGCTGATCGCCGACCCGGAGGCGCCGTCGCGCTTCGAGGAGCACGACGTGGTGATCCCGCTCACCGTGGTGGAAGAGCTGGACAAGCTCAAGACCCGCGTGGACGAGACCGGGGGCTCTGCGCGGCGCGCGATCCGGGTGCTGGAGGACCTGCGGGCGCAGGGCAACCTCTCCCAAGGGGTGGCGCTGCCCGGCGGTGGGCGCGTCTGGGTGGAGGTCAACTCGGCGGCGCGGCCGGCGCTGCCGGAGGGGCTGGCAGCCGACACCGACGACAACCGCATCCTCGCCACCACGGCCAACCTCGCCAAGGAGCTTGGTGGCGAGAGCCAGGTGGTGCTGGTCTCCAAGGACGCGAGCCTGCGCATCAAGGCCGAGGCGATCAAGCTCACCGCCGAGGAGTACCGCCACGAGCGCGTCTGGATCGAGGAGGGTTACAGCGGGGTCGCCACCGTCGAGGTCACCGAAGAGCTCAGCGAGCTGTACGCCAACCGCGGCGGCGAGATCCTGACGCCGCAGCCACTGTGGACCAACCAGTTCGTGGTGCTGCGCGCCGGCACCCAGAGCGCCCTCGGCCAGGTGCGCGCCTCGGCCGCCGCCGGAGAGCCGGCCACCGTCACCCTGATCGGCGAGGTCCCCGACACCTTCGGCGTGCACGCCCGCTCCAAGGAGCAGCACTTCGCCCTGCACCTGATGCGCGACCCCCGCATCCCGCTGGTGTCGCTGTCCGGCCTCGCCGGCACCGGCAAGACCTACCTGGCGGTCGCCGCCGGGCTCGAGGCCACCATGGAGCGCGACGCCTACGATCGCGTGCTGGTGTTCCGCCCGGTGGTCCCGGTCGGCCGCCAGGACCTCGGCTTCCTGCCCGGCGACGTCGACGAGAAGATCTCGCCGTGGATGAAAGCCATCCACGACACCCTGGCACAGCTGTTCCGCGGCTCCCACGACGCCGACCGGCGCGAGAGCTACGTCCAGGACCTGGTCCAGGGCCTGCTGGACGACGGCACCGTGCAGCTGGAGCCGCTCACCTTCATCCGCGGCCGCACCTTCGTCCGTACCTTCGCCATCCTCGACGAGGCCCAGAACGTCGAGTACGGCGTTCTGCGCTCGCTGGCCAGCCGCCTCGGCGAAGGCTCCAAGCTGGTGCTGTGCCACGACACCACCCAGGTGGACCACCCCTACGTCGACCCGGACTCGGGCGTTGTCGCGCTGATCGAGCGGCTCAAGGGCGAGCCGATGTTCGGGCATGTCACCCTGGTGAAGGGCGAACGCAGCCCGGTCGCCGAGCTGGTCGCCCGCAAGCTCTGACCGAGAGGAGAGAACGGAGGTCCCAGCGATGAGTGACGACGCACCGAGCGAGGTCGACCAGGAACTCCTGGTCCGGGCCGAGCTTGCACTTACCCAGCTCAACAACCGCTACGGCCTGGAGCCTGACCAGTCCGCCACCCTCACCGCCATCCGCTTGCGCCTGGAAGGCAAGTCCCGTGCCTCCCTCGACGACCTGCTGGTCGCCGGCAAGGACCTCGGCGGCAAGGACCCTCTCGCCGACGCCCTCAACCGCCCTCAGCGCAAGCCCAGCCTCGAAGACGCCCTCGGCCAGGTCGAACGCAAGCCCAAGAAGTCCCTCGACGACCTGCTGTAGGCCGACTGGGACGGCGGCCGGGAGGGTCAGCGGCCGGCGCGGATGGCGGCGACCTCGGCGACGACCGCGCCGCACTCGTCGTCGCTGGTGTAGAAGTGGGGGCCGAGGCGCAGGCCCGCGCCGGGGCGGTGGTCGCAGGTGTAGCCGCGGCGGATCAGCTCCTTGGTGGCCTGTTCGGCGCCGTCGAAGTCGACCACCACGCTGCCGCCGCGGCGGCGGACGTCGGCGGGGCCGCGCAGTACCGCGCCCTGGGCGAGGAAGCCGTCGATCATCCGGGCGACCTGGCGCTGGGACTTCGCCCGGATCGCCTCGACCCCAGCGGCGGCGACGATCCGGTAGCCCTCCGCCGCCATCAGGTGGCCGGCCACATTGGGGGTCCCGGTCACAAAGCGCCCAGCGCCTGACGCGTAGCGGATCGGCGCGGGCTCGAACGCGAACGGCGCCTGGTGGCCGAACCAGCCGAGCGCCCGTGGCGCGAGCCGCTCAGCCGCCGCCGGTTTCGCGTACAGGTAGCCGGTGCCCGGCCCACCGAGCAGCCACTTCACCGAGCCGCCCACAGCCAGGTCGACGTCCAAGGCCCGCAGGTCGACCGGCACCGTGCCGGCCGACTGGTAGGTGTCCACCAGCACCAGCGCGCCGACCTCGTGGGCGCGCGCGGCGACCGCCGCCACGTCCAGCAGCGCCGCCGAACGGAACGCCACCTGGGTGACCGCGACCAGCGCGGTGCGATCGTCGATCGCCTCCAGTAGCCGCTCCAGGTCGACCTCAAACTCGTGGGAGGGGACCA
>WNGR01031070.1_pt1 | contig 10214 bp, 9 predicted proteins | sample 5407581 | NCBI WGS metagenome assembly WNGR01 (sample SAMN13153383, study PRJNA577476) | soil metagenome | isolation source: 80 cm soil or saprolite under Garry oak tree replicate 2 | place: USA:California | collected 2016-06-15
GATGTGGCCTCGCCTACCACCTCAAAGTCGGGTGAGGCATTGAGCAAGGTAGATAGCCCATGCCGGAAAAGCGGATGATCATCGGCAATCAGTACGCGTAGAGGCTCCATCTCGTTACTCCTTGTAATTCAGACCTGCAACGCCGCTCGGTCGTGGCGCAAGCTTTTCCGACTGGCTGAGCGAAGCTAGCACGCAGTGCGTTGCCAGTCGGAATAAGATACTCGCTTCGCGTCAGCAGGTCTGCAAAGCAGCCTTGGGAACTGGCAACCGGGCACAGACGCGGGTGCCGCTTCCATTTCTCTTTTCAATGACACATGAACCACCCAGTTCTGCCGCACGTTCTCGCATTGAGAGCAAACCCACGCCAGTCTCACGTTCTACGGGTAACCCGATACCGTCGTCAAGTATCTCCACTTGCAAGACATCATCAGTGAGTGACAGGCGCACGATACACATATGCGCCTGAGCATGGCGTGTTACATTGGTGAGCGCTTCCTGGACGATACGGTAAGCGGCAACCTCGACGGCCGCTGGCAGTAGTGGCAGGCTATCAGGTGCCTCAACTCTCACCCGAAGGCCTGAAGGCGTGCCATGTCCAGTGCCTGCCTGATGAGAACTGCTGAACAGAGCAGCTCGTTCACGGATAGCGGCAACCAGGCCGAGTTCATCCAGGGTGGGTGGACGAAGTTCATAGACCAGGCGTCGAATGTCCCCCACTGTTGCCCGTATTTCGTTTTGAAGTTCGGTCACTAACTTTGTAGCAGCAGCGGGATCGGTTGGAATTAAATCGCCGACGGTACTTGCCGTCAGAGCCAGTGCTGCAAGCGTCGGCCCGAGACCATCATGCAGATCGCGACGCAGGCGACGCCGCTCCTCCTCACGTGTAAGCACAAGGCGCTCACGCGAGCGCTGTAAATCGTTCGTCAAACGTTGAAGATCGGCAGTGAGGCGCACAGCATGAACAGCGACGCCGACCTCATGAGTGAGGTCATTCAGCAGCCGCTTATCGGAAGCAGAGAATGTTTCACCGGAGACACGAGGAGCAAGCACGAGTTCACCAACGGGTTCTGCCTGGTAGACGACCGGCAGGCGTATGAGATCATCTCCACGTTCGCCGTAGGACGCTGCGATGGTGAACGCTTCATCCTGCTTCATGGTGATAGCAGCATAGGGCAGCTTGAGCGCCTGGGCAATCGTCTCGACAATCGTGGGTAGTACAGCCTCGGGTGCCAGGGTTGCCTCCAGGCGCTGTCCCAGGCGTGTGAGCACAGCATAGGGATCGTCACGTTCACCATACATCAAGCGGTTGACACTGTGCTGCAGGCGATTTCGCAAGGGCTGAAAGAGCACAGCCACTAAGCCGGTCGCGATGAGGGAGATGATCAAGTTGCCTCTTGTCTGGAACAGAGCACCAAGTGAACCGACGACCAGCACGTAGAGAGCAACGACGCACACGGTCAGCGTACCGTAGACCAGCGTGCGGTTGATGAGCAGGTTGATCTCCCACAAACGAAAGCGCAGGATAGCGATCCCGATGGTGAGCGGGATAAGGATCTGGCAGAGGAGAATGATCGTGTTCCCAACCAGGAAAAAGATCACATGAGAGGGACTCAGCACCTGGGACGCGATTTCCACCCCGAGCGTGCCTACAGCGGCCGCTGTCAGCCCGAACACGACCCATTTCGTCTGCTGGCGCTGCACAGGGCCGGAGACGCGCCAGTAGCGATAGAACTGTGCCAGTACGCCAGTAGCGAGGATACCTATAAACTCCACAAAACGGAACGAGTTGAGCCATCTGGAGAGGGGTGTATCGGGAAAGAAAAAGAGGCATATTCCTATAGCAGCGATCACAATCGAAAGCCACCGCGTCCAGCGAGGCACAAACCGCCCATCAGGAAAGACATAGAAGAAGAGGAACGAGGAGATATTTCCAAAGAACAGCAAGAAGGCAGACAACACTTGCCACACAGGGAAAGCGGTGTCGATGGCTCCTGAAAAGGCTATCCCCCCATATGTCACGAGGAAGAGCGCAACGAATAAGGCCATACGGTCGTTGGACCTGCGCCAGAAAATGACCGCACCGACCGCGAACCAGACCAGCGTGAAGACGATATCGACCGCGATGAAGTACGTGGCGAAGAAGCCGACCGAGAGGCCCATTTCCCCAAGTTCTCGAACGTTGGCTGGTGTGAGTTCACAGCCAGCATGCGTACAAATTGCCTGGAGCCGCGCAAATTCAAGCGGGAGAGTGGTGAAGTAGTAGACCACCGTTAGCACGGCCAGGGCTATCCATGCTGTTCGTGCAAGGATGAGCCATCTGCCATGGAGATGCGCATCGGCAGCCTCCTGGACTTTTGGCTTTTCAGATAGCGTGGTAGGTGGTCTTGAAACAAACAGGCGGCTCACGCGAACACTCCTCTTAATTCAGACCTGCAACGCCGCTCGGTCGCTGCTGAACCAAGCCACCGCGTCAACGCTGCTGTCGAAGCTAGCCTTCGGCTCAGACGCGGTGCAAGGTGTACGCTTCGCGTCAGCAGGTCTGCAAAGCAGCCTCGTACAGGCATCTGATGCTCTCTCAGTGGAAACAATACTGGTTTCACCTCTACGCTCCTGTCTTCTCTAAACTGTACCACGTTATATGCCTTTCTGCCATATGCCTGGATTTCCTATCAGGGTTGTTGCAAAATCTACTTTTCCACCCTTGCAGCAACTGTCGGATGGCAGTTGCTGCAAGGGTGGAAGCGCTGCTCTCCTTCAGGCTTAAATCATAGGTGTACCTGTTTGCTGTGCTACATCTGTTGATTGAGACACTCCTGCTGGTGGCTCTCCACGGCCTGGCTTGTAGGAGAGACGGCCACGGGTGAAGATGAGGATGAGCACCACTCCAATGACGACGGCCAGGAAGTTTCCCAGACCATAGCCTGCAACTTGGGATCTGGACAAGAGATGCGTAATGAAGTCACTCCCACTATTGCTCGCATCCAATGCCGCGTGGAAGAGGATGGCGATGAGCAGGCTGCCCATAGTCTTGTTGAAGACCCAGGTCATGATGATCCTGATCAGGATGGCAAAAATGATCAGGAGTACCATTTGCACGATCATCGTGGCGGGGCCTACTTTCTGATCAAAAATCTGACCTGGGACAAAGAAAGCAGGCAGGTGCCACAGGGCCCAGAGCGAACCGAGCACCAGGCAGGCGCGCACAGCCCCGAAGTGCTTTTGCAAGTTGGGCAGTGCGAAGCCGGACCAGCCGGTTTCTTCCCAAATCTGCACCGCAAGGACGATGATCAGGACGTTGGGCAGGTATGCAGTGAAGATCAGTGGCCACTTCTGGATGAGAGCTGTCAACGGTGCCACACCAAGCGAGACGCTCGAGCACACAAGTTGGGCCAGGGGCAGACCAACGAGCACCAGGAGGTACCACTGGACCCCAACACGCCAGAGCACATAGCGCCGCAGTAACTGCCGCAACCCCGCTTTTCCAGCGGTGACTGCGGTCACGGTAAAAGCGGCCAGTGTCGGCCCGGTAATGGCACTCAGTGCCGCAAAGTAGTAGGACAGCGGATAGGGTCCTACTTCTGGGATAGTGTAGGGGAGCAGGCCAACGCCATTCTGGGCTAGCACCAGCGGAAGCCAGACAATCCAGGCCCCTGCAAATGCCAGGACAAAGAAGGCTACCAGGGGGTGACGGATTATGAGACGCCGAAATGGGGAAGATGCCGTAGCTGGCGATGTTGTGCTGAGGGCAGACATGATGCGTTTCCTTTCTCATCAGGAACATCCTGAGTTGCTGTATGCGGAGAGCAGTTGCCTGTTCTCTCATCTCCAAGGACTGCTCAAAGAATACCTGGGGAAGTGTCACATTGAGATGGGAGTAGCGTCACTATTCGTGTAATGAGTCAGATGTGACAGGTGTCATACTGTTTCATGATATCAGAACATCCTGACATCCACTCAGAACTGGCCGCCTACGGCGGCGAAGAAAGAAAAAAGGATTTTCGGGGGACACCCCCGCGCCCCCGGCAGAGGGCGGCCGCCCTCTGCGCTCCCGCTTTATGAGTGGATCTCAGGAACATCAGGTTGACTTCCCTCCCCTTTCGAGCATAGACTCTTATTAGAGAATATTTCGGCTTGATATTCAGACCGGAAACGCCGACGTGACGTGCTCGATAAATCGGCACTCTACCGATAAATCCGCACTCTACTCGCGGCTACGGCTTCGCCGTCATCCGGTCTGATCAGAAGATCTGAAAGGAGCATACCCATGCCAACCCCATCTAGAAATGATACAGTCCTCTGGGAACCCTCAGAGGAGACGAAGCAGCAATCCAACACAATGAAGTACATGACGTGGCTCGAAAGTGAAAAAGGGCTACGTTTCCGCACTCGTGACGAACTCTGGCAATGGTCAGTCAACAACCTCGAAGACTTCTGGTCCTCGCTCTGGGAATATTTCTCCATTAAAGCTTCAGAACCTTACACTACCGTCCTGGCAGATAGAACAATGCCTGGAGCAAAGTGGTTCCCTGGAGCAAAGCTCAATTATGCAGAGCATGTCTTCAGAAACGCCTCCTCCGACCGTCCCGCCTTACTCTTCCGCTCTGAACGACACTCCCTGGTGGAGGTACCATGGAGCGAACTGTACCAGAAGGTGGGTTCAATCGCCAAAGCCCTTCGCGCGATGGGAGTGCAACAGGGAGATAGAGTTGTTGCCTACATGCCCAACATTCCAGAGACGCTGATCGCCTTTCTCGCCTGCGCAAGTATGGGAGCTATCTGGTCGAGTTGTTCACCGGACTTCGGTACAAGCAGTGTCATCGATCGCTTCAAACAAATAGAACCTAAGGTGCTCTTTGCGGTCGATGGCTATCAATATGGCGGCAAAACCTTTGACAGGCGTCCCATCGTCTCTGAGATTCAAGAGTCCTTACCCTCCCTGCAAAACACAGTGATGGTCCCCTACCTCTCCAAAGATTCCAGGCCAGGACCAGAGGCCCGCCCAGGTATGCTGGCCTGGCAAGACCTGATCCAGGACAATGGTGAGCTAACCTTCGAGCAGGTTCCTTTCGATCATCCCCTCTGGGTGCTCTATTCCTCTGGCACAACTGGCTTGCCAAAAGCTATCGTGCAGGGGCACGGTGGCATTCTACTTGAACATATCAAGAGGCTGGCTCTGGACCTGGACCTGAAAACAGATGATAGATTCTTCTGGGTCACAACAACTGGCTGGATGATGCCAGTGCCGCCTATATCTCCGCCTGTATGAAGGCTGGAATAGAACCTGGCCGGACCTACAACCTGAGAAAACTGCGCGGAATTGGCTCGACCGGTTCGCCCCTATCTCCGGAAGGCTTCCATTGGATTTACCAGCACGTCAAACGTAATGTATGGCTTGTAAGCCTCAGTGGGGGCACTGATCTTTGCACCGCCTTCGTGGGAGGGTCCATCCTGCTTCCCGTCTCTTCAGGAGAATTGCAATGCCGCTCCCTGGGAGCCAAAGTAGAGGCATTTAACGAGCAGGGTCAACCGCTCATCGACGAGGTAGGAGAACTGGTCCTCACCGAACCAATGCCCTCCATGCCCCTGTTCTTCTGGAATGACCCAGAAAACAAGCGCTACAAGGAAAGCTACTTCGAGATGTATCCAGGCATTTGGCGACACGGCGACTGGATCAAGATTACTCCCAGAGGCAGCGCCATCATCTATGGCCGCTCCGACTCCACCATCAACAAGCAGGGCATCCGCATGGGCAGCAGCGAAATCTACCGTATCGTAGAAGGCCTTCCAGAGGTTCTCGACAGCCTGATTGTAGGCGTCGAGCTACCAGGCGGCAGATACTACATGCCCCTCTTTGTAGTGCTCAGGGACAACATAGAACTGGATGATGCTCTCAAAGCAAAGATCAAGGAAGGGCTGCGTACTAACATCTCTCCCCATCATGTGCCAGATGAGATCATCGCTATCCCGGAAGTTCCTCGCACACTCAGTGGCAAAAAACTTGAGGTGCCAGTGAAGAAACTGCTTCTGGGCTTGCCCGTGGAACGCGCCGTCAGCATGGATGCCTTGAGCAATCCACAGTCGATACAATTCTTCCTTCAGTTCGCTGAGGAGAGGGTAGCTGCTTTGAGGGAGGGCAACAAGTGACCTCCTTTTCTAGCGCCCATAGGCAAAACGTGCTATAATAAATCCAAGATCATAAGCAGAGAAACCAATCCCCAGCTTGCTTTTTAAGCTCTGCGAAAATATCAACCAAACCGAACAAACCGAGCAGAGGTGCTGCTAAACCTTTGCACAGGAGTTATCTGTTATGAGCAGCGAAATCAAGGAAATTGGCACCAATCCATCCCGCCAACGCCGCTGGGTCGCGGCTAGCGCTACGCGCTCAGGCGGGATGCAAGGAGAAGGGAAAACGTCGGTTCCTGGAACGCGACGCAAGCCAGTACCAATTGTTATGGCGGCTGGCCCCCACGAGTACACTCCAGGCGACCAGGAAGGGCCAGTTGTACTGACCAGCCTGGTGGATATGTTGAAATGGGCCCAGAACTGGGCACGCTCGAAATCTGTCTGGCCGCTAGGTTATGGCCTGGCCTGCTGCGCCATCGAGATGATGGCAAGCGCCCAGGCGCACTATGACCTCTCGCGTTTTGGCTCGGAGGTCTTCCGATCCCAAGTGGGTGCTCAGCATGGGCCAATGCGCCAACTCTGGCGGTGAGTTTTACGACAGCTACTACACCGTCCAGGGCGTCGATACGATTGTGCCAGTAGATGTCTATGTCCCTGGCTGTCCCCCGCGTCCAGAGGCGCTGATTGAAGGTATCCTTAAACTACGTGAAAAGATTCAAAAGCAAGGTCTGAAGATACGTGGTGAGGAAGAATTAGAGGGATAGTCGGACACCAGGACGAGATCCTTCGCTTCGCTCAGGATGACAGTGTTAAGCACATGAACATGGCGTTGATATTCGGACCTGCAACGCCGCTCGGCCGCGGCTACGCTTCGCGTCAGCAGGTCTGAAAGGAGTAGGAGAGAGTATGCGTGGAATCCTTGAAGGAATGGGTCTGACCTTTAGCCACCTCTTCCGGCCAAAGGTGACCCGGCTGTACCCCTATGAGAAGCCGAAGTTACCGCCGCGCAGCCGTGGCCTGATCCAGTTGATCGCCGAGGAGGGGCTTCAAACAGAGTTTAACTTGAAATGTGAAGCCTGCCTGCTGTGCGAAAAAGCCTGCCCGCCGCGTGCCATTACAATTGAATATGAGCCGATGCACGCCTGGAAGATACGTCCCTGGTTCAAGTCCTACGTCCGTGAAGGAGCTGAGAAGTTCCTCAATTCTCAATACAAGATTCCTGCAGCGACCGGAGCATCAAAGGCTGGCTATTACTCTGCTCGTATTGCCGAATACGCGGTAGACTACCCCAACAGGCCAATAGCCCCCTGTGTTTCCATGCCGGTCAAGGATCACCTGGAGCCTGAAATAGATCTCAGCAAGGTGGATGAATTGCTGGAGACCTGGCCGCAAGAGGCAACTGCTCTCCCTTCGCTCCTGGAAGCTGTAATGGACATCTATGGCTATCTCCCTTTGCAAGCGGCCAAGCGTATCGTGCAGGTGCGCGGAGTGGACCTGAGCGATATCTTCGGAATCGCTACCATGAGCCCGAAATTCAAGCCTGCACCCGCTGTGAAGGGCATACGGCGCGACGATCAACCTGAACGTGGGTGGGCCCCAGATCAACGTGGTGTATGGGGCAATATTCATCATGTGAGGCTACCAAATGCCTGAGCCCGCAAGCGAGACAGATCCTTCGCTTCGCTCAGGATGACAATGGAGTTACTGTGGAGGCAAACAAATGCCTGAGTTTGAGTATCGTGTATTGCGCAGACCCGGTGAGCCTGATCTACGCTCACTGGATTCATATCGCCGCAATCTTGCTGGTTATTCCGCTATCGAAAAGGCTATTAGCGAACAGACTCCCGACCAGGTGATCTCCCAGGTGATCGATGCTAAACTGCGTGGGCGTGGTGGGGCCGGTCGCCTGGCTGGTGAGAAGTGGCTCATTGTACGCCAGTACGAGAGCGATCAGAAGTACGTCATCTGCAATGCCTACGACGCTGATCCCCGTTCCTGGGCCGCTCGTTCGATGTTAGAGCGCAACCCGCACCAGGTCATTGAAGGTATCCTGCTGGCCGCCTATGCAGTCGGGGCATCAGAAGCTTATCTCTTCACTCGTAGCTTCTTTACAGAGGGAATCGCTTCAGTCCAACAGGCCCTGAGTGAGGCTCTTGATGCCAATCTCGTAGGCCGTGATATTTTAGGTACAGAGTTCAGTTGCACCATCAATGTCGTAGGCGTCGATATCGGCTTTATGGGCGGAGAGGAAACCGTCCAGATCGCCCTGATTAAGGGACGGCGTGGCATGCCTGAACAGCGTCCCCCGTTTCCCGCTCAGTACGGTTTGTGGGATAAGCCCACTGCTATCAACTGCATTGAGACGCTTGCAAATGTGCCTGTAATCGTACGGAATGGAGCGCAAGCATTTACCAGTGTTGGTACGGCTACAACGGGTGGCACCAAGGTATTAACCGTCTACGATTATGTACACGTGCTGGATAAATCCGCACTCTACAGTGAACCGAAGGTAGTTGAAGTGCCGTTTGGCGCGACGCTGCGCGAGATTCTCCGTCATGCGGGCATAGCCCGTGTTGAAGGTGATCTGGGGGCCATTGTTGTAGGTGGAGCCGAGGGTGGTGCTTTGCCGACCTCTGCACTTGACACGCCATTTGATTACGACCCCATAGAAGAGGCTGGCGCTATTGTTGGCTCGGGCGTGGTCGAGTTGCTGCCCGCCAATACCTGCATGGTCGGCTGGGCAATGGATCGTACTCGCTATCTCAGCGATGAGAGCTGTGGCAAATGTGTTCCCTGCCGTCTTGGGGTCAAGCGTATGGCAGGTCTGCTGGAAGGAATTATCAGCGATCTTGGCAAAAGTGACGATTTAAACGTATTAGATGAGTTTGCCAGCTATGTTCCCAATGGCTCGCTCTGTGGCTTTGGGGTACAGGCACCGAATGCCTATAAAACGGCCAAACGCTACTGGCCCGATCATTTTAAAATGCACATGGAAGAGCAGCAGTGTCCCACAGGAACCTGCGTGCCGGTGCGTGCTCATCGTTATGTAACCAAGCATGTCTTGCCGTAGGGGTGCAATGATGGATGTTGACTGGCCGATAAATCGGCGGTGGGCGGCGATAAATCGGCCCCTACGCTATGGCCGGGTGCAAGGAACGTATTGCATCCAACCACGAAGAGGAAACGTATGGCTGTAACAGTCCGAGATAATCTCTTGCCAATGTATCAGGCAAACGGGTCAATGGTACGCAATGCGGTTGGGCAACCCAGCTTCACGCTGACCATCGATGGAAAAACCGTCCAGGCTTATGAAGGCCAGACACTTCTGAGCGTGGCGATTGACAATGGTATTAAGGATATCCCGAATCTCTGCAATGATGAGAAGTTGGAGCCAACCTCTGCCTGTCGTATGTGTCTTGTGCATATAGAAGGTTTTGAGCGGCCCGTCCCTTCCTGTAATACAGCTGCCACTCCAGGGATGGTCGTCACGACGAAGTCGGATGAACTGTTCCATATTCGTCGCACCAACCTGGAGATGATGCTCTCTGACCACAATGCCTATTGTCAACCTCCCTGCCAGATAGATTGCCCAACCCATATCGATATCCCTGGCTACCTGGAACTCATAGCCAAAGGTTCGATGCAAGAAGCGGCGCGGTTGGTCAAAGAAGTGCTGCCTTTCCCCTATATCCTGGGCCTGACCTGCCCTGCTCCCTGTCAACATGCCTGCCGCAGGGCGCTGGTTGAGGAAGAAATCGCTATCTGCCGCATGCACGGGTATGCTGCTGAAACATGTTTGCTCGATCCTCCAATCCCATTCGTCACGGATCCACCACCAGGGAGGCGCATTGCTATCGTTGGCGCTGGCCCCGCCGGTTTGACCTGTGCATACTACCTGGCGCTCAAGGGACACTACTGCAAGGTATTCGACATGCAGCCTCAACCAGGAGGCATGTTGCGTTAAGGTATCCCTGAATATCGTTTGCAGAAGGACACGATGGACCAGGAAATCAATCATGTCTGGGAACTTGGCGTAGACCTGCAATCTAACGTCAAGCTCGGTGTGGACTTCACCATCGATGATCTCTTCA
>WNGR01009478.1_pt1 | contig 10213 bp, 10 predicted proteins | sample 5407581 | NCBI WGS metagenome assembly WNGR01 (sample SAMN13153383, study PRJNA577476) | soil metagenome | isolation source: 80 cm soil or saprolite under Garry oak tree replicate 2 | place: USA:California | collected 2016-06-15
CAGCCGGCCAGACCCCCTACCTCGGCCGATGCACCTGGCTGCGGCTGTTGTGCGCTGCTAGAGTATTAAACATACCGATAAGCGCGAATTATCACTTGCCGCGATATTGGTCATCTTTCTAAATCCCATTCTGGTGAGGGTCTATTTGCAGAGCGTCCTGCGGCAGTTCGTGCTCCACGGCGATGACGGGGCCGCGGCCGACCAGGCCCTGGAGCTGCCGGGATCGGCTTTCGCGATGTCCGGCGCGGCCAGGTCCGCGACGCGGCGGCGGCTGTGGCTCGACACCTTCGACTGGCGGCTCTACCGGTCCGGCCTGACCCTGGAGCAGGTCAGCAGCCGCGGCGCGACCGAGATCGTGCTGACCGGCCGGGACGGCACGATCATCGCCACCGATCATGTGGTGCGGCGCGCGCCCGGAGGCGGCCACGGGGCCGGGAGCGGCGGCGAGGGCGCGAACGGGCGGGCCACCAGGTGGCCGGGCCCGCTGGAGGCCCTGCCCATGGGGCCGCTGCGGGACCACCTCGCCCCAGTCGTCGGCGTGCGCGCGCTGCTGCCGGTGGCCAGGGCAGTCAGCACGATCCGCGACTGGCGGGTGCTGAACTCCGACGACAAGACGATCGCCCGGATCACGGTCGACCGCATGTCGGTCACCTACCCGGCGGCCGGAGCTGTGCCGCCGCGCGCGGTCGTGACCGCGCTCCGCGGCTATCAGACGCAGGCGCTGCGGGTGGCCGACCTGCTGGCCGCGATGCCCGGGGTCACGGACGGCAACCAGTCCGGGCTGGAAGCGGCATTGACCGCGGTGGGCCGGCGGCCCGGTGACTACTCCAGCAAGATCGACGTCAGGCTCGCCCCGCGGATGCCCGCCTCGGCGGCGATGGCCACCGTGCTGAACTCGCTGTTCGACACCCTTGAGGCCAACGTGAACGGCACGGTGCGCGACCTGGACACCGAGTTCCTGCACGACCTGCGGATCGCGGTGCGGCGCACCAGGTCCGCGCTCAAGCTGGCCGGCGACGTCCTGCCCGGCGGGCTGACCGCCCGGTTCGGCGAGGAGTTCAAGTGGCTGGGTGACCTGACCACGCCGACCAGGGATCTCGACGTCTACCTGCTTGGCTACCCTGACATGGCCGCGGCGCTGATCGCCGCTACGACCGGCGAGCTGCAGCCGTTTCACGACCACCTGAAACGCAGCCGCGCCGCGGCGCAGCGAGAGCTGGCCAAGGGATTGCGTTCTGCCCGGTTTTCCCGGCTCCGGCGGGAGTGGCGGCAAGCCCTGGCCGCCGCCACAACACCCCGCGCGCGGCCTTCCGCCGCGCGACTCGCGGCCAGCCGGATCGCCCGCGCGTACCGTCGCGTGCTGCGCGACGGCAACGCGATCACCCCCAGTTCTCCCCCGGAGAGCTTGCACGAGCTGCGGAAGCGGTGCAAGGAGCTGCGCTACCTGCTGGAATTCTTCGGTTCCCTGTACGATCCTGGCGAGCACTGGCGGGCGGTCAGGGAGCTGAAGGCGCTGCAGGACTGTCTCGGCGAGTTCCAGGACACACAGGTGCAGCACGACGAGATCCGGGCGTTCGCGGCCCAGATGATGGCACAGCGCGCCGCGCCCGCCGCTACGCTGCTGGCGATGGGCGAGATCGCGGTCGGGCTCGCCACCCGGCAGCGGCAGGCGCGCGGCGAGTTCGCCGGCCGGTTCCGCGATTTCGCCAGCCCGGCCAGCCAGAGCCGGATCCGGACCCTCATCGGGACTGCAGCATGAAGATCTTCGCGACCTACAACATCAAGGGCGGGGTGGGCAAGACAGCCACTGCCGTCAACCTCAGCCACCTGGCGGCACGGGAGGGCTACCGCGTCCTGCTCTGGGATCTTGACCCGCAGGCCGCGGCCAGCTTCCTGTTCCGGGTCCGGCCGCGGGTCAAGGGCGGCGGCAAGGCGCTGATCCGGGGCACCCGGTCGATCGACGACGCGATCAAGGCCACCGACTTCGACAACCTGGACCTGCTGCCTGCGGACTTCACCTACAGGAACCTGGACCTGGTGCTGGACGCCGCGAAGAAACCCGCGCGCAGGATCGCCAGCCTGCTGGCGCCGCTGGGCGCCGAGTACGACGTGATCTTCCTGGACTGCCCGCCCGGCATCTCATTGCTGTCCGAGAGCGTGCTGCATGCCGCCGACGCGCTGATCGTCCCGCTGATCCCGACCACGCTGTCGGTCCGGACCCTCGACCAGCTGACCGAGTTCATCAGCGGCTTCGACGGCAGCAAGCCCACGATCGTGGCCTTCTTCTCCATGACCGACCGGCGCAAGCGGCTGCACAGGGAGATCGCCGAGCAGCTGCCCGCAGAGCGCTCCGACGTCGTGACCACCGCGATCCCGGCCCTGTCGCTGATCGAGCGGATGTCGGTGCAGCGCGCTCCGGTGACCGCGTCTGCGCCCCGCAGCGCGGCCGGGCGGCGCTACGAGGAGCTGTGGCTGGAGACACGAAAGCGCACCGGGCTGCCCGATCCGCCCGCCGACGATTCCTGGTGATCAGGCGGCCCGTGGTGATCAGGCGGGCGGCCTGGCTGCGGCCCAGCTGAGCGGCAGCTCGTCGATGCCATAGATTCCCTCGACACCGCCCAGGCGGGCCGGGCCGGCCGAGGCCAGCCCGGGCATCCGCGGCGCGAGGAATGCCAGGGCCTCCTCGAGCTCGGCGCGGGCCAGGTTGGAGCCCAGGCAGTAGTGAGGGCCGGCGCCGAAGGTCAGCAGCCGCCCGTCGCGCTCAGCGGTGATGTCAAAGTCCTCGCCGCCATCCTGCTCCCGGTTGGCCCGCTCGGCGCAGATCGCCACGATCGTGCCGGCCGGGAACGTGACCCCGCGGTGCTCCAGCTCGGCGGTGCAGATCCTCGCGGTGAACGGGGTGATCGGCTCGGCCCTGACCACCTCGTCCACCGCCCGCGGAACCAGGCCGGGCTGCTCGGCCAGCAGCTCCCAGTCGCGGGGATGCGCGGCAAACAGCCTCATCGCGTGCGACAGCTGGGCCTGGGTGGTGTCGATGCCGCCGGCGATGACGTTCAGCACCAGGTTGACGCACTCGTCGTGGGACAGCCGGTCGCCGCGGTCCTCCGCGGCCAGCAGCGCGGTGATCAGGTCGTCCCCGGGCTCGGCCCGCCGCTGCTGCAGCAGCGCCTCGACATAGCCCTGGAGCTCCACGACCGCGCGCTCGATCTCGGGCACCTGGCTGGCGAGCGCCTGGATGTCGAACTGCCGCTGCACCAGGCTGGACCACTCATGCAGCTTCGGCGCGTCCTCAGCCGGGGCGCCGAGCACGGCGGCGATGGTCAGCGAGGGGTAGGGCTTGGCCAGCGCGGCGACGAACTCGCAGGACGTGGCCTGGCCGAGCGGGGCCCACAGCTGGCCGAGGAAGCCGCGCATGGCCGGGCGCCACCGGTCCGCAGCACGGGGGGTGAACGCCGGGCCGACCAGGGCCCGCAGCCGCCGGTGGCGCTCCCCCTGCTGGTTCAGGATGTTGGCGTCGACCTGCTCCCGCAGCGGGCCGCTGCTGACGCCGAAGATGTCGGCGATCTCCCGGCCGGGGAACGACGCCGACCGCGACCTGAGGAAGAACTCGCCGGCCTCGCGGTCGAGCACGATGAACGCCAGCGGCGAGCTGGCCAGCCAGCCCTGCTCGCGCAGCTCGGCGAGCCGCTGGTGGTAGCCGTCACCGGCCAGCTCACCCGAGGTGAGGTCGATGACCGGCAGGTCGAGATCGGTCACGAGGGTCATCTGGCTCTCCCAGGTTCAGTCCAGCTCGCGGATAAAGCCGATCATGGCCTTACTGACCTCATCCGGCCGTTCCTGCTGGGTCCAGTGGCCGCAGCCGCCGAGCAGCACCGGCTCGCGCAGCTGCGGTGCGCAGTCGCGCAGCCGCGGCAGCATCTCCGGCCCGCCGGAAAAGGCGACCACCAGGTCACGGTCTCCCGCGACGTACAGCGCGGGGACGGTGACCGGGGCGTGGTGCCAGGCAGCGGTGAGCTCCCAGTTGCGGTCGAGGTTGCGGTACCAGTTCAGCGGTCCTGTGAACCCGGAGTCCTGGTACTCGGCGACGAACGTGTCGATGTCCTGGCCGGTCAGCCACGCGGGCAGGGCCGGAGTGCCGGGCTGCCCGGGGACGCTGGGCGGCTCGGCGCAGATGTCGAGGAAGCCGCCGCCGGGCGGGACGATGGGCACCCCGGACGGCCCGTCGCCGGACACGCTGTAGAGCAGCCGGGTAAAGGTCTCCCGCGGATCCCGGCCGAGCTCAGCGTCGGCGACGCCGGGCTGCTGGAAGTAGAGCATGTAGAAGCCGCCCCCGAGAGCCGAGCGCATGGCGGCGGTCGGCCGGCTGCTCCCCCGCGGCCGGTACGGCACGCTCAGCCCGATCACCCCGCGGACCCGGTCCGGGCGCAGCAGCGCCGTGTGCCAGGCGACCGGCGCGCCCCAGTCGTGCCCGGCCACCACGGCCGCCGGCTCGCCGAGGGCATCGAGCAGCGCGATGACGTCCCCGGTCAGGTGCAGGATCGTGTACTCGCCGGCCGCGCCGGGCCCGCCGGTCCTGGCGTAGCCCCGCTGGTCGGGCGCTACCGCGTGATAGCCGGCCCCGGCCAGGGCGAGCAGCTGGTGCCGCCAGGAGTACCAGCACTCGGGGAAGCCGTGCAGCAACAGCACCAGCGGCCCGGTGCCCGCCTCGGCCACGTGCATGCGCAGCCCGCGCGCGTCCAGGTACCGGTGGCTCACCCCGGGCAGGGGGACATCGCGCGCCATGATCGGAGAATAACGGCGCGCCGGAGCCTGCAGGAAGACCCCTGCGCGATAACCATGAGCAGCGTAACGTTCCTTTATGGCTCATTGCAGGGACATAGCGGGTCGGCTCGGTCCATCCTGTAAGTCAGCGGTTCCCTGTGGCTGAGGGGGGTTCGTGGGCCGTAGGCTGCTTCGGCTAGAGATACCGGTCTTCCCGGAACGGCGCATGTTCTGGGTTCATGACCCGACCGTTGACCCGGATGCGCCGGGTGGCCCGCCGCCGCCGACCACGTCGCTGATCAGCGCTAACCGTGATCAGATGCTCGTGGCGTGCGCGCAGGAGCACGTCGGGGTTCAGCTCACGATCGAAGAATGGGAGGACGCGCCGCCCCCGTTCAGCGACGGTTTCGAGGACGACGCGAAATGCGTCCTGTACCTGCGCGGCCGACTGAGCGTCGCCGACACGAACCGCGCCGACTCCGCCGTGAACAGCCTGCGCCTGGCCGGCGGGGTAGGCGACTATGGCGTGCGCGTGTACACCCGCAACCGCACCGAAGCCGTCAGGCGCTACGCCGCCCTGTTCAAGATGAACGCTGACCCGCTCGGCGACGAGTTCCAGCAGGCGAGGAAGCAGCTCGAGGGGCTGGAGCAGTACCTGCTGCAGCTCTGGCGCGAATCCTAGGACCCGGCCGGCCCGGAGTGGCCGGGCGCCAGCGGAACCGCCCCGGTCAGGGCGATGCTCCCGCGCGGTGGGTGGCTGTCGACACCGGCTGGCTCACGCCATGCTGCACGGTGGATCGTCCCCCGGTGCCGCGTTCGGTGCTCGTGCGGAACGGAGTCAGCGCGTACACCACCAGCGAGACCGCTGCGATCACGATCAGGGCCAGGCAGGAAAGCACGATCCGCATGCGCCGCGATCGCATCAGCGCGGCCAGGCCCGGCCGCCCGAACGAGGTCAGCCTGGACGCCAGCAGAGGATCGTCATCGGCAAGCTTGCGCTCCATCTCCTCGAGGATGCGCTGCTCGTCCATGGACAGAGCCATGGCCACCTCCGAAACACGTCCGGCCACCGCTACCGCACGGGGCTTAGCGGGGCCGGGATCCCACTCCTACTATCCCCCGCTGGATAAGCTTTTACCCGCACTTTGCCACCGGACAGCCCGCTGCGCCAGCCCCTATGGCCGGCCTCGGCCCGGCCCCTGGCCTTCCAGCGCTCCGCCACTCCGGGGGTCTGCAGGCGACACGCCAGCGACGTCATCGAATACTTGTTTGCCTTATCGAACAATTATTCTAGACTGGGCCGCATGCGATGGGACAACCTGCGTCTCGATGAAAGCGACCGGCCCGACAGCCCGGCCCGGGCCAGCCAGGCGCCGGCCCTGTTCGAGCGGGATGCGGTGGCCCGGACTTTCGACACCCCCGGGTTCCGCGGGATGACCTTCTACGAGGTGCACGCCAAGTCCATCATCAACCAGGTCCCCCCGGCCTCCCGCATGGCCTTCCGCTGGACGATAAATCCCTACCGCGGATGTAGCCATTCGTGTACATACTGTTTTGCTCGCAATACGCACAGTTATCTTGATATGGATACCGGGGCCGATTTCAACTCGCGGATCGTGGTCAAGGTGAACGCGCCGGCGCTGGCCCGCAAGGAGCTTGCGGCGCCCAGGTGGCAGGGCGAGCACGTGGCGATGGGCACCAACGTGGACTGCTACCAGCGGGCCGAGGGCCGTTACCGGCTGATGCCGGGGATCATCGGCGCGCTGCGGGACGCGGCGAACCCGTTCTCCATCCTCACCAAGGGCACGCTGATCCTGCGCGACCTTGACCTGCTGGCCGGGGCCGCCGAGGTCACTGACGTCGGCCTCAACGTCTCGGTCGGCTTTATCGACAAAGCGCTTTCCCGGTCTGTGGAGCCGGGAACGCCCAGCCCAGAAGCCCGGCTCGGGGTGTGTTCCGCGCTCACCGGCCGCGGCCTGCGCTGCGGGGTGCTCATGGGCCCGGTGCTTCCCTTCCTCACCGACTCCCCCGAGCAGCTCGATGCCACCGTGCGGCTGGTCGCCGAGGCTGGCGCCGCTCACGTCACCCCGATCGTGCTGCACCTGCGGCCCGGCGCGCGGGAGTGGTTCCTGCGCTGGCTGGGCGAGAACTTCCCCGAGCTGATCAAGCCCTATCTCAGCCTGTACGGCCGGGGCGCGTATGCGCCACAGGGCTACCAGCAGCGGATAGCCGAGCGGGTCAAGGAGCTGGCCCTGCGCTACGGCGTCGGCCGGGCCAGCCCGGCGGGAGCTCGCCGCATCGGGCCGCCGCGCTCGCAGCAACAGGAGCCGCCCGCTGCGAGCGCGGCTTCCGAACTGGCCGACGCCGTTCAGCTGTCGCTGCTGTGACGCGGTGACAGCCGGGCCAGGCCGGCCCCGTAGCCGGCCTGCCCCCGCTCAGCTGCCGCCGTGATCTGCTGAGACCACGGGCAGGCCTGCCGCCTGCCAGGCCTGGAAGCCGCCTTCCAGGTCGGTCGCGCGGCGGACGCCGAGGTCCTGCAAGGCCGCCGCCGCGAGACTCGAGGTATAGCCCGCCGAGCAGAGGACGATCACATATGCGTCATAGCTGGCCTGCGGCAGCCTCGCGGCCGAGGCCGGGTCGAAGCGCCACTCCAGGACGTTGCGCTCCACGATCAGGGCCCCGGCGATCTCGCCCTCGGCGGCGCGCTGCGCGGCCGGGCGGATGTCGACGAGCACCGCGCCTGCGCTGACCGCACGCTGGGCCTGCTGCGGGCTGAGGCGGCCCAGCCTGGCCCGCGCCTCAGCCAGGAGCTGGTCGATGGTCCGGCTGCCCGGCGGCGCAGAGGTCACCATCGCATGAGCGTACGTCACCAGTTCTGGTCCGCGCTCTGGGTTCCGGTATGGACCAGGCCGGATTCGGTCAGCTCATATCGCCGCATCGCGGAGAGCGGCGGCGAGTAGGCATGGACGGTGATGGCCGGCTCGGCAGAAATGTTGGCCACGTCGTGCACGTAATGCGGGCCGAACGACCTGGTGCTGCCCGCCGCGACCGAACGACCACGGACCAGCGGCCGCGCCGCGGACACGGTCCGCTCGCGCACCCGCCCCTGCGCCACCGCGAATGCCCCGGCCGCGTCCCCGTGGTCATGGAAGCCCGTGTTCTGACCCTGCATCCAGGTCAGCAGCCATATCTCGTAGTCGTCGGCCAGGTCCAGGCGCTGGTACCAGCGCCGCCCGGGGTCGAAACGCGCCACGTCACTCCAGCAGCCCGGCTCGGCAGCCACGGCGCCCACGATCTGGCCGAGACGGGCCGGGCTCAGTGCCGGGGCAACGTGGCGCAGTAGAGTCATCCTAGTTCTCCAATCATTTTAATAGAGATTCGGAGGCACAAGCTATCACGCTTCCCTTCTGTCACGGAAGACAAACTGGCTGCCCGTTTCGGCCTGCCCCGGGCGCCAATCCAGCCTCAGCCACCGCCCCTCGGCCAATCCGCGCCGTTACCGCACGTAAAGTTGTCTGCCGTGGAAGCCCAGCGCGATGATCCAGCCCAGCGCGTGCCCGACCGGTTGATCGTCCGGACGGTCGCCGTCGATGATCCGGATGATCTGGTGACCTGCCTGCCGGACCCGGCCTCCGTCGCCTGGATCCGGTGCGGCGAGGGGCTTGCCGGATGGGGCGAGGCCGCCCGGGTAACCATTCCGGCAGGTGAAGACAGGTTCACGGCGGGTGAGAAGTGGCTGCGCGAGCTCTTCGACAGCGCCGATGTCACCGACGAGGTCGGTGTCCCCGGCACTGGGCCGGTCGCGTTCGGCAGCTTCACCTTCGACCCGACGTCGGACGGCTCGGTGTTCGTGGTGCCCCGCGCGCTGCTCGGCCGGAGCTCCGGCCGCTCCTGGCTGACCACCATCGGCGACCAGCACGATCCCCCGGCACCCGCGCACCCGCCCAAGCCACCCGCCGAGGTGAGCTGGCACGACGGAAGCCTGACCGCGCCGCAGTGGGAGCGGGCCGTCGCGGCGGCCGTGGCCAGGATCCAGGCTGGTGATCTCCGCAAGGCCGTGCTCGCCAGGGATCTCTACGCTGAGGCGTCGGACGACATCGATGTCCGGGTGCTGCTCGCCAGGCTCGCGGAGCGCTACCCGGACTGCTGGACCTTCTCCTGCGCCGGGCTCACCGGCTCGACGCCCGAGCTCCTGGTCCGGCGGGAGGGTACTGAGGTGCGCTCGCTCGTGCTCGCCGGGACCACCCCGCGCGGCCGCAGCCAGGCCGAGGACCAGGCCCTCGGCGCGGCCCTGCTCGCGTCGGCCAAGGACGTAGAGGAACACCAGTACGCGGTCGCGGACGTGCGCGCCACGCTGACGCCGCTCTGCGACCAGATCGACATCGATGCCCGGCCCTCGCTGCTGCGGCTGGCCAACGTTCAGCACCTCGCGACCGGCGTGACCGGGCGGCTCGCCAGGCCGCTGGCACCGACCGCATCGGGCGGCGCGCGGTGCGAGTACGCCTCGGCGTTCGCACTCGCCGCCGCCCTGCACCCGACCGCCGCGGTGTGCGGCACGCCGGCCGGCGCCGCCATGGAGCTGATCCGTGAGCTTGAGGGCATGGACCGGGGCCGGTACGCGGGCCCGGTCGGCTGGGTCGACGCCCAGGGCAACGGCGAGTGGTGCATCGCGCTGCGGTGTGCCGAGCTGGACGGGTCGCGGGCGCGGCTGTTCGCGGGCTGCGGCATCGTGGCCCACTCAGATCCCGCCGCGGAACTCGCGGAGACGCAGGTCAAGTTCCGGGCGATGCAGGACGCGCTGGCCGGCTAGCGAGGCCCCGCGCTCACCCCGCCGCTGCCGCGGTGCAGGCGGCACGGAGCCTGGCCCGCAGGCTGGCGCCTGCCGCGCGCTCTGTCCGCACCTCGACGACTCGCAGCCCGCGGCCCAGGAGCGCTCCCGGCAGATCGGCCGGAACCTTCAGGCGGGCGTAGGGAAGCCCGGCGGCGTGAGCCAGGTGGCCGATGCCGGCGCCGTGCGGGGTCCCGAACAATCGCTCGAACGGGCCGGGGAACGCCGCCTGTTCCAGGTCGGAGAAGATCCCGCCGCCGTCGTTGTTGACCACCACCAGGCACAGGTCGGGCCGTGGCTCGTCCGGCCCGAGCAGCAGGCCGGGCGTGTCGTGCAGGAACGCCAGGTCGCCGACCAGGGCAACGGCCGGGCCGCCGCCGGCCGCCTGGTGCGCCAGCGCGGCCCCGATGGCCGAGGAGACCAGCCCGTCGATGCCGCTGGCCCCGCGGCTGGCCAGCACCCGGACCCCGGTCCGCGGCGTCATGTGCCGGTCCAGGTCACGGACGGGCAGGCTGGACGCGGCCCACAGCATCCCGCCGGCAGGCAGCGCGGCGGCCAGGTCGCGGGCCAGCCTCGGCTCGCTGAGATCCGTCACGGAGTCGAGGATCACGTCAGCCGCGCGGC
>WNGR01009479.1_pt1 | contig 10213 bp, 7 predicted proteins | sample 5407581 | NCBI WGS metagenome assembly WNGR01 (sample SAMN13153383, study PRJNA577476) | soil metagenome | isolation source: 80 cm soil or saprolite under Garry oak tree replicate 2 | place: USA:California | collected 2016-06-15
GTCCTCGATCGCGCGGACATCGCTCTGGGTCTTGTACGGCTGGCCGACCCAGTCGTACTCCCAGGGGATCTCGATGCTCGGCTCGTTGCCCAGGTTCGCCTGCGTGCCGATGACGCTGGCCAGGCCCTGGTAGCCGCCCAGCACGCTGTCGAGGTAGCTCACCATCGACGAGTTGCCGCCCTCGAGGCCGGCGAGTTCGGCGATGTTGAACGGGATGTCCGGCGTGGAGGTGAACGCGTCGCCCTCGGCAAAGTCGTTCGACGACGTGCCGGTGATCAGCTTCGCGTTGAAGCCGTCCATCCAGCGGCCGTTCGAGTGACGCGGCTGGATGTACCCCGAGGACGTATTGAAGATGTTCTCCCAGTCCTGCGCGCGGTTCTGGAACTTCGTCTGCACGGAGGTGTTGCCCAGTTTGCCCGCGAACGCCGAGAGCGCGAAGTCGTCGATGTCGTACTCGAGCTGTGTCGAGGCCGTGGCGTACTCGTGGCAGCAGCCGTAGATGCTGTTCGTCGGCAGATAACCGAAGCTGTCCAGGTACGTCACGCCGGGGGTGACGTTCGTGTTGGTGGTCTGTTCCTTCTCCATCGCCGACAACGCTGTCGTCGTGTCGAAGCCGGTCGCGCCGAACGCGTAGTAGTCGGCCAGCACAGGCACCGCGGAGTCGCCTACCATGATGTAGGTCTCGCCGTTGTTCATGCCCCACTTGGTGAGCGTGCCGCCCTGTTCGTAGTCGTCCAGGATCGACTGGGCCATGTCGTCGGCGGCCGACGGGTTGATCAGGGCCGTGAGTTGCGCTTGGGAGCGGTAGATGTCCCAGTTCGAGAAGTCGGCGTACTCGTTGGAGTGAGCGGAACCGACGGTGTGCACGTTGCCGTCGTAGCCCCGGTACGAGCCGTCCGCGTCGCTGATCACGCTCGGGAACTGCTCCGCGTGGTAGAGCGCGGTGTAGAAGTTCGCCTGCTCGGTCGACGTGCCGCCTGCCACTTCGATCTTGTCGAGGGCGGAGGTCCACGCGGCTGCCGCAGCCGCCTGAACTTGCGCGAAAGTCTCGCTCGCCACCTCGGCGTTCAGGTTCGCCTGCGCCTCGGCGGTCGAGGTGTAGGAGATGCCGACGCGCGCGGTCACGGTCGTGGCCGCCGACGGGGTGCCGAAGGTGACGTACGCGCCGCCCGGACCCGCCGAGGTGCTGCCGTACGTCCCTTCGGCGGTGTAGTTCCGGTCGAACTCGATCGCGAAGTAGACGCTGAAGTCGTTCGTCGCCTCACAGAATCCGGAACTGGTCACCGAGCCGGTCAGCTCGTTCGAGCCGACCGTGCTCAGCGTGGAGGAGACATAGGGGGTGTCTGGGCTGTCCAGCTTCAGCAGCAGGGACGCGGACGTCGATGCGGGAAAGGTGAACTGGCCGATGCCGGCATGGGTGGACGTGGTCAGTGCGACGGACGTGCCATTGCCCAGCGCGACGGAGTAATACCCCGGTGACGCGGTTTCATTGCTGTGCGAGAAGGATTCGTCATCCGAGCCGGGGCTGGAGCCGACCGAGCCGGTGATCGGCAGGATCGGCACGTCGCCCGCGGCCTCGCACCCGACGCCCGAGACGTGGGTCAGGCTGAAGCCGGAGATCGACGAGTCCGCGTAGTTGTAACCGCCGCCGTTCGGCCGGGAGCTGGTGTCCGGGCTCCACTGCAGCATGCCGTGCGGGACGTCGGCGCCCGGAAAGGTGTTCCCGGCGCTGTAGTCGGAGTTCGAACCGGTGCCGACGAGGGGATTGACGAGCGAGTCCGGGGAGGTGACCAGACTCGCGGCGTTGGGCGTGACGGCCATGGTGGGGGCTGCGGCGGAGACCGCGAGCGTCACGAGGGCGCTCGCGGTCAGAAACCGCAGCCCCGTACGCACCGACGAGCGGTGCGTACGGGGCCGAAGTAGGTCAGCCACGGGGCAGGACCTCGCTCAGCACGCCGTCGCCGGGGGAGTTGTACCAGTCGGTCGAGACGTACGACGCGCCGTCGGCGGCCAGCTCGGCCACTCGCGCCTGGGCGTCCGCGAGCGACGGGGCGCTGCTGGACAGGGCCGGGGCCACGTCGTATGCGTCGGTGACCACAGCGAGGTAGTGGTTTGCGTTGTACCACTCGGTCGCGCCGTCGGAGACGAAGGCCCCTGCATCCTGGTCGAAGACCACGAACCACGGACGCAGCGCGGTGTTGCTGTAGCGCAGGCGCGGGTCGCCGGTCTGCGCGCCGAGCACGGACGGGAAGACGGCCGCCCGGGAGATCTCACCACTGTTGTAGAGGTCGATCAGGTGCTGCGCGTAGACCTGGTCGACCCACGTCGAGGACGAGCTCACGGCCTGCTCGTACGTGCCGGGGATGATCTCGACGATCGCCTTGCCAGCGAGCGAGGCGTAGTTGCCCCAGTTGTTCGCGGTCGCGGCCGCGTCGAGGTTCGAGTACAGCGAGCCGTCGGACTTGGTCAGCAGGTCCGCCGGGGTGTACAGCACGCCGGACAGGTGCGTCTGGACGTACGTGTCGAACGCGGTCGGGCTCTGCGAAGACCAGGAGCCGAAGCCGTTCTTCATCTCGATCTTGACCATGATCGGGTGGCCGGTCGGGTGGGCCAGCAACCAGTACCGGATGTCGTCCAGGCAGCTGTCCAGGTTCTGATTCCTGTTGCCGGTGTAGATGGCGGCGGAGGAGCTTGCCTGCACGCAGTTGTTGATGCTGGCCAGCGGGTCGCCGTGGCTGACGTCCCACTTGCCGTTGAGCGCGTTGGCCCAGGTGTCGAGCTCGACCAGCGACGTGCCGGTGTCCAGCGCGTTGGCCAGGTAGGTGTACTCGGCCTTGTCGTCGTACGTGTTGTGCAGGCCGGTGCCGGTGACCCCGGCCAGGTTGTAGGAGCCGTAGTCCAGCGCGTGGGCCGGAGCGGCCGCCGCCGCGCCGACGCCGACGGCGGACAGCAGCAGGGCCGCCGCGGCGAGCAGGCGGGAGCCCGCGCGCTTGGTCGGCAGGGTGGGTAGAGGCATGGGTCGTCTCCTCGAGGGTTTTTCCCGAACAGGGGAGTGAGGGGGAGTTCGGCCGAGAGCCAGGGTGCATCCTGACACAGCGTCGGACGTCCGTCGAGGGCGCGTGGGCGGATTGGAACCGCACAGGTGTCTCATCTACGCTGATCGCGGCCATGCAGGTCAAAGAGGCCTGAGAGCGTTCACAAAGCAGTCGCTTAGTGTTCTCCATGTGGCTGTTCACACCGCGAATGCTGCCCCCTTGTAGCCCGCACGTGTCCTGACAACCGGCCATCGACAGAAAGCCGATGATGACCCCCTCTTCGAGCAAGCTCAGCCGTCGTGGATTCCTGGCCGTCTCGGCCGCGGCACCCGTCGCCTTCTACGCCTCGCCCGCCGCAGCGTCCGCGAAGGCCGCGTCAAGCACATCGCTCGCCGACATCGTCACCGGCCTGCCCTTTGTCGAGTCCTACCGGACCAACAGCTCGGCGAACCTGACAGCGGCGTCGAATGCGGCCGTGCGCGCCCTGGGCGGCTTCGCAGAGGCTTGGCAGACCGGCACCGCTTGGAACGCCGGCAGCGTGCTGCTGAAGGACTACCTGCGCGCGAACATGAAGTACTGCGCGAAGATAACGAAGGAGCGCACCGAGGCTCAGGCCAAGGAGGCGTTCGTCTTCGACCGGCGCGACCAGAGCTACACGATGATCACCGGCCTCGGCCCGCTGGCCGACCTGTACAAGGCCGGCGCATTCGCCGTCACGAGCATCACCTCGGCGCCGGACGGCACCCCGTCGACCACGATCAACGACGGCGTTCCGGCCGGCGCCCCGGCCGGTTCGGCCACTGGCCCCGGCTCGACCACCTCCGCTCTCGGCCAGGTCGTGACGCTCGAGGAAACCCTGCGCGGCAACTACTCCTCGGGCAACCCGTCGAAGAACTCGTACCAGTACCCGCGTCCGTGGCGGATGAACGAGGACAGCGTGGTCGTGGACACCGGCACGGTGGACGCGTACGGCTTCCCGGTCTACGAGTCCGACATCGTCGTCGCGCCGCAACTGCTGCTCCAGCGCAGCACCACCCCGGCGAGCGACGGCGGCTTCCCGAGCGGCCACACCAATGCCTTCTACCTGGCCGGAATCGCCTACGCGTACGCGGTTCCCGAGCGCTTCCAGGAGCTGATCGCCTGCGCCGCGTACGCCGCGAACACGCGCATCATCGCGGGCATGCACTCGCCGAACGACGTGATCGGCGGCCGCATCCTGGCCACCGCGCTCGCTGCCGCGATCCTCTACGACCCCGCGAACGCGGCGATCAAGGCCGCCGCGCGGGCGAACGCCCTGGCCTACTTCGAGGCGCAGACCGGCACCACCGCGGACACCCTGTTCGCTTACGCGCACTCGCAGGGCATTGACGAGGACCAGTTCGCCGACCGCGAGGCGAACAAGGGCATCGTCGACGCGCACCTGACCTACGGTCTGCCGTCGGAGGGCTCGCAGAAGCCTGCGAAGGTGTACGAGGTGCCGGAGGGCGCCGAGGTGCTACTCGAGACCCGCCTGCCGTACCTGACCGCCGACCAGCGCCGCGACGTGCTGGCGACGACCGCGATCGACGCGCGCAACGTGATGCTGGACGGCTTCGAGCAGTGGGGCCGGATTAACCTGTCCGCTGCCGCCGACGGCTACGGCGCCCTCGTGAGCACGGTCAACGTCGCGATGGACGCCGGCCAGGGCGGTTTCAACGCGGCCGACGCCTGGAAGAACGACATCAGCGGCAAGGGCGGCCTGGTGAAGCAGGGCACTGGCGCGCTCACCCTGTCCGGTGAGAACACCTTCAGCGGCGGCACCACCGTCCAGGCGGGCACGATCGTCGCAGCCTCCGCCGACGCGCTCGGCCACGGCGACGTGACTGTGCAGTCCGCGGGCACGCTCTCGGTCTCGGCCGACGTGGCCGACTGCGGCGGCGTCGAGGTCCGCGGCGACTACACGCAGGACGGCGGCACGCTGCAGGTCGACCTCGGCGACGGCAACGTCCGCGACGCCGTCCTGAGCGTGCACGGCCGCGTCGAGCTCGCCGCAGGCAGCACTCTCGCCCTGACGCTGTCGAGCGCCCCGCGCGAGGGCGCGGTGATCCCGCTCATCGAGGCCCACAGCGTGCGCGGCTGGTTCGATTCCGTGAGCGTGAACATCGCGGGTGTCCAGGCCGTTCCGGTCCAGACCCGCGAGGGCGTCTCCGTGCGTTTCGCTTAATCGCCTCGGGCTGAGGGCCAGCGTGGCAATGCGCGTCTGGCTCTCTGCCGAGCGGGTGAGCCTGGCATGATGGACGAATGATCGACCGAGTTCTCGCCGCGTGTGACGGCGCATGCAAGGGAAACCCCGGACCTGCCGCGTGGGCGTGGGTGTTCGTCACCGAGGACGGGGGCGGCAGTTGGGCGGCCGGGGCGCTCGGGACGGCCACCAACAACATCGCCGAGCTCACCGCCCTGGAGCAGCTGCTTTCCACCGTCGATCCCAAGGCACCGCTGGAAGTGCGGATGGACTCGCAGTACGCGATGAACGCCGTGACGACGTGGCTGCCGGGCTGGCGCAAGCGAGGCTGGAAGACGGCGTCCGGCACCCCGGTCGCCAACCGCGACCTCGTCGTGCGCATCGACAGCTTGCTCACCGGGCGCGACGTGAAGTTCGTGTACGTCCCCGCGCACCAGGCGGGCGGCGATCCCCTCAACGCCTTCGCAGACGACGCGGCCAGCACCTGCGCGGTCAGCCAGACGTCGGCCGGCGGAGTGCTGACGAAGGAGGAGGGCCGTCGGCTGGCGGTCCCGGCCGTCACCAACGTGCCCAAGGCCGAGAAGGCCACGAAGGCCAAAGCGGGCGCCGCGCCGCGGTCCATCGCCGCGAAGTTTCCCGGCACCTGCAGTTGCGGTAGGCGGTACGCGGCCGGTGAGCAGATCGCCAAGGGGTCCAGCGGCTGGGGACACGTGGAGTGCGCCAGCCGCTGAACCGGTTGGCGTTTCTCAGTAACCCCAGCCCCAGCGGACCTGCGTCACTCCGGAGGAGTTGTTGTTCGACAGGCCGCTTCCGCTGTGCGCTTCCATCGAATAGTTGTCACCGGTCTTCAACCCGGCCCAGTAAACGCTGCCCCAACTGTCCGAGCGGGCCGTGTCGGTGACCGCGGCCAGATACGCCTGATACTGGCCGTTGTTGTGGTTGGTCAGGTAGTCAGTGCCCGTGGTCATCGGCGCACCGAACTCGTCGATGATCGTCCGGCTGCCGTAGCTGCCGATCCGGCTGTCGAGGTCGGATACCCACGCCGATTCCGTCGTGTAGCTGTTCCAGGTGCCGTAGTAGTGCAGCGACAGCAGCGTGCCGCTGAGGGCCGAGGACGCGCCGACGCCGGTGACGTGGTCGTTGTAACCGGTGCCGCTGATGATGACGCGGCTGTGCGGCACGCTCGAGTGGTCGGAGAGCCACGTCGTGCAGATGGAGACCCACTGGCTCAGCGAGTAACCGTACGGCTCGTTGAGCGGCTCGAAGTAGACGTTCGAGTTCGAACCGTAGTCGCTGACCACGGTGTTCCACATGGTCTGCCAGGCCGACATGTTAGTGATCGTGCCGGTGCTGGTGCTCTCGGTCCACGCGCTGATGATCACCTTCATGCCGTCGGCCAGCGCCGCGTCGATCGCTCCGCGGTACGCGGTCCACCACGACTGGCTGACGCTCGGCGGGTTGATGGGCAGGCGCACGGTGTTGGCGCCGAGGTTCGACTCGAAGGCCTTGATGTAGTTGTTCGCGATCGAATACACCGTCGAGTACGAGTCACCGGCGGCCAGGCCGTCCGGGATGACCCAGCCCGAGTTGTAGTTGTCGCGGGTGTCCGCCCAGTTCACGCCCTTGAACTGGTTGGTCGCCGCGAGCGCGGGGGACGCTTGGACGAGCCCGAAGAGCGAGGCGCCGAGCATGCTCGCGACGACGGCGAGCACGCGCGCTGATGCCCAGTGCTCCCTTGCACGGAAGGGCATGTTGATCTCCAGAGTCTGTCGGATTGTGTGTGATTTCTTTCGATGGTTACGTAACCATGGGGATTCTTGTGCGGGTCGCGCCGTCCGTCAAGCCCCTTGCAGACGTCGGATACTGTCTCCAGATCGAGAACCCGCAGGTGGTCGCCGACCGCGTCAATGGGTTCATCGGCCGCCTATGATGGGCACATCTCCGGATGAAGCGTTTCAAAGTGACGGGTGGTGCTGGAGTGGTCAGACGGACGGTGGGGATCAAGGACGTGGCCCGGGAGGCGGGCGTGTCCGTCGGCACGGTCTCCAACGTGATCAACCGGCCGGAGACGGTGGCCCGCGCGACCCGTGAGCGGGTGCAGGAGGTCGTCGGCCGGCTCGGCTATGTGCGCAGCGAATCAGCACGTCAGTTGCGGGTCGGCGCCAGCCGCATCGTCGGCCTGCTGGTGCTCGACATGGGCAACCCCTTCTTCGTCGACGTGGCGCGCGGGGCCGAGCGCACGGCGCGCGCGGCAGGGCTCGGGGTGATGGTCTGCAACAGTGCCAGCTCGCCGGAGGAAGAGGCCGAATACCTCTCGATGTTCGTCGAGCAGCGGGTGCGTGGAGTGCTTGTCACGCCCGCCGACTCGACCGGCCGCGACCTCGACCTGTTGCGCCGTCACGAGATCCCCTACGTCGTCGTGGACGCCATCGTGGACGACACCGAGAACGGGGCGGGGGCCTGCTCGGTCTCGGTGGACGACGTGATCGGCGGCGAGATGGCCGTCGCGCACCTGATCGAGCAGGGGCACCGGTCCATCGTCTTCGTCAGCGGCCCCGGGCACGACCGCCCGCAGATCCGCGACCGCTGGATGGGAGCGTGCCGGGCCGTTGCCGCGGCCGGGCTGCCGCCGGAGACGATGCACGAGATCGCGACCGACCGGCGCGGCGTGTCCGCCGGTGCCGATGCCGTCGCCCACCTGCTCGGCATGCGCGACCGGCCCACAGCAGTGTTCTGCGCCAACGACATGCTGGCCCTGGGCGTGCTGCAGGCGTTGTTCGGGGTCGGGGTCAAGGTTCCCGAGGAGATCGCGCTCGTCGGATACGACGACATCGACTTCGCCGCGTCGGCCGCCGTGCCGCTGACCTCGGTGCGTCAGCCCGCGATGGAGATGGGTCGGATCGCCGCCGAGATGCTGGTCGAGGAGAGCGCGGCCGACTACGACGCGGAAAGCCACGTGCACGAGCACGTCGTGTTGCAGCCCGAGCTCGCGGTGCGCGACTCAAGCCGCTGGCGTCTGACGCCGTGAGGTCCGCGTTTTCGTCTTGGCCTTCGGCTTCGTCTCCGCCTTGGACTTCGTCTCTGCCTTGGCCGTCGACCTTGTTGTGGTCTTCGACTTCGGGTTCGTCGTGATCGGGCGGCAGCCTGCCGAGGCCGCGACATTCTCGTGCACGTCGAGCATCTCCTCGACCGAGCGCGACCAGGGGTGGCGCTCCGCCTGGCGCCGCGCCGCGGCACGGCGCTCCGGCTCGGGACGGCTGAGCAGCTCCAGCACCCCGTGTGCCATCCCGCGCGCGGTCGGCGCGGCCACCGCGCCCGCCGCCCCGCCGAGCAACTCGCCCGACGCGCCTCCGGTGGCCGCGACCACGGGAGTTCCGCAGGCGAGTGCTTCGAGCACTGACAAGCCGAAGGTCTCCACGAGACAGGGTGCGAGCACGACGTCCGCCGCGGCGAGTCGCGAGGCGAGCAGCGGCCGGTCGGCGACATGGCCGTGGAAGACCACTGGCAGCCCCTTGGCCGCGCGACGCAGCTCCACGTGCGCCGTACCGGTGCCGTAGACGTCGAGCTGCACGTCGTGGCCCGAGCGAGCCAGCTCCTTGACGGCGGCGATCGCCAGGCCGACGTTCTTCTCCTCCGACAGTCTGCCCGCGTAGGCCAGGTGGATGCCCTCGTGCTCGGCGGTCTCCTGCGGATGGAACATCTCCAGGTCCACGCCCAGCGGAATCCGCCGGAGCGAACGCACCTTCAGGCCAGAGAATTCGTGCTCTGCGAACCTGGACGTGACCACCACCGCGTCGAAGCGCGTCACGACGCGCTGGTTCCACGCGCGGATCGCCGCCTTCGCCGGGGGAGAGCCGCCGGTACGGGGCATGTGCGCGGGAATGATCGCGTCCAGCCGCTCGTGCGAGAAGAGCACCGCGCCGACTCCGTGCCGCGCCGCCCAGTCCGCGACGGCGGTCAGTGTGTACTTGTCGGAGACCTCGATGACGTCGGGTTGCAGCCGCTCAAGCAGTCGCTCGACCACGCCGGTTCGCATGATCATGCGATAGCCGTTGCCCACCTTCGTGCTCGGCACGGTGACGGTCATGCCGGTCGGAGTGTGCCGCACCGCCCAGTCGCGCGCCGGGACGACCAGCGTCCGCTCGTGGCCCGCCGCCGCGTAGCCGTGGCCGAGCCGGTCGATCGCGGTGCGCAGGCCGCCCGAGGTGGGACTGTAGAGGTTCGCGAGCTGGACGATCCTCACGTCGTCGCCTGAGTCGCCGCGCGCAGGTCGCGCGCGCTGCGCGGCAGGCCGAGCGCGGCGGCGTACGTCGTGGGACGCGCGCCCAGGTCCAAGGCCCCGTCGATGGCATCGAGCGTCGCCTCGCGCAGGCCCGGACGAGTCAGGTCGTCGGGGTGCAGCGCGATCCGGAAGGCGCGTCCGTCGCGCGCGAACCGCCGCGCCGCCTCGGTCATCAACCGTACGCCGAGCCGCTCGCCGGCCCCGCCCGGCCGGTGCGAGAGCGCGAAGGCCGAAAGCTTCAGCTCGGCCGTCGCGCCGCCGGCCCCCGCGAAGGAGTGCACACCGAACTGGGTCGAGTAGTAGCGCAGACCACTGCGACGCAGCGCGTCGACCGCCTCCGGCGAGGCGATCCAGCCGGGCGGATGGAAGCCCACCGGATCGATGCCGACGTCGGCCAGCTCTTCGAGCCCTGCCTTGATCCGCGCCCGCGCCTCGCCCTCGGAGAGCGTGGCGAACTCGGCCGCGCCGCGGGCCATCACCTGGGCCACGCCGCGCCGCCAGAGCGGCCCCGAGCCGTGCGTGGCGACGTGGTAGAAGCCGTGCAGCGCCAGCTCGTGCCCGCGATCCTGGGCCTTGAGCAGGTCCTCGGCCAGCCGCGCGTCGGACACCAGACTCGGACCGCGCCACGGCCCGGGAACGAGCAGCAGCGTCGCCGGGATGCCGCGCGAGTCGAGG
>WNGR01015672.1_pt1 | contig 10213 bp, 10 predicted proteins | sample 5407581 | NCBI WGS metagenome assembly WNGR01 (sample SAMN13153383, study PRJNA577476) | soil metagenome | isolation source: 80 cm soil or saprolite under Garry oak tree replicate 2 | place: USA:California | collected 2016-06-15
GCCCCGGCGTCACCCAGCCGTTGCCGACGGTAGTCGTCCAGCCGACAATCCTGTGGGAGGACGTGGCCTACACCAGCTAGACGACGCCAGCCAGACGGCGGGAGACGGCCTGAGACGGCAGGAGACGGCAGGAGACGGCAAATAATGGCGGTGGCCTCGGAAACCAGCGCGGGAATAACACTCGCGCACAAGGTGCTGGGCTCTCCGACCCTCCGGCTGGCGGGCAGGCGCCTGCTCGCGGCGATCCCGGTGCTGTGGGGCGTGACGCTCCTGACCTTCCTGGTGATGAACCTGCTCCCGGGCGACACGGCTCAGGTACTGCTCGGCGCCAACGCCACGCCCGCCCAGGTCCATCAGCTGGAGATCAGGCTGCACCTGAACGAGCCGTTCTGGGTGCGGTACGGCGGCTGGCTGGCCGCCACCCTCCACGGCGACCTGGGCACAAGCCTGGCCAGCGGCGAGAACGTGACCACGATCCTCGGCCAGCGGCTGCCCGTCACCGCCGAGCTGCTGATCTACGCACTCGTCGGGTCGGTCGTGCTTGCCGTTCTCCTCGCCGTGCTCGCCGCGCGCAGGCCGAACGGCATCGCCGACCGGTTCAGCATCGTGATCAGCATGACCGGGCTGTCGGTCGCGCCCTACGTGCTCGCCGTCGTGCTGGTCTACCTCTTCGCGGTCAGGCTCCAGTGGTTCCCGGCCATCGGGTACACGTCGCTGACCGCCAGCCCGCTCGAGAACATCAGGTCGCTGACCCTGCCCGCCATCGCCATCGGCTTCCCGCTGTTCGCCGTCTACACCCGGCTGCTGCGGGCGGACATCGTCGAGCAGATGCAGCGCGAGGACTACATCGTCACCGCGCGCGCCAAGGGCGTGCCGCAGTGGCACATCCTGATCAGGCACGCGCTGCCGAACTCGATGTTCGGCCTGATCACGCTGGTCGCGCTCAACCTCGGCGTGCTCATCGGGGCGGTGGCGATCATCGAGCCGATCTTCTCGCTGCCTGGCGTGGGCGCGATCTTGATCTCGTCCATCAACAACCACGATGTGCCCATCGTCGAGGGCGTCGTGCTGGTGTTCGCCGTGGTCGTGGTGGTGGCCGCGCTGGCCGCCGACCTGCTCTACGCGGTGCTCGACCCGAGGATCCGGTATGAGCGCTCCGCTTCCTGACCTGCTGCCTGCGCCCGACGCGGCGATAGCCGCGCCCGTGCGGAAAAAGGCGCCCGGCCGGGCGAGCTCACTGCGGATCTGGCTGCCGCTCGGCTTCCTCGTCCTGCTGGCCGCGGCGTGCTTCATCTGGCCGCAGATCTACCCGGTCCCCAAGCCGGTAGGCGGCAGCATCCTGGAGGCCGGCCTGCCGCCGTTGTCGCCGGGCCACATCCTCGGCACCGACCCGAACGGCAACGACGTACTCTCCCGCATCTTGTACGGGGGACAGGTCTCGCTCGAGGTCGGGTTCAGCGTCACTGTCATCGGCCTGGTCATCGGCGGCTCGCTCGGCATGGCCGCCGGCTACTGGCGCGGGATAACCGACACGAGCATCTCCCGGGTGCTCGACGTGCTGATCGCGTTTCCCGCGCTCGTGCTCGCGCTCGCCATCGCCGAGGGCCTGGGGCCCAGCGAGCTGCACGTGATCTGGGCCCTCGCCATCTTCAGCATCCCCGCCACCGGCCGGATCGCCCGCAGCAACACCCTGGCCATCCGCGAGCAGGATTTCATGCTGGCGGCGAGGCTGTCAGGCACCCGAGGCCGCCACATCATCCTCCGTCACGTCATCCCCAACATTCTGCCGCAGCTCATGACGTTCGCCCTGCTGGGCTTCGGCATCGTAATCATTCTCGAGGGGGCGCTCAGCTTCCTCGGCCTGGGCATCCCCTTGCCCGAGCCGAGCTGGGGGAGCATGATCGCGCAGGGACAGCAGGTCCTGTCCGCCACGCCGGAGCAGGCGCTGATCCCGAGCGCCTTCCTGTTCGCCACCGTCGTCTCGCTGAACGTCCTCGGCGATGCCCTCAGGGAACGCTGGGGTGTCCGATGAACACAGTGAACAGCGGGCCGCTGCTTGAGGTCGAGGACCTCAAGGTGAGCTTCCCGATCCGCCGCGGCGAGCTGCGCGCCGTCAACGGGATGAGCTATTCGCTCTACTCCCAGCAGACGCTGGCCATCGTCGGCGAGTCCGGATCGGGTAAGACCGTGAGCTGCCGCGCGCTCATGGGGCTGCTCCCGCAAGCGGCGGTGGTCACCGGCTCGGCCAGGTTCGGCCGCGCCGAGCTGCTCGGGCTGACCGACGACGAGATGCGCAGGCACCGCGGCACGGACATCGCGATGGTATTCCAGGACCCGTCCCGGTCGCTGAACCCCACGATGAAGGTCGGGAACCAGATCGCCGAGGCCGTCCGGGTGCACCGGCGGGCCACCAAGGCGGAAGCCCGCGAACAGGCCATCGAACTGCTGCGCCTGGTGCACATTCCGGTGCCCGGCCGGCGCTTTCACGAGTACCCGCACCAGCTCTCCGGCGGCATGCGGCAGCGCATCATGATCGCCATCTCGAGTTGCGGGCCGAACTCGGCATGACGCTGATGCTGATCAGCCACGATCTCGGCCTGGCCCGCTCCTGCGCCGACGAGGTCATCGTGATGTACGCGGGCCAGATCGTGGAGCAGGCGTCGACGCCGCAGTTGTTCACGCAAGTCCGGATGCCGTACACCGAGGCCCTGTTCGAGGCCATTCCGCGGCTGGAGCGGCCTGCGCACTCGCCGCTACCGGTGATCGGTGGCCGGCCGCCCGACCTTTCCGCGCTGCCGGCGGGCTGCTCGTTCGCCCCGCGCTGCCGCCGCGCCGCGGACGACTGCCGCATGACCGCCCCGCCGCTCGCCGAACACGAACCCGGCCACCGCTGGGCGTGCTGGCACCCCATCCAAACAGGAGTGGCATGACGTCCGGTGCAGAGCCTCTCCTCCAGGTCCGCGACCTGGTCCAGGAGTTCGTGGCCCGGGACTACGGCGGGGTCAAAGGCGGCGTCGTCCACGCGGTTTCCGGCGTGTCGTTCAACGTGTGGCCAGGGGAGACGCTCGGCATCGTCGGCGAGACCGGATCCGGCAAGTCCACGCTGGCCAGGTCCGTGCTCCAGGCACCCAGGCCCAAGGCGGGCACCGTCACCTTCCGCGGCGCCGACCTCACCACGCTGCACGGCAAGAACCTGCTCCAGGCCCGGCGGCACCTGCAGATGGTGTTCCAGGACCCGTTCTCCTCGCTTGACCCGAAATGGAAAGTGCGGGACCTGGTCGCCGAACCGCTGATCGCTTACCGGGTCGGTGACCGGGCCGCCAGGCGGCACCGGGTCGAGGCGGTGCTCGAGCTCGTCGGGCTCGACCCGGCGGCTCACGGAGACCGGCGGCCCAGGGAGCTGTCCGGTGGCCAGGCCCAGCGGGTCGCCATCGCCAGGACGCTCGCGATCGAGCCGGCGATGATCATCTGCGATGAGCCGGTGTCATCCCTGGACGTCCTCATCCAGGCTCAGGTCCTCAACCTGTTCGAGCGGCTGCGGGCCGAACTCGGCCTGTCCTACCTGTTCATCGCCCACGACCTCGCCCTGGTCAAGCAGGTCAGCGACCGGGTGGCGGTGATGTACCTGGGCAAGCTGTGCGAGGTCGGGCCCGGCGAGGAGGTCTACCGCCAGCCGCTGCACCCGTACACGAAGGCCCTGCTCGACTCGATACCAGGCACCGCCACGGCCGGAGCCGGCCCGACAACCATCCGTGGCGAGCCGCCGTCGCCGGTCCACCCGCCCAGCGGCTGCCGGTTCCGCACCCGCTGCCCGCGCGCCGCGCAGCGCTGCGCGGACGAGGAGCCGGTCATGCGCGAGCTGCCAACCGGGCGCACTGCCGGGCACTCGGTCGCGTGCCACTTCCCGCTGGTACCGGCGGCGGATAGCCCGGCCCGTTCGGAAGAAAAAATCGGAGAGGCCCCGCGATGAGGCTGCGTGTCCTGCTCGAACCGCACCACGGTGCCAGCTACGACCAGATCCTGGCGCTGGCCCGGGCCACCGAGGAGTCCGGGTTCGACGCCTTCTTCCGCTCCGACCATTACCAGGGCATCGACCCGGACGACACCCGCTACCGGCCGACCGACTCGTGGACCACGCTGGCCGGCCTGGCCGTCCAGACCGAGCGGGTGCGGCTGGGCACGCTGATGACCGCGTCCACCTACCGCCGACCCGGGCCGCTGGCCATCACCGTGGCCACCGTGGACGCGATGAGCGGCGGCCGGGCCGAACTCGGCATCGGCGCCGCCTGGATCGAGCAGGAACACCGCTACCTGGGCATCCCGTTCCCGTCGCTGGGCGAGCGGTTCGACCGGCTCGGCGAGCAGCTGGAGATCATCACCGGGCTGTGGGCCACGCCGCCGGGGGAGCGGTTCAGCTTTCACGGCCAGCACTACCGGCTCGAGGAGTGCGCCAGCGTCCCGCGGCCCGCACCCCACCCACCTCCCCTCCCCCCTTCCATACCGGTCATCATCGGCGGCGCCGGGCCGTGCCGCACCCCCGCGCTGGCCGCCCGGTTCGCCGACGAGTTCAACAGCGGCATGCCGGACGGGCTGGCCGCGCGGTTCGCGAACTTCCGGCGGATCTGCGAGCAGTCCGGCCGGGACCCGGCCGGGGTCCGGTTGTCCACCACGCTGCCGGTGTGCTGCGGGCCGACCCGCGCAGCGGCCGCCAGCCGCGCCGCCGCCCTGGGCGAGGCCGGTGCCCGGATGCTGGCGATGGGCGTCACCGGCACCCCCGGCGACGTCCTCGGCCGTCTGGCCGAACTGCACGCGGCCGGCGCCGACACCGTCTACTTCCACCTGTACGACGTCACGGACCTAGACCACGTCCGGCTCCTCGGCCGCGAGGTCCTGCCGCAGGTCACAAACATTTAGTACCGAACGGGCCTGGCTCTTCGCTCATCCCGCCCCGCAGGAGCCCGCGAACAGCGAGAGCGTCACGCGCTGCACGCGCGCCTGATCGCCGACCCGCACCTCCAGCGGCACGCAGCCCCGGATCTGCCCGTCGGTGAAGGCAAAGCCCTGGGCGTAGAAACCGGTCACGTTCGCGCAGGGACGGTAGGTGGCGGCGGTCACGCCGTGCCGCGCGTACGGGTTGTCGATCACGACGTGCCCCCGGGCTGGCGGGTCGATCGTGACCGTCACCGTCAATCCCCTGGGCACGAAGAACGGGATCTTGTAACTGCCGTGCTCGCCAAAGCCCGAGGGATCCCCGGTGGCCACCGCCTTCCCGCTGATGATGACCAGCGGCCCGACGGCCAGGTCACCCGGCTCCGGCATCGGCGGCATCGAGCCGGCGAGGAAGGATTCCTCGGCGCAGGAAAAGACCCGCGGATTCCCCGGGCTCCCGGCCGGCCCCGTGGGCGCGCTCGAGGCCGTGCCCCCGCTGCACCCCGCCAGGGTCACGCAGGCCAGGATCGGCGCCATGAAGAGCGGACGGCGGCGCATAGTCGCATTGTGCTCCCTCCCGCGCGAATCGTCACCCGCGCGCTTCGGCGCTCCACCACCAGGGCGCCGAAGACTCGTCCCTTTCTACCGGGTCTTCACTCACCTGCTGTCCGCCGGCCGGGTTCTCGCCCGTTGGGTGCTCCCCGGCTGGGTATTCGGCGATCGGCAGGAGCCTGATTCCCCGCCGCAACGAGATGACACGGGGGAGCTCGAGGTGAGCGCGCTTGACCAGCAGATCGGTGCCCTGAACGGCCAGGGTGCCGGTGATTTCGCAGCGACCCGAGTGGACGGCGATGATCCGGCCGCCGCTGATCCCGAGCAGCAGGGCGTTGACGTCGAACACGATGGACAGGCCGAGCTCAAGGGTGGCCACCTTCTGGCCGTCCACCAGGACGCTGACCGAGGGCCGCTGCTGCACCGTGATCTGGTGCGTGGTCATGCTGACCAGTTCGGTGCTGAGGGGTGCGGCCAGCGTCCGCCGCGCGGCGGCGACGAGGTCCCGGTGCTCGCGCCACCCGCGCGCGAGCACGTCGATCAGGTCGACCTTCAGCAAGGCTGAGGCGGCGGTCGCCGCCTCCTGCACGGCGGCCTTCCTGGTCATCTCGGGGAGATGCGCCAGGGCGCGGTCAAGATTCTGGTCGCCGCCGGGGATAAGGATCTTGCCCGCCAGGGTTTCGGCGGCGTCTGTGCCCGGGCCGAACAGCAGATCCAGGGCGGTGAGCGTGCTGCCCTCTCCAGGGGTCGTCATGGCCGCCCCTCCATAATCGTCGTGGTGATGGTTCCGGGATGGGGTTCGAGGCGGACCGTGTGGGTCGGCTCCCGTCCGGTGTCATGGACGCTCACGATGTCCGGCCGGGCGGTGTCCGGCACGGCCCGCACGTCCTGCGCCATGGCCGCCTGCTCGCCGGAACGCGCCGGGTGAGCCGGCTTCCGTCTGGGGGAGGGTCGCCTGTGGCGCGTGATCCAGGTGAGAGCCCCGGCGACGACCATGGCCCCGGCCGCCGCCAGCAAGGCGATGAGCTGCTTCGATGGCCCCGGCGGGGTCACGGGCACGACCACGCCTGCCCTCGGCTCGGCTGCCACCTGGGCGGAAAACGGGCTCTCGTCCCCGGCCGCGCCGACCGTGGTCACCATGAAGTAGTACGTGGTGCCGTTGGCCAGATGCGCCACGGTGACGTCGGTGCCCTTCGTAGTGCCGATCGCGCCGCCGGCCTGCATGCCGGGCTGGGACGCGAGATAGATCCGGTAGCCGGCCGCCGGCGAGCCGCCATCCGGCGCGGTAGCGATCCACGACAGGTGGACCTGGGCGTTGCCCGGGGTCGCGGTCAACCCGGTCGGTGCGCCGACCCTCCGGGTATTGATGCCGGCCGACGACTGGGCGGACGCGGCCGGCGTGGTGGTGGTACCCGACGTCGGGGTGTTGGTCGACGTCGGGGTGTTGGTGCTGGACGTCGGGCTGGTCGGCGGGCCCGATGACGACACGATGGGCTGCAGCGTGGCCGGCACCTCGGCCGACGACGGGCCCTCACCCGCCGTGTTGACCGCGGTCACCCTGAAGTAATACGTGCTCCCGCTGGCCAGGCCGGTCACGGTGTAGCTGGTTCCGTTGACCAGCAAGCCGTTGACCGGTTTGGTGGTCTCGTGTCGCGGGCTGGTCCCCTGGTAGATGAGGTAGCCGCTGATCGCCGCGCCCCCGGACGCGGGCTCGGCCCAGGACAGGGTCACCTGCGCGTTACCTGGAGTCGCAACCAGCCCCGTCGGCGCCCCCGGCACGGTCACAGGGAGGACCTGCATCTCGGTCGACGCCGGGCCCGCGCCGATCGAGTTGACCGCGGTCACCTTGACGTAGTACGTGGTCCCGTTGACCAGGCCGGTCACCGTGACGACCGTGCCCGTGACCCTGGCGATCGGAGTGCTCCCGCCCAGGCCAGCCGTGGTCCCGACGTAGAGGTCATACCCGGTAATCTTCGAGCCGCCGTCCGATGCGGGCGCGGCCCACGACAGGGTCGCCTGGGCGTTACCCGGAGTCACGGCCAACCAGGTCGGTGCCTCCGGCGTGGTTACCGGGGTGGCCAGCGCCTCGGTCGACGCCTGACCCTCACCGGCCCGGTTGACCGCGGTCACCGTGAAGTAGTACGTGGTCCCGTTGGTCAGGCCGGTTACGTTGTAGCTGGTGGCGGTGATCAGTGAGCCGTTGACCGGGGAGTCGGTCTCGCCGTCCGGGCTGGTCCCTTCGTAGATGACGTATCCGTTGAGCTGCGAGCCGCCAGTCGATCCGGGTGCGGTCCAGGACAGTGTCACCCCGGCGTTTCCCGCGGTCGCGGTCAGCCCGGTGGGCGCCCCCGGCACGGTCACCGGGACGGCCGACACCACGTTCGACACCACAACCGAGGGCGTACGCACGCCGAGCCAGAAGTAGTACGTGGTGCCATTGGTCAAGCCGATCACTGTGACGCTCAGGCCCGTGGCGGCAACGGAATCGGGGGCCGTGAGAAGGCTTTGAGCGGTGCCGTAGTAGACGAAGAAGGCTGTTCCCGCGGTCGCGTTCCATGTCAGATGCACCTTCGTGTCATCCGGGCGCGCTTTCAGGCAGTACCTGGGCTTGGACGCCGGGACAGCCACCTGAAAGGACGGCGGGGAGGATGGCGAGGAGCATGACGCGCTCGGCGAGGGGTCGGCGATGAGGGTACCCGCCCCCGCAGTGCTGCCGCCTGCCACGATCGCGGCTCCGCCCGCCACGGCGGCGGCCAGGCCTAGTCCGGCGAGCGCGCGCAGCCACGATCCGAGGTGCCGCCGGGTATCGCTGGGGAACCCCGGTTCGTCAACTCTGCGGTCCTCGTGACCGTCCTGCATGACCATCCGGAACCAAGGCCGAAGCGCGATAATACCAACCAGATGGATACAGGGATATAACCTGACAGAACCTCCCGGCGCAACCCGATAGTTCCGCACCACACGGCACAAGCGTCCCGCAGTATTCATGCTCCCCGCGCAGGCGATTTCGGCGACACGCCACGAATTTCGCGGAAATGTCGTAGCTTCCGATAAAATAGAACTGAAAACCTAGAGATCCGCCCGGACCAGCCTGCGAAAGCCGGGAAGGAGGTAGCCTAGGTGAGCATCACCCCCGTAGCCCCGGTCTTCGCCAGCGTCGGCGAGGCGATGGACATGGCGCGTGCCGCGCTGAGCTACCTCGCCGCCGCGGACGCGACCCGGCTGGCCGCCGAGACACAGGCTGAGTGCCTGCGGACGCTGGAGCGTACTGACGCGATCAGTACCGCCGTCCGGGCGTCGTTCTTGTCCGCGTTCACCGTGGGCAAGGGGTACTCGGCCGATGCGGACTACAGCGCGCGGTCGTGGCTGATGCACCGGACCGGGATCACCCGGGGTGCCGCGGCCAGGCATACCGCGTGGGCGAAGCGGGCCGGTACCCATCCCCGGATCGTTGCCGCGCTGGCCCGGGAGGAGATCTCCGAGTCCTATGCCCGGGCGATCTGCCAGTGGACCGACCGGCTGCCGGAGAAGTTCCGGGAGGAGTCCGACAAGTTCCTGGCGGATGCGGCTGCCGGCGGGCTAGGGCTGGCGGATCTGTCGGCGATGTTCGCCGAGATATACGAGCGGGCCCGGTCCGAGCTGCCCGATGAGGACCCGGCGCGCGGGTTCGAGGACCGGGGGGTGCGGCTGGAGACCACGTTCGCCGGTGCCGGGGTCATCAACGGGGACCTGACCCCAGAGTGCGCCGCGGTGCTGGGCAAGGTACTCGACGCGCTGTCCGCCCCAGGTGGGGATGAGGATGACCGCAGCCAGGCCCAGCGCTACCACGACGCGCTCCAGGAGGCCATGCAGCGGCTGGTGACCGCGGGCCTGCTGCCCGAGCGGGCCGGCCAGCCGGTCAAGGTCTGGGCCCACATCTCCCTCGCCGACCTGCTCCGCCTGGACGGCAGCTCCGCCCTGCAGGAAGAGTGGACCGCGCAGGTCCGGGCCCGGTGGGCCGGGCGCCGCGCCGCCGCGTCCGAAGGCGGCGGGGACAGCGGCGCCTGGCTGGACGGGGACGCCGCCGAGGCGATCGCCTGCGACGCCGCGATGGCCCCGATCGTGACCGGCGACATTAACATCGACGCGCTCGATGACCTGGTCCGGCTGTGCGTGGAGCTAGACGCGCGGCGCGACGGCGCGCGGGACGCGGCCTGGGCTGCCATCGAGCAGGCCGTCATCGGCAAGGCCGTCGACCTTCTGTCCGGCCCCGGCGGCCTGGCCAGCTTCCTGCGCCGCCGGCAGCTCGGCGTCCGCCTATCCGGCCCGAGCCTGCCGCTGGACATCGGGTACAGCGAGAGCATTCCCGCAGGGATCCGCAACGCGGTCACGCTGCGGGACCGGCACTGCCAGTGGGCCGGGCGGTGCGACCAGCCCGCTTCTGCCTGCCAGGTGCACCACACCAGGCACAAGGCCAACGGCGGCCCGACCAGCGTCAAGGATTGTGTGCTTCTGTGCTGGTTCCACCATCAGGTGGTGATTCACCGGTGGGGCTGGACCCTGGTCCTGAATCCCGACGGGACCACGACCGCGTGGAACAAGGACAAGACCAAAGTGCTCCACAGCCACGGCCCCCCGGTCCGCTCGGGGTGACACCCCGGGATCCGGCCGTGAGAGGGTTGACCCTGACACCGTGTGAGGCTGTAGACCGGACATGTCATGTTCAGCATCGGGGAATTCGCACGGCACGGCC
>WNGR01009486.1_pt1 | contig 10211 bp, 8 predicted proteins | sample 5407581 | NCBI WGS metagenome assembly WNGR01 (sample SAMN13153383, study PRJNA577476) | soil metagenome | isolation source: 80 cm soil or saprolite under Garry oak tree replicate 2 | place: USA:California | collected 2016-06-15
CGGTGGTACCGGCACTGTAAAGACCGAAGCGGTGCCGGCCGGCCCGCCAGGACCGCCAGCCACAGACGAGTGCAGCGGCGGGCAGACCCAAGAACACCGGGACAGCCGCCAGATTGTGTGCAATACCACTACGGCTGGGCTGGGTGAGCGCATCAGGCGTTCCTGGCGGGTACCCACCGACTGGGTCAGTGGTGAAGACGGCCGAGCCGATAAGCCCCGCGCCTGCGGCGCCGATCAAGGCCGGGACTGCCCGGCTGCCGGCCGCCCGATCACTAGCGCGCGCCAGGCCCGCGGCTCCGGCCAGGAACAACGTCCCTGCCACCGCGAAGTTCGCGGCCTGGAGCCAGCCGCGCGGGCCGAGCGCGAGAGAACTGACTGGGTGGCGGAGCGGCCGGTAACCGTCCCGGACACCACCCTCGATCAGGAACACCGTGACGAAAACAGGGCCTGCGGCCACACCGCAGCGCAGCAGCCTGTGGGTCCATGCCTGCGGCATGCCGCAGAAGCTGGCCGGGTTCACAACCGAAGCGTAGCGGGCCAGGCGCTGCGCCACCGGCAGGCTGCAGTTCCACGAACCTGTCATTGAACGTTGACCAGACGCACGTAGCCGCAATCAGGTACATCAGGACGGCGGCACACCGAGAGTCCCATCGAGCGATCCATGGCCGGTTGCGGTACCCGTCAGGAGACCGCAGCCTTCACCAGCTCGGCAACCTTCTGCTCTACCGCAGGGCTCCAATTCTGCAGCGCGAATGACACGGGCCACAGGTCCCCGTCGTCGAGGTTCGCAGCGTCCTGGAACTCCAGTGTCGAATATCGGGTGTTAAATTTGCTCGCGTTCTTGAAGGAGACGACGACTTTGCCTTCCGCGGTGGCGTAAGCGGGCATCCCGTACCAGGTCTTCGGCGACAGCTTCGGGGCGGTCGCGGTCACCGTCGCATGGAAGCGCTCGGCGACCGCACGATCCTCCGGCGCCATCTTTGCGATCGAGTCGAGGACCGCCCGCAGCCCGTCGGCCTTCTTGGCGCCCTTCTTGCCCTCAGCGCGCAGTTCTGCGGCGCGCTGCTTCATCGCGGCACGCTCTGCAGCAGTGAAGCCGTCGGACCCGGTCTGGGAACTCTTCGCGGGCATTGTCACCCTTCCTTTCGACCCCCATAGGCTCGGTGCGATACCGGCCAGTTGAACGAAGGCTAGGCCCGCGGCGGCCGTTGGTGCTTCTCGATTCGTGATCGATGCGGTGACCCCACCGCCGCGTTGTGTGCAGCGGCGCTATGTACCGAGGGATCCCGGATCTGCCGCTCCCCGCTTGAACGGATCTGCCGCGCCAGTTATCAAAGTGCTGTCTCGCGCCCATCGGCGGGCCTTCCGACCCTTGCCTTGCGCTGCGCCGGGGCGTGTGCTTGAGGTGACAGGGGGGCGGATTTTCAGTGAGCAGCGCACCCAGAGTCTTGGGCATCATCGCAGCGGCCGCTGTGACGGGCGCTCTGGCGGCGTGCGGTGCGACTGGCCAGAGCGTTCAGCCGGCCGCGGTCAGGTCGCCCAGCGCCGCTGCCGTCCAGGTGCGGGTGCAGCCGGACGTGACCGGCTGGTCGGGGATGGTTCAGCGTCCTGATGTCATCTACGTCGGCATGGGCGGCGCGCCCGTTGCCCGGCGGCTGGCCTGGCGGCATTGGGGGAGCCGCAGCGCATGGGCGAGCGGCAAGCTCGACATCTACTGGCCCCAGCCAGGTCCGATATCCGGCTGGCATCCAGCTACCTACCCGGTCACGGTGCGCCTGCAGGATATCCAGACGCACAACGGCCAGCGGTACTACCGGAAGATGGCGTATATCTACGTCAATCGCCGGGGTATCGCGAAGTCCCTGCAATTCAGGTTCTTTGTCCAGCCGGGTGGGTCGGCCCCAAGCTGGATCCCGATCAGGCCAGGAACGGCCGGAGGACGCAGTGGGCCGAGCATGGCGGCTGGGCCCGACCCAGCAACCCAGGAACTGAATATCTGAAGCAGTATCGGAACGCTCGCTCATGCCGCGTGTCGCGGGTGGTGCTCAACTGCGAATCAGGCGCTCGGCATGGTCTGTCTCTTCTGCTGAGACCTCACTGGGCCAGCTTGTGCGCAGCCGCCACGGGGTGGTGAAGCCGTCCGGGAACTTCAGCTGCCCGGACAGGGCCTGGTCGATGAGATGCCGGACCTCGCCTTCTGTGCCTGGCTCGGCCGCGAACAAGATCCGCACGCGCAACTCGCCGTCGTCTTCGTCCGCGCTGACACGGTGCGGCGATAGCGGGCATGGTGGCTCGTGTTCCCAGTGCCCGCACAGCGCCACCGTGACCGCAGCCCCGGGAGCCCGCACGTCGGCGTCCGGCTCCATGACCAGGACCGCCTCATGAGCAAAGGCTTGACGCATGATTCAAGTATGCGGATAACCGCCCGGCAATCGCACTGATTTGCCGCAGACAGGTTGCGGCCATAAGAGAGCTGGGAAATGGGGCTTCATGTCATATTCAGCCGCTCGACAGGCTGTCCAGTGACCCTGGCGATTACGTCGAAGTCCTTGTCCAGGTGCAGGACAGTCAGGCCAGCGAGCTCGGCGGTCGCGGCGATAAGCAGGTCCGGCAGCGAGGGCGCACGGTGCTGGCCGCGGTCAGCCAGCAAGGTCAGGACCTCGACCGCCCGGTCCTCGATGATCGGCGTGAGGTACTCGACGGGCATGGATGCCAAGGGTGGCTGCCGGAGCCTGGACCGCAGTTCCGGTCCTGACCGGGCCGAGTAGCCAACCTCCAGGCGTGTCACTGTCGTGATCCGTACCAGTGCGCGCTCGATCCTGCTGGCCCATTGCGCGGCGTCTGGGCTGGCGGCGAGGCGGACGAGCGCCGATTTGTCGATCAGCCAGGTCGTCACCGCCAGGCCTGCGACATGACCTCGGGATCTGCGAGGTCACCGAATGCCTCAGCGAACCGCGCTAGGTCCTCGACGCTGACCGCGGTGTCGTGGACTGCTGCATCCTGGGCCAGGCGACGGCGCACGTACTCGCTGCGCGAAAGCCCCAACTTGCTCGCGTGCGCGTCCACAGCCGCAATGACGTCATCAGGCACGTCACGAATCAGCACGTCAGCCATGCTCACCTCCTGTGATATCCAATGATAGCGCGAGAGGGCAGCAAGGCCTGCTGCTCACGGTCTGAGGTTGCTCTGGGCATCCTCTTAAGTAGCCGCGGAGCGGGCGTGTCGCCAGAGCGCCGCGGTCCACGACTGCTGACGCGCACCTCGCCTAGCGGGCAGGTTCGGGTGGCGGCCAGTCGCCGGGTAGCCCGCTCAGCCGCCGGGCGTAGGCGGCCGGGTCGGGCTGGCGGTGTTCCTTGAGGGCCCAGTAGACGTCCTCGGTGATCAGCGAGGCGATCATGTGCATGATGTTGTGCCAGTCATAGCCGAGCCGGGCAAGGCGCTGAACCGTCTGCCATGTCTCGGGCGGGTCGTCGGCCAGCAACTGGTTCGCCACCACCTGGTGCATTGCCATATGCAGCCTCGGGTTGACGGGCTCGCCGTCGAGAATCACCTCGTCATCACCCTGCAGCGCGTCTGCGAACTCCGGATGCCGCGCCTCGATCAGCAACGCGCGCTCATCCTCGTCGCCCGGGTCCAGCAGGTCGAGGTCGAGTCCCTGGTAGGTCCCGTGCGCACGGGGAAGCGCCCAGGACCGCCGGTCGCCGGGCTCAGGCTCGTCGAACCAGCAGTCCGTCATCTCCTCCCCCGTACCCAGGGGTGTTTTCACCGGCTGGCGCTGCGACCAGGTGCGGGCTGCCCTGGCGCGCCGCTGGCCGCCTAGGCTGCTGGCGGTGGCCACGGCCGCGCGGGCGGCCACGGCTTCGTGGGCTCATCCGACAATTGTCCCAGCAGTGCCCGAACAAGTCAGGCGGCAGCCCACGGCCAGGCGCCGGTGCGCACTGCTCCGCCGGTCACCTACCGTGAGGAAGTGCCGGTCCGCTAACCGCCGATCTGCGCGGCCGTCGGCCTGCCTCCGATCAGGAGGTTAGCCGTCCAGATCCGGGCCTTCTGCGCGCTCGCTATCCACGTGTCGGCTCGGCGGGATATGCCGGTGATCGAGCGCAACAATGGGCGCGCAAAGGCCGTAGAACTGGCCAATGTCTGCGCAAACCTTCGGTGAGGCATGCGCTGCTCAGGTCGGCAGGTCACGGGCAGAGATGTGTTCCACGCTGAAGCAGGCCGCCAGCCACTCGCCTCCGTGTCCCTTGCCGCCGCCGGACGGCGCGAGCAGCAGCCTCATCGCTAGCCCAGTTCAGCCGCCTGGACGGTGTCCTGGTTGGGGGGCTCCCATGTGCGCTCCGTGAGTCTTCGTTGCGATCTGTCCGGTCATGGTAGCTGTGTCCCGGATTCAGCCGTCGGCCGCAGGACTGCCGCACCTAGCCATTGGCTGGCCAGTAGGGCCAGTTCGACGTCTAGGCGGTCGTCGCCGAGGGGATGACCGAGGTTCTCCTCGGCTTTGCGCACACGGTACTGGACCGTGTTCTTGTGCAGCGTGAGGCGCTCGGCAGTGGCTTTGTAGCTGCCGTTTTCCTGCAGGAAGACGCGCAGCGTTTCGCGCAGCCGGGCATTGTGGTCGTCGTCGTCCGCTAGCGCCCCCAAGGTCTCGATGGCCCAGTCCCGCAGCAGCTCGATCGAGCCTGCCATCAGGGCCAGCGGCGCGACCTCGCCGAAGCTGGTCACGCGCTGGCCTGATGGTCCGGCCGCTAGCGCGACGCCCTGAGCGCTCAGCGCCTGCCGGTGGGTGCGCCGGAAACCTGCCACTCCGGGCGCAGGCGCACCGAAGGCGAACCGGATCTCAGCACTGCTGCCGGGGCTCCCGGCGCCGATGCTGCGGGCAGCGAAATCGTGCCGGACGCCGAGCGGCAGCCAGGCCCACGCGCTGGATTCGTCCTGAGGGACGAATATCGGCCGACCGTCACAGTGGGCTTCGGCCGCCACCTGCGCGGTCGCGTGCTCCAGTCGCCCGAGGGCATCGCCGCCTGCTGCCGCCGCGGTGATCCAGGTCACCACACCGAGGTGGTGTTGCCTGAGTCGGTAGCCGAGGATGGCCTCGGAGGAATCCACGTCCACTTGCTCGTTCCTCAGCAGGGCCCGGACGCGGGCCGCTCTGGTCGCGCTCAGGTTCCGGAGCCAGTTCTCTTTCTCCAATTCGTAGGCGGACACGACCTCTTCGGAGACTTTGTCGATGTAGGAGGCCGTGATTCCGGCGATGCGCAGCCCGGCCGCGCTGATGATCGACGCGTTGTCGGTCTGCCGCCCGAGTTCCTGCAGGCACCAGTCCTGAAATCGGGCCGACCCGATGCGGTAGGCGCGCAGCAGCGCGGCCATGGGTACGCCGCGTTGCGCTAGCCTGCGGGCGTACTCCTCCGCGGCTGCCGGGGCGTGCACCTTCTCCAGGTCGATGCCGTGCTGGATTACGTGCAACATGGTGGCCACGTTCTCGCCGACGCTGGCCTCGAGCAACGTCAGGACCCGCCTGTCGCCACGCAGCTGCGAGATGTCCCGCACGATCAGCTGGTAAATGTCCGCGGATATCTCAGCGGCGCGGGGGGCAAGCGCGCCTGAGACATCTGAAGCGCTCTCGGCGGCGGACGGATCTGACCTTTCCATCGACGGATACTACGTCGCCGACTGTTGAGGCACCATCGTCGGCGGAACCTGAACTCGTGCGCACTGATCCTAGCGGATAGACGTCTGGAGCGCCGGGCCGCAGCCGGTCAGGCCAGGGCGCGGACCCGTTTCATAACGGCTTCCGGGTCGGCGTCCGCCGGGACGGCCGCGAGCACGAGATCTGCACCTGCGGGCGGGCTGACGCCATCCCAGAAGTCCGCGCCCGCCACGATGCCCCAGCGACCGGATGGCTCGGCAGGCGCGGCCGAGCCGAGCCAGGCTGCGACGCCCGCGACGTTCCCGTGCGGCCACGCCGTGGCCGCGTCGGCGCGGATCAGTACCGGCCACTCGTAGTGGTCAGCGATGTTGAGCACCGGGCGGTACGCCTCGGGGGGAATCAGATCGTCGGCGGGGACTCGACCCTCGTCCAGGAGCAGGCCATCGACACCCGCGCCGGCGAACGTCCGCAGGAAGTCGGCGGTGTACATCGCGGCGGTCTCCGCCTGGCCGGCATCAGGCGGCCCCGGATCGGACCCGGCCTGCCGGTCTGCCGCCGCCAGCCACCGGCCGGGTGTCGGGGCGGTCAGGACCAGCGGGACGGCAGCGCTCGTGGCGGTCAGGGCCCGGACTGCCTCAGCCGCGGTGGCGCGAGCCTGCTCGTTGCCGAGCAGCGTCCGCAGGGCATAGCCAGGTCGGCTGCGTGCGGCCATCGCCGTGCGAAGGGCCTCGTCGCCGGCGGCTTGCTGCGCGAGTACGTCCGCGATGTCGACCAGGATCGCATCGGATCCGAACATGGCCTGTGTCTTGGCGAAGAAGGCGGTGAGTTCGGCCGGCGAATGCCACGGCAGCTGGCCGCCGCCGAGCAGCTTGGCCCGGCCGTAGGCCGCCGCGTCGAACCACACGGGGCGGCCCCGTCCCGAGGGCGGTGCGTCCAGGCCGGCCGGCAGGCGGCTCATGGTCTCTCCAGCAGGCGGCTCATGCCACCCTCCAGCTCGTTCACGCGCGCTTGTAGCTCGGCGATCCGGGCCTGCTGCGTGGCCAGGGCGATGACGTTCGGGTCGGGCAGGAAGATCTGCGGGAGCTGGCTCGCCGGCGTCGCCACGCGCACTGGCCCGTGCGTGGTCCAGGCGGTGGCATGGATGATGCTGCTGTCATCGCCCCACGAGCCGTAGTAGGGCAGGTGGGCGGGCGGCTCCGGGGTCACCCAGAGCTTGACGAACTCGCTGTATGGCCTGCCCCGGCGCAGCCGGGCCTGCCGCTCGGCGGACCGGGCGGCTTCGGTCCCGGCGGTGTCCACCGCCAGCGTGGCGGGGTCATGGACGACGAAGTAGATCTCGCGGGCCGTCTTGCTGGATAGGTAGCCTGCCTCGACGTCGGCCATGACCGCCTCCGGGTCGCGTTCGAGCACGTCGCCGTAGCCGCCGCCGGCGCCCTGGCAGATCATGTACACCTCGCCCTCATCGGCGAGCTCGAAGCCCATGCCCATGTGATGGGTGGAGTACCGGGCACCGGCGAACGGCCGGGAGTTCATCAGCGTCTCGTAGTCGAAGGACCAGGTCTCCGGCGCCTCGTTCATCTGCTCGAAGACGTTGACGCCCTTGATCTTCGCCAGCGGGTAGGTGGGGCATCCGTACCCGCCGAACAGGCCGGGGATCGCCGGGAACTTCGAGCCGCTGGACACGGTGGCGAATCCCCACAGCGGGGTGCCCCGGGCGGCTACGGCGATCTCGTAGCCCATGCCGCCGCGGTGCTTGCCGAAGCCCTGGGCGTCGCGCTTGATCTTCTTGGAGATGAGCTGGAGGAACGGCACGTCGTCCTCGATGATCTCCTGCTCGCCGATGTCGGCCATCGCGGCGAAGAACGGCGCCATGGAGTGCTCGCCGTCGCGGTGCGCGCGCGCGCCGCCGCCCATGCCGTTCAGGTCGGCGCAGACGTTGCCGACGAACTCGCCGTGCTGGGTGACGCCGCCGAACAGGAACGTGTTGATCTGGTTGAACCAGGGCGCGATCACCGACCCGTACTTCTCCGGGCACGAGTACTGCATCTTGGCGAACAGGGCCTGGGTGACCCCGAAGGTCTTGAAGATGCTCTGCAGGCTCTGCCCGAGCGGAGCGTCGATGCCCGGGTTGACGCAGCTGCCCTCGTCGGTCAGGACCTCGATCGGGTTCATCACGCTGATCCCGCGGGGCAGGTCGGGCCAGAAGAACCCGAGAAACGCCTGATTCATCCCGCACTTGGACGAGCCGAGCGTGGAGTTGAAGGCCCGGTTCATGATCTGCGGCGCGGCGCCGCGCCAGTCGATGATCAGCTCGTCCCCCGTGACCGTGATCGCGCACGGGTACTTGAGCAGGACGTTCTCCCGCAGCGTGGAATCGGAGAAGAGGTTGACCCGGTACGTGCCGTCGGGCAGCGCGGCGATCCTCCGCCGCGCCTCGGCCTCGATGTCCTCCAGCGACTTGCGCAGCGCGACGATGAACGCGTCCCGGCCGACCTCGTCCACCAGCGCGAGCACCCGCTCCTTGATCCGCAGCGCGGAGTACAGCTTGACCTTGAGGTCCTGGTACTGCAGCTTCGGCTCGCGCACCGAGTTCTGCAGGAAGGTCAGCAGGTCGCGCCGGATCACGCCGCGTTCCACGATCTTGAACGGGCTCATCCGGATGCCGTCGTCGTAGGCGGACTCCGAGCTCGACGGCATGCCGCCGGGTTCCTTGGCGCCGTTTTCGCCCTCGTGGATGATCGTCGCCACCCAGGCGATCAACTCGCCCTGGTAGAAGACCGGCAGGATCATGCTCTGGTCGGTGTTGTGGATGTTGCCGTAGCGGGCGTCGTTGTGGATGAACGCGTCGCCGTCGTGGACGCCGACGCTCGGGTCGCTGACCCAGTACTTGTTGATGAACCGCACCGGGTAGTGCAGCACCGAGGCGAAGGCCAGCACCCCGCCGGTGCTGATGTGGATCAGGTCGCCCGACGCCGAGTAGACAGCGCTGGTCAGGTCGCCCCATTTCGCGCCGGGGGCGGCGCCGGTCTGCCCCATCATCTCGAACGCCTCGTCCAGGCCCGCCACGATCCGCTTGCGCACCCGGTCCAGGTCGTTCGGGTCGACCGGGCCGGACAGCAGCCGGTCCTCATCCGCGGTCCTCGCGGCCATCCGGTGGTCGTTCATGATCTGCGGGTCGGGGCCCAGGAACAGGGTCGTCTCGGCGAGGAACGCGTCGACCCACTCCTGCTCCTGATCGGTGAACTGGGTAGCGCCTGCGTCGCTCATCGCCGGTCCTCCTGTTCGGGCGAGTTAGCCAGGAACCAGATGGCGCCGTGCGCGCCGGTCTCGATCCGCCAGCCGGGTTCGACAAGGTAGGTGGTGGTGGGCGTGGTGACCACGGCCGGGCCGGGCACGGCCAGCCCCGGTTCGAGCGCGCTCTCGTCGAAGACGGCGGTTTCGACCGACACCTCGGTGCCGGGGAAGAAGCAGCGCCGCGATCCGGCCGGCTGGGCCGTCGTGGTCCGGCCGCCCGGCGGGCTGGCATCGAACTCGATCGTCTCGCCCTGCACGTAGGAGGCGACCCGGAGCGCGGTGACCCGGATGCCGGCCTCGGGAGACTGGCTGCCCTGCCCGAACCGGCGGCCGTAGTCGTCGGAGAACAGCCGCATCAGGTCGACGATGTCGCGGATACTCTCCAGGCGTGTCTTCTGCGCGACGACGGCCATCGTCACCAGCTGGTTCCCGTACCGCATGTCCAGCTCGAGCCGGTGCCGGACGGCGCTGTCCGGCAGCCCCTGCCGCTGCAGGTCGGCGCGGCCCTTGGCCTCGAGCTCGGCCACGATCGCGTTGAACCGCCCGAAGTCGGTGAAGATCGCCCGGCTGGTGGCGTCGAACAGGATCAGCGGGACCGAGCGCTCGTGGATGTGCAGCTGCGGCATGTTGCCCGCCCCCAGCGCGGAGAACACCGAGCTGTACGGCGGCGCGAGGATCTTGTCCATGCCGAGGTGGCCCGCGATCCCGCAGCAGTGCAGCGGGCCGTTGCCGCCGTAGGCGAGCATGGTGAACTCGGCCGGGAGGTAGCCGCGGATCCGCAGTTCCTTGGCCATACCGTTGGCCATCTGCTCGTCCACCTCGGCCTTGATCAGCCGGGCCACCTCGACCGGGTCGAGGTCCAGGTGGTCGCCGAATGCCTCGTCGATGGCGAACTCGGCCCGCTGGCGGTTCAGCTTGATCTGGCCGCCCGCGTAGCGTTCCGGCGTCAGGTAGCCGAGCAGCAGGTCCGCGTCGGTGACGGTGGGCAGCAGGCCGCCCCGGTCGTAGCAGGCCGGTCCGGGGTCCGACCCGGCGCTGCGCGGGCCCACCTTGACCGACTGGTGCAGCCGGTCGTAGCTGGCGATGGATCCGCCCCCGGCGCCCAGGGTGACCAGGTGGATCATGGGCACGCTGACCAGCCACCGGTCGATGACCGGCATGAAGTCGTAGTGCTTGACCCCGTCGGCCGGGACCAGGCCGATGTCGAAACTGGTGCCGCCCATGTCGGTGGCCACCACGTTCCCCAGGCCGGCCTGGGTGGCCAGGTGCT
>WNGR01009487.1_pt1 | contig 10211 bp, 10 predicted proteins | sample 5407581 | NCBI WGS metagenome assembly WNGR01 (sample SAMN13153383, study PRJNA577476) | soil metagenome | isolation source: 80 cm soil or saprolite under Garry oak tree replicate 2 | place: USA:California | collected 2016-06-15
AGTAGATACCGTATCAGGAAACCAAAGATGACTTAATCATCTAATGACACATTGTACCGGCAAAGCGGTCCGTGTCAACATCCCTCCATGATTGAGGCAGTCTTTGTGGAAAGCTACAAGGTAGATAACAGTGCAACAAAGGAACCATGCTTTTGTAGAAGCAAGTGAGATCTAGGTCTTTGAGGCTTGGAGAGCCTCCAAATTCCTAGATGTTTTCTCAAATCAGGTTCGCAAAACCTTCAGGTCCTTTAGTAATCGCTGATAGATGTGGATCCTGTCCACTTCTTTCTGTATCTCCTTTTTGCTTTAAGCAAAACCTAGTCCATTGACTAATAAGTCAAAAGATGCTTTAGGCAGAGACTTAGTTAGGCCATCTGCTAGCATCTCGCCAGTGGGAGTGCGCACGAGGGTTATAGCCCCGGCTTCAACATACTCCCTAATGGCATGGTACTTTATAGGTATATGCTTAGACACCCAGCCTGTAAGGAAATTGATGACACGGCAAGTGAGACTCAGCACCCCCAAACTAGGAAGAGATGGCGCCGCAGGGCTTACCTGGCAGTGTGTGCCTGTGGAGGGCGGTGGCAAACATGCTAGCGCACTGGGGGCATGGTGTACCAAATGAAAGTTTTGTGCAGGGCAGGCTTGGCAAGGGGCAATGATGACAGCATGTTTCCATAGGTAAAGCAGGAAGGAGTCTCTGGCCCAGTGACCCTGGGCCTTCATGACGTCAAAGGGAACCCCCTGGAGGAGGTATTCAAGGGTGGAGCTGATCCAAATGCCATGCCCCTGTAGCAGCTCGAGGCTGGCTGCACAAGCAGCTTTCTCCACCTTCTCGAGAAATTTTGACTTGGTGAGCAGCCGGCATGCATTCTTGATGCGATATGCAAAAAGGTGCGAAGCCTCAGAGGGCTGGTTGACTTGGAGGTGGTTTTGCAGGGCTGCCGATGGGTCAGTGTCACCTTCCCGTGAGGCCCAATATACGTCCTCGCCTTCGCTGCTGGCCACTTTGGTGGAAGGGAGGTGTAGCATGGTCACCCTGAAGCCATTCCAATCCTGATTGTATGAGAGGTTTCAGGTGGTGATGTGTGTGCTGGGATGGAAGCTGTCTAGCGTGCGCACAGTGAATTCGCCAAGCCTGGCAGAGGCGTAGAAGCAGGTGGTGAGACAGGCGAAAACAGCTGCGTCTAGAGGGTCGTCTAGGGTCAGCTGCCCCCTGATCGCTGCGATGAAGTCAGGTGTGTATGGGCAGCACTTTTTCCTCTTTGAGGTGCTGGGAGTTAGCTTGTTGGCAGCTTGTAAGATGGTGTCCATCTCCTTCTTCTCCAGTGCCCAGGGGATGCTGTGTAGGATGTGCCACACCTGAACGCTGTTCAGGTAGTTGGAGATGGTTTTGCTGGAGTATGCAGTGGCCATGTTAGCTATGAAGGCTGATAGCAGACCTTGGTCAGCTGGCACCCTTTCTTGCTCTGGGATCCTTTTGTCATTGCAGAAGCAGTGCCACATGAGCAGCCCTGACCCATACACTTCATGTGTGTCCTCCTCCCACGCATGCACCATGGTGTCTTTGATCCGCTCATGTTCTACTTCACTGAGTGTGGTGGTATTGGGGGGTGCTGCTGGGTGGCTGGCTGGTGCCCACAGCCTGAGGCAGTCTCTGGCAAGACAGTGAGGCCAAAGGAGGGAGGGAGCGGGGGTCAGATTTTGTGGGTATGGGGTTGGCTTTTTGTGAGGGGGTGCCATGGCGGTGGGAATGGGGAGATGATGCTGCCTCATTTCAAGGGGTTTTTGCCATTTGACATCCCTCGATTCAGTGCTTGATAACGAGTGTGGGGCATCCTGCGGGCGCACCAGCTGCTTGACTGTGGCTCCTCTGGCCAGCTCAAAGGCTTCAGACGTCGATGAGGAAGTGTTGGATCTCTTCAGGGACAGCGACGCAGTCAAGCAGGAGTTCGAGTGGGGGGTAGTGGCCCCTGGAGGGGGCGTCTGCCGGGTTTTGTGTGCTCAGGACATATCTCATGTGTATAGTCCTATTGTGGCTCTCTGATATCCGAAGGATGCATCGGAAGACATGATTGGTGGGCTTGTTGGCACTGGATCCCTTCCTCCATCCTTCGATGACCCCCCTGTTGTCCCCATAGACTTTAATGTGTTCTCCCTCACCTGAAAGTGTGCATAAGCAGACGACGAGAAGCTTGAAGCCAATGGCTTCGGCCCATTGGATGTCCCTCCCTTGGGACTTCCAGCCAGCAGCCAGTCACCATGTGTGCCACTTTGAGCCAATGGTGATTGCCACCCCAAAACTGGAGCTTGTGTTGGAGTAAGCATCGTAATCAACAAGGGGTTGGGGCTCAGGGATGGGCCTGGTGATCTCGGGTTGGTTGAGTTGCTGCTTCCACCATTCAAGGTCACCTGGTGTGTCACAGGGTGGGGTGTGTGGTAGGAATATACGGTTATCGAAGGAGTCCAGCATGGCTTCCAGGCTGGTGAGGTGAGAGCATCCTGCTGGCATGACCAAAGAAGTGTGGAGGAGTTTGCCATATAGTTTCTGCATTTCGAGGAGGTTGTGCGTGCGCTTAGATTCCCATTCTGCGATTGCAGCCAGGTACTTCTCTTTTTTCTCCTCGAGCAAGTATACAATGTGTGTGTGTAAATTCCAGTGAAAGCCAAGGTAAGGGACCTCCATCCCAAAGGGGACCGATTTCAACACCTCCCACCAAATTCCAAGGCGCTTTGATAACGCATTGATGTCTGCATCAGCGTAGGCGAAGACTTGGTCTTCCATGGCACAGGGAGAGGCATCTGCCAGGTCACAAAGTGTGGTGCTGCAATCCTCATCGAACTCCTCTGGGGAACCATTTGGCAGGTTTTTGCCTCTGTACCAGAGGCAGCTGCCGTTCTGCCTGCAGCCCCCATGTGAGCGGATTTCTTGGCACCAGTCTGCCCAGCGTGTGTTGTATTCGGGTAGGTGTACCCAGGGTATCCTGAAGAAAATGTGGTCATCGACCCACTTTGCCAGCAGGCTGATGCCATTTCCCTGGAATATATCTGCCCCAGCATCTGCCACAGATCCATATACACCTCTGGCTGAGGTGAGGCTGAAGTTATTACAAATTGGTTTTCTGGTTGCAGGCGGATGACAAGTCCTGGCCATTGGGAGGGGGCGATGGGGATGGTCCTGTACGCCTCTGCAACGTCATGCATGGAGGCTTGAGAGTCTGGGGGGAGGCAGGCGATAAGGAGGGCGACAGCGGTGAAGGTACCCCAAGTGCATGGGAAGTCGTTGCCATCAATCTGTGAGTTGATTGAAGTCACTTCGGGAAGGGGGTTGTGTGGGTGGGAGAAGTTGTGCACAGCTTGGAACTTGCCTGGTTTGGATGTTTTGGGGACAAGGGATAAAGGGGATGTTTGAAAAGGGCCCAGGTTGGCCTCCACTTGCTCGCATGTGAAGGGACCGATGTACTGGCTGGTTGCGAACTCACACTCCACAATGTCGTTATATGGCATGAGGAGGTGCTGGATGGAGTGGTGATTCTCTGGGGCATAGGTGCTGCGTATTGGTGGGATTCCGAGATTGAAGCCATTTGCAAAACCTTGGATGACAGAGGGGTATTTACATAGTAGGCCAAGGCAGGAGAGCTCTGTGGTCCAAGCCTTGCGCCTGTACAGGGAGAGGGGCTCAAGCCTTCTCTGCTTGAGGGCACATTTGAGCTCCATGCCCTGACTTTCCGCATCCGAAGCACCTGTGCCAGTCTGGGTGGCTTGTGGCTGCGCATCCTTTTGGGACTTGCCAGTCGAAACAGAGGGGAAGGCCATCTGCTGCAACCAGCCTTCCTTGCTCATTCTTTCTGGCTGCACCAGCAGAGCTGTCCCACAGCTGGAGCCCATCACATTTGGTGAAGGCATGTTCATGGTGGCCAAGGCAGACTGCACAGACTCCCCCACGTGGGCCTGCACCAGATTGAAAAAACTCTGGTTTGTCATGCCTGGTGCATTGGTTGTCACAGGCGCATTTCTCCAGGTGGTCAGAGGGGGACTTGTGGCTGGAGTGTGGGGAATGCGAGCGACGGTGCTTCCTCAGGGCCTCCGTCTGATAAGGTGACAGGGAGTGGGCATGGCCATTTGGCTCATGGCGGCGTTTGGAGGGTGTGCACGCTGCCATGGACCCTAAGAAGGCTTGCACAGATCTGTGGAACTGGAGTGGTGGGCAATAGCAAGCAGGTGCAATAGCAGGTGTCAGAGCAGTGGGAGGCCGATGGCAAGCGGTGCATGGCAAGCAGTGGGCAGGTGTGGCAAAAGGGGGTCAGTGGCAGGTAGCAGGTGGCAGGGGGAAAAGCAATAGCATAGCAGCAAGGTGGCAAATGGCATAGCAGTGAATAGCAGATAGTTGGAGGTTGGGTGGAAGCGGGGAGGAGGAGGAAGGGAGAGGGAAAGGTCGGCGCGCGCTTGTGGTTCAGGGTCGCATGAAAACTGTACCTGGTCAAATTCCCTATCTCTTGCCCTGTTGTTCGCTTCTCTGATGCTCTCATTCACCTCCTCAGCAAGGGTCCAGAGGAGGTTTTCTCCAATCCTCTCAATGTTGAAGCCCTTGTCATGCTTGAGGGTGTCAAACCACTTGCACCTGATGCAACTTTGGTATAGCAGGAGTGCTCTCTTTCCATTTGTCTGCTTCTGCCTTGGGTGGAGCTTGAGTGCAACAAAGAAAGCTGCTAGGGATTCGGCATGAGCCATTGGCAAAACAGTGGACTTCACCATGAAATGTAGCATCGTGTTCTTCGCCTCCATCATTTCTTCCCAGCTCAAATCTTTCGTCATTTCTGATGTTCCTGGAGGGCCTGAGGGAGGCTAGAGGACGAATGGTGATGGAACCTTCAAGCTGGGTGAAGGCAAGGGTATCCTGGCTGATCGATTTTCCAGTATCTGCGCTGGCTTCCCTGCAACCCCTGGTCATGAAATAATCAAGTTCGATGTAATCCAGGTTATTGATTTTGTTGATGGCATAGGTGGCCAGTCTGGGTTTGATCCAGTCGGGGACATCACGATCTGTGTTGTAGGCATTCAACTTTGGCTTTTTTCTCTTGGCTTCTTTGCATTGCTCCTCAGCCTCTCTCTCTTGCTGTGCCCGCTGGACATCTTCCTGCTCCCAGGCCAGCCTATCTAGCTCATCTTGTTCTGCTCAGTCCTGTTTGAGTTGAGCATTCCAAGTGGCTATTTTGCTGCCATTTTCTCTGGCCCAGGTTTCTTTCAGTTGCCAGGTGGCATCTTCATCAGTGAAGGGGGGTGCTCCCTGATGGGCTTCAACCATGGACTGTTGCAGAAAACTCCATTCAGCACTTTCAAAGCTTGGGCAGGTTGCCTGAGTTGGGTCTTCAAGAATGTGTGGCATGTTTTGTGATAAAACCAAGGTGCATTGTAAATGGATTTGTAGAATGGATAATTGGAGTTTTATTCTTGAAATAAAAGACTTTTGGTTCTTTGAACTGGTTGAAAAAATGTGCAGAGAGGTGGCAGCATGCAAGAGAGGGATGAGCATGTGCCGCCTTATTCGCTCACTCAAAGACTCTGCTCTCAGCCTCCGCTCATGCCTTACTCTGCCTCAGACTGGCTATAAATGTGATGACTAGTCACTACAGTCACTATAGTGTCTACTGTGACTACAGTGTCTCTACAGTAACTACAGTAACTACAGTATCTAATGTGACTATAGCATCTCTACAGTCTCTACTGTAACTACAGTCGAACTCACCTAGGACCCTCACGTCCTTACAAATTGGCTGCCCCAGTGAGGTGGAGTCAGTAGATTCCCCTCCATCCCCCTCTAGTTCCTAGTTCTTTTAACCACTTCGCTTTCCCTTCAGTCGCCATTTGGTGACCCACACAATGTCAATCGGCTGCCATCAATCTACAACACTTGACCCTTGCCCAAGTTGAATTTGCCCCACCTCATTATCATCCCATCTTCACTAGTCTCGATCACCCCACTCGATCATTCCTCCGTTTATCACCTTCGATTCCCCTCACATCTTTTCTATCTTGACCTTCATTCTTTCTGCTTTCCGTCCCCTCCAGCTCTCATCTCCGAACTTGCACCGTCACCCTTAATCTTCCCCCCTTGTTTTTGCATCTGCCTTGACAAGCCCCATATTACCATTCCACTCAGCCTCAATTTTGCCCCCTTGACGCTCATCTCGTCTCCCAGTTCACTAACAATCCCATGTGTTGCCAAGGATGTATTATGATTACGATGATGATGATGACCCGTATGCGCCACGCACCAGACTGGCAGCGATGCCATTGCCCTGTTCGAAGCTTGCACCATACTACTCGGGCTGCGACAATTCATTTGAGGACTTCTTGGAAGAATTCGAAGGCCAAGCATATGACTGCGCACTGACAGACCTGCAGTGAGTCAACGTCATCATTTGCTACATTGACCCCTCAATGCATGACTTCTGGAGGTCTCTGAATGGATTTCGTTTGCACAACTGATCCCTATTTCAGCAGTCCCTTGTCAATGTCTTTGGCAGTACCACCCTGCACCCCCAGGTTATGAGACAGAAGTTGTGCAGCTATGTCCAAGACACCTCCAGAATGTGAATGGATTGCTTGGATGACGTGCTACAGTACTACAGGCAATTTCTATGCCTCAGCGCTCCCCTAGTGCACACAGGCCACCTGTTGGAAGAAGAACGTGACTCTGTGTTTTGGTATGGATTCCACCCTGGGGATCGCAAAGTCCTTCAGCCCCATCTTCTTGGCAAGAACCCCTTTCAGCCATGCGATATCCCCTTCCACTTCGAAGACATTTTTGGTTGCACATGTGGAGCATTTGCATATGGTGATTCCCTCTTGTCTTGGTCACTGGAGTGTCAGTTCAAGCCCCCAAGCGCCAGACGTGAACAGCCGGATGCCAAGCATGTATCACAAGACACCTACAGTCTCCGAGAAGTGACGCATGCTGTTGCCTCAAATGCTGAGACAAAGTCCACCCCCAGTGAGCTCCCCTCATTTTCACAATCAACGCCAGACCCTCAGACCTCCCCATCCTTGCTTTTGTCTTCGGAGCTTCAGCACACACCAGCACACTCGGCAACAAACAATCTGCCCAAGGCTGCGACCATATATTCGATCACACTGACTTCCCCTGCCCTGCCATCAACACCCCCGCTTGCACACTTACCCACTGACCATAACCCCGAAATCACATCCGCACCCCTTTCTTCACTTCCAGTCCCATCGGACCCAGAATGCCTGTCTTCCCCTGCATATTCAGTGATGGACGATTAGCCCGAGTCTGTGCCCATGCCCATGTTTTTGATCTCATCCACACTGCTCCCCTCAGCCTCTTCTACCCCGTCTCCTACTCCCTCGCTTGCACACCTGCTAGTGACTGCTGACAATAACCCTGAGATCTTGTCCTCACCCACTCTATCTTTGATCACGCCCGCACCCTCTTCCGTGCCATCGATTTCATCCAGTTTTGAGTCCCTGCATTCAGTGATGGAGGATCAGCCCAAGCCTGAGTGCACGTGTTTATCTTTGATCACTCTGATTTCCCTTTCCCTGCCATTCATCCCCTCGCTTGCACCCTTGTCGACCGATGATGCCTCCAAGCTCATTTTGCCCCCTACCCCACAGTCCGCATCTCTGGCTCCCTTGTTGAAGTCTCTTCCACTCAAACCTACGCTCTTGACACTGCCACCTTCTGAGATTCTGATCCTGAAGCTTGACCTGCCCCTGTGTGCACTGTCACCCCCACCTGACCACTCTCCTGCATTCCTCCCTTCACCTTCAACCTTTGAGATTTTGTTTTGGTCTTCGTCTGTGCTTTCAATGCTTGACTCCCTGTCAGTCCTGCTGCAGCATGATCAGTCATTGTCCTTGTTGGAAATCCTCAGCCAGTCCTATAGGCCCCTCAAGCTTCAAGTTGAGCCCACCCCTGTACCTGTGTTGGCTGGCAGTGATGTCTTGTTGGGTTCACCGGAATGCCCCCCTTCACCATTAGACGACATCATTCTTCCCCTCCTTTCCACACCACTCGAAGTCTCAGTAATCGCCCCCATTCCGTCCCACTCACTGCCACTGCAACAATCACTTGGAGTCACGTCGAACGGCCCAGTTTCCTCCCCGCTTGAAGTCACACCATTCCCTGCCTCAACAACGATCCCTTCCACTCTGCAGCAAGTCCTAACACTGGCACCTCAATGGCTGCTGTATCTGGTCCCTCATTGGCAACTGCTTAGATCGCAAGAACCCTCGTTGAGCTCAGATGTCTCGTCAATGCACGCGCCCCCCTTCTCACACATTTCCATCCTAACACCTCAATGGCTGCTGTATCTGGTTCCTCAACTCTTCAGATTGCAAGAACTTCCAATGGCCCATGAAGTCTCATTGACGCCGTTCGTGCCTTGTCTTCCACATGCTTCACCCCCACTCCTACTGTCTAGCTTGAGTTCCAGTTTCACCCACTTCAATTTCACGCTAACTCTTGTCACCACAGCCTCTCTATTTTCAATACTCCTCAACATTTCAAAGACCATTTTCACCCACGTGCACAAGGTCCAGAGCAAGAATGAAGACATCGGCAGCAGTCAGACTGGCAACCCCAAGACATACGACGCTTTGGCACAATGGCTCTGGCTAGGGCAGACACGCCCAATGCCTCATGCTTCGTGTTTGACCTGGGAGGCTTAGTTTTCGTAGGATCAGCCCACAAGGACACTTACAGACACGAGCAAGGATGCAGGCTGAAGACACGCAGCCTCCTCATTACCACGTCCGACGCCACCCTCCCCAGTCTCATTCTTGCCAACAATCTTGTCATTTTCAATGCTGAAACCCCCATTTTTTTTCTAGAATAGCTTAACCAGGGATGGTCAAGATTTGAACCCCCCGGGAGGTGTAAGGCCAGCTCAAGTGCTGAGCACAAAACTGCCCATTTCAATCACCTCGGCCACAATGTCTCTTGGACCCTTGTACCTTAATTGCCACATCCCACATGCTCGTGTTTCGGAAACTCATACCTTACCACCCCTCCTTTCATGTCCTATCTTGCTTCCACTTCGCTTCACCCCATGACTTGTTCACATTCAACCCTCTACCTTAGCTAAGTAGCTAGAGGACTTCCTTTGTACTTAAACACCCTTACTTAGTGTGGAATAGAAAGAAGAGCGCTCGAGTTGCCATTTCCCCCTTTTACTTTGTGTGAGCCGGGTTCGAGTCAGGCCCAATTGAGGGTACTCTAACTTGTCTGCTTGCTCATCATCATCATCTTCCCCTTCCTTGGAGGTAGATCCTCGAAGGCCTTGTAGGCTACACTGACTCTTCTTGGGGAGATCAAGAAGATAGGCACTCCACTTCAGGCTACGTCTTCCTTCTTGCCAACACCGCCATTTCTTGGTGCTCGCGAAAGCAAAAGACAGTAGCACAATCTACCACAGAGGCTGAATACATGAGCCTTGCTGAGGCCTCAAACCAAGCCACGTGGTATAGATCTTTCATGGAGGAACTAGGGTATGAGGTATCCTCCCCTATCCCCATGCACTGTGACAATAAGGGCGCTGTGGACTTAGCTCTCAACCCTGTCACAGGGAGATGGTCTAAGCACATACCTATTAAGTACCATGCCATTAGGGAGTATGTTGAAGCCGGGGCTATAACCCTTGTACGCACTCCCACTGGCGAGATGCTAGCAGATGGCCTTACAAAGTCTCTGCCCAAAGCATCTTTTGACTTGTTAGTCAATGGATTAGGTTTTGCTTAAAGCAAAAAGGAGATACAGAAAGAAGTGGATAGGATCCACATCTATCAGTGATTACTTCATGACCTGAAGGTTTTGTGAACCTGATTTGAGGAATCATCTAGGAATTTGTAGGCTCTCCAAGCCTCAAAGACCTAGACCTCACTTGCTTCTACAAAAGCATGGTTCCTTTGTCGCACTGTTATCTACCTTGTAGCTTTACACAAAGACCGCCTCAATCATGGAGGGATGTTGACATGGACCGTTTTGCCAGTACAAAGTGTCATTAGATGATTAAGTCATCTTTGGTTTCCTGATATGGTATCTGCCTGTTTAGGACTTATTTCTTACTTTGGACTTATTCTGGACACTCACGGACCAGTTATTGTTTATCTTTATTAGGATTCTATATTAGGTCCTTATTGTTCTTATTGTTAAGATACTGGCTCTAGATGGCTCTAGGCCTTCTATT
>WNGR01009490.1_pt1 | contig 10210 bp, 9 predicted proteins | sample 5407581 | NCBI WGS metagenome assembly WNGR01 (sample SAMN13153383, study PRJNA577476) | soil metagenome | isolation source: 80 cm soil or saprolite under Garry oak tree replicate 2 | place: USA:California | collected 2016-06-15
ATGGGGAGAGTGGTGAATACACATCCCCTTCGCTCGTCCTCACTTGTGCACACACACAATATCTCTACTCCCAAAGTCTTCTCCTTACTACAAAGGTGAGACACATCTCCTGTATGCTGCGCTTTATGCTGCGCAACACACTTCTGGTTGGGTATGTGAGGCAAATACGAAGGCCCGCGACAGTGAGAGGCTGAAGATGAAAGCCCTCCTTTGGAACAACCCAAGAGTTCCCTATCTGGTGGAGACTATGTCATGATTGTGGAAGAAGTCAAGTCTACCGTACAAGCTAGGTAGGCTAGGGTTTATATAATAGTACAGGATGTTTGTGTTGAACAAACATATGACGCGATCCTAGTCAGTGTGAGTCATGATGATGTAGGTGGAGTAAGTATGAATCAGCGTGCGTCATAGTGACGTCAGTAATGATGTCATATGGAACGATTCGTAAGTAATGAGTCATGTTTCTGAGTCAAGAATGAGTCACAAGGGTTCCGGCACGTAAGCGTAATGAGTCATGGAAGAAGAAGGTGTGAAACGTGTCCGGATCGTAACATTACCCCCCCTTTTGGATTGAAGTCGGCTCGACTTCAACTCTCGCCGTCGCTGTACAGTTCGGGATCTCCTGGTTCGTCGTCCTCTCTGTACATGACTTGATCGTTTGTGTCTGCACTCCTATGGGTTCTCAGAAAGTAGAGGTTGCCGCGATGCCCACAGGCCTGGCACAACTCCCTTGTTGGGCAATCCAACTCTTCGTGCCCCAGGTTGTTACAGAGACACTTGCCGCACCATACTGGGATGTGGTCGGTGCAGTTGGACACTTCGGCTGTGGTGCATGTGGGAGGTGGGGTAATGTTAAGTCTCTTAAAGAGACACTGTGGGGATCGGTGACTGCGGCTCTGGCAATACGTACACTGCCGGTTTGGTTGGTTCTGCAAGGGACACTGTTTGCACCGGTGTGTTCTGCTCCCACACTCCCAACACCCTCGACGTCGGGGCTCGTCATGCAATTGTGGCATTTCAAGTGGCCCCCAGGGACGTAAGTTTAGTGGTCGGTTGGATGGGGAATGTGTTGGTCTTATGACCATTCGTGCGTACACATCTGCCAATGTCTGATATAGACATGCCCTTTCCATACGATCTTGGATGCCGTCGATCGCTTGTTTGACGTCAAACTGAGCCCCTACGAGTCTCTGCTCTTGTTGTTGCAAGTCGTCGCATTGTTTTTGGATCTTGACTTGCAACTCGAGCTTCTCTCATAGTCTGGATACTTCCGTGTTGATGTGCGGGTCCTCCAGTCGCCTCAGCACCTCGTCGATGGTGTAGGTGCGAGGGTTGTCATGTGCGAACTGACCGATCTGGGTTTTAGTGAGTGGTATGGGGAGTTGCACGGGGTTTGGAGTGTGCAGATAAACTGGCCCCACATATGGCGGCGCCCCTCGCTTCATGCACCCTACCACCTCTTGTTCTTTGTTGCGGTAGTAAATAAAAGGTGCGAGCACCTTCTCGTCCGAATACTTGTCTTGTGGGATGTAAAGGGGGTAGAAGCGGAGGGATGCTGGATTGTTTGGGAAGTAGGGGAGGCCGGGGTCATTGTCTTCCTCTTCTTCTACTTCCCTGTGATAGTTGATAGGTTCCTCAACCGTTTCGACGTGGGTGGTGGCATTTGCGAGACTTTCGAGCATGCTGACGAACGTGTTTTGCGGTGCTTCTCTGATAGTATTGGCAGAGGGGATCAGGAGTGGGGGTGGTGTGGCGATGGGTACTGGGGAGGATGGGATGATGGTCGTGACTCGTGGTGAGGATATCGTGTTTCTTTGGGCCTCATCGGCCAGGACAGCATTGCGGTAAGTGCCACGCTCTCCTACGGATTCATACTCGTTGGTAGTGAAGTTCATGATAGTGAGGGAAATGTGGAGGTTGGTGTAGTGGAAAGTGAGGTAGCGGGATGTCGTTCTCTTGTCTCATCGTTCCCTCTTTTATGTACTTTTGGGCGCTCCTTCTAGGTTGGGGTATCGGCGATAGAAGTCGGTGATAAGTTCCAAGGCGTGTTTCAGGTGCTCCACGGGCTCCCACGTACTGTCACTTGTGGGGAATCCCTTCCACTTGACTAGGTAATGGAGTTTGCACCCTCGGCCTTGTCGTCAGACTTTTTGTACTTCCTCAGCTTCATACTCCTCTTCTCCATCGATAAGGTCAGGTGGAGGTCAGGTGAAGTTGGGTCCATGTAATGCCGTCTCCTTATAGGGTGTCAGGAGGTTGGCGTGGATTACCGGGTGTATTTTCCATTGAGCTGGAAGTTCTAGTTTGTAGGAGACGTCTGATAGAACCTTCTTGATGGGAAAGGGTCCGTATCTTTTTGGAGCTAACTTGGATGTAGGGTAGTGGGTTCAGAGATTAACCCCTTCTAGCCAAACTCGTGTCCCTTGGGTGTAGGGCGTAAATTTTGTTTTGCCCCTTTCTGCCATGAGGCGTTGCGCGTGTTTGATGCAATCTTGTGCCTTGCTGCGCGCGTGTTGTATATCTTGGAGGCGGTCGTCTACTGCTTGGACTGTCATCTTCTTTTCCTCCCATGTTGTCCTTGGTTCGCTCCCCATAAGCAGTTTGAACGGTGAGCTCTTGGTTGTTGCGTTTGGCCAAGAGTTATGGGCGAATTGTGCAACCGGCAGTAGGTCTGCCCAGTTGTCCTGTTGCACGTTGCTCCAGTGCCTTAAGTACTGTTCGACCCATTGATTACTGCGTTCCGATTGTCCATCCATTTGAGGGTGATATGCTGACGAGATATTTTGTTTGATCCCTAGGACTTGACACAAGTTCCGCATGAAGATTGATATGAATTGCGGTCCTCTGTCTGTGATGAGTCTCTTGGGAAGTCTGTAGTGGGGGTATGCGTGTTGTAGGTATAGTCTCGCAACCCCTTCACTGGTAATTGTCTTGTTACAGGGGATGAACAACGCTGCTTTGGTACAATCATGATCTGTGATGGTGAGGATCGAATCGTATCCTTTTGATGGGGGAAGCTTTGTGATGAAGTCCATTGTGACGACTTCAAAGGGCTGTGCTTCAGGGTCTGTCGTGATGGGATATAGGTGTGGTTTTTGATGGTGCATGTTGATTTTGTTGGCTTGACACGTTGCGCACCCTTTGACGTATTCTTCTACGTCCTTTTTCTGGTTTGGCCACCAATAGTTCTGCTTCAGGAGTGCGCTTGTATTGCCGATTCCCGGGTGTCCACAATATGGTGGATCGTGAAACGCAGAAATTACCCCCCTCTTAAGATTGTTGTCGCTGGCAACAACCAGTGCGCCCTCCTTCCACCAGGTATTGTGTTCTTGTGTTAACTGGTAGGTGTTGGCCCATTTCCTGATCGTGTCTTCGTTTTCTAGGTTACTCATATTGATCTTTGAGCGGGTGTCGATTTCTTCAATTGGTTCGTTATTGGCTAGTTTGACGAAAACGTGGGATGGTAACACCACCACGTTTTTGTTGTCTTCCTCTCCAGTGTCGTAATCTGGTTGTCTGGAGAGGGTGTCTGCCCGCGCGTTCTTGTTCCCCGCAATGTGTTTGAGTATAAAGTTATACTCTTGGAGTTCTTGGAATTCTTGGGCTATTCTTCGACTGATCTTGTGGGGCTCCTTCCAATATAATAGGTTGGAATGATCCGTATGGATGACGATCTGATGTGATGCTCCCGCAAGGTAGGTTCTCCAATGACGAAGGGATTTTATGACTGCTAATAGCTCTTTGTTGTAGATGTCGTAATTTCGCTCAGTTTCTGAGAGTGTAGTGGAGTAATAGGCTACCGGATGCCAACGTTCCAGTTCGTCCTTTTGATTTAGGGTTGCACCTATTGCGTAATTTGATGCGTCCACTTCTAGCTCGAACGGTTGCTCTAGTTTTGGCATGAGCAATACCAGCTCTTCGCATATGAGCCTCTTGAGTGTTTGGAATGCTTGTTCTCTTTCTTCTGTCCACTCCCATGGTACGTTTTTCTTTGTAAGTTCGTTAAGGACTCTTGTGATTTTTGAGAATCCTCTGATGAACCTTCGATAGAAATTGATAAATCCCATCCATCCTCGCAGCTCTGTGAGGGTTTTGGGACGTTGCCAATTGTCGACTCCCTGTACTTTGATACGATCCATACGCACTCTTCCTCCCCCTATTATTAGTCCCAAGTACTCGATTTCCAGTACTTCAAAAGTACACTTTTCTGGTTTGAGGAATAGGTTGTGCTCCTCTAGTTTGTCCAGTACTTGGTGTACGATTTGTCGATGGTGGGGGATGTGGTTGGGTGTTGCGATTAGGATGTCGTCCATATAGATTACAACTTCGCCGGTTGCTGTAAGGTCTCTGAATATCGTATCCATCATTGTTTGGAAGGTGCTTGGGGAGTTTGTCAGTCCGAAGAACATGACACAGGGTTCGTAAAGGCCTAGGTTTGTTTTGAAGGCTCCTTTTTCTTGATCTCCTTTTATTTGGACGTTGTTATACCCCCAGCGAATATCGAGTTTGGTGAACAGTGTGGCGTTTCGGAGTCGGTCTATTAATTCAGGGATCAATGGGAGGGGATATTGATTTTTGACGGTCAGGGAATTCAGCTTCCGGTAGTCTTGTACTGGTCGTAACTTGCCGTCTTTCTTCTTGATGAAGAAAAATGGTGAGGCGTACAGGGATTTCAACGGTCGGATGTATCCTTTTGCTAGTTGTTCTCTGATGAATTCCCGTAGTGAGTCTTCTTCTCCTCTTGCCATTGGGTATATCTTGCAATTGAATGGTTTCGGGGCATCCGGTAGGAGTTCTATAGTGTGATCCCATGGTCTCTCTGGTGGGAATCGGTGTGATTCTTTTTCGTTAAAGGTTCACGCGTGCCTTCGATATTCTTCTGGGACCATTTGTTCAAAGGTCCTTTTGGTTTTGTCCATAGCCTTTTGGGCTAATTCTGATGCTGTTGTTGTCTTTCGTAGGATTGCGTATGGCCCTTCTTCCGTATTTAGGCTTCCCACTCTTCTTCCGTTATAGTGGCTCCTATTTGTACCTCCTCTGGTTTGACGCTAGATATTACCACTGGTTGGCATTCTTTGTCTAGTGTTGCGTCTTTCCAGTGAATTATGGGTTCGAAGGCCGTCAGCCATGGGTAACCCAAGATTACTTCGTCTCTTCCCAAGTTGGTGATAAGGAATCGTAGGGTTTTTTCTTTTGTTCCCATGCGTACTTGTAAGTCGGTGAAGTGACTGATGGCACTGTCTTGGTTGTGGGTCCCGTCTACGTTCCAAATCTTTATGGGGTTTTCTACTGGGAGGTATCCAATCTTGAGTCGGTGGAGTAGGTTTTTAGAAATGAAGTTGTCGGTTGCTCCCGAGTCGATGAGGACTTCTCTTTCAGCCATCGCGTGTGCAGATTCAAATAGGACTGGGATTTGCATGGATCGATATCTGCTATTGTACATGCTAATTCGAAGTGCCTTTGCCCAGGCTGCCGGGTTTAGGCGTTGAGAAAATCCTTTTTGCTGAATAGTTCATCGGCGAAGCAATCACGAACTTCTTCTGTTTCCGCGTGAAGGGTGGCAATTAAGGCTTGCACCTTTTGCACCACGCTGACTGGTCCTTGTGTTTGGACAGTGACGACTGGGGTGTTGGATGTAGTTGCTTCTGCTGCGCGCGATCCTTGTTGCAGACAGTATCGGGCGATATGTCCTTTTTGATTGCAGCGGAAGCATAGTCCACTTTGGATCCTTTGTCGCTTTTCATTGTCCGTAAAGGTCGCGCGTGCCCTGGTGCGTCCTATGTCCATGGCGTTTGGGTTGCAGTTGTTGAGCGCATTCCTCCACTGGAATTTTGTCGCCCCCCCCCCTTCGATCTCCTCCTTTGACCCTCTCTTTGAGGTATATGTATTCTTGTTGATGGTGTCTTGCTGCTCCGGTCCAGTTGTTCCACGTTACTGGGTGGTCAAACTTTACGCAGTTGGCCACTAATTTATAAGGAAGGGCCCTTTGGAATACGTCTAGGGTTGCTTCTCCATCTAGATCGTATCCAGCTTTCTTCGCGGTAGCGGTGAACTGGGCAATGAAGCCATCGAGGTTGTCGCCCTTCATTTTGAGGTCCCTTATGTTGTGTTGGGCCTTTTGTTTTTCCGCTGTGTCTGTGTATGCTTGGCGGAATCTGGTTTCGATAGTTGCCCATAGGTTTTCTTCAGCGTGGGCTACTCCTCCGGTGATCTGATTCATTAGCCATTGGGCTTGTTCTTTGACCCAGTCATTTACTAGGGGTCCTCGAATGTATGACAAGAAAGTCATGCTTCTTTGAAAGGGGATTGCTAGCTGTTCCACGTGTGGGTTCATTCCTCGGTAGAGGAGGAAGTTAAGGAGGAAGGATTTGCTTTCCTCCCTGTCTCCGTGGAATTCTTTTGGTGGATTTCCTCCTAGCTTTCCAGTGAGTGCGGGAGGTCCTGCGGGGGGTACTCCACCGCCTCCTCCGCCACCGCCTCCACCTCCACCACCTCCACCTCCTGTAGGAATAGCTTGGACGGTGATTCCACTTCCAGAGGTGGTTGCGGGTATGGTGGTGGTGGTTTGTGCTTGTGTGCTGGTCATGGCGTAGGGTGTGAAAATTTGAGGGGTGGGTGTGGTTTGTTTCCCTTTCTCTACGGGATCTTCGGTATCTGCGAGTTCTCCTTCTGATGAGTCAACGTCTATCCTGTGTACAGGTTTGTTTCTATAAGGTCCTAGGCCGTATTCGAGTGGAGCTGGCTCTGTTGTAAACCAACTATGACTTTTATCGTCGTAGTCGATTAATGTCCAAAGTTGTTTATCTTCAAGGAAATGGATGGGGATGTATCCTTGAAGATTTTTATCGAATACGTAGTACCCTTCTTGGTCTGCGAAACTTTTGTAAACTGCTGCTCCTTTGACGTTGTCAGGAAGGTCGTCTTTGGTGCTTCTTTTGATGAGTTCTGACTGGAATGTCGCTCTGGCTCTGCTAGTCGAAGCCACGATTAAGAGACTTGACTTAATGTAACGCCACGACTGGCGTTATCGTGCGATGTGCGTTCAAAGGTCTTGGTTCGTCATGGAGCGAAACCGTATCAGGGTTTCAGTTCGATGATGTACAAGTATCAAGTCAAGCTGCGCTCAAGACTGATGTAAGTGGAATGCCAAGTCGTCAATACGACTAGCGGGTGCAAGACAAGGTCGAAGGTCCGCTTCTGGTTGGGTATGCAAGGCAAATACGAAGGCCCGCGATGGTGAGAGGCTGAAGATGAAAGCCCTCCTTTGGAACAACCCAAGAGTTCCCTATCTGGTGGAGACTATGTCGTGATTGTGGAAGAAGTTAAGTCTACCGTACAAGCTAGGTAGGCTAGGGTTTATATAATAGTACAGGATGTTTGTGTTGAACAAACATATGACACGATCCTAGTCAGTGTGAGTCATGATGACGTAGGTGGAGTAAGTATGAATCAGCGTGCGTCATAGTGACGTCAGTAATGATGTCATATGGAATGATTCGTAAGTAATGAGTCATGTTTCTGAGTCAAGAATGAGTCACAAGGGTTCCGGCATGTAAGCGTAATGAGTCATGGAAGAAGAAGGTGTGAAACGTGTCCGGATCGTAACAATGTGCTATGATAGGTCACAAGGTCGATGGACACTTGGACACACGCTTGTTGGTGATTCACAAGTAGAGAAAGGGAGAGAGCCCTTAGATCTCGCAAGATAGATGAGAATGGGAGTGGTGATTCAAGAAGACCAAGATGGAGTCTTGGTCTTCAGCGACTACACTTTAAGTACTACAATGAGAGGGCTTTGAAGCGCCTCTTGAACATGAAACCAAGTACCGCTATCCTAGGGTCGAGTCATATTATCATACATGTGATACTCATGCTAACTGATGCGTAAGTCCATGACTAATTACCGCTTACCCATGTAGTCATAACCTATGAGTAAGTGTCTTCGATGTCAATACGTAACAGCCCGGGTATGATTCTCCAGGGCTAACTTCGGTTAAAAGGCTTCACAAGTCGCTTTATGGGCTTAAACAGGCGGGGAGGTGATGGTACGACACTGTCATGATCCGGACGCTTCGGGTCATGGGACTTGTATCACCACAGTATGTTCTCTTATCTTGATCCTTTTCGTATGTTCCCCTTGTGCCGCTTTTGTCCGCACACTGCCTCCAGTTACCTTATCTATGATAACACATTGCTTGACCCGTTTCGACTGTGTTTACCAGTGTCATTATTTGTGTTTGGATCTTTGTCCCGACTGAGTATATAAACCCTGTGTACACATAGTGTGAAGCCAGACTTGGCTTCGTTTGTAATCTAGCAAACTTGCCTCCGAACCCTCGAGTGTGCGAACGACTCTTCCTCTCCTTGTGAACCATCTCCCTCAGGCTCTTCTAGAGCCGAACCCTCCCATCGAAGTCTTTGCAGTTGTACTATAACAACGCCACACTCCACTGAAGACTTAGCGCACCAGCAACTAGGTGCAGAGAAGTGCTTCGGCACCTCAGACGAAAGTCTTCACCGCTAAGTCGTTGCGCACTTCGTGCACAACACCTAGGACACCTTTGTACATCGTAGCTACAAAGACAATAGACGTCTTTTGCTCTGACATTGTGTGACACTGCCCTTTGGGCTGCGACGAACCCTCGAACTTAAGTCACGTCCCTGCTAGGACGTAACAGACACCCTTGCTTGTGCACTTGCTGATCTCGGTTTCTGCACCACACAGGCGGACCCTGGGGTCTTTCATGTTCATGTCAAGGACCATTGCCTTATCCTCGCCATTCACGTTGATGACTGCATGCTTACCGGAGACTCAGCGGAACTAATCGCTGAGTACAAAATTAAACTGAACGATTGTTATGCGCTCACTGATCTAGGACCAGTTCACTGGTTACTAGGTATCAAAGTCACGCGTGATCATTTGGCATGCACTATATCCCTATTCCAACAGTCTTATATCGACTCTATATTAACCCGGTTTGCTCTCGTCGACGCAAAGCCCTATGCTATGCCAATAGTGCCGGGAGTTATATATTCCCGAGGTGACTGCCCAACAAGCCCCACCGAAGAGGCGCAGATGAAGAAGGTTCCATACAGAGAGGCTATAGGGAGCCTAATGTACACGTCTGTTGCAACACGACCCGACATTGGCTTCGCCGTATCAACGCTCTCTCGCTTCCTAGATAACCTGAGCAGCGCACACTGGGAAGCAGTGAAGCGTGTCTTCAGGTACTTGTCAGGAACTCGAGATTATGAGCTGACATACGGCAGCGAGCATCATGACCTTGTAGGGTATACAGACGTGGACGGCGTGGCTCAAGAACATAGACATGCCATCTCTGGCTATGCCTTCCTCATCGATGGCGGCACAATCTCCTGGAGTTCCCAGAAGCAGGAGCTCATAACTCTCTTGACAGCTGAAGCTGAATACGTTGCCACCACTCATGTGGCAAAAGAAGCCATATGGCTTCGCAAACTCATATTCCAACTATTCCCCAATCTAAACATGCCGACAACACTTTATTGCGACAATCAGGCCACACTTTGACTTGCGACGGACAACAATTATCACACCCGCACCAAACATATCGATTTGCGATATCACTTTATTTGACAGGTTGTGGCAAGCGGTGCACTTCATCTTGTGTATTGTCCGACGGATGACATGACCGCGGACATACTAACTAAAGCCCTTCCTAAGTGGAAGGCAACCTATCATGTCGCCTCCCTTGGCCTGCGTCATGCTTGCAGGGGAGTGGCAGATGTTGTTCTGCCAGAGATGTGGAACGGCGGTTGCATGCACGCGAACCACGTTCGGTCTCGGGCTTGCTTCGTGCAAGCCGATTAATTTTTGGAAATCACCCCTCAGGGGCTTGTACATTTCTGGTTCGCGTTTGTGTATGTTCTATGTGTCTCTATGATTTACAGATCCGGATGTCTCAAGAATGGCCACTATGATGTGTATGTATTACTACCATGATCTCACATTCTGGAATATTCACGCGTGTGTCCCTTTTCATCTAAAGGACAATTTGCAGCCTCGAATCAGAGGCAAGTGTGACTGATTCCGTTTCGGTGTCGTGCCTGAGTATCTATGTATCTGCCTGAGCCTTCTTACTAACGTTCCGACTTGTTTTTGAAAATGAGGCTCATATTATTGTACTTGTATGTATAAAACAGCCCCAGTTTGATAGGAAATGAGCAGTGTATT
>WNGR01018831.1_pt1 | contig 10210 bp, 7 predicted proteins | sample 5407581 | NCBI WGS metagenome assembly WNGR01 (sample SAMN13153383, study PRJNA577476) | soil metagenome | isolation source: 80 cm soil or saprolite under Garry oak tree replicate 2 | place: USA:California | collected 2016-06-15
GCCTTCTCGAACTGCAATGTCGCGAGCTGCGAAACAGGTAGCACGGCACCGCCGACAGACGGGATGCGTACCTCCTGGAGTGCTTCAAGATCGGCGCGTGCGCCAATGGGAGTTCGCACCACGATGTCATATTGCTCGCCGGACTGATCCTTGAACGTCCCCACCGGCACTCCCGCAACCGACAACCGCACTGCCCGATCGAACTCGACCGTCGGCACTCCCAGCAGGCTCGCTTTCAGCGGATCGACGTCCAACTTCAAATTGGTGCGTGCCACCTTGAGGGGGTTATTGACATCGCGCGTGCCCGGAGTGGCCGTCATGATCCGCTCTACGCGTCCTGCGAGCGAGTCGATGACATCCAGGTCGGGCCCGATCACACGGATGGCGATCGGCGCTGCAATAGCGGGTCCGTTCACGAATTCCTTCACGTAGACATGAGCGCTCGGATAGCGCGCCAGCTGCGCTCGCAACTCATCCAGGCGCCGGGGTGTGCGCCGGGTGTCGTACTCCTTCAGTTGCACGAACACTTCTGCGTAATTCAGCGAGTCCGCATGGGCGATGACGTTGTAGTACACCTGCGGATTGCCGCGCCCGAGATTTGCAAACCAGCTGTTCACTTCGGGCATGTGCCGCAGCGTGTCTTCGACGAACCGCAGTGCCCGGTCGGTTTCGGCAAAGCTGGTGCCATTAGGCGCTTCGACAGTGACGAGGAACTGCGGCGTATCCGCCTTCGGAAACAAGCTGCTGCCGATGACCGGCACCAGCGCTGCCGACAACAGCAGCGATCCGCCAATTGCCACCGCCACAGTGGCCCTGGGGCGGGCCAGGCAGAAGTGCAGGGCGGGCCGGTAGGTATGGTGGATCACGTTCATGAGCCGCTGGAGCAGGGGACTTCCGTGAGGATCCTCGCGCTCGCTGAGCACGCGGCTGGCCAGGAACGGAATGATGAATATCGCGATGAAGAGCGAGCCGACGACGGTCGCAACGACCGTCACCGGCAACACGCGGATGAACTTGCCGGGGTTGCCGGGCAGCGCCATGAGAGGCAGGAAGGCGAAGATCAGCGTTGCGGTGCAACCCATGATGGCAACAAAAATCTGCTTGGTTCCGGCAATGGCGGCTTCGCTCCGAGAGCCCCCCTCGCGCAGGTGCCTCGAAATGTTCTCAGTGACGACGATCGAGTCGTCCACCAGCAGGCCGAGAGCCACGACAAACGCCGCAATTGAAATCTGGTTGAGCGAGTAATCGAGAAAATAGAGCGAGATCAAGCCAACGGCCAGGGACAGTGGAATCGACACCATCACGATGCTGGCAGCCCGCCATCCCAGCGGCAGCAGCGTGAGCAGTACCAGCCCGATCGCAATCGTGAAGTCACGGTACAAGTGACTCAGCCGGCTCGATACGTTGCGCGATTGCTCGAATCCACGCTCGAGCCGGATGCGCTTGGGCAGATCCTTCTCGAAACGCTCCAGGGTCTTTTCGATGCGCGCGTTCACATCGAGAATGTTGAAGCCTTCCTTCTGGTTCGCGGTCACAAAGACGGCGCGTTTTCCGTTGAACCGCCCGATGTAACTCAGCGGCTGGCTCTGCCAACTGACGGCCGCGACGTCACGTATGCGAACGATGCGTCCGCCGACCGCAGCGACCACGGTGTCCCGGACCTGGTCCAGCGAGCTATAGCTGCCTGAGGTCTTCAGACTGAAACTGCGGGCGCCGATATCCAGGAACCCGCCGGGCACATTGGCATTCTCGCTCTGCAGAGCCTGTGTCACCTGCGCAGGCTTGATACCGAGCTCCGACATGCGCTTCAAATCCACTGCAACACGCAGTTCCCGCGCCGGGTAGGCCCAGGCCTCTGCCGTGCGGACACCGTCAACCGTCTTGAGAGCGTCCTTCAGCTCGCGCGCATAGTCTTCCAGCTCCCGATAGGGTGCGTCCTCGGATACCAGGGCAAGTTGCAGTATGTTGACCAGGCCGGGACTCAATTTGCGCACCTCGAGGCGCGCAATCTCCGCGGGTAACTCGGGCCGGAGCGCATTCACCTCCCGGGTTACCTCGTCGTACTTCTTATCGGCATCCGTCCGGGCATTGAATTCGATGGAAACAATCGCCGTACCGTCCGTGATGACGGTGTCTATTTTGTAGACATCATCGAGCTCGGCCAGACGATCCTCGAGGGGCTTTGCCACCAGCCGCTCGAGGTCCTTCGGGTCAGCGCCCGGATTTACGGCCGTGATGATGAAGCCCGAAAACTTCAGATACGGATCCTCTTCGCGCGGCACGGCCGTGAACGCAAACCAGCCCAGCACGACGAGGCACAGGAAGACGACCAGCGTGAAGGGATAGCGCTTGATGGGAAATTCGAGGAGTGTCATGGCGATTCAACCTCGATCTGTTCCTGGTCTTCGAGGTACAACGCGCCATCTGTTACGACGCGCTCGCCAGGCTGCAGGCCCGAGGTGAGCGCTACACCCGTGGGTTCTATGAACGCGACGCGAACGTCGCGGCGTTTCACCCGGTCTGCGTTAACGACGAACACACTGGCGCGATCGTGATCTCCTTCCACCACCGCGCTGATTGGCACATACGTGAGGGCAGCTTCGCGCGATGAGGCCGGATAGACACGCAGCTTTGCAACGAGGCCGCTGGCTAGCGGTACGGGCATTGAGCCAAAACGCACTTCCACTGGAAACATGCCGCTCTTGTCGTCGGCCGCGCTGGCTATCTCGGTGACGGTGCCTTCGATCGTACGGCCTGGATATGCGTCCATGAGAATCTCGACAGGATCGCCGAGTTTCAGCTGTACAACTTCGCGGTCGGAGAGCGCTGCGCGCACTACATAACCACGATCGCGAGCCCCAATGACCACGACCGCCTGTCCTGCGGGAACGAGCTCGCGCTCCTGCGAGAGCTTGCGTAACACCACGCCATCCTGAGGCGCGGCAATCACGGAATAGCCCCGGTTGAATTCAACACCCTGCAACTGGGCCTTCTGCATCGATGCCTGTGTGCGCAGATCCTGGAGCTGCTCCAGGCTGATGACCTGGTCGGCGTAGAGCCGCTCACCCCGATCGAGATCGCGCTGCGCCTTCTCCGCGAGGGCGCGCACCTGGGCAACCTGCGCATCTATTTCTGTGAACTCGATTTCGGCAAGCCGGTCACCCTTGCGCACGGTCTGGCCTTCTTCCACGTAGATCTTCCTGACTACACCGGCGACTTTGAACGACAGGCGCATCTCATCCTTGGTCGCGACGCTGCCGTTGGTTGTAATGGCAGGCTTCGCCCGCCCCGAGGTCGCGGCCTGTACTCTTACAGGTGTTGCCCGGTGAGGTGGCGGCTGAGCGTGCGAAGAGCACGCCGCCAGCGCGACCGCCAGTCCTGCCACGAGGGCTGCCATGACGCCCTGATGCTTATCGTGAATCTGCATGTTATTTCCCCCGGCCGTGGCGTAATCGAGCTCTGCCTCTCGCGCGAGCAGGTCAAATCGCGTGACATTCAGATTCAACTCAGCGCTTGTGAGCGCACTGCGTGCGTCAATGAACTCAACCTGGTTGATCACACCCTCGTCCCGCTTGCGACTGGCAATGCGAAACGCAGCACGTGCAGCGTCGGATCGGGCGTCTGCAGTCTTCAGTGAGTCCGCCGTGGTGTTCAGTTCATCCAGGGCCTGCTGGACCTCCAGCTGAATCTGCTGTTCGATCTCGTCACGCTGAGTAGCCGTCCTGCGTGCGACAGCCCGTGCGCTGCTCGCGCGCGCACGAGTCGCGCCGCCGTCGAAAAACTGCCAATGCAACAGCAGGGAGACTGTTCCAAAATTGCTGCCGTGCCCGAAATCGTAGGTCTCGTCCTGGATGCCGGCATCGACGCCCAGCGACAACGACGGCTTCAGATCGGCGCGAGCCACCTGGATCTGCGATTCCGCGGCCCTGACTGTCCGGTCCAACTGTGCGATCTCCGGTCGGTTCTCCAGCGCAGCGGTGCGCAACGTGGCCAGGTCATGCGCTGTATGCCCAACCTGTGCATCGATGCCTGCGATCTCGAGTGGCTCATCGAGCGGGCGATTCAGCAGGAAGTTCACGAAGCTATGGGCCTGTGACTGCCCGTTTTGGGCTTCCCGTAGCTGTTGCACTACGGCCAACTGCTCTGCGCGGGCGCGAAGCACCTGGTCCTGAGTGATCTTGCCGTTGCGGAAGAGTGATTCGTTGACGCGCACGTTCTCATTCAGAAGTGCAACGCTCGCCTCGACGATCCCAACCGTGCGGCGAGCCTTCAACCAATCCAGGTACGCCACTGTGACGTCGCGCTTCAGACGTCGGGCAACAGCGATGCGGTTGAATTGCGACGCCTCGAGTTGTGCGCGTTGCGCACGCACGGCTGCTGGGATTGCTGGCGCGTACAAAGGCTGCCGCACTGTAAAGCGCGTGTCTTGCTCGCGCTTTCGTTGAAACAGGATGGTCTGGTTCGGAACGGAACCGAACTCTGCGGGCCGTCCCTGCGCCGCCAAGAGTTGATTCAGGGTGCCGTAAATCGGATTGACGAGCGAGCCGACGGGAATATCGATCTCGCGTCCACCTTCTGCCCGTGTGTAGCGGGCCTGCAGGGCAACCGTCGGCAGAAACTGGGCCCGTGCTGCGTCCAACGCCGCAATGTTCCGCTCCACCTCGAGCGACTCGGATTGCAGCGAGAGATTCGAGCGCAGCGCCTCACGCACGTATTCATCAATGACCTGGGCTACGGGGCGCACCTCGGCGTTCGCGGCGCCTGGTGCCACCGCCGCGCCCTCAGCAGCCCCAATCTCCGCTGCCATCAGCAGCTGCGTCGCTCCCGTGAGTACGCCTCCTAGCATCCAAGCCGTCGCCCAGCCTCGTCCTGCTTTCCCTGGGTATTTATTCATGTGTTTACTCGTTAGACGACTGTCAAACCGTGGGCAAAAAAAAGCGACCTCAGCTAAGGATTCATCAAAGACCGGGTCATCATCAACATCGCCTGCTCGAGCAGCTCGCGTGGGTGCAGTCCATCGTGCGCCAGCATCTTCTCCTTCGCTGAGGACAGCTGAAGGATTCCGTGCGTGAATCCCCAGAGGCACACGGTGACAGCCTTCGCATCACCCACATCGCGACGTATGGAGCCGTCCCGCACCCCAAGCTCCAGCGCCTCCTGCATCAACTTGAGAATGGAATCGCCTGCAACGATGCAGGCCTCTTCGTTCGGTTGCAGATTGGACGTGTCGGGCGAAATGATCTCGCATCGGGCCATCACATCGAAATACACAGGCTGCTCGCGCGAATACGCCACATAGGCATGTCCGATCGCAACCAACTGATCCAGGCCGCGGGTATGTTTGGCCACAGCGTCGGCAAAGTACTGCCGCAATGCCGCCATCGCGCGCTGTCCGATTCCAAACATCAAGTCCGTCTTGTCTTTGAAATAGACGTAAACCAGTGCACGCGACAAACGGGCCTTGCGCGCAACCTGGTCCATCGTGATCGCATCCCACCCGACCCGGGTCGTCACCGCCTCGGCCGCATCCAGGATCTCGGCCCGGCGGCGCTCTTTCTCTTCCAGCCGACGTTCGGCGATGTAGCTCATGTCCGTAAGGTAGCTCCAGATTGACACTACGTCAATTATTCTATCGATGTATATAGTGGTAACCTGACGCCATGAAATATCAGCCGTTGGCGCTGACTTGGCTGTTGGCGCTGATCTCGCTGTGCACATTGGGCGTCGCCGCTGCTGCCGTGGTCGTCCACGACGACACTGGCCAGACCGTAACCCTGCCGTCCACGCCCACACGCATCATCAGCCTGGCACCCGGCGCTACGGAAATGCTCTTCGCAGCGGGTGCTGGTGAGCACGTAATCGCGACGGTTCAGTATTCGGATGAGCCTGACGCCGCGAAGCAGGTGCCCCGAATCGGGGACGTCGTGGCCGTCGACATGGAAAGGCTGGTAGCCCTGCGCCCTGAGGTTGCAGTCGTGTGGCCTGGTGGCGGCAATCTCGCGCAGATCGAAGAGATTGGCAGGATGGGGATTCCGCTCTACCGACAGCAGGTCAACGTCCTCGCCGACCTTCCCGGATCGCTACGCCGCCTGGGAGCACTCGCAGGTACAAGTGCGACTGCGGAACAGGCTGCGCGCAACATCGAAGCCAGACTCGCCAACCTCTCCCAAGCGTATGGAGGCGGTCGGCATCCTAGCGTCCTTCTGCAGGTGTGGAATCATCCCATCTACACCGTTGGAGGCACGCATCTCATGAGTGATGCGTTGAGGCTATGCGGTGCGAGAAACGTGTTTGGCGATCTGCGAGACCTCGGTCCCGCGGTTGACGTTGAAGCCGTCGTAGCGCGCAATCCTGACATCATTGTTGCTGCGGCTCCGCCGGGAGGCGGACCCGAGTGGCTCGCGGATTGGCGGCGCTTCACCACGCTTCGCGCAGTTCGCACCGGCAATCTCATCACGTTCGAAGATCAGCGGCTGACGCGACTCGGTCCCAGCGTCGTCTCTGCAACAGAGGCACTCTGCAAGGTATTGGCTGCGGCACACTGACGGCCGCATTACGGTCAGTCCCTGAAGTTGTTGAACTGCAGCGGTGTCTCGAGCTTCGAGCCGCGCAGCAGCTGGATCGCCTGTTGCAGATCGTCGCGGCTCTTGCCCGTCACGCGCACTTTGTCACCCTGCAATGCCGCCTGCACCTTCAGCTTCGAGTCCTTGATGAGGCGCGAGATCTTCCTGCCCGTCTCCTGGTCGATCCCTTGCTTGAACATGATTTCCTGCTGGGCGGTGGCCAGCGTGATCTGCGGGTCCTGGGCATCCAGGTACGCCAGGTCAATGCCGCGCTTCGCCAGGCGCAGCTTCAGGATCTCCAGCATCTGCTTGAGCTGAAAGTCCACCTGGGCTTTCATCGTCACGGTGTGCTCTTCCAACTCATACACCGCACCGGTGTCCTTGAAGTCGAAGCGCTGTGAGAGCTCGCGGTTGGCCTGGTCGACCGCGTTCGTCAGCTCGTGCGCATTCAACTCCGAAACAACATCGAATGAAGGCATATCGCTCCTTCCGCCGGGCTATTTCTTGCCGGTGGCGCTCCTGGCTTGCGCCTCGAGCTGCTTGCGGTTTTTGCGCGCCAGCTCCATGAAGCGCGGCGTGGGCCCCACGTCCTCGTAGACAGGATCGCCCTGCTCATCGGTCGAAATGACTTTCTGTCCCGCCACGTAGGGCATGGCCGTGGCCACTTCCTGCAGCGCTGCGCCCAGCAGATCGGTGATCAACTGTTCGGCCGTGCGTCCCGGGAACATCTGCGTCAGCGCTTGCAGCTGGGCCGCGTCATCCACCGGCAGGCGGACCGAATATTCCGTCACGGTTCGCGGTGCGGCAGCCGTTTCCCGCCAGCTGTCGAGCAGCTTTTTGAAACTCACAGGGCAACTCCACTTCGATTGATGCGCAGCCTCTATTCTAGGCGATAACTTGACGCCTTGGCCGGACCCCGGCGATACTCCTTTACACATGTCGAAGCAGCACCTCATTTCCCAGAGCCTTTGCTGGTGGCGCACCTCCTGACGGAGTGGGCGCGTTCGCTGCTAGTTTTCCGACACTTAAGATTTTTCAGCGCGAAAACCCATCTCCGGTAGCCCGGCAGATGGGTTTTTTGCTTATGAGCTATGGTTTTGGTGCAAGGAGTAAGGCGTGAAACCGCCGTTCGACATATCCGGTGACCTTGATACGCCCGTATCGGCATTCATGAAGCTCGCGGCCTTCGAGCCCCGTTTCCTGCTCGAAAGCGTCGAGGGCGGCGAGCGGCTGGCCCGCTACTCCTTCATTGGCTTCGGTGATGGCCTGGAGGTCAAGCTCGATCGCGGCGGCCTCACGGTGGGTTCGGAGCGCCGCCCCATCCCCGCCAACAGCTTCGAGCTGCTGCAGGCGTTGCGCGATGCCCTGAAGCGGGCCCCGCAACCGCAGCCTGACATAGCCGGCGTGCCGCTGGCCGGTGGCCTCGTAGGCTATTCGTCATACGATGTGGTGCGTTTTTTCGAGCGGCTGCCGGCCCGGATCGAAAGTGGGACACCGGCGCTGCACTACATTGCTCCTCGCTCCCTGCTCGTGTTCGATCACCTGACTCGCGGCATCGCCCTGGTGCATGCAGGCTCGGACGAGGAGCGCCGCTCGCTGCGCAAGGAAGTCATCCGCGCGCTGCACGGAGCGCTGCCTGACGCCAGGCGAGCCGGCCGATACTCCCAACCCACGGCGACCTATACGCGCAGCGACTACCTGGCCGGCGTGAAGCGCACACAGGAATACATCGCCTCCGGCGATGTTTACCAGTTGGTGCTGTCGGCGAAATTTGCGGGCCGCCACGAGCTCGACCCATTCCAGGCATACCGTGCATTGCGGCTCATCAACCCGTCCCCCTACATGTACTACTGCGCCCTCGGGGATGTAACAGTGGTTGGTTCGTCACCCGAGGCGCTGGTCAAGCTGAAAGACGGCCGCGCGCAGCTGCGTCCCATCGCGGGTACCCGCCCGCGTTCGGACGATACGGCGACAGATATCGCGCGAGAAGCGGAGTTGCGCGCGGATCCAAAGGAAAACGCGGAGCACGTCATGCTTGTGGACCTGGCTCGTAACGACCTGGGGCGCGTGGCACGTCCCGGCAGTGTTCGCGTGGAGCCGTATCGCGCCATCGAACGCTATAGTCACGTCATGCACATGGTCAGCGGCGTGCACGGAGAGCTCGCTCCCGGCTGCGACGCATTCGACCTGTTTGCAGCGGCATTTCCCGCCGGAACACTGGTGGGCGCGCCCAAAGTCAGGGCAATGCAGATCATCGACGAGCTGGAGCCCACGAACCGCGGTCTCTACGGGGGCACCGTGGGCTATTTCGGCGCCGGGGGCGACATGGATCATGCCATCACGATCAGAACACTCGTGTTCAACGGCGATGAATACAGCTTTCAGGCGGGCGCCGGCATCGTTGCCGACAGCGTACCCGAGACAGAGTACGAGGAAGTTCTTGCCAAGAGCGGCTCGATGGTCCGTGGACTTCAGATGGTGGAGGGTGGCCTGTGAAACCACGCCTGCTGTTGATCGACAACTACGACTCCTTCACCTACAACCTCGTGCAGGCATTCCTGGTGCTCGGCGCCGACGTCCAGGTCTACCGCAACGATGCGATAACGCCCGATGCCGCCCGCAAGTTGGCTCCATCGCACCTGTGCATCTCTCCCGGCCCCGGCACACCCTATGACGCCGGAATCTCGATGGAGATGATCCGCGCATTCGCGGGCAGTATTCCGGTCCTGGGAGTCTGCCTGGGGCATCAATCCATCGTCGAAGTGTTTGGCGGCAAGGTCGTGCGCGCCGGCCGCCTCATGCACGGCAAGACCTCCAGCGTTGAGCATGATGGGCGCACCTTGTTTGCCGGCTTGCCGCAGCCCTGCGAAGTGGGCCGCTATCACTCGTTGATCGCCGCTCCCGAGACGCTGCCGGCGGAACTTGAGGTGAGCGCGCGGACCCCCGAAGGGGAGATCATGGGAGTGCGGCATCGGGCACTGATGGTCGAGGGAGTGCAGTTTCATCCGGAAAGCATCCTGACTCCCGACGGTCCGCGCCTGATGAAGAACTTCCTTGAATTCACGGCGGGCGAACGGGCGCGGCAACCTGCATTGGGAGTGGCCGATGCCTTCCTCGCGTGACACCCTGGAGAAGCTGCTCAACCGCCGCAACCTCGAAGAGTTGGAAGCCGAGGAGTTGCTGATGCAGCTCACGGATCCCACGGTCGCACAGGCCATGGCAGGAGCGATCCTGGCGGCTCTGCGGGCCAAGGGGGTCGTTGCCGATGAAGTGCGTGGCTTTGCACGCGGAATGCGCCGCCTCGCCCGCCGGCCACGGATCCCACCCGGGCTGCGAGCCATCGATGTTGTCGGGACCGGAGGAGATGCGTCGGGCAGTCTCAACATTTCGACGGGTACCGCGTTGTTGACTGCTGCTTGTGGCGTACCCGTGTTGAAGCACGGCAACCGCTCGGTATCGAGCCGCGCTGGCAGCGCGGATGTTCTCGAAGCGTTGGGTTTGAAAGTACCGCTGGACGAGCAGGAGGCGGCTGATTGCCTCGCTGCTTCAAACTTCACATTTCTCTTCGCGCCTCACTATCACCCGGCCATGAAGGCTGTTGCACCCGTGCGCGCCGCGCTGGGGGTGCGCACGATTTTCAACATTCT
>WNGR01032553.1_pt1 | contig 10209 bp, 6 predicted proteins | sample 5407581 | NCBI WGS metagenome assembly WNGR01 (sample SAMN13153383, study PRJNA577476) | soil metagenome | isolation source: 80 cm soil or saprolite under Garry oak tree replicate 2 | place: USA:California | collected 2016-06-15
TGCGCTGGCCTGTGGTGAACCCGGTTTCGTAGGGATCGGAGGTGGGAATGGCGCCGTTGAGGCCGCCCGCCGGTAGCAGCGGAAGAGTGAAGCACGAGGCCTTCAACGCCGGTTTTCCGCCTGCAGGCGTCCATGCTCCCGAGGAGCCGGTCAGGGCATTCTTCGGCGTGCACCCGGGGGCCAATGGCACGATGGGGTTGGTGATACCGTCTGCGGTCGAGTAATAGATGCTCCCGATTGCGCCCGAGAAATCGATGACGCTGTAGGGTTGTCCACTCTGCAGCACCGTGAGGCCAAGGAGCGACCAGCCGTCGACGAGCATGCCTGCGAGCGAATTCCTTTTCGCGAGGTCAGGAACGCGGAAAACATAGTTGAAGTTGATGACATGGGTGCGGTCGAAGTCTGCCGAGCCGTAGCCACTGCGCAGGTTGAGAGGGTTATTGCCGTTGTAAAAAAGGCCAAGTCCGCTTTGCTCGTCAGTGGCGTGCGACCAGGTGTAGGATGCACCCACCTGCAGCCCATGGCTCATGCGCTTTTCAAAGTGCGTTTGGAGAGCGTTGTATGCATCGATGCCCGCTGCCGTGTAGGTGATGGATTCGGCCGCGTAGCCGATGTAGGGAACGCGAAGGTCGACATTGCCGCCTTCGTAGTTGGCCTGGTAGTTGGTTCCGTCAGGAAGAGTGGCGCCGACAACATTGTAGCCATAGCTATAGTTCTGCTGATTGGCGGTGCCTCCAAGCAGGGGATTCGACGGCGAGGCGATTCCGGGCTGGTTGAAGGGAACCGGGATGACCTGGTGGCGGCCCACATTGCCGACATAGCCGACTTCGATAGCGAGGTCGTTCCGCGGCTGCCATTGAATATCGAGAGTGTAATTGATGGTGTAGGGCAGCTTGTTGGCGCGATCGTAGACACCCAGCGAGATTGGTTGGCCGCCAGTGTTGGCGATTGCGTTCGCGTTAGGAAGATAGTTAGCGAGGTCGGAAGCCTTGGGATTGGAAGGAGCGGGCAGCAGCGAGGTGCCATAAGGGTTCTCGAGGTTACCTGCAACGGCCGAGGGAGTGCCGATTTCGGCGCCTGTATCGGGGTCTGTCGCTCCGCCGCATGTGGGTAGATAGAAATAGAGATACGTGACGGAACTGGCAGGGCAGCTGGATGCATTCACGAATGGAAGCTGCTGGTTGACGCCGAAGGGTCCGCCGGTCACGGTGCCGATGGCGTACCCAGGGGAGAAGTAGCTGAACAGTTCGCCGCGGTCGTAATACATGCCGCCGCCGGCGCGGACTACCACCTTGTTATGGAAGAAACCCGGCTGCCACGCAGCGCCGATGCGCGGGCCTATTCCCCATTGACGGCCGGTGAGGGTGGTGGAACTTACCCCCTTGGTGCCGTTGGCATTGTTGCCTGCGATGATCAGGCCCGGGTCCTCAATTACGTCAGACTCGGCGTTGTACTTGTAACGTTTGGAATCGAAGTTAAAGATGCGGCCATATTTTTCGGTGAGGCCGCCGTCCCAGTCATAACGGACACCCGCAGTGAGCGACAACGTCGGCGTGATCTGAAATTTGTCTTGCACGTAGGTGCCGAGTTGGTTGGCACGGTAGTAGCGATTGGCGTTGCCCTGAAGGAAGGAAGTGACGTAGAAGCCTGTCGCGGCGCTGCCGGGTGTGACGAAACCCTGAATGAACTGGCTGAAGTCATCAGTGGCGACGGTGCCTGTGCCGGTGCGCTTATCGATGGTGTTGAGCTGGGTGTAGCTATAGTTGGCGCCGAAGCTGACCGTGTGTTTGCCAAGTATCCAGATGGCATTGCCTGAAGGAGAGAGGCGGTTCTGGAAGACGCCGGTATTGGAAGCCTGGCCCTCAGCGTTGGGACCGATGTTAAGGATCGCTTGCGAAGTTCCAGATGGCTGATAGTTGCCGAGTACGTTGTAGACCGACACGCCTGGAAAATACTTTGAACCGAAGACGTTAATGGATCCCGTACCCGCCGCACCGCCGGGGATGGAATCGGGACCAAACGGCTGCTCGTTGTTTGCATAGTTCTTTTCGCGCAGGACGCCGATGGTCTGCGTGGTGCTGAGATTCGATCTCACGATGTAGCTGTTGGTGATGGAGAAGACCTGTGCACCGGAATCCAGATGTTCTGTGAACCCTGGCACGCTGGAGTAGGCAAAGGGTGCGAGGGTTGGATCGTGCTGGTAGAAGTACTTGAGAGCTAGCGTGTCTTTGGCAGTGGCGTTGTAGTCGAGGTCGGCCACGGCCAGGTCAGCGGTAAACCGGCCGGTGCCCGGCAGGAAGGCGTTGTCGGGGTGTGCTGCTGTAGGAATCGCGCCATTGAGGCCATCATTAGGGATCAGCCACTTGCCGGGTTCCCCTTTGAGCGCCGGGGAGTTGAACAGAACCAGGGCGGTATGGTCGATCTGCGCGGCGGTGAGATTTGTGCCAAAGGAATTGTTGGTGATGTCGGCCAGCGCAGATGCGGAACGATCATCAGACAGGCCAACGGGGACGTCAATTACACTGTCGCCGATTTCCTGATCAGAGACGTGCAGGTGCTGATAGGCGAGGAACGCGAACAGCTTGTTCTTGATGATGGGTCCGCCAATCGTTGCGCCTGCGGTGTAGCGGTGTAGCTGCGGCACCTTATTGTACTGCGGAATATCATTGTCCTGATTGAAGAAGAAGGGAGCGGCGTTGAGCCAGCTGGTGCCGCGGTGTATGTAGGCGGAGCCGTGGAAGTCGTTCGTTCCGGAGGCCGTATTCATGTCGATGTGCGCTCCGGAAGTGGCGCCCTGTTGAGCGTCGTACATTGAAGCGTTGACACGGACCTCTTGAAGGGTCTCGGGGGCGGGAGTGGGAATGGCATTGCCAATCGACAGATAGATCGAAGCGGCAGAAGGAATCACGCCGCCCGCGCCTGCGCTGCTGGAGACGCCGGTGCTGTTGATGACACGTGCCGAGGGCACCTGGCTGGTGCTCTTGCCGTTGAAGAGGTTGCTGGCTTCGACCCCATTGAGCGAAAAGCTGTTGCTGGTATCGCGCTGACCGTTGGCCCAGATGGGCGCGTTGCCGAGGCCGCTGTTGGCGCCCGTTCCGCCGGGCAGTTCCGCATTGACGCCGGGAGAGAGAATGGCCACTCCGGTGAAGCTGCCGGTGGAGAGGGGAACGGTTTCAATCTGCGCCGTGTCCATCACATATCCAACGGTGGTGTCTACAGCATTCATCAGCGGCGACGCATCCACTTCGATGGTCTCAGCCTTGCCGGCGCCGACATTCAATTGCACGTTCAAGGTGGCGGTTCGGTCGGCTTGCACCGCAACGTGCGGAGTCTTCTGAATATCAAAACCGTCCGCGGTGTATGTGAGCGTGTAAGTGCCGATGGGCAGGTTGACGAAGCTGTAGTTGCCCGATGGGTTGGATTTTGCCGTGCGTGCAAGGCCGGTGTTTTCATCGAGCAGCGTCACGGTCACATTGGGAATGACACCACCAGAGGCATCTGTGACGACTCCGGTAACGCCACCGAGCGTCTGCTGGGCGAAGGCCGGTGAATTGCTCAGCGCAATCGCTGTCAGGATGATGGCAATGAGGGGAATCAGAGATGAGACGAATCGCAGGAAGTATTTCAAGTGGCTGGCCTCGGAATAGAGATTTCCCCATAACTTCTTAGGGAGTTTTTCGAAAGAAATCTTGGTCTGTTTGAAAAAGCTCGAAGCGTTCTGGATCGATCAAGCTTGAAAAAAACGGAAAGGGAAGCCGGGATGTCGCTCACTGTGCAGGTGAGCTTTTTGAAATGCGTGGTAGCACTAGGATAGCTTCTGCGGCGAAGAAATCAAAGAGCAATTCACATTTTTTTGTTGCCAAGTGTAAGTTGTGTGTGAATCTTTATGCGCATAAAGATTTGTGTAAACGAGAGACCAAATCATTATTCCACTGAGCCATTTGTCGAGGGCTGATTGCCTGTGTCGATGAGAGGCTGAGGGCCATTTTCACGAGGGAGAAGGGAATTGGCCGGAGTCATACAGCACTACTCCGCAGGCAATACGACAGTCTTGCGCCGCAGTAGATAAAGGGTGAGACTGGCAGCGATGTAGGCGAGATAGATATAGGGAATCCGCGCGTGGATGGGATCGGATGTCGAATGTACATCGAAGATTGCAATCAACGCAAGCACCACAACTGTAACCCCGCTGACGATCACCACCGGCAGTGAGTGCCGGCCATACGCATGCCGCGCAAAGGGCAAGGCCACAGCCACCAGCGCATAGGCGGTCAGAAATCCGAAGACTGAGAGAGATCCTAATAGGTCATACATATCGAAACCAGTTACGTTGCGCGCTGACATGAGGGCCGTGGCGGCGAACATCAAGCCAACTGCCAGTGCAACGCCGACGTAAGGAGTTCCATGCCGCTTGCTGGTGCATTCAAGAACTGAAGGAAGGAGTTTGCCGTGTGCCATGCGCATGAGCACACGTGCGGCTGCTGTAGTGCATGCCAGCACGCAGGCAAACATGCTCACGAATGCGCCAAAGTCAATTGCTATGCCAAGAGGCGCGATACCGGAATTTGCGGCCAACAGATGCAAAGGGCTGGTGACCTGGCTCAACTTTCCGGATTCGCCTCGAAAGCCAAGGACCTCGGAGTAGGAGCACAGCATCAGAAAAACCCCGACGAGTAAGGCGGACTGCAGCACGGCGCGGGGAATTGTCCGCAGCGGCTGGCGTGCTTCAGTGCCCAGAGTGGTTGCGCTCTCGAACCCTACGAAGCTGAAGATGGAAAGCACGAGTGCCGGTCCGAGAGCGGAAAATGAGACGCCCTTGAGCCGGAACTGATCGAGATCGATTTGAAAGCCGTAATGGAAGATCATCACGGCCAGAAGACTCATGATCAAACTGACTGAGGCGATTTCAATCCACAACATCAACTCCGCCGACAGCTTTACGTCAAGATATGCAACCAGTCCCGCCAACGCGCAGACCAACGCCAGAGTGAGTATCGACGGCGGAGCCCAGTGAAAAAACTGCTGCATGAGCAGTGTGCCGTAATAGAGTGCTCCGCCAGCCACCGAGGCGCCAGTAGCAAGGTACGCGAGCAGCAAAACCAGGTGGCATTGCCGGCTAGTGCGTAGACCAGCGGAATGGTCAACGACGGCGAGGTGGAAGGCGCGATGGCTGAGACCGACTGTGCCAGTGTCTCGACCGGTCCCAGCACGCCCACGTGGAGCCCGTAGTTCTCTCGTGTTAGCTGCTGCGAGTGCTCATCGACTGCCACGCTGGTCTGGTCGGTCACTGATCCGCCCTTCGACTCGAGGAATTGTCTTCAGGTTTTTCTATCTTGCCCGTCTGTCAGGCGTGGGTCAAGGGTTAGTCGCTATATTGGAGAGAATGTCGGTCGCTGCCATCATTCTTGCCGCCGGCGCCAGCCGCCGCCTGGGCCAGCCGAAGCAACTGCTCGAGTACGAGGGAGAAACGCTGCTCGCGCGCGCCATCCGCATCGCGACTGAGGGCGGCGCCTCGCCGGTTTTCAGCGTCCTCGGCGCAAATTTCGAAATTATCTGCGCATCGATGAAATTTGGCGATGCAATCCTGGTCATCAACGATCAATGGGAGAAGGGAATGGCAACATCGATTCACGCGGGTTTGCGTGCGATGGGTGCGGCCGTGCCCGACGCAACGGGCGTGCTGTTGATGAGTTGCGATCAACCTCTGCTTACGACGGCTCATCTGCAGTCGCTCATCGGTGCGTTTGAAGCGCAGAGTTCGCCAGCCATCGTCTGCTCGTCGTATGGCGGCGTTCGCGGCGTCCCAGCGGTGTTTCCGCGAGATGCCTTTCCACAGCTGAATGCGCTCAAGGGAGACCGAGGTGCGCGTGCGTTGCTGGCTCAGCCGCCTTGTTCTGTGATCGTACAAGAGTTTCCCGGCGGAGAGATTGATATTGATCTTCCCTCAGATCTGGCGCATTTGGAGTAGGGGAAGGCTCTGATCCGCAGGCTTTGCGGATGAAGTGCGTGTGCCATACTGGTTTTATTCGGGCCGCTGATCCATCGCTAAAGAACCCTTATTATGACATCGGAACCCAACCCGGAATTTCTGCGGCGGGCGATCGCGCTTGCCACTGAAAACGTGGTGCGTGGTCGCGGGGGCCCATCAACCCGGAATTTCTACGGCGCGCGATCGCGCTTGCCACCGAAAACGTGGTGCGTGGTCGCGGAGGCCCATTTGCGGCTGTGATCGTTCGTGATGGGCAGATTGTAGGCGAGGGCGCGAACTCAGTCACAGCGACTAACGACCCCACGGCACATGGCGAGGTCAATGCCATTCGCGCCGCGTGCAAGGCGCTGGGTACATTCACCCTGGGAGGCTGCCAACTCTACACGAGTTGCGAGCCCTGCCCCATGTGCCTGGCGGCGGCGTATTGGGCGCGTCTCGACGCAGTTTATTACGGCAGTTCTGCCACTGATGCCGCGCGTGCCGGGTTTGATGATGCGTTGTTGTACCAGGAGTTTCGCAAGGATGCGCAGGCTCGTGCGCTTGAGACGACGCAGTGCCTGGGCGAAGAAGCATGGGCGAGCTTCGCAGCATGGATCGCCTCGCCCAACAAGATCAACTATTAGGGCCTGTTCACACTACTGAGGCGGTGGCGCCGGGAGCCAATTTTTCCGAGTTCAAGGAGTGAGGAGTGACGCATACCGGGTGTCTACTAGCGACGATCGACGAGGAAATCGGGAAAATTGGCCCCGGCCCGAAGGGTTGCGGCGAAGAATCGGGCCATACTTCATTCTCGCCCTCGCCGGTGGACCCGCCACAGCCTTCGGGCTCAGCTTCGTCTGGCCCGATTTTCGCTCGCAACGCCATCCACCTCAGTAGTGTGAACAGGCCCTAGCTCTGCCGGCAGTCCGCCTCAGTGCCAGACCCGATAGCACCAAAACCAGGGCGACACCCCAGTAGAAGTAATGGAACGAGACGACAGTGCGCATGATGATTACTTCAATGGTGATCCAGCCGGCGAGCACGCATCCTTGAAAAATGACCATCAAGGCATGTCCGCGAGCCCGCCGAACTTCTGCAAATAGGATGACGATGCTCAGGAAACCATTGGCCAAGAGCAGGATGAGTGCCGGAATCAGGAAGGATTGAAAGGGCGAGTGCCTGATCAAACTCAACGGCATCCGCAGCAGGCCGCCCGATGGGTCGATGATTAAAGGGATCGCGCCGACGATCGATGAGATTCCCAAAAATGCCAGCGTCACAATTGCAGTAATGCGCGCAATCTTCACAGTTGGACTCCGTTCAGCTGAATTTGCGGAATTGCGCAATTCTAGCAGCGTGTCTCGCGTCGGTCTGTGACACTTTGGAATCTGTGGCTTTCATCCCCAAGTCCGGCAAGGCCATTGCCGAACCGGACGATTTCGATTAACGTCTAAGACTCAAAGACTTCGATTGGAGTGGCCCTCATGCCTCGCGTCGTTCGATGTTCCATCATCCAGGCCTCCAATGCCGTGGCGGCTACTGAGCCGCTTCCGGTTCAAAAACAGGCCATGATCGACAAGCACCTTGACTTGATACGGAGGGCCGCGAGTGACGGTGCACAGATCGTCTGTCTCCAGGAGATATTCAACGGGCCTTACTTTTGCGCGGAGCAATCTGTCAAATGGTATGAGACTACCGAGCCGGTGCCGGCCGGGCCGACGGTCAGCCTGATGCAGTCGCTGGCAAAGGAACTGCGCATCGCCATGATCGTGCCCGTCTATGAGGTGGAGCAGGAGGGCGTGTTCTACAACACCGCTGCTGTGATTCAGAACGACGGTTCGTATCTGGGCAAATATCGCAAAACTCATATACCGCATGTTGCTCCGGGGTTTTGGGAGAAGTTCTACTTCAGACCGGGGAACCTTGGCTACCCGGTTTTCGATCTTGGCTTCGCGAAGATCGGAGTTTACATCTGCTATGACCGCCACTTTCCTGAGGGTGCTCGCTGCCTTGGTCTTAATGGTGCGGAGATTGTGTTCAATCCGTCAGCAACGGTAGCGGGACTGAGCGAGTACCTGTGGAAGCTGGAGCAGCCCGCCCATGCCGCTGCTAACGGCTACTTTATCGCTGCGATCAATCGAGTGGGGACTGAGCCGCCTTGGAATATCGGCGAGTTCTATGGATCGAGTTATTTTGCCAATCCGCGCGGCCAGATCGTTGCGCAGGCTTCGCGCGACCAGGACGAGGTGTTGACCGCCGATTTGAACCTGGACGAGATTGCCGATGTGCGGCGGACATGGCAGTTTTACCGCGATCGCCGGCCCGATCTTTACGGACCACTGGTGGCTTCATAATTTTAACTATGATCGTTAATCTCAATCTCTGAGACCTTCATGAGCATCGCGACATTACCGGACGATCCGCAACTGCGAACGCGATTCAGCGAACTGAAGCCGCCGCTCAAAGCGCAGGCTGCGCTGCTTGAGGCAAATCGCTGCCTCTACTGTTTCGATGCGCCGTGCACCGCCGCTTGTCCAACGCACATCGACGTGCCTGGATTCATCAAGCGCATCGCCAGCGGAAATCTTCGCGGCTCTGCTCTCCGCATTCTCGATGCCAACATCCTGGGTGGCAGTTGCTCGCGCGCTTGCCCGGTGGAGGTACTTTGCGAGGGTGCTTGCGTTATGCATCGTTACAATCGCGATCCCATACAGATCGCGCTGCTGCAACGGCACGCGATGGACGCGTTTCACGCATCGGGAGAAGGGTTGCCCATTTCGGCCGATGCTCAAAGTAATCTGCGGGTCGCCTGTATTGGTGCGGGTCCGGCGTCTCTCGCATGCGCTGCCGAGTTGCGCCGTCAAGGTGCGTCGGTCACGATTTTCGAACGCCGCGCGCTTCCGGGAGGCCTCAATACGTATGGTGTTGCTGAATACAAGCTTAGGACTGCCGAAAGCCTGCACGAAGTGGAACTGATCCGCCGCCTGGGAGTTGAATTTCAATTTGGCGCTGCCATCGATTCTCCGGAGGCTCTGAGCGCGCTCGAGTCTGAGTTCGATTACATTTTTCTCGGTGTCGGCCTCGGCGCGATGCAACGGCTGGGCATTGACGGCGAAGATCAGCCCGGGGTGATGAATGCGCTCGAACTGATCGCTGCTTACAAGACCGGACACATCCGGGAGATACACGGCACGGTCGTTGTGGTTGGCGCAGGTAATACCGCCATCGATGCGGCAAATGCTGCGCGACGTCTGGGCGCCGATACGGTCTACATGCTCTACCGCCGCGGAGAGACTGACATCTCGGCATTCGATTTTGAATATGAGCACGCCAAGCAGGAGGGTGTGCAGTTCCTGTGGCGTAGGATGCCGGTGGGCATTCGCCCGGGGCCGCACCGCCTGTTGCTGCTGGATACAGTTCAGGTGCAGCAGGTCGGCAAGACGTTGGTGCCGGTGGCGGATTCGCAGTCCACCATCACGTGCAACATGGTTGTGCCCGCAATTGGCCAGTCGCCGATCGCGGAACTGTTGCAGGAACTGCGAGGAGTCGAGGTGCGCGATGGCCGCATCGTTGCCGATCGGGCTACCGGGCAGACAGGCAATCCACGCTATTTTACGGGTGGGGACTGCCCCAATGGCGGTCGCGAAGTAGTGGATGCGGTGGCGGATGGAAAGCGTTCGGCACTTGCGATGCTGAAGCTGTCAGAGGGGGCTCATGCCTGATCTTCGCGTTCGCGGATTTGCCGGGGGCATCGATTCACCGAATCCATTCTGGCTGGCGTCAGCGCCGCCGACCAACTGCGGCGAACAGATCATGCGCGCCTTCGACGCTGGTTGGGGCGGCGCGGTGTGGAAGACGATAGGAGAGCCAGTCACCAACGTCAGTTCGCGCTATTCGGCTACGGATTGGAACGGACAGCGCATCATGGGCTTCAACAATATCGAGCTCATCAGCGATCGCAGCATCGAGATCAATCTCAGCGAAATGGCTGAAGTCAAGAAGCGCTACCCGCAGCACGCAGTGATCGCGTCGCTGATGGTTGCGTCGAATCGCGAGGCCTGGCACGACATCGTAGCGCGCTCTGAAGATGCGGGGGCAGACGGCCTCGAACTCAATTTCGGCTGCCCGCATGGGATGAGCGAACGCGGGATGGGCTCGGCGGTGGGGCAGGTTCCCGAGTATGCGCAGATGATCACGGAATGGGTTAAGGAAAAAGCACGTACGCCGGTGCTTGTGAAGCT
>WNGR01015714.1_pt1 | contig 10208 bp, 8 predicted proteins | sample 5407581 | NCBI WGS metagenome assembly WNGR01 (sample SAMN13153383, study PRJNA577476) | soil metagenome | isolation source: 80 cm soil or saprolite under Garry oak tree replicate 2 | place: USA:California | collected 2016-06-15
GTGCGGATAGGCTGCCGCTTGCTGCTGCCAGCGGGTGATGAGCGGTGGGTTGACCAGGGGCAGCGCAGAGCGCAAGGCTGCCAGGCGCTGCTGTTTGAACAAAGAAGGATCAGCGTGTTCCAGCACAGCAGCCAGGATGCCTTCGGTAGCCTGGACCGTCGTGTGTCGCACGTCGATGGCAGCCCCTCCGAGCTCGTAGTGCTCTGACCAACCAGCTGCTTCTCGGTGAGAGGGCGAAGGATGCCTGTAGCTTCCCCCAGCGCGTGTGACGATGTCCCTGCGTTCCTTTGCCGTTGGTGGTTCAGCCCAGAAGACGGCCAGGTCGATGTCGGAGGAGCGGTCGGCATAGTCCAGAGCGACAGAGCCTTCGACGAGCACGGCCGCTACTTTGGGGTTGGCATGATAGTGTGGGGCGATCTGCTGCGCCAGGACATAGCGCCAGCGACTTTCTTCCTGCATCAAAAACCTCCTGATGACTTGCTTTCCTCTACTTGAGAGTCTAGCGCCCTGGACCTATCGACGCATCGGTAGAGCAACGTATTTCTTTCGCCTCTCTTGGAAGAGGAAATCGCCTCGCGGCTCTCGCGTTACCTAGGCAGGGCATGAGCCGTGAGGTGTTCCCCGTCACGCACGAGATAGGTACCACAATACGTTTCTTTGCCGATGTGTCAGCCTGCCCAAAACAGTAGACTCTCTCGTAGCAGATCACCGAAGCAGTCCTTTTCTGGCCGGTCTTTCGCTAGAAGAGTGTAAATTTTTAAACTTCACAGCTAGGAGGCTACACGTTATGAATACCAGCGCGTCATTGAAAGGGTCACCGCTCACATTCTTTGTATTGGTTTTCGCCCTTGCTCTTCCATTTTGGCTGCTTGGCGCTCTTGTGAAACACGTCCCTCTTCCGATCAATCTTCCGGTGAGTGCGCTTCAGTTCGTTTGTCCGCTCATAGCGGCGTTCATTCTTGTGTACAGAGAAGAGAAACTTAGTGGCGTAAAGAGGCTCTTGAAGAGCGTTTTCGATTTGAAGCGAATCAAGCACAAGATCTGGTATGTGCCCATCATCTTCTTGATGCCTCTGATCATGGTGCTCTCATATGGAGTCATGCTTCTCTTGGGGCGACCACTCCCCGCACCGTACATTCCATTTCTGCTGATACCGATCTTTTTTGTGGTGTTCTTTCTCCCCGCTGCATGTGAAGAGGTGGGCTGGACGGGATATATCACCGATCCCATGCAAGATCGGTGGAGCGCATTCACTACTAGCCTGATTTTGGGGTCGGTTTGGGCGATCTGGCACGCCATACCGGAGCTTCAAGCCAATACTCCAGCATGGGTAGCAGGGCAATTATTCTCCACGATTGGGTGGCGTATCCTGATTGTTTGGCTCTATAACAACACCGGAAAAAGTGTCCTTGCGGCCATTCTCTTTCACGACATGGTCAATGTCAGTGAATTTTCCTTTCCAAATTATGGTTCACATTACGACCCAGTTATTACCGGAGCGATCACCGCAATCACGGTTGTGATCGTCACGTTCTTGTGGGGCTCAAAGACCTTAGCGCGCTATAGGTATGATGTGAGGGACACCTCGCCGTATGGTGCACAGATCAAGGGTGGTCAGTCAAATTGAGTAGAAAACAGTGAAGAAGGAGTGAATTACCATGAGTTTCTATACCGTTGCGCTTTTTGCGCACATGCTTGGAGTGCTGGGCCTCTTCACCGGGATTGGCCTGCAGTGGACCAGCTTCCTCCGCTTCCGCCGGGCGCAGTTCGTCGCCCAGGTCCGCGAGTGGGCCAGCCTCACATCCGTCCTGGGGGTCCTCATGCCAGCTGCCTCGCTGCTGATCCTGGTCGCGGGGAGCTACATGACGCTGACCACATGGGGCTGGCGGACTCCCTGGATTGATGTCTCGCTTGCCGCACTGATTCTCGTGCTCGCACCCATGGGAGCGATGAATAGCCATCGGCTCAAAGCAATCCAGACAGCTGCCGAAGCTTTGTGGACCCTGGTCCAGACCAGTGGCCTGACCCTTGTAGGCGTGGTCTTTCTGATGATCATCAAGCCGGATCTCGTGGGATCGCTGATCACGCTGGCCGTGGCGCTTGTGCTCGGTGTGGGATCCGCGCGCATCTTTGCGCGTCCTCGCCAGGGCATCGCTTCGGGGAAAGAAGTGAAACAACGCCATCATGCGCAAGATGAAGCGATTGCCACAGGAGGATGGTATGCCCATGCAAGCAGAGGGATGGAGCCCGGCCCACGAGGAGAGGCTAGACGAGACAACCTTCCAGGAGATGCCGCTTGATCTGGGGCCGCAGCGCACCTCTTGCGAGAGCAGAGGTGCGAGCTTGTGCAACAACAAGGAGATACAACTTATGAAGACAAACATGGGCATTCATCACAACAACGGCGAAGATATGAACGGAGTGACCGACCCGTTCTCGCAGGACACAGCGGGGCTGGCTCTCGCGATCGCTCCCCAGACCGTTGTGCTGGAAGATGCTGGCTTACAACGGTTCGATCCCGGGGCCCACCCTGAAGGTGGCACAGGGCAGCGAAGTGACCGTCCATTTTACCAACGACACGGATCTGGAAACCACGGTGCATTGGCATGGTCTGCGCCTGGAGAACCGCTTCGATGGGGTGCCCCAGGGCGCACACCATGGGATGATGGCACCAGTTCCTATAGGGGGCAGTTTCACCTACCGCCTGCGTTTTCCAGATGCTGGCATGTACTGGTACCACCCGCATCTGCGGGAAGACTATACGCAGGAGCTCGGTCTCTACGGGACGATCATCGTCGTCCCCACCGATGCGACGTACTGGTCGCCCGTGAACCGAGAGGTCACTCTTACCCTCGATGATATTCTGCTGGAGGGAGGCAAAATCGCTCCCTTTAGCCGGACTCAGTCAGACCATACTGCGATGGGCCGCTTCGGCAATGTCATGTTGGTGAACGGCGAGACGTCAGCTCAGCTTTCGGCGACCCAGAGTGAGGTGGTGCGCTTGTATCTAGTGAACACGGCGAACGTCCGGTTCTTCAACGTCCGTCTTCCTGGGGCGCGCATGAAGCTCGTCGGGGGCGACAACGGGCGGATCGAGCATGAGGAGTTCATCGAGGAGGTGCTCTTGTCACCCTCCGAGCGCGTGATTCTCGATGTCCTCTTCGAGCACGCCGGACAGTTCTCGCTCGAGCATCGCACGCCAGAGCGGACGTACATCATGGCAGCGGTGAGCGTGCAGGAGCAGCCAGGCGAGCACTCATTCTCACAGGAGTTCTCCACCTTACGACACAATCCTGAGCTTGAGGCTGAGCGCGTCAAGATCGCGGTGGACTTTGACCGCCCGCCCGACAAGACGCTTGCCCTCATTGCCGAGATGCCGGGGATGGGGCACCATGGGGGAGGACATAGAGTGGAAGCGATCGAGTGGGAAGACACCATGGAGATGATGAACCGCATGTCCACGCTCCAGAACATGTTCTGGAAGCTGGTGGACCGTTCTACGGGAGCCATCAATCAGGACATTCACTGGTCATTCACGGTCGGGGACCAGGTCAAGATCCGCATCGTGAACGAACTGGGCTCAGATCATCCCATGCAGCATCCCATCCACTTCCATGGGCAGCGTTTCCTGGTGCTGAGCCGCGACGGGATTGGCAACGAGGACCTGGTCTGGAAGGACACCGTGCTCGTGCCTATGGGTCAGACCGTGGACATCCTGATAGACATGTCCAACCCTGGGGCCTGGATGGTGCATTGCCACATTGCCGAGCACCTCGAGGGCGGCATGATGTTTACGTACCACGTGCAATGAGCGGTTTTCTGTGTCCTTTAAGCAGCAAAGGAACAACGAGATGAAAGGTGATGTATGATGTACTATCGCGTCGCATTACAGGGAGATCAATCAACCACCTGGCGGTGGATATCAATAGTGCTGACATCGCTTGAAGCATTGTTTGGCTTCCTCAGGCTCTATCATATGATATCCAGGGATCGTATCCGTGTTTTCTTCTCATCCTCGGTTGCAAGCATGGACCTGATGCTGGCTCGTGAGAATACAGGACTGGCATCTAACTCCATTACCGCTGACCAACTCTTGAACGGAAGGGGTAAAATAAGCCCAGCTGAGATGACGCGCTTAGAGTCAGAAGCTGGCACGCGCGAGAGCATGGGATTGGTAGTAGCTTCTATCGCCAGAGAACAACCTTTGCATGAGAAGAGCGCGAGTTCTCCATTTGAGAGGATTATGAGCTTCCTGGATATGAGACGGTTAGAATCAGAACTCGGCACACCTGGAGATCATGACACTCCGTACACATTCACCTTACCCACTTCCATGCCGCAAGCCCTCGCCTGGACGAAGCTCCTTGTAAAGGTACACGCAGGCGAGTTAGACCCGTAGTACGCAGTGGCATTGAAACGTCTTTTTCCCCACTCATTGCACTAAAAAGCATTACCGCTACTCATTTCACAGCGTCCCTTGAGCGTTTTTCTGTCAGTTAGGCTGTCTGATAAGGCTTTTTGAGGGAGAGTATGCCACACGAAGTGAGGCAAGAGGGGGCTTGAAGGGGTACAAGTACCTTGGCACCACGTATTGTACGTGATCCAACGATCGTGGCGTCAGGTTGAGAGAAGAGAAGAGGCTTTTACTCTTTTCTCAATAGCTAATGCAGTCATTTCTCGCAAACCCGAGATTGACATTGCTTTTATTGCTGCGTTCAACTGGGTCGATACATTCTTGGGTGGGGGAGAATGAAACGACAGGCATATTCGTCTCAATAGCAAAGAGCGCCCCCGTATTTTATTTATAGTACATCGTCAGGCCAAAGAAGGCGGATTATGCTCGCTGTTCCCTCTCCAAGTCCACCTCCCCTACGCTCAAACGCCAGAATACAACCGCGCCTAACGACTAAAAAAACTCACCACATCATTCAGCTTGTGACCATAAGTGCTGAACTGAAGCAACTCGAGCTCCCCATAATGTACTGTTCTGGGCCCAGGACAAACATGAAAGTTGACAGGGTGCAGGGGAGTCCAATGCCCATCAATGGTGATCCCAGAGACATAAGTGTTTTCGTAAGGCTGATTTCTTTCCATTATAATGACCCCCATTCCTGTACATCTAAAAGTACCATTTTCAGTCAGGTATCATATGGCTTTGATGGCCCTAAACTATCCAAACTAACACGATAACTCTCGGCAATCTGGCAAGTATGCTGAATGTTTAATCAGCTTAGCTGATTGAAGATGTTCTCGGTGTAGAGAAATAAAATTGACTCCTGTATTTTATTCGGGTGTAAGCAGCTTTCGCTCGGGGTTTCTGCAAATGGATGCTTTCGCTACCGAGGAAAGCAACTCTTACTAATTCCCCTTCAACTCCGATATGTCCTCTCGCCCTGATCATTCTTCAGCATTTTCTTCTGCATCTTCACCTGGTTGTTCGCTTAGCGGGGCCGCGTACTGCTCTATGCCCTTTGCCAGATGTAGGGGAAACGGAAGTGCTGTTGCCTCAGCATAATGCAGCGAGGCTTGGCGAAGCTCATGAGTCAGTGCCGCCCACTGCCAAGCGTCATACCTTGTATCAGAAATTACAGTCAGTTCGTATAAACCTGGGTTCCAGGCTGTCGTTGCGGCAGCCTGGGCACTCTCGCTGGACCGAGGGGCTTTGGAAAGATTTCTTCTAATTTTGAACTGAGGAGGGTTGCTCTGTGTACTTGCAAAAACTTGTTCACTCATCCTAAACAGCCCACGCGTAAACCCCACCTTTGTGCCGTTCTGGGCATAGTATTCGGGTGTTTCAGCATCACCGCTCCTGATACGCACAATATGTAGTTCTGGTATAGTGATTGCAGACTGAGATGATCCTCCAAAGGCGATTCCCTCGTGGGTGATTTGATTGTTGCCAATCCAGGGCCAGATCGCTCGTATGTTTTGGGCATGGCAGAGGATCAGCGTTTCTCCTAATGGGGCAATGTCTTCTTCGATTTTCTCCTTGATAAAGGCAAGCATTTGTTGAGGTGTGCTGGGATAACCGCCTTTGATTTGTTGCGTTGCAATTGACTGCAATGCCCGCGTATACGGTTCCCATCCCAACATTCCGGGAGAGATAGCGCGTATTTGGCCCTCTGGAGAGATATGAACTAGCACCACAAGCCATTGTTGCTTGCGTGTGTGACTACCGGAAGCATTCTGCTTGATCGACCAAACGGCAGCATAATGAATTTGGCCTGGCTGTCGCGGTTGAACTTGTTCGATGCCCTTGCCTGCTTGTTTCTCCACCTTTGGCAAAGGTAACGTCTGAGGCAGTTGAAGACAGACACCCGACTGTCTCAACAGGTCGAGAAACGCCTGCTTGGCTCGGTTGTCCACATCGTCGCGTTCGTCTCCAGGGGGTGTAATAAATTGGGTTACACGTCCACAAATGGCAAATCCCAGCCTCAAAGCATATTTGGGATCGGCATCACCTCTAAAACCCTGCGCATCGGCGAGCTCTATAAAGGCGGCATGGGCTCCTAGACTGGGCACAATTGCAAGATGTTTTTCAACATCTCTTATGCGCTCAGTAATTGCCGCGTGAAGACGTTCTCTTCTTCTTCCTTTTGTGTTCTCTATATTGAGCGACTCTCCTAAGGCACCCAAACTGTGTTTTTGTATAGTGACTGTCAATTCCTTTGTCGCCCATGTATAGGTATTGGCATCGGTGTCTAGAGGAGTCAGACCAAGTTCGTCGCAAATCGTCCGCACAAGAATATTTTCTATACCATCTGGCTGGTGCCAGATTTCAAGCGTCAGAATATCCCCGACTGCTTGTGCGATGTGCCGTCGCCGCTCCGCAAACGACTCTTTCGTAAAAAAAGGGTTACTGAGCTTTTTGAATACATACTGCACTTTCTTAGGCGCATCAGTAAAGATCAATGTCGGCGAGACAAACTGGGTAATCTTTTCTGCAAGGTCTCTTCGGTCACCGGGCATCAATCCCGGCCCCGCCCGGTGGTCTGGTAACATTCCATTCCGATAAACAACTGCGGCTGTGACGGCTTGTTGTCCTTCTAAGTTGAGGAACGCTTCTGGATTGCCAATGAGTGCTTCTGGCTCAGGTATAAGTTCTTGGATTTGGATATCGTGTATCAGCTCGGTCAAGCCGTTCCCCCATTGCAATTTTTGGGCATACGGTTTTTGCTGCTGAGTATCGTGAGAGACTGTAAAGGATTTCTCAAGGGGGGCAACACTGAAACTTGGGGAATAGCGCAACCCTCTTATCCAGGGAACGCTTGTGAGCAGGTACACACTTGTGTTGCCCCTCCGCAATTCTTTGATGGGAGAACCAGCCCATCACCTCACTCCAATTTCACAATACATTACTGGGTATGGCTGAAAAGGGACTGTCTGGACTGTGAAGGTTATGATAATCGAGTAATACCAACGTTTCTTAGTGCTTTCGTATGCTATTGGAGGCCATGAAACCAGCTCAGCTCCCTGTTTCCCTGACGAAAGGGGAGCTCGTCGAAAGTGCAGTTGTTCCGCGCCGTAGGCGAGAGAGACACCTAGCTCGCTAAGCTTAGCAGCAACAAGATGGGGAAGCAGCACAAAAGTATCGCCACGGGTAGGAGCCGCTGTGCCATTCTCCCGCATCGTCCATTGAGCCAGATCAACGAGCTCCCTTAGCCACACAAGATCTTTCGCTCTGATACTCGCTAGTGCCGCCTGGCGACTCTCGGAGGGCGCTTTTGAAAATGCAACGCGGATCCACGAGTGGATAATGATGATCAACGCCTCTGGATCGATCTCGGTCTCACTGTAGAGCCATGGACGGGGAGACAGGGGATTCTGCTCCTTTTTATCAGCATCATAAGCGATATAAATAAGATCAGGTACCAAGGCTCTTAGGGCTGCGTTTAATGTCGCCATCGGCAAACGGATGGAGTTGCTGTCACGTCCGATTGCTTCTGCCTGGAGTTCTCTCAGTACTCTCTTCCACTCTTCGGGAAAGTGGAGTTGGTAGAACGTGAACGGTAAGGTCTTGACCGTATCGTCTAAGCGAAAGGCAAGGGTACGTAATTCTTCATATGCTGACATAATTTAACTCCTCTATAGTCATAAGGGCCTCGTACATTGGCCCAAAAAGCACTTGTGCGATAACCCGATCCTGAAGTGGTATCTGAGACGGGGAGCCCGTGTCAAAATACGGCGCTAGGATCTGTTGCATGCCGACAATCAAACTGGTTGGTACTGTATCGTATTCTTCTAACTGGAGCGCTGAATGCCTCGCGAAGGCACTATCACAAAAGTAAATGCGTGCCGGGCTCCCTCCTCGCACTAACCTACCAATGACCTGCCAGATAACAACCAGATGGTTCCAGAGAAAGGCTTTGCGTTCAGTCTCGGGCAAAGAGCTGTAGACGACCGGAAGGCGTAGCAGATGGCGCCAATATCTGAAAGCCTCGTTGCGAAAGGCACGCCCGATATCATCGACCGTCAACTCAGCTTCGGCTCCCTCCTGAATTTTCCCTGTTTCCGTGCTATTTGCTCCGCATCGGGATATCGCTCTACAGCCCAGCGGTTGATTTCATGGATCGCGTGTCCAATGTCGTCAGGACGTGGATGAGGACGTACCAGGAAAAAAGCTGCCCCAATAGCTGCTGCGTTCTCTTCATTCAGAATGTTATGTCCTCGCTCGATTGATAAGAGGGGAGCGACGAGTACCCATGCATCGGTGCTCGCAAGTTGATGCACCATTCCCCGCTGCAATGATCGTTTTACGGTTACTCTCCCATGCCACTCACTCTCAAAATCGTCATCGTCTGGTACTAGGTTGAGGACCTGTCCAATCCAATCGGGACGGAGTTGTTCAAGGTGCATCCGTGCTAATTTGGCTTCTGCATAGCTCCCAACGAGCAAAAGAACACGTTGGCGATTGTTCGGCAGCGCACTTTTTTCCCGCTCCAACTTGCTCAGTCCTCCCAGCCCACCAGGACGAGCCAGATGCGAAAGCAGGTCCTTCAATGCATTTTCTCTTGGTGCCCCTTTTTTGCCTGAAACTATGATGGGCTTTTGATCTTCGTCATAATATGGATCGAAGCGGAATCGACTTGCTTTAATGGCTGTGGTTTCTTCTTCAGGTGCTCGTAAGATACCTCGGACTGGTACCTGTACGTGGTAACTCGGTGAAATTCCTCCAGCCCAACTTGTGCCTGATAACAAGAGGACGTTCGGCCCACTGATCCCCTCATCTGCCAGTAAATCGTGAAGGTGTAGCAGTAGCCAACGGCCCACTCCTGCACAACGGAAGAAACGCAGATCACCCGGATTATCCTTGTCTTCCGTCGAACGCAGGTATTGGAAGCCCAGTACGTTGCCCATAGGAGCCTCTGGCAGTAGAGCAGTGTAATCTTCTGGAGGACGATGGAAGAGTAATGTCCCTCCCCCCTCAAGCTTTAGTTCCTCCTCTACTTGCTTCCATCTTCGGATGAGGAAATCAAGGCGATTGGCAAGTATCGCGACGACAAGAGCGAATTGAATGCGTTGTGCCTCCTCCGACAATTCTTGGTCTGATCCATCTAGGTTCGGTTGTGAACGTAACCACTCTGTAATGCGTTCTTGTACTCTGGCAACATCGGCAACAGTGAGCAATTGCCGAGCGAAATCAGCCAGGGGAGGTGACATTGTCGTCCCCAGCGGATCTGTCAGATACTCTTCAAAGGCACTTAAGAGGTGCGCGTAAACTGGATGTTCTGCACGTTGATGGGGTGGAGTATGCTGTGGTACTCCGCTGATCTCCCCAGCAATACGCTCGAAGAGAAACCAGTCTGTGAAGTAATCTCGTTCGATCCATTTACGCAGCTCCTTGCCTTTGAGGAGCATAGCGTAGAGTCTATTGACCGCCGTTTGCACAGTATCATGCGCGTGGCACCACTCATCTATCTCCTCATCTCCCAGTTGGCCCCGGCCAGCCTGACTCAATTGTGGGGTCACGCGCTCCAGAAGATTGTTTAACCACGCTTCCGATCCCCGTGCCATTAATGTTTGACTAGGACTAAATGAAAGATCGAGCTGTACTTGTACTTGGTCAACCTCGTCTACAATCAGGAGATCGGTACGCCGGTAAACAAGTTCCAGAAAGCGCATTCGTTCGGAGTTTAAGTGCTGCATAACGCGGCTGTAGATGAGGCTGGCCGGTGTGGCAACCCACACGTAGGCATCGACGAGATCCC
>WNGR01022937.1_pt1 | contig 10208 bp, 5 predicted proteins | sample 5407581 | NCBI WGS metagenome assembly WNGR01 (sample SAMN13153383, study PRJNA577476) | soil metagenome | isolation source: 80 cm soil or saprolite under Garry oak tree replicate 2 | place: USA:California | collected 2016-06-15
ATCAGATGGGGGTAATATAGCGAAGAATTGCCCAAAATATGTGAAGGAGGAAATAATTTCGTGGATAGATGCTGTAAACAAATAGTTGAGACTCAGTTACAAGTCCGGGACGGAATCGGAAAGGCTGAGAGAGTATCAGGAACTTACCTAGTACGTCGCCCATGCTTAAACACTCGAGAATCGGAATGTAAAGTGAGGTGACGACTTGGGGTATTGGGGGCGAAAGAAAGGTGCGGGTCACAAATGGGCCTCTTTTCTACGGGCACGACTCGGGTGCTGGTAGCAAGCTGGGAAGTGCCATTGCACCTCGCCTTGAACACGTGTATCAAATAGAAGCAGGGCACGACACAAGGAAGCACACAGTTGTGGGCGTCTGTCTCGAACTCCCAACCCACATACGACAACAGGCAAGAAACTGCCACCAAAGTCAAAATGAGGACGAGGTTCATTCATATGAGGGGCAGGGAACGCGGAGGGGATTTGTCTCTGGACTAGAGCTATGCAAGTTAAACCAATGAGATCCAATAGTCCCTCTGGACTCCCTCAGTCGGTACGAAGGGCGAAAGGCGGAGGACAGCCTCTTTGGGGCCGGGCAGTGACAGACAGTGCATGACTCGGAAGTTGCAGTGAGGTAAAGTACTGGTGGGGTAGTCCAGTCGCCGGTCCGGAAGCTGCTCACCGTAAGCCACCAGCGCCTCATTCGATCCTGCCACCGTCACATCAGTTGTTCCCTTTGACCACCTCCACCAACCTGTCACTTGTTCCGCCATCTGATCACCTACAACCCCTCGCTCCTTGTCTCTTTTTTTTAAAATCCAATCCTTGTCCCGTTCTCCTTCAAGTTTTCGTTGTGCGTTCCTTTTCTAACTTGTGAAACCAAAGTGCATGCGTTCGTGACCGCAACCTCAGACTACGGTATGACGCTACCACTGCACATTCCTTTGCTTACTTTCAGTTCCATTTGCCTTCTCTTTGACTCTATTTCGCGTTGCTGCCACTCCGGCGCCGCCCCAGCCCTATTCCCTGGCTTGTCCGTGTCAATTAGTCAGACGTACAGGCGTGAGCTCACAGTAAGTACTTTCGTGTGTTTTTGGTCATCGACTCTGCCAAAATATATCACCACCGTACCACCATTCCCTCATTCTCCTTGTTCCGTTTAAATTATCTCAGTTGGGCCAGACCCCAAGTCAAAGACACCCGAGTTGAACACCACAACACCGTTAGTCTCGGAGTTCGTCCATCGTCCCCATCCTTGCATTCGTTCAGCGTGTCGCTCGTCCAAGCTCCGGTACCCCCGACGCTCGCCTTAGTCCATTCAACGCCGTCGCACTATTTTCCTATGTTTCTCGCTCATTCTCGCTCGTTCTAGTCGCTTGCGCCTTTGCACACAGCTAACACATACTGCTCGACCTCCTCGCTCATCGCCTCCGTCTTCGCTTAACCATCTGTTCTGCTGCTTCCGCTCAAGTGTAGCCCCAGTCAAGCCCCTGACACTGCAGGCTCTAGATGCCCTGCGCTTTCCTGGTCCCAGCCTGCACTTGCTCCCGCCTTCTCCGTTCCTCCCTCATCCCCTCGATTGAGTCCTCTCCGTCACCGAACTCACCAACGTGCTTCATAGCACGTGATATGGAACCACCCGTCTCGCATGCAATCACAAGGAAATTGAGGAGAAAAAGAACCAGCTGAAAGGAGTAGCCGAAACACAACTCACGTCTCAAACGCCTGCAGTGATTCCGTAGAGTAGGCCCTCGAGCCCGTCAGGCTTGTACTACTTCTGCAGCAGTTTGCACTGGTGGACCTCCTTCGTGCAGTTGACAAGAGTCAGTGTGACCGCGCTGGGCAGCAAATCAATCATCTTGCTTTACGATATTAAATACGAGTGGGTGAGCAGCTCACTGTGAGCAGGTGAACACTGGTGTTGAGGCGCAGAACAGGGAGCCAATTGAATGTGACAAGGTTATGACCTCGGTCTGAAGCATTTCGCGCTTGTTCGGAGCCGCTTACTGACAGGTGACTGGGGGTAACTATGTGTGGCAAAATAATGTAGGCTCGTGGGCTCTGCCAGGTTTGGTTGAAGAGGCTTCTTGACGACGTTCTCCGCGAGGCTTAGACATCGGCTGAAACAGACCAGTTCTCTGATCCCCAGTGCCAAGGCCGAGAAGGGTGACGGGTTTCTGCACGAGAAGGTAAGTGTCATCCTTATATGAAGGATTTTGGAAACAAAGGAACTCCCGCTGGTCCTGGTGTGGGACAAATGGTGACAATCAAGGCACAGTGCAGTGGGATCTCGCTTAGGACGTGCCTTCGCTATTTCCGCTGCAGTGCACTTCGTCGGACCAACATCGACCGTGTTTCCCATAGAATGCGTTAATCTCTTAAAAGAGAATGAGGCACGATGGCTCCAGCTTTGATAACCATGTTGTATACAATCACTCAAAGCATACCAATTACCTCATTATTGAAGTAACGGCCCAACCCGCACGTACCACACGACACCAATATTAGCACCTGAGTGTTGGATACACTGATACGAGTGGGCAGTAAGCATGAAAACCGCACCCGGACAAATGTGACCACCCACAATGAACTCCCGTTTGTAACAAACAAAATCCACCCGTCGATCAAGGGTGATATATCTCTTCTCATCTTGATGTGAGAGATCAGTGGATTGGGGGATAAGCTTGTAGCCGGATTGCAGAGTTGCAGCACGGCCCTGCTAGTCTGGGCTTGAAATCAGATCTTGGGTAAAGGTGCAAACTGAGTCAGCTAGAGCATCGGAATTCAGGTGCCCTGTGAGACATGCTGTAGGCTGATGGTGCTGATGTTGCCCGGCAATTATACCGCCCTCTCCCAACTTCCACCACCCTCAGAACGTGTTAGGGTCAGGATCGCCCGCCTAAGAACAAGAAATAGAAAAATAGCAAGAAGATCGTTTGCTTGCTTGTTTGGACGGGTGAGTGAACGAATTCTGAATTAAGTCTAACTCTCACCTCACAGAGATGATTGAAGCCTCGCGTGACGCACGATGGGCACGTCCTTTCCGTGCTTCCGGTCCATTATCCTAATTCGTAATGGAATTGAAATCCCGATCACTGGCGTGTGTGTGAGCATACATGTACTCCAGCGTCAGCTCAAGTCCCTGGAGGAATGGAGAGAGGAAGCCGACCTATCGGAATTCCGACGCGCAAGCGTTGAGGTTGAGCCGCGTCAGCAGCGGTGGCATGTCCACCGTATGGTGGTAGAATAACTTGCTCACAACGCCAAGAAAGCCATTGCGCATGATGAAGAAGATGAGGCCGAACAGCCAAGTCCGCTTTCTCGGCCTCATCTACGTTCGGTGGCTCTACGTTCGGTGGCGACACGAAGGTACCGGCAGGGTTGCTGGGCCATCAGCTTCTTCTCGGGGGCAAGGCCCTTTGGTTCGGGTGCAAATTGGGACGAGGGTGGGGATGTGGATGGGGCTGTGGTTGTCAGCGGCGATGAGGGCCACTGGACGATCCACGACTCGCATATTGGATGATGGCCGCGCTATGCTCCGGTCCAGACACTTTGTGAAGTTGGACAAGTTCTGTAGCCTGCAACTTGAAGGATATCTGGCGGCGCCACGTTGCAGAAGCTAAGGGCTAGTGGGGGGCAAAATCCAGGGGTTACGGCCGGGTAATATTTGTCATAGCAGATGTGCAAGTAATTGTATTGATGAAGGCAAAGGGCACTACGGAAAAGGAGCCACGATGGTGGACACTACTTATAACATCCAAGCTGGGCTGACAAAGCTTCTCGTCCTCGCAGCATCTCCCATCCCATCCCGTTCACTCTCTCCTCCCCACCATCGCTCGCGCTCTTCCGTCTCTGTCCCCCTTCTTCGTTGTAGTGGCTCGTCAAGCACCCGCCACAAGTCACCAAGTCGCGTCATACGCCCCCGTTGTCAATCTCGCTGCTCTTTGCTCGTCTTTTTCCCATTATCGTCGCATCAGTCGTCCCATGTCACCACACAGCTCCGTCTCCGCTTAACTATCTGTTCAGCCTCCGCTTGAGTGTGACCCCACTCTCAAGCTCGGGCTCTGGATGCTGCGCGATCTCGACGCTCCGTTCCCAATCCCTGCCCGTACTCGCTGCCTCCTCCGCTTCTCCCCTTTCTCGATCTAGTCCTTATCTACTTTCTTCACTCTCCTCCACCCTTCTTGTATCCCCTCCGTCACCGAACTCACGTACATGCCGCATAGCACATATAATGGAGCCCACCCGTCTCGCGCGCAATCACGATGAACATAAGAGAGAAAGAAACTTGAGCACTGGTCCTCTTCACGCACTCGCTGCCGGACAAGGAGTAAACGAGAAACAGTTAAGGAGCAAATGAAACACGACACAGTGTGCGTGATCCCGCCTCAAACGCCCACTACGATGGGTAGAGCGATGCGTCAGGTCTGTACTGAAAGGTAAAGGGGAAGGAGGGCACACCGCTCAGACTTGTTGAACGCCTGGACCATACGGAGACCTTCCTCTGGCGGACGATGACGGGTTCGCTCTCGTTTAGTTGGCCCTCGAGCATGTCGGGCTCATACTGCTCCTGTCGCCGCAGTTCGCTCTGGACGTCTTCCCTCAAGCAGTCAACAAGAGTTTGTGTGACTGTGCTTGGAACCACGTCAATTATTCGTTGAAGAACGAGCGAGTGGATGAGCAGTTCTGCGGTGAGTAGGTGCTAGTGGACCCTGGCATTAACGCGTTGACGCCAAGAGCAGCAAGCATGTTGAATGAGTCGATGTGACGGCCTCCCTCAGTCTGAAGCGATTTACGCTGAATGCAGCTCGGTTTGCGGGTGGATGAGTGGTGGTGACTACGTTTGAAAAATGTAGGTTCGTGCGAGACTTGCAGTAGGCTGATGCTGCTGATCTCGTTCAGCATCATATTGTCCTCTCCCGACTTCCACCGCCCGTCGATTGTGTTCGGGTCACCGACCCCTCGCCCTCCTAAGAAGACGGAAGGGGAAAATAGCCCGCAGACCTTTGACATTGCTTGGGGAGTGAGTGGACGAATTCTGGGTTGGTTTTGACTCTCACTAGATAGGGACAATGGAGGCCTCGCGCGATTCAATGGTGCTCCTACTCTCATTAGTGTTGCCGCCGCGTGAATACATGATGACGGGTGTGGGTCAAAGCTGCAGAAACGACTTGAGACTACTGCCGAGGATGGCGAGAACAATATCGAAGCTCAGAATTGGAATGACGAAGGTGACGAATGGGGGCGACGAAAGGGCGATGGCGAGAGCGTTGTGATCTGCAGGCTTAGAGAGTCCGCGCTTGCTATCTGACTTCACGCAACAGAGACGAGTAGAAGAGGAGCAGTGGTGAGGATATTTTGTGAAGGATCGCAGGACCTTAAATATATGCCAGTCAGTAGCTAGTAGGCTCAGTAGAGGTAAGTAGGAAAGGTAGAGAGGCGGAAAACATCGAACGCAGGAGAACAGGAGCACTGTCAGCGAACGCAAAGCGAAAAAAGTAGAAGCGTCATGGGATAGAAAGTGTAAGCAGAACAGGAGGGAAGCGGGAGTTAAAGAAATATGAGATCATAAAAGGGAGACAACAGCAATGATCCAAGGACAAAGGAATGGTAAGCGAGGGAAAATACCAAAGATGAAGTTTACTGAGTCCAGTCTGAGTCCGGCATCGAGGACGGCGACGCGCGAACCATGCACTGCTACAGACAGGGAGTAAGCACGAAAGCCGTACTCAAAGAAACCCGAATACTGACAGCTAATCCCAGGTCATGCGCCATAATGAACGAAATTCACCCATCTCTCTAGGGTGATCCACCTCTTCCTCCGCAACTTCTTCACCGCGAACCGGAGCGCTTTCGCAGACCTTTCATGATAAGGTATCCCCTGTTCTCGTCTCGAAGTAGAGAACAGCGCCTTGTAAAAATGTTCCGCCAGCTCCCGTCCATCTTCATCTAGCATCGCCCACGTCGTCCCGACCACACTGCGGAACCCGCAGTACTGTACCGCAGCCGCTAGGTGAAGTCCCTCGTCCATGATGCTTCCTTCGGTCACCTCTGCCGTGTGACAAGCAGAGAGAAATGCGAATTCGGCAGTGGGGAGATGCGAGCGCACGATCTCGAGCAGCGTCAAGCGCTCACCGTAAAGTTCGAATCCAGCCTCGAATGGTTTGCCTGCCTCCAGTGTACCATGACACGCGAAGTGAACAAATCGGTTGTGATCGAATCCATTGATGACCGCGGCGCGTGTCGCAGCTTCCGAGATGAGACTTGTCACTTCCGTATCGAGAGCCTGGACGACTTGGATCTCTCCCCCTACGGTTGGAAGAGATGGATCAGGCTGCGCCACAAGAAGTAGGGAAGGTCGATCCGAAGATCGCGAACCGGAATTGCGATTACGAGATTGGATGAGGGCGGACAGGGTTGGGGTATAGGAACAAATGTAGAGGTCCAAGAAATAGCGCATCTCGCCTTCATCGGATGGGATTGGACCCATGGCATGGAGAGGAAGGGAACAAAACACGGATGTCGGGCACCACCAGATCCGGGACTGTTCTGGTACTTTCAGCTCACGGAGTCTGTCGACAACGGGTTTGCCAACGAGCTTGTAGAGCTCCGCGAGAACATAGGCAAGGGTTTTATCGTAATGACTTGAATCGAGCCCGTGTTTGTGTCGCGAGTCCAATAGCTCGTCCTTTAATGCGCTCGAACGCGGGTAGAAATCATCAGGGGTTGGGATGAGGGAGGGAGACGTGTTGTGAAGAAGGATGAGAATGTCAGAGCGCCAGATGGAATGGTTTATGATAACGACGGGACCAGACGATGCGGCAGAACGGAGTGTGTCGAACGATGGAGATGTCAGGAAGCTGTCGAAGCCCGGCAAGGCTTGAATTTGCGAAATGAGGTTGTCGCGTTCCTTCAAAAGCCCGCGTTGCTTCAGGAGGAGACGACCGAATGAATCCACTGCCCTGAGGTCGTCGGCTGCACCATCATCGGTGCTTACTTTGTGGCTCGGTGAAATGGACTTGGTGAGCGTCTCGAGGTCTCGGTTGATCACTGCAAACTTGTGTCCTAAATCCGAATCTGCTTGCGGAAGTTGATCGACTGAAGCACGAAGGCGACGCATCTCAGACCAAAGTAAGGCTCTCCCTCTTTCAAGAGTCACAATCGCTTCCTCGAGTTGATGCAGGTCGACCTGATACGAGGCATAGTCTAGCGGCATGCTATGAGAGGCGTAAGACGTCTTGGCGAGGTTAGCGTGCTGTAGCTGCAGAGTTGGTGCAAAAAGCAGGGTGTCTTGCATCAACGACACAGTGCTCTCGTACGCTGTGGAGACGGAGGGGTGTCGATTAAGTCGCGCAAAAGTAGCCCACCAGCACGCCAACAGGAATCGATCGGGCAAGTTCGCACGTTCGTCGTTGACACACTGGGGGAGAAGTTCCAGCGCTTCATCCAAGTCTTGCGCACAATGACCTGGAAAGTCCAAGGAGCGGATGCACAAAGACAGGGAAAGGAGATTAAGTGTCCTGAAGCGCAGGGCCGGTTGTGACAGAGACTCAAGAGCTCGACGGCGTGTGTCAATCGACTCGTTAATGTACTCGATCTTCTTTGTGCGCAAAAATGCTTCAAAGAGAACGTCGCCAAATTCTGCGAAATAGTAAACCGTATCCCAATCACTCGGACCGGGAGGAAGCATAGTTCGGCCCTTTTCGATGGCTTCGTCGACCTTCGTTATGTCGTCATCGTGGATCCCAGAGAGAAGTCCTCTGAGGAGCTTCGTCTTGTCTCCCCGGCCGAAGTCCGAATCGTCGTCTTCATACTCCCCAAAGGACACCACTTGCACTGGCTGAGATAACGGCGAATTGCTGGACGATGTTTCGAGGCCATCGATGGAACCGAAGTGACGTAAACGCTGCTCCGAACCACCTTCCAAGGATTGATTAACAAAATGATTCAAGGGGTGTTCAACCGGAGATGAGCTGAGAAAGGCACGAGCGCGATACATTGCCTCCTCTGAATATTCCGGGGTATCGTGCATTCTCGATCGGGCCACCGCCAGCACTGTCACGATCCGTCGAAGTACGGTTACGTCTTCATCCTGACTGTCTCCGGGGGAACTGGAAGCAATAATTTCATCCAGGATGGACGCAGCTTCCTCATAATCATCATTCACAAAAGTCATGCAATAGCGAACGAAGAGACAATAGAAAAGGGCGACATGAGCCTTTCGCAGTCGTGGTTTGTGCATCTTCGCCAGTCGCAGGCACTCGATAACTTGATTCAATGGTTGATCCGGGACAAACAGACGGATCATGGATGGAACTGCTCTGACTAAGAGAGTGACGGAGCGAGTGGTGTCAGCATCGGACGCATCTGAGGCGAGGAGTTCGTGGAAGAGGACTGCCATCTCCTCAGTGTTGCTAGCTTCCAGATCTAACTGTAATTCCATCACATCCAGGAGCAACGCTGTGACTGCATGGCGTAAGAACCCGACCGTTGCGTGTGGCTGGTCTCGAAGATGGCGGAGGTATTTGGCTGCGTAAGTGGCATCTTCGAGCTGGTCTGACCCTTCCGAGCGCTCGAGAAGTGCGCGAGCAAGGATGAACAATGCTTGAACGATATTTGAACCGCGTTCTAGCCACAAACGGGGTGGGAGAAGTATTAATTCGGTCAAATTCAGAATGGCCTCGTCGAGATCTTCCCTTGAATTTGACAGCCTGTGTCGGTGGAGTCGCATCGTGGCCAGACCCCAAAGAGTGTGAAAGCGAACTCGAAGAGGTTCAGATTGAGATGATTTAGCGGGAAGTTGCTGAAAAGGTGTGATGAAGGAATCGATTTTGTGGGTAGTAGATCCTGTAATCAAAATTAATTGAGGCACAGTTGGTAAGTACGGGACGGGCCCGGAGAGGCTGAGAGGTATCAGGGACTTACTTAGTATGCCGGCCATGGTTAAAGCTTAAACGTTACACACTCGAGAATCGGAATGCAAAGTGAGGCGACGAATTGGGCTATTGGGGGCAAAAGAACGATGCGAGTCACAAATAAGTTAGCTCCCTTTAACTTATGACAACCAGGATTTGGGTATTTGTAACACGCTGGAACACACCACGCCTAGAACATGTGAAATAGAAGAATGGTAAGACGTAAGTTACAAGAAAACAAAACCAATATGACTGTGGGCGTCTGTCCCAACCCACACATATGGCAACAGGCAGGGAACTGCAACCAAAAACGGCACCAACCTGACGAACAGGAGGTCGACCAGAGGCAGTGGCCGCTGTGCAGCCAACGTTACACCAGGACGGTGTTAATTCATGAAAGGAACAAGGAGCGGGGGATACAAAGGGCTGTGCCGTGCCGTAAGCCAATCACCGCCTCATTCTGTCAACCCCGGGCCCTGGTCTCCGAGTCCACCATCCCCGAATCATCCCCTTTGACCATCCCGTCTCCCCCAACCTCTTTGACCTGTCACTGTTTTCCAGCTCGTCAACAACTTCTCGCTCTCTCAAGTTGTCTAGGGTGAGGGTGTGGTTTCCCTTCAAATTTCCGATGTACGTTCCCGTTCTAATCCGTGAAACTAAAATGCGCGCATTTTCGACCACAACGCCGGACTGCCATACGACTGTACTTTCTCTCGCCCTCTTCCCCAGGCTTTATATCCAGTTGACCTCTCTTCGAATTTGTTACACATTGACGTGTCATCGTCACCGTCACCACTTCAGCCCCATTCCCTACCTTGTCTGTGAATTATTCTTACTTACAGACTTGATCTTAGGTGGTTTTCGTGTATCTTTGTCACTGACAGTGCCAGAATATATTCGCATCGCGTCGCCATTCCCTCATTCTCCTTGTGCGCTTCTCTCGGCTTGGCCAGGCCAAACCCCAAGTCGAAGTCACCCGGTGAGTTGAACTCCGCAAATCCGTTACACTCGAAGCTTGCATCCGCCGTCTTCATCATCTCGTTAGCCTCGGCCTTATCACCGTCTCACTTGTCCTATTTATGACACCCTCGACGCTTGCCTTGGTTCTTTCAACACCGTCTTGCTATTGTCCTAAACCATGTTCACTCTCACTTGGTCTCATCACTCGTGCCTTTGCATCGGTTTCCGCACGCCGCTGCTCGGCATCCTCACTCTCGCAGCTCCGTCTTCGCTTAACCATCCGTTCGGCCTCCGCTTGGGTGTGACCCGCTCAAGTTCGAGCTCCAGATGCCGCGC